>Ga0207686_10000024_pt1 | contig 171857 bp, 146 predicted proteins | sample KBSM24metaG_FD_184396 | JGI IMG/M metagenome (GOLD analysis project Ga0207686, IMG submission 184396) | Miscanthus rhizosphere microbial communities from Kellogg Biological Station, Michigan, USA - KBS M2-4 metaG (SPAdes) (version 2) | ecosystem: Host-associated > Plants > Roots > Rhizosphere... | reverse complement strand
AGATCACGCGGTAAGTCTCGGACTTACCGGCACCGATTCCTTTTCTCATACTCGGGTCTTAGACCCGCTCTTCGCCTAATTTGTAGGGGCGTCCCTCCGTGGGCGCCCGGCCTTCTCAAGTCGTAGGCAATAAAGCGGGCGTCCACGGAGGGACGCCCTACAAATTAGATCACTACCCGATCTTGCCAGAGTAGATTCGGACTGGAATTGATGGCCCGCCGCCCTCACTGCCGCAGAAGAATCATCCAGAGTAGTCGCGGCTCACGCAGAACAAGTCCAACCCAAACCAGAACGCCGAAGACAATTGAGAAGGTCACCGGAAACGCTCCACTTCCCGCCCGGACATGGATCGCGGTTGCGCCGCCGAGAAATCCGGTCAAAAGGATCGCTCCGAGGACCGAGGTCTGAGGGATGGAATAGATTGCCGTACAAGCGAGCAGCACGACGCCGATACCGAGGATCGTTTCGGGTGGAAGACTGAGCTGCTGATTGGCCGTCAACACGAAAGCGGGCCTAATGATCTTCGCCACACCATCAAAGGTCAGGAACGCGACCACCAGAACCGTGATAATCCCGCCGGCCCAAAGTCCGGCCGCAGAAACGGTCGCAGGTTGAGTATCCGCAAGGTGAGTTTCCATTAGCATGATTGCCCTCCAATCTTGTCCGGGACAACCACACCATAGCTTCCTCAGGTAGAGTTCGTATTGTATAGAAACGACAACTGCGCCTCGGCCCGGACGATCTGACCAGGGGTCTGGCCGATGAAGTGCTGCAGCGATCGGGTGAGATGGGCTTGATCGTAGTAGCCCGCTTCGTAAACCGCGTCGAGAATCGAGACGCCCTGCTTCAAGAGGTTGGTCGCCTGCCGCGCGCGTTCGATTTGCCGAATGGTGCTGTGAGTCAAGCCGGTTGTCCGCAGAAAGTGCCGCTGCGCGGTTCGGATGGTGCGTTCCGGTGGTTGACCGCTGAGCGCGGTAATTACGGACGGGTCCGACGCAATCAATCCGCGATGCTCGAGCCGCTTCACGAATGTTTCGGCATTCTCAAGGTTGGGGTATTCCCACGCGGAGCCGTTCAGCCAGAAGGACCGGCTGGTGGCGTCGGGTAAGGTCACGTCGTTGCGATCGCGGAGGTCGCCCGGACACAGCAGCGGCATGAAAGTACCCAGCTGGAAGCGGATGGCGAACCACTCACCATAGTCAGGACAGTTGACCGTCGTGGCGATGGTTTCGGGTCCGCGCACGGTGAGAGATGTTCGGCCCTCGTGTCGCGTAACCACCATCTCCCAATTACAAGCGGCAATCGAGTGGAAAGTGCCGCCGCGCTCACTGTGACAGCGCCAAACCCTTTCGACGAACCGCGAGTCTGACGGTCTATCGTCGTCGAAGATGATGAACAAGTTGCCGCCTCCTTTTTTTGCGTCACCTGCGTAGTCACAGATTGCGCCAGACGTTCTTTGGTCGTCAAACCCACAGAGTCACACCCCCGATTCGTAATCGTGAAAATCCGGGTCCAGGCCTGAGGCAAAAAGCCCAGCGAATCGATGACAACCGCAAGGCGGTTTCGACCTCCAGCCCAACGTTGCCGAAGGTAACCGGAGTAACAAGCAGTAAGAAGGTCGTAACCCTGACAGAGTCTGTCGGGAAAATCGCTCTCCGTGTCTCTGTGCGATCTCTGTGCCTCTGTGGTGAATGTTTCTAGAATAATTCCACCACAGAGACACGGAGATCGCACCGAGGCACAGAGAAGATCCTTTTTCCGACAGGCTCTGACAGGGTTGCGAGCGTGAACGGGTGACTCACGATCGGCGGTACGTTAACAGGTCTCAATCGCTGGAGTACAATCGCAACCTCCGAGAAACTGTTGTGAACAACGAATCGAAAAATATTGAGAAGATCATTGGGGTCATCTCAGATACTCATGGTCTGTTGCGCCCAGAAGCGGTTGAGGCGCTGCGCGGAGTCGAACTGATCCTGCATGCCGGAGATGTGGGCAGTCCTGAAGTGCTCGACTCATTGAAGGGCATTGCGCCCGTTGTCGCGGTGCGGGGAAACAATGACAAGGGAGCTTGGGCCGAAGAACTTCCGCCCTGGGAAGTTGCCGAAGTTGGCGTGGTGTTCATCTACATGATTCACGACGTGAAAGAGATCGACCTGAGCCCGGCGGCCGCCGGCTTTCAAGTGGTAGTGAGCGGCCACTCGCATAAGCCCTCGATAGAAGAGCGTAAGGGAGTGCTTTATGTGAATCCGGGCAGCGCCGGCCCAAGAAGATTCAAACTTCCGGTGAGCGTCGCCCGTTTGACGGTTAGCGGTGAGACGGTAAGTGCTGAGGTTGTCAAACTCTCAGTTTGACGAGCGCCTCGCGCGAACCAGTTTTGGGGTTGCAGGTTCGCCGTCACCTTTCTCACATCCACAGATTGCGCAGATTAGACGGATGAAGAAAACGAGCGGGCCGTCTTGACCTCATTGCTTTTTATGAATCTGTGAAATCTGCGTAATCTGCGGATTACCAAGGCCTCGTTACCTTATCGCCCAGGTTCTGGTAACTCCTTCAAGGTTCGCGATCCACGTCTGCGTCAGCGACCGAATTCCTTCGTCTCCATAATTGAAGGTAAGGCTGCGGCCTGACGAATCAACCAGACCGTGCAGCGCCAGACCATTCGCCGTATAAAGCAGATTCAGAGTGGCGCCGGTGCTCTCTTTGATCGTCGCGCACCGTAAATTTCCGTCCGGGTATTGAACAAACAGAAATCTGGCTCCGTTTGCGGCGCGAATTATCTTCAGGTTGCCCTGGTCGACTAACTCGAGGCCTTCACGAGATGAATAAATGTTGGTCCCACCGAGACGACTGAACTCAATGAATATCAATTTCCGGTCGCGACGCAAAACTGCCGGCATGAGGTATCTGGCATATTCCTTGTCGAACTCCAACGACTTGAAGATCGGAAAATCAAATTGGTTGTCCTGCACGCGCCCCGCGCGCGCCCTGTAGACGCTTCAAGTGCTGCATTTGCCCTGAACAGGATAAGTAAGAGACCGGGCAAAGTCCGACGGCAAACGATCCCGACTGAGGTCGAGAAGGGGCAGGCCTTTCTCGGCGACGTTCCATTTATAGGTGGTTGCCTCGCCTGCTGATGCTGACCTCGCTCTGGGAGCCTCGGCCAGAAACAGGCTGACAGCGACTATCAGGCTGCCGGCCAGTCCCATTACTGGGTTTCTTCCGAAAAGTTTAGACATATGCTTTTGCTCCTTCGGAGAATTTCATTCGAAGCTTTAGAAAACCGTCATCGGATCTATTCGCAGCGCCGCCCGGGCAGCGGCTGACGGCAATCCCCTGTTGCCCCGGTAAAACTCGATGTGCGAGTGCTTGTAAAGCGGCGAAGACCCGCCGGGTCCGCCGATATAGCCAATACGTACGCGATTGCCTTCAGGAACCATCTGAAAGTTGGCGACATGAAACACGGCCAGCGTCACGTCTGTGAGTTTTCCCAGACGCGGATAGTAGAAAATCATCGCGGCGTCGGTTGGCGACGGTTCGCTGCTGTGGGAAGTGAAGCCGGCCGGAATGTATAAAGGAGAGTCACCCCGGCCATCAGCGGCGCCATAGAGGTGAATGGCGTGAGACAGATGACCGTTTCTAAGCCTGCCATCATCACCGATCACGTCGCCGCGATAGAACGGATACGATGCTGCCAGTCCGGTGGGCTCAAAACCATTGCCTCCCGCGACGGCATTCGGTCCGCCAAAGATCTGTGCCAGCAGCTTATCGGAAGCGATCATCTCCGCGGTGTATTCGTGTACCACGGCATTCGCCGGTAAGAACTTTTTCCGCCCTACCGCGTGCGCGAATCGTACCGAACTCTCCGCGTCCGCGTCGTCGCCAACTGACCAGGTCTTCGTGAAACCTTCGAGGTTCGACATCCACGTTTGGGTGAGCGACTGAATTCCTTCCTTCCCATAATTAAAGGTAAGGCTGCGACCAGTTGAATCGACCGCACCGTGCAGCACCAGGCCGTTGGCCGTATAGAGGAGATTGAGAGTGGCGCCGGTTTTTTGCCTGATGGTGGCGCATCTGAATTCGCCATCCGGATACTGAACGAACAGAAACTTTGTGCCGTCGGCTGTCTGAATTGTTTTCAAGCTTCCTTTGTCGACGAGGGTCATGCCTTCAGCAGTTGTGTAAGTGTTGGTGGCGCCGCTGCGGGTGAACTCGACAGAGACCTCACTACTGCTATTTCTGGAACTCGCCGGCATCAGATACCTGTTTTGTTCACTATCGAAGACCAGGGATCTAAATATGGGAAACCCGAACTGATCAGCTGGATAAGTCAGTAACCGATCAAATCCCGGCAGCAACCTCTCCTGTGGCAGCCCGAGGAGCGGCAGTCCGTTTTCGCCAAGATTCCATTTGTAGACTGGTCCCCTGCTGTCAGAGCCAGCCGCGGATGAATCCAGCCACCGGGTGCGTGTACTGTGATCTTTCGCCGTAGTAGAATGCTCCGGCGTTACGCCTCTGGTTGTGGAAGCAAGGACCAGAGCCGCGCACATCAAACCAAAAAGGTGATGACGAAATCTTTGATTGAAGTTCATGTAAGTTCTACCGTGTAATGTTGCTCGCCAGAGAGAACGAAGTGCTCGGTCTCCCTGAGCCGTATGAGTGAACCGAAAATCGATGTAGTCGGGCTTCAAATCGTCGCGTGGATCAGCGACCGACTTTCGACTAAGAATGGCGAGGTTTTGGGGCGGGTTCAGTGCCTCGGGTCGCAACTTGAATCCTGGAGCGTCGGGGGTATCATCTATTCAATTGACATAGCGCCGAGCGTCCATGAGCGAAGTGGAGCAACCATTGTGCCGCCACCGAAAGATCGCTATGCATCCGGGGTTGAAGCGGCACGCTCGATGCAGAGGAAGGCTTGCGGATCGTTGAAAAATGCGATTCCGATTGAAAACGTAAGTTTTGACTGTGTATCTCGCTGCGGTTGAATGCAGCATTCCCCCCTTTTTGCACTCTCTCCAGGAAACGGGTAGTGGGTCAGGTTCTGATGTCCGACAAGCTTTAGCTTGTCGAAACCTGGCGACAAACTAAAGTTTGTCGGACATTTGTTTTCTTGATAAAGCCGTGGTCGATCGATCCAATATTGAATCGCGAAACGACCCGCAATTTGCGGCGGTGAACGAGATCACTTTTACGCTCGATCTCGCAGGCTATTTTAAGTGTGTCAACAATGAAGGCCGGCGCCTGTCTGGCTACAGCTCTGAGGAAGTAAAACGGTTACACATTTCGGAAGTTGTGGTTCCCGAACTTGCTGACCTGGTCCGCCAACAGTTCAGGCGAACAATTCAGCAACGAGTTGGCGTGGTTTATGAGATCGAGATCATCACCAGGGATCGACGGCGGGTGTTGTTGGAAACCAGCATTCACCTGGTAATGCGGGATGGCCGGCCAATCGAGATTCAGGGAATCGCTGTACCATCCGCCGGCACTTTGACGCCATCGCGAGCGTTTTGGTTGGACGCTAATTGCGCACTCGGTACGCTTTCGGGCACAGGATGACTTTGGTTGCTGCTTACGATACGAGGCTAATAACAGGACCTGGAAACTTTAACCAATGCAAATGCCGGACACAGATCGGATGAATCAAACAGTCTCTCAAACCATGAAAGCTCTGGTAGTCGATGACGACGAGCTCATCCGCAGCAATGTGGCGGAGGTTTTGGGCGACGATGGCTGGAGAGTTGCCGAGGCTGATTCGGCCGAACAGGCTCTCGAACTGCTTCATCAAGAAGCGTGGTCGCTCGTGTTCTGTGACGTCCGGCTGAGCGCCAGGAACAATCATGAGGGCTATGACGTGCTGCGCCGATTCACCGATGAGCGGCCTGAAGCGCGCATCATCCTGATGACCGGTCACGGGTCGGCAGTCGGAGCGCTGGATGCTGTCTCATCGGGCGCTTATGACTACCTGATGAAACCGTTTGAGAATGAAGATATCAAACGAATATCCAGGGCTGTCCGGCGCGGACTTGAAAAGCGCGCGCATCCAACCATCTCCGGCGAATTGCAAGGGTCCGAAGTGTATGCGTCGGACATTGATCTCATCGGCGTCAGCGCGGCCTTTGTCGAAGTTATGAAATTGGTCGGACGGGTGGCGGCGACTAATCTGCCGGTTTTGATTACCGGCGAATCGGGCACCGGCAAGGAAATTGTGGCGCGAGCGATACATCGCCGCAGTCCGCGCGCCGATCAACCGTTTGTGGCGGTGAACTGTGGGGCCCTGCCGGCAGAGTTGATCGAGTCCGAACTGTTCGGGCACGTACGCGGCTCGTTTACGGGCGCGATGGTCGATCGGCGAGGTCTGTGGCAAGAGGCCGATCACGGCACGGTGTTCCTCGACGAGATTACGGAAACGAGCCCGGCTTTTCAGGTGAAATTACTCAGGGCGCTTCAGGAAGGCGAAATTCGACGGGTCGGATCAAATCAAACACAGCGCGTCGATGTGCGCGTGATTGCGGCGACTAATCGAGATGCCGAACAGGAAGTGCACGACGGACGCTTTCGTCAGGACCTGCTTTATCGTCTCAATGCCGTAACAATTCAACTGCCCCCTTTGCGCGAGCGTCGTGAAGACATTCGTCCGCTGGCAAACCATTTCGCAAAGGGCACGATTGGTTCCGATCGTTCCATTGGCTTTTCAAAGGGAGCGCTCTGGCTGCTGGAGAATTATGACTGGCCGGGGAATATTCGCGAACTGGAGAATGCCGTGGTGCGGGCTGTCGCGCTCTGCGATCACGTGGTGCGGGCCGAGGATTTGCCTGAGCGAGTTCGGCGCCGCTTTAACCCGGAGGAGTCGGGAAGCGGGCGTTTTGGAAACGCCAGTGCTCTCGACGAATCTCTCCTCTCATTGGCGACAGTTGAACATCGCCACATCGTGCGTGTCCTGGCCAACACCGGCGGCAACAAACAGGCAGCGGCAAGGATCCTGGGCATCGACAGGACCACGCTCCAGCGCAAACTCGAGCGCTACGATCTGGAAAAATCCGAAGACGCGACAAAGCTGCGGGGCAGCGATCAAAGTTAAGCCCAAGGCGAGCTTTGTGAGCCTTGGGTAATGGTTAGTCAGATTTGCGGAGCCGCGGAGCGGCGACAGAAGAGTTAGTAAACAGGCTCGGGTTGATTACCGGTAATTTTGTGTCGCTCCTTCGGGGCCTCGATCACCTTAGCTGGGTTAACCCAAGGCTCGCAAAGGTAATGACATAGTTGACGAATCATCCTGTTTTCAGTCCGCGAAGCGGACGTCAGCATAAAGCCTGGGGCGTGAGCCCCAGGTCAAGTACCAAAATGTTAAATGAACCCGCGAAGCGGGTGATAGCTACTGCTCCCGCAGCTAGTTGAAGGTTCACGACGCAACCCGTTCCGGGTCTGTCGGAAAAAGCCGTTTCGCCCCTCAAGGGGCTGCGTTATTCGCGTTGCCCTGATCCCCATGGCTTGCGCCATGGGCTACAGATCTTTCGCCGCTCCGCGGCTTTTTTCCCGACGCAACCCGTTCCGGGTTGATTAATCATTTGGTACCTACCCAGGGTTGAAGCAACCCTGGACTTCGAGTCGAAACCGGTTCGCGGTTAATACGCCAACTCAATTAGATCAAATTGGGTCACTACCCGCCAATCATCTGCCGGGTCTCGTTTTAACCTAGGCCGCAACCAACGCCGGATGATTTATCTGGACCTTTCGCCGCAAGACTTCCCGGGCCATTTCAGCGATCTGCGGGGCGTCGAATGGTTTTGCCACAACCCAATCAACCCGCGCTGCCTGTCGCTCCTGCGAACCGACGGCTTCTCCCCACCCGGTGATGACCGCTACCGGAATCCGGTTGTTGCATTGCCGCACGGCTCGTGACAACTCCCACCCGTTCATGTCAGGCATGCCTACATCCGTGAACACCGCGTCAAAATTTCCATTTTCAAAAAGCGAGAGCGCCTCGCGGCCGCCTTTCGCGACGATCACCTCGCAGCCTTGCTGTTCCAAAATGTCGCGCAGCAGGTCACGCACATATTCTTCATCGTCAACCACCAGTATTTTGGTCTGTCCGGATTTGAAGTGAGGCTCCACAGCGATTGGCAAGCCAGTGATCAGTTGCTTCTTCGCAGATCTACCAATCGGCAGGCGAACGCGGAAGGTCGTCCCGGCATCAACCGCCGATTCAACTTCGACCGTGCCCTCGTGGCGGCAAATTATCCCGTAGCTCACGGCCAGGCCAAGACCCATGCCGAGCATATCTTTGGTAGTGAAGAATGGATCGAAAACGCGCAGACGAGTTTCTTCAGTCATGCCTGTGCCGGTATCGTGAACAGAAATCTCGATGAGGTCGTTGGTTTCTTTTGCCGCCAGCGTGAGACGGCCTCCCTGGGGCATTGCATCCACCGCGTTGAAAACCATATTGACCAGGACTTCACGCAGTTCGGATTCATCGCCCATCACCATCAGCCCGTTGGCACACGCCAGATCGAGATTGATATGAATGTTGGCGGCTTCAGCCAGGTTCTTCCAGCGCGGGCGAGTGATTTCCGCCACGTCTCCGAGCAGTTGCTGAACATCAACCATCTGAAAGTAATGATCGCGGCGCTGACGCGCGAAATCCTGTATGCGTCTGACGGTTTTGGCTCCGTCCTTCGCAGTTTTGATGATTATGTTCAAGCCACTTTCCATTTTTGCCGGATCCTTTGTTTCGAGTAGCAACTGCGCGCGTCCCAAAATGCCGGTCAGGGTGTTATTGAAATCATGCGCGACGCCTGAAGCTAACTCGCCCACCGCAGACATTTTTTCGATCTGTGAGAACTGTTCGCGGATACGCTCTTGTTCCTCGATGTAGTGATTGAGTTCCGCCACGTGGCGCTCGGCTTCTGCGGCATGAGCGGCTGCTTCTTCAGCCCTCGCCGCGGCCGCCATCACCTCAATGTTTTGCAGATATGTCCGATAGGTGAAGTAAACTATAGCCACGATCGGTGTACAGGCGACGAGGGCGTAGAAACCAGCACTCTCGGTAAATTGAGCAGTGATCCCCGCAGCAGAGGCGCCCGCAAAAAACGAGATCGACGCCCACAAATAATACTTTCTCCAGGTGTGCCAAACCGGTTCCTGCATTTTCAGCGACGAGTGAATCGCGGCGAGGATAGAATTACTGCCGTATTGCAGTAGAGCCATGACGTACAACCCGGTCACGAAGCGGACTGAGAACGGGCCGTGACGCAACGTGGTTAGATCTCCAAACAGCCGCTCCATTACGATGAAGGTGATGAAGGTCGAGCACGCCATCATCGCTGAGTTGAAGGCGATCGTCAGCGGTTTGATGTGAATCGATTTATTGCTGAAGCGCAGAGACGAGCAGAGTGCTTCGGCGGCCGCCAAAAGGACCGCCGCTTCCCCACCGTAAACCAGCATCGTCAAAAACAAGAACGTGTCTGATACGGAAATATGACCGGTAATGCGCGGGATTCTGACTGTGAGCCGCGAGCTAACCACGATGGTTAGAACTGCGAGTCCCAGAAAGCGAAGATCCAGGCGACCTTCCGGAAGCCTGATCGCCGAGTAAATCACCGCGGCCAGAGCGGCGCCGACAACCAGCAACATGTACGGTTTCTTCAGTTGATGATGGGGCATTATCTTCACCTCAATTCGTCCTTTTTTCGCAGCGATCGATCAGTGATAGCTGCGTTGATGCAGGAAAACCGTGTCATAGCTCCCGCGCGCCTCGAACCCTAAATTCTGAAAGAAGCGAATTGCGCCGCGCCGCTGTTCGTTTACCAGCAGACTTATCGATCTCGCGCGTTGCAGTAGCTGCGATGAAAGTTGGACCACACAACGAGAGCCGATTCCCTTACGGCGTCTCTCAGGAAGAACGCAGACCCCCTCGACATAAATTACTTCGGGCGTGTCTACGATGATGTCGGCCTTGAAGATTAGTTCGCCTTCCTCAATCAGGACCCAGGTGCGGCCTTGTTCAATCCGGCGACGGCAGCGGATTCGAAATCCTTCCGGATCTTTGTCCAGGGGATTTATCCCGCTTTCCTCCGTGGCCATAGCCGCGTGAGCCGGCACGATCAGGGAAAGATCATTTGAGTCCGCGAGCCGCAATTCTGACACGGTGGCAAGGTTCAGCGGCGCCTGATTCAATTCCAGCAGGACTTCACGACCCAAATGGCGTAGAAGCTGTCCACCTTCCGCGTATGACGCCCAGAAGCGCTCGACCATTTTCTGTTCGCCCATAATCATGTGCGCGCCATCGAAGCCTTGCGCCAATCCGGCTAACTCTTTAAGTGCTTTATCGCACCGCGCTTCGAGAAAAATTGCATGGCCGATAAGGGCTACGGCTTGAATTGCGCCCGCGGCATCACGACAACCGTAAAACGAGCCGCGGTTCAGCGTGCTTTTGATTCCGTTATCGGTGATGAGACCGCTCATAACAGCCGTTTGCAGTGGACGCTCACGAAGAAACTCGAGCACTTCCGCCTGATTGTCATTCGTAAGCGGATAAGTCGTCAGGCCATTTGCCCTTCCGCCGGGAATGCGCGTAACGCCTTGTTGCTTGCGGAGGATTGCCGGGTCCATTTTCATAACTCTCCTTTCATTCACATTCATCCGGGATGAAGTGAAGAACCTGGGGACTGAAGGGAGCAATCAAGTTCGCCGGGGGACGACTTGATTGCCGGTGTCAATAGTTCAACCAATCGATTCCGTTATCGACCCTGACATACGTTGGGCAGGTCGGGTCGCCTTCCCTGGTGGCTGTCATAGCCAGCGCCGCCGAGGCGCCATTCAAGGTGTTGTCACTAACGAGGACTCCGTCGCTTACCAACACGCCGTCGCTCACCAAAACGCCATCGGCCAGCAGGTCGCTGGAACCGAGAAACAGTGTGCCTCCACCAAGGAGTGTGCCATCGCTAAACATGACACCATCACTCACGAGTACACCCTCGGACAGCATCGCCGGATCCCTAACCATCAAACCATCGCTGACCAGCACACCATCACTCAGCAAATTGCCGAGCCGGTAAACCGTCTGGTATTTCGTTATCAGGTCAGCGCCGGTAACAAACCCATAGTTTCCGATGAGTCCTTGCGACCAGTTGAAGGTCTGGCCGGCGATTGTCGTTTGCGGTTTCGGCACACCGATCGAGGTCAGCATAGGCTTGCCGATTGGCGTCGCGGCCGTGAAATCAGTTCGAATCAGCCGGGCGACCCTCACTGCGCCTTCAATGTTGATTTCGCCGGCTCCCTGCTCAAGCATGTTGTAGCCGGCGAGTGGCTGCGCCGTGTACATGAGCAGCGCCTTAATCATGTTTGGCGTCAGACCAGGATTGGCTTGCAGCAACAAGGCTGCGGCGCCCGCAACGACAGGTGTCGCCATTGATGTCCCGTTCATATACATCATCTTTCGACGATCGAACGGACTGACTCCGGCGTCCAGCGCGGGATACTTCGTCACCAGATAGTTGTCTTCGGCTTCGGCATAAATCATCTTATTGCCGGGCGCTACGAGATCGGGCTTGATCAAATGATCGTATTGTTTGGCCCCCAGAATATCCGTAGAAGCGCCACGCGTTGGCCCGCGCGAGCTGAAGCTGGTGACTCCATCATCGCTCCGTTGATCGGTTCCGAAAGTGTTGGCCGCGCCAACTGTAATTGCCGAGGGCTCACTTCCCGGCGCGTGAATCTGGCCATACACTTTTTGTCCCACCACGTTGGTGCCGTTATTGCCTGCGGCCGCGACCACCACTACGCCGGCATCGACCAGCCTCCTGACTGCGCGACAGACGGGATCAGTTTTGTACGACTCTACCGCTGGCGTGCCCAGGCTCATATTGACGACGCGAATGTTGTAGGCAGCACGATTGGCCATCACCCAGTCGAGCGCGCTCAACACCGCCGAGGTGGTGCCCGATCCCGTGGCGCCCAGGACGCGCAAATTTATTAGATTTGCGTTCGAAGCAATCCCTGTATATTGCGCCTTTGAAATCCGGCCATTGCCCGCCGCAATAGAAGCGACGTGAGTACCGTGGCCGTATGGATCATCCGTGCGCCCCTCGCCCGTAAAGTCGCGGCTGAAGAGAATGCGTTGATTATTGTCGCGATCCAGAAAGGATACGTGGCGGGAATCGATGCCCGAATCGATTATCGCAATGCTGATTCCCGATCCATCCAACCGGTTTGTATTTATGATATTGCTGTTACGAATTAAGTCGGCGCCCGTGGTCGCTGTAACATGCCCAAAAGCAATATTGGGTCGGTCGAGCGAGACTGCCGAGACATCGGGCCGGGCAGCCAGGACCTCAACCGCGCTTGCGGGCAGTTCCACCGCGCGAGCCCGGAAATGACTAAAAGCGGCTTTGAGTCGACCGCTGTTGCTCTCTACCTCAGATTCAAAAGTCCCGTCCGGATCGCCGTTGAACTGAATGATTACTGGAATCCGTTCGCCTCCCGAAGCGTGGCGTGTGCGTTCACGCAAATCAGGCGAAACTTTGTCTCGTTTTGCTCCGTGCCGGGCATGCGCCGGCTCGGGAATCAGATTGAAGCTGACTAGCGCTCCGAGCAGTAAAAAGAGACCAATCCACACTACGGTGGGGCAACCGTCTTTCATTGAAACCTCTTTTCTGACCGATTCAGAACCAGCTTTTCGGGATCACCATTCTGAAATCGACACTGGTACCGTTAAGGCAAGGTACCAAAGCCTAACTTCACGCTGAATTACTCAGCGACGCTGAGGTGCTTCGTCCCTGTTAAAAGACCGAGCCTGTGGGAAGGCTGTACATCACAACCTTAGTTAGGAGAGATTGTTACGTCGGGATAATACTTTTGTCGGGAAGTGCTTTGTATTAAATTTAACTTCTAAATAGCTTGCGGTTTTCGATCGGCAATCATCTCATGCAAGCCGTGTCATCACCGCCGGCGCCACCCATGGTGTCACCCACCAGGATACCGTCGCCTACCAGAATGCCGTCGCCCACCATGACACCGTCACCGATCACGATGCCATCGTTCAGCATTGCCCCGTCGCCCAGCAAACAGCCTAAATCCAGAAAAGCTGTGCCCTCACCGAGCGACGTTCCGTTACTTGTCAAAATGTTCGAGCCGAGCGAGACAGAGCCGGCCATTCGGGTAGGGTCGACTGATTGAGTTGATGGCGTTTCAACTATTCCGTCGCTGAGCACGAGACCAGGGTCATAAATTCTCTGATACTTCGTGATCAGATCGTCGCTCGTCGCATAGGAGTGTGCAACCAAAATACCCCTGGACCAGCTGAACATCTGTCCGCTAACGGACGTTGACTGAACCGGTGTTGGTCCGTCCAGCAGCGGCGCCCCCAGCGGCGTGAAATTCGAGAGGTCCGTTCGCACCGCGCGCGCCACGCGGATTGCGCCTTCCACGTTGATTTGCCCGGCTCCCTGCTCGAGCGTGTTCGAGCCGGCGAGCGGCTGCGCTGTATACATCAGAATCGCCTTTACCAAACTCGGTGTCAGGTTAGGATTGGCCTGAAGCAGCAGCGCGGCAGTTCCGGCAGCGATAGGCGCAGCCATGGATGAGCCACTCAGATACATCATTCGGCGTGTCACGATCGTACTGACATTGGCGTCCAATTCCGGGTGGTTTGCTAACAACAGATTTTCAACACCAGCCGCCCCAACAATCTTATTACCGGGAGCGACGATGTCCGGCTTCAGCAAATTGTCATAATGCCTGATGCCATAGTCGTCAATCCAAAAACTTCTAGTAGGCCCCCGTGAGCTGTAGGTGGTTACGGTGTCGTCGCCGCGCGCATCGGTGCCAAAACTATTCGAAGCTCCCACCGTGATTGCCGAGGGTTCATTACCCGGCGAATGAATGCGGCCATAGATCTTTTCACCTGCCAGGCCCTTGCCGTTGTTGCCTGCGGCGGCGATGACAATGACCCCGGCGTCGCTAAGCCGCCGGACTGCCTGACACAAGGGATCGTTCCGATACGAATCGATTGCGGGCGTGCCGACGCTCAGGTTGACCACGCGGATGCCATAAATCCCGCGATAGGTCATTATCCAGTCGAGAGCGGCGAGCACATTGGAGGTTGCGCCCTGCCCCTGAGAGTTTAGAATCCGCAGATTAATGAGTTTCGCGTCGGAAGCGACGCCCGTATACGCGCCATTGGATATCTCGCCGTTACCGGCGGCAATCGAGGCAACGTGCGTCCCATGCCCGTATGCATCATCGGTGCGGTTCTCGCCGGTAAAATCCCGACTCGAGACGACCCGGCTCAGTCCCAGTTGATCCCTGAAAGAAACGTGCTGAACATCAATGCCTGAATCAAGAATGGCGATCCCGATTCCATGTCCGTCATAAACTGTCGTCGAAGTGATCAGGCCCAGGAGCGACGTGGTCGTTTGCGTTCGAATCGCAGCCGTACCCGTGGTGCTCTCAATGTGGCCAAATGAAGTAACCGGGCGGTCCAGCGAGATGTATTGGACCTCTTTTCGCGAAGCTAATGCCGCGACGGCGTTAAGAGGCAAATCAACTATGCGTATTTTGAGTTTATTAAGTTGCCGCTTGAGAATTCCACCCAGGCTCGGCAGGAGATAATCGATTTGCAGCGGCAAAGTGTCGTCATACTGAATGATGAGTTTCTGGCGAACCTGGCCGTGCCCTGTCTTGATGAGTTCGGCTAAATCAGGAGCGACCTTGGAAGACCCTGCCGTTCTGGCCTGGACCCCAAAGCGCTCGCCAATCGGAAAAACACCGACCAGACAAGATCCAACGAGGAACGAAGCCAACCATTTGCTGCAAGCACTCATATTAACCAATCTGCTCTCCCGCCTGAGAATGCGGCGACTTTCATTGTTGCGTAGCGGAGCGAAATAAATCGGTGTTGGGAGATCTCAGCAACCGGTGTTCCGCCGTCGCGGAATTGTCCAGGCGACGTTTTCAGCAATACTCCGAAACGGCACCGATGCAGGATTCAGCACCACGTACTTACCCGCCGCAGCAAAAAGCTCAGCATGCATAAGAATCGCGCAGGCGGATTCGCCGAAGCATGGTTTTACTTTCAAAGCTCCTCGCCCTCGCGAATTCACACCAGGCTTGATGTCGGAGATGAGCGCTTCCGGGAATTCAAACAGATCGTTTCAACGCCATTTCCTCAGCGTAGAAAGAAATAACCGCCAAACGCGGTTTCCACCCGCTTCAGGGCAAGCGGCAACGGCCAACACCTGGTACGAGCGTGAATCGTGTTAGATCTTCGGGTTAAAGACCGCGGAACCTGCCAATGGCATTGCCGTTGCCAGACACTGACACCCCCACATCAGATCAGTTTGGAGAACCTGTGAGCGAAGAAAAACTACGCGTGCTTATCGTTGACGACGATCACGAGATTCAGAGCATCCTGGTTGAATTCCTGAGCCGGTTCTATGACTGTGTCGCGGCTAACTCGGCAGAAGCAGCACTGACAGCTCTGGCTATGCAGCGATTCGATCTGATCATGACCGACATTGCGATGGCCCGGATGAGCGGGATCGAGATGGTTCGGCAGATCCTCAGGCAGGCGCCCAACTCTGTCATCATCATGATCAGCGGCCAGCAAAACATAGAGGTGGCAATCCAGGCGATGCGCGCCGGAGCGTTCGACTACATCACCAAACCATTTGAACTGAGAGAGGTCGCGGCCGTCACGAGACGTGCTCTCGAACATCGGAAACGAATCGAGAGTGATCGAGCACCTTCGAGATTCGATGAAGCGTCGATGGAACTATTTGCAGCAATAGGTAATCAGGAGTTCGTGCTTCACTACCAGCCGCAGGTGGAAATTCAAACAGGAGGAATCGTGGGCGTGGAAGCGCTGGCTCGCTGGCAGCATCCGACTCGGGGTTTACTCTTGCCCCGGGATTTCATTCCGCTCGCCGAAAAAAACGGGGCGATCCTGCAGCTGGGCGAGTCAGTTATGCGAGCTGCTTGTACCCAGGCTCGCCGATGGTTTGACCTGGGTCTAAACGATTTTCGTGTGGCCGTCAATGTTTCCCCTCAGCAACTACAGCAGAGCCATTTTCCTGAGACCGTGGCAAGTCTACTTCAAGAGGTTGGTCTTCAAGCGTCTAACCTCGAAGTCGAAATCACCGAGAATTCGTTCATGCTCGATGGCGGCATCGGGATTCAAACTCTGACTGAGCTCAGGGAAATGGGGGTGCTTATTAGCATCGACGATTTCGGTACGGGATACTCGTCGCTCAGCTATCTTAAGCGACTGCCAATCGATTCAATAAAGCTGGATGCATCCTTCGTCAAAGACGCCACCACTGACACGGACGATGCGGCGTTAGTCGTAGCGATAATCGCCCTGGCGCATAACTTGAGACTGAGAGTCATCGCCGAAGGTATCGAGACGCAAGAACAGTTGAACTTGCTCAGATCACTACGCTGTGATGAAGGTCAGGGATACTTTTTCGGGCGGCCTGTCGGGGGAGAAGTTATTACTGCCTGGGCTGAAAAAGGCAACAACCGAGAGCCGACGATCCTGAGCGAGGCGGCGTGATGGGCAGGAACTATTCGGCCCGATCCAATATGCCGCATCTGAATAATCTTACCGCGGTAGGATTCCGCAGAAGAGCAAATGCAATCGCCTGGGTACCGTCAAATTGCATTTGTTTTCCCGGGCACAATGATTGCCCAGAACCAAGATGCCGCACATTCTGGCGTGCGGCGCAGAGGAGCGTGGCGGCGCAAATCGGGTTTTACGTCGCCACGACTCTAAACCGGTTACGCAACACCCTTTCATCTCGCCCGGCGTCGCCGGCTACTGATGTAAATGTCCGACAAACTTCAGTTTGTCGCCAAAGTTCGACAAGCTAAAGCTTGTCGGACATCAAACCGTCGCCCGGCCACAATTGTCGTCTGCCGAATGGACATGATCAAGACAGTTACCGGCAATCATCCGAGCAGTGTGTTGCCTTTATCGGCGGACATGATTCTGCAGGGCCGCTATCGTGTCGTCCGCGAGCTTGGCAGCGGTGGAATGGGCGCAGTGTACGAAGCGATTGACCTGCGACTCGGACATACGGTCGCGGTTAAGCAAGCGTTGACTAAGGAGGAGGGGCTCTGGAAACAGTTCGAAAGCGAAGCCCGTCTGATGGCTCAATTGAATCACCCGGTATTGCCGCGCGTCAGCGATTACTTCAAAGAGGGTGACCGGGCGTTCTTTGTAATGCAGTTTGTCGAAGGTGCAAATCTGGCCGAGATAATTGCCCGGCGGCGAGAGCCGCTGCCATCGCACACCGTGGTTGCCTGGGCCGATCAATTGTTAGACGCGCTGATGTACCTGCATTCGCATGAGCGGCAAGTGATCCATCGGGACATTAAGCCTCACAATTTGAAAATAACGCCCGCGGGCAAAATCGTTCTGCTTGATTTTGGTTTGGCCAAGTCGCAGGCAAAAGGTGTCACGGAGATGGAATTGTGTCGCAGCATTTTTGGTTACTCGCCTCGTTATGCTCCACTTGAACAGATTCAGGATCTGGGTACCACCCCGCAAAGCGATATCTATGCATTGGGTGCGACGCTCTATCACCTGCTTACCGGCATCAAACCACCGGACGCGCTTACCCGGGCAACCGCGTTGATTAACTCTCGACCAAACCCGCTCAAGCCGGCGCATGAAGTCAACGGATCGGTTAGTCCCGAGCTGTCCGCGATCTTAAGTCGGGCGATGGAACAAAATCCGCATGAGCGTTATCGCAGCGCGATGGATTTTCGCGAAGCGTTGCGGCAATTGGGACGAAACGCGAAGCACGGTTGGGAATCTGTCGCCGAGGGTCCGATGCGAGCGACGATTGCTGACGATCGCATGGGAACTCTTTTCTCAGCGAATCACACCGCTTCGCAATCGGGCTCACCTGCGACAGCAGTGATCATAATGATCCTGCTCGCGGCTTTCGGAGTGTTCTGTTATTGCTACCCATGGAAACTACCCGAGATGCCGGCAACTGACGGGTCGCGGAACAGTGCCTCAGTCAGTCCGAATCAAAGCAAATCCACGACTGGTAATGTGCTTGATTCAGATAAGTCAGGAGATCGCCACACCAGGATTCGGAGAAAGGTTTCGTCTGAGATCGAAAACGGCCGGTAAGCTGGAATGAAGCCGGTTTAAGATCGAGCTAGCGCGTAGTTGAGTTATATGGCCAATCTATTCCCAAGGGGCGAGGAAAAGACGGCTCCCGGTACTGACCGCGACGGGTAATAATATAGTTCAATTCACCAGCCCGCGAAGGAGTCTGTCGGAGAAAGGCGTTTCTCTGTGCGTCTGTGAAAATCTCTGTGTCCTCTGTGGTGAAATTACTCGAGAAAACACTCACCACAGAGGCACAGAGATCGCACAGCGGCACGGAGATCAATTTCTCCGACAGACTCCGGAGCGGGCGACGGCCGTTCGCGAGTCATTCTGATGTTTAATCTCGAGACAAATTGAAATATTCTCGGCTCAATGGAGATCATGAGATCTGTCACCCGCTCCGCGGGCTTGGTAGTTGTTGTGCCCTGTTCCCGGGGCTCACGCCCCCGGGCTTTAGGCTGTCGCGCGCTCCGCGCGCTTCTGACACGTCCCCTCAAACTGGGTGAGTCAACTATTTCGTTGACCTCGCACGGGCAAGCGGCTTACTTCACCACAAAGCTGCTGCCGTACGGTCCGTAATCATTCGTCGTGATTCCGTTTCGCGTGCTGCCTTTGTAAGCAGACTCTCCGGGCCGTAGTTCAATCGTGACCGGGCCACCGGTTTCCAAAGCGAACTTTCCGGCATGGACCGCTGCGGTACAGAGCGACGAATCGACGGTGTAGACGTCCGTGCCCCATACCGAGCTTTCTTTGCCACCCGCAGGACATTTGAATTTGTAGGTCTTGCCGCTGTCGAACCGGACCATCCCGGCCGACGTATTCCAGAGGACAGATGTCTGTTCTTCGGCGTCGCGCACCACCGCATCCGTGTTTGGAGTTTTGAAAACGAAGCTGTGCTGGTAAGGGCCATAAGCGCTGGTGGTGACGCCGTTTCGTTCACTACAGCCATAAATGTCCCGGCCGGGACGCAACTCGATGGTGACCGTGCCGCCCTGCTGATACGTGATCAAACCGCTATGGACGGCGGCCGTGCAGACCGATGAATCGGACGTGTAGATGTCACTCCCCCAGACCGAATGCGCCGCGCCTCCCGGCGAACACGTCAGCGTGAGTGTCTCGCCATCTTTGCCGTTCAGCGAGGTGGCGCTGGCTTCCCAGGTCGTTGGTTTTCCCGCCGCGGTTGAAGTTGGCGGCGCTGGAGGAGAAGAGCTGTCGGCGGAGGTGCTTGTGTGACCACCCCCACTGTTGCCGGCATTGCTGTTTTCACTTTTCAGTTTTGAACAACCGGCGCTGGCGAACACGAATGCAGCCAGCAGGAGCACAACGCAACCGGTGATGATCCGTCGCTCCTGTTTTGATCGGTACGATGCTGTCACAGAGATCGATCCTTTCGACTTGTCAGGGTGACTGTCAGCGAATGGGCCGGTTGAGTATATCAGTCAGGAACGCGTGAAGAAACGATCGGGACGAATCCACACTGGATTCGCACTCGGCTTATTGCAAGATCGGATGCGCGCCGCCACGACTGTGATCGGCTGTCCGAGAATAAAGACCGCGATCGTTGTAATAGAGGATGATGTGCTCGCCTTCGTACCGGACGATGTTTGAGATACGCGAAAGATCGCGCTCATGCTCGGCGATGATAAAGGCGGAAGGGTTGAATGCCAGGACCATGCCGGCGGCATAGATGAATCCGCCTTGATCGTAATATCCGCCGGCGTATTGCCCGGCGGGCACGGCGATGTCCGGTGAGTACTGGCCGCTACTATCCTTGTTTCGATCGGCTCGAGCGATAAAGACCGTGTAGTCACTGAAATTCAGATGACTCTGATACCCGTGGCGGCGGGCCACCGCGAATAGTTCTGCGAATCCGCGATCAATCGTGGCCAGAACCTCAGGCCGCGGGGCGTTAACCGCTATGACAGTGACGCCTTTCGGCGTGGACGACTGAACGCGAAAGCGATCGCCGGTAATCTGCTCAGCCCGGGCTACCAGTTGAGAACTCCTTTGCGCGGAACTAGCGCTCAATTGAACCGGAACCGCGACCAGCGACAGCGCTACCAACAAAACTTTTAATCTCGAAATTAGCTTGCTTGATTTCATGATTCCTCCCCAAAAAAGTTGAGACCCGGATTAATTCAGCCGGGTCTCAGAATCCGACAAAAGCCAATTGGGGTTAGGGCTTCTTGCGATTACTGTTGTTGTTACTCGGCGGTGGTTTCGGTTGCTCCTTAATCTTCTCGGGCTCTTTCGGTGGCCGGTTACTATTGCCTTTCTGACCGAACACCAGAACCTGGCTGAGGGCGCTGAGCGAAAGCACCGCCGCCATCAAAATCACCGTGAGAATTCGTTTCAATTCCTTCATAACTATGTTGCCGCCTCTCTGTTTTTATCACGCCTGAGGGAGAAGCGGAGAGTCGCGCTGCCCTGTCCTTCAGCAAGCTCAATGCCAAGAGGCTAACATATGACGCTACTGCACGTCAGAAGTTTGTCTGCTAAGGCTAATCGTTGGTTTCTCAAGTTCAATCAACTCTCTCGAATTTAACCAAAGATAGCCCAGTTCACCCTGTTTCGCGCCATTTCGCACCGTATCGTGCACGTTATCGTCGGAACGTTAAGCTGATATTGCCGACATTATTGCTGTTATCAAAGGCTCGGAGCGAAATCGTGTGCTCCCCTGCTCCAGCGGCGCTGAGGTCAACTGAATAGCGCTCCTTTGAGCTGTCGGCGATCCCATCATCGGGAAAGATTTCCCGCCAGGGAGAGCCATCGATGCTGACGTCGGCCCGCTTAATTCGACCCGTCGCGTCTTCAACCTCGAACGTCCCGCGCACGCGATCCGCGTTGAACTGAAGCTGGCCGGTCGACCGAACCACCGGCGGCGAGTTATCAATGTCCACGGCTTCACTCACACGTTCCGCCGACAGGGCGTAGCCGGACGGATTATCGAGAGCATCAGTGGCCACCACTCTGAACACATAACGGCCATCGGCAAGACTGGCGCCATCCACTGTGTAGAAGGTTTCGCGAATGTGATCCTTAAGCAGGCGAAACGCGGTCTCGTTCAGCGCGCGATAGTACACTGCATATTCAAGCGTGTCGCCGTTTCGATCTTCGGCCTGCCATTGGAGCGATCGAGCACTTCTTTGGAAAAGCCGGCGCGGAGGGGCTTGCACGATCATGCCGAACAACGAGGGGTCGAGACCTGAGGCCTCAATGTTGGGATCGACCTGAATTTGAATCTGCTGCTGCAAGGCGATGCCCGGCGCTAAAACACTTATCGCCAGGATTTCCGGCGCAACGTTGCGCGGCAGATAAGCGAGGCTGACACCTTCGAGTTTTGCCTCGCCGGCGCTGCCGCGATTCCCTGCCCGCAAAACCGCTCGCCATTGAATGAACCTCGCTTTAGGGCTGGCGATTTGGGACCCGCTCGCGTCTGTGTAGGCAACACTCCAATCGCTCCAGGTGGTGTCGGGCCTTTCGCTGTTACCACTGCGAGTTTGCATTTCAATCGGCCCACTGCCCCGCCACCAAATCCGGCCCCATGCCGAAACGAGTTTGGCGTCTCGCACCGGTGATTCATAACTGCCTTCTTTAGCGGCCGGACCGCCAAAGCGAACCAGTTTCCCTTGATTGCTCGAAGCAGCAAAAATATCGGCCCCCCGAGCGACGAGTGAAGAGATTTGAGCTTCAGTCGATTGCAGCAGAAGCGTATCGCGACCGTCGTCGGTGGCCAGGTAGATTCGGCCTTTATCTGACGTTCCGATCAGCACTCCGCCTTTCGTCGCCAGGATCGAGAATCCGGTAACCGTGGTCGAACTCCAAACGATGTCAGCGCCGCCATCTGGCAGGATATGAAGCACGGCGCTACGCGCGGTCGAAAGATCACTCCGGCTACGAACCGTTGCGGTTAGGGCTGTTGCGCTGCTCTCATCTGCCGCCGTAACTGTTGAGGTTACCGTTGCGGTCACAGTGGCGGCATCGGCGGTGGTTCCGGTTCCGGCCTTCGTAGTCGAAGCCGCCTCGCCCAAAGCCAGGGCGTAGATAGATCCATCGGCAGCTGGGGCTAAAGCATGAATCTCGCGCAATGACGCATCGTGAACTGCGAAAGCTTTTCCATCCGGCGAGATGCGCAGGACCAATCCGCCCGGATCGGTCCCCGCAAAAAGATCGCCTTGTGAAGTAACAGCCAGAGACATTACGTGGGTTTGATTCGTATCAATCAGCAGAGAGCTTTCCGGCTTCGCCCCGGCGGTGCGGACGCGATACAGCTTTCCGTTATCACCCGTGCCGACTGCGAGGGATCCATCTTTCAGAATTGCCAGCGACCAGATGTATTTGTCCGCAGGATCAAAGTAGACGTCGGCTTTGCCATCTGCCGTCACGCGATAGACTTTTCCATCCGGAGACGTCGCCGCAAACAGCGATCCGTCGGCGCCAACCGCCAGGGCAGTGACATCCAATTCGGCGGCCTTGTACAGCAACGCACCTTTTCCATCGGCGCCGATCCGGAACAGCTTGCCATCGTGCCCGGTGCCAAGATAGACGTTCCCCGCCGAGTCAACGGCGCTGGACCAAACGTAAGCCTGCTCAGTATTAAAGCTTTCGCTGGCGTTGGGGGCGAGGGTGACGACGCCCGTATCGGTGATCGAAACTCCGCGGGCTTCGCCTTTCAGCAATTCGGCGCGCGAACCGATCTCCCAAACGATGGGCTGGCCCGCAAACACGGCAGTCGCAGACAGGAATGTAGTCAACAACAAAAGGGACAATCTGAATTTGTTCATATGTTAGAGGGACCTGTAATTATCTTTTCAATTACCGACAAATTTTGCGTAAAGAGAACGCGCCGTGGAAATGTCGTCTGTGCCGCGAATGATCGAGCGCGCATCCTGAAAAATAGTCATTTCAAATTCGCCCGTGCGAAAGCGCAACAGGTAATCGTTACCCTTAACTTCACCGGCGCGCGCCAGACGCTCACTCAACTGATTCAGGTCGACGCGCATGGGATGAGCCGGAGAAACCTGCACGGCATGACGGCCGCACAGCACTGCGGAGAACTCTGCGCTTTCCGGTTGCAGCGATTCAAACTTGCCCAGCGCACAGGCAGGACAGTTTTCTGCAGGGTCTCCAACCGAAATGCTGCGCCACTGGTTTCGCCAGACATCGAACTGCATCAGCGAACCATGCAAATCATTTTCGTTTCCGGTGAGCAGTTTCAGCGCCTCGCTGACCTGAACCGCGGCCACGATATTAATGATCGGCATGATCACCCCGGCCGTGTCACAAGTTGGCGCCGTCGCAGCCGCCGGTGTTTCCGGAAACACACAGCAAAGACATGGCGTAACCCTGGGCCGAATCGTCATCGTCACGCCGTACGAAGCTACCGCGGCGCCATAGATCCAATTCACGCCGTGTTTCACGCACGCATCGTTAATTAAGTACCTCGTGGCGAAATTGTCAGTGCCGTCAATCACCACGTCACATCCATCGATCAGGCGCTCAATATTCGAAAGATTGACGTCGAGTATTTCCGGTTCGACGTTGATATCCGAATTCACTTCGCGAATATGATTCGCCGCCGCGATTGCTTTCGGAAGGCGATTCGCAGCGTCTGCCTCCGTGAACATGGTCTGGCGCTGAAGATTCGAGAATTCAACGAAGTCGCGATCTGCGATCCGGAGGTTGCCGATTCCGGCACGCGCTAACGATTCGGCCTGTGCGGATCCCAGCGCACCGCATCCGATAATTACGACACGCGAGGACAACAGGCGCTCCTGACCTGCTTTACCGATTTCCTGAAAGAGAACCTGTCGGCTGTAACGATCGTTCTGAGACTTAGTATTCAATGATTAGACTTCGACGCGCTGGACTCAAGGCTCGTCGCGAATCGTGAAAGATTGACCGCTCTTGCACTCCATCACCGCCTTGATTTCACGAAATACAATAGGGCTTTCGGACTTCGCGATTCGCACGATGTCGACCGGCTGAGTCCCCATCACCACAGACCCGCAAGTCGTCCACACCCCGCACGATCCGCGCGATATGCTGCGCACGACGACTTCCAGCCTATCACCGCGCTCGTACGCCTCCTCAACGGTGATCGAGTACCCGCTGGGCCTGGGTCCCATGGCGGCAACAATAATCATCTCACGACTGAAGTCGATGTCCGGTGCGGCGGGTATGGGCGTCGGAACAAGTTGTCCCGACGCGTCCATTGTGAAGCCCTTTCCGCCGCTGCAAGCCGGACCTTCCCACATCTGTTTCCACTGCTTGTCCCAGGTTTGGCGATCCCGAATGACAATACGTGCCGGCGACGAAAGGCAACTGTGAACTCCGTAGGACGAGCGCAGCCCGAACCGCTCCGGTCCCAATTGAGTGACCCTGACGGGAGTGCCCCCGGAGTCAGGCCGCTGGGTTATCTGCGCAATCGTGTGAACGTGACAGCAGAACAATACAACGATAAAGAAAAAGACTGCTCGTCTCATAAAATCCGGGAATGAACATCCAGCCCCGCAATAAATCCAGAGTTTGACTATTGAACCAGGCTGCGCAACGCCCGTGCTCGCATCACATTCGCATCCGGAAATTGTCCGGTCCATAGCTTGAACTGCTCGGCGCCTTGGGCAATCAACATTTCAATTCCGCTTAAGATATCGCAGCCGGCAGCGCGCGCTTCGCGCAAGAAAACTGTCTCAATTGGATTGTAAACGAGATCGTAAGCCAACCGCACCCCAAGGAGTTGGGCGGTCGTCGCCGGCGTCAACTCTTGATACGCCCCGGACATGCCGAGGGGAGTTGTATTTATGACAATATCAAACCCGGCGAAATCAGCTCCGGACAGTTGCTGGCAAGGAACCCCAAAGTCCTTCGCGGTGATTGCTGCTCGATCGACGTTTCGCGCAAACAGCTCAACCATTCCGCCTTCATTGATCAGAGCCCACGACGCCGCCCGCGCTGCGCCGCCCGCCCCGATGACCGCGCATCGCGCATCCCTGATCGCACCGAATCGATTGATTAAAGGCGTCATTAAACCGGAAGCATCAGTGTTGTAGCCCAGCAATTGGTCGTTGCGCACAAGGATCGTATTTACCGCGCCAATCTTTTTGGCAGTTTCGTCGATCCCATCAAGCAAAGGCATCACGGCAGACTTGTGAGGAATCGTGACGCTCAATCCGCGCAGGTTCCAAACAATTTCCCGCGTCTTCGGATGGACCATCCGTCTTATTAATTCTGTTACATCGTTTGCCTGGAATGGCAGGTAAACGGCATTGACATTAGCGGCCGCGAACGCGGCGTTATGAATGAGTGGAGACAATGACTGGCTCACGGGATTGCCGACGATGCCCATGACCTCGGTCTCTGAATCGATACGTTCGATGCGATAGACATCTCGAAGCTGTCTCGCAGTAAGCTGACCGGGCGCCGTCGCATTTTCATCATCGAGTGCACCGTACGTCAGAAACGATCCTCGCGAGGGACCTAGAACCCGAGTCATTATTCCGGCCGGCCCCATGGTAATTGCGATCAGTTCGCGGTGTTCACGCCGGGCCCGCTCGAGCAAATTGAAGATTGGCAGACAATCGATCGGGTCGTTCGCCTGCACGGCAATTTTGATAATTCCTGCCGGTGTTGCGGCCATGGCCTCATAAATTTTTTCAAGGTCCGGCGGCACGCCTTTGAAATCATGATGCGAGCAGATTACCTGCTTCCAATCAGCGTCAAGCGGGTGCAGAGACGCTGCCGAGGACAAATCCCGGACCAGATCGTATTCGACATCAAAAAGGCAGTCAGTAGCTGGTGGTTTAAGCGATGACCAGAATCGCCGGCGGCCATCGTAATCAACTGAAGAGTGCCCGCCTTGCTCAGCGCTGCGCAGCGTAAAGATCAGCGGCCGGCTAAACGACCCGGCGTCGTCCAGCACGCGCGAAGCTGCCTCAACGTCGTCCAGACAATCCAGACGCAGCTCGATAAGGTCCGCAGCTTCTGCGGCGCGCTCAGCTGCGTCGCGCATCTCGTCAATGCTGCGAGCGCAAACGGGGACGCAGATTGTGCTCATGCGAGTTTTGAGGTATCAGAAATGATTAATGCGAATCGAAGTGCCGTGTCTGAGCTTCCGCTCCCAGATGGCGGGTAGTTCCTTCAGTCACGCTCGGCACAGGGGTCATCAACTCTCCGGTTCTGGGGACTGGAAGTTCGGTCGGGCGCACAGAGTTGAGCTGCGGCGACACAAAGCTGGCGGTTTGCCCTTTGGTTTGTTTCATTCGCACCAGCCCCGAGACACCTCGCGAAAAGAATATGGCTGCCGGAATTAACATCCAGTACCACCACGTCCAACCACCGGGACTGTACCTGCCAATCAGGACCGAAATGATGGCGAAAGCGATGCCCATCATCAAGGATCGCATCGCGTTGTCGAGCGAGGGCTCGCCCCTTCGCCTGCGCCGGAGGCCGAAATCATCGCATGCCGCGGTTGGCTCCTCCGGCAGCTTACCTTCTAAAGCCTTTGACACGAGGCTGATATTAGCGCCGCAGCTTCGACAGAAACTGGCCCCATCAACATTTTGAGTTGCACACTTTGGACAAAACATTTTTCGGTTGGCTCCTTAATGCTCCAACATCTTAAACGACAAACGACGGTTCAGTGTTCTGAGTTTCCGGCGCTCGTTCTTTGGCGCTGGGCTTCATAAAGAACCACCCCTGCGGCCACGGAAACATTCAAAGATTCAATCTTTCCCCGCACCGGAATTCGGACCAGAACATCACAATGCTCGCGCACCAGGCGATGCAAGCCGGATCCTTCCCCGCCCAGCACGACCGCCGAGGGCCGCGTCCAATCCCACTCGGTATAGTTAGTTGAAGCCTCTGGGGCAGTTCCGACAATCCAGACGTTACGCTCTTTCAATTGTTCGATCAAACGCGAAAGGTTCGTGGCTCGCGCGATGGGCAAATGCTCGACGGCCCCGGCCGAAGCTTTGGCCACAGTCTCGTTCAATCCCGCAGCTCGCCGCTCGGGAATGAAAACACCGTCAGCGCCCGCGCATTCGGCGGTCCGCAGGATCGCCCCGAGATTGCGTGGATCTTCGATTCCATCGAGCACCACCACCAGGGGCTCGCGTGGGCTGCCCACGCGCGCCGCGATCGTGTCCAGCAGCTCTTCCACGTCCGCATACGCGTTGGCAGAGATGCGCGCCATCACGCCCTGATGAAGACCGTTGCCAACTTCGCGATCGAGTTTCGCGCGAGGAGCGTGCTTCACCGGAACGTGCCGGGCCTGGGCCAATTCAATCAGCTCACGCAAACGAGCATCGCGCGCCCCTTCGGCAATGATGATTTCGCGGGGCAGACGCTCTGCGCGTAAAGCCTCGATCAACGGATTCACTCCGTAAAGCAGACGGGAATCAGTTGCTGAAGAGTGCTCGCGCTTTCGTTTCATGGTGTCGGTTGTCAGGTGAACATTCACAAAGCTGCGGAGCAGCGATCAGAGTTAAGCCCGAGGCGAGGCTTGGCGAGCCTCTGGGTCCAATCGTTGACTCACCTCAGCGCAACCCGAAGGGTTGCCAGAAAGTAGCCGGTGGTCGGAGTCCGCGGAGACCACCGGAAAAGTCATTAGTCATGACCGCACCCCGAAGGAGTCTGTCGGAGAAAGGCGTTTCTCTGTGCCTCTGTGAAAATCTCTGTGTCTCTGTGGTGAAATTACTCAAGAAAACACTCACCACAGAGGCACAGAGATCGCACAGAGGCACGGAGATCAATTTCTCCGACAGACTCGAAGGGGCGCCAGAAGTCAGGTCAACGTAAAAGATCTTTACAGCGAAGGATCTGGCACCCCCTCCGAGTCTGTCGGGAAAACCAAACTCTGTGGTTCTCTGTGCGATCTCGGTGCCTCTGTGGTTGATTTCTCTGAGTGATTTCACCACAGAGGCACGGAGATTCCACAGAGTTACACAGAGAAAATCCTTTTTCCGACAGACCCCTCCGGGGTGCGACCCACTTTAATCTCGCGTTCCCGGTGGTCTGCGCGGACTCCGACCACCGGCTACTTTCTTTGCAACCCTTCGGGTTGCTGAGGTGAGTCAACTATATAGTTACGCTCGCAAAGCCTCACCTTGGGCTTAACTCTGGTCGCTGCTCCGCAGCTGGTCTCGGCCATTTGGCGAAATCAGCCGTCGTTTTGCGACGAAGAGGAAAGCTCTCGGATTCTCAAACGGCGGAGCAGCCGCGAATAATTGGAAAACTGATTTTCGTTGTCGGTTGACTTCACCGTCGATATATCGACCTTTCCGGCGCCGCTCCGTCGCCAACCCCCGGTGCGAGTGCTTGCTCCTAAAGGCCAAACTCTCGCAAGCAAGGGCCGGAGGGCCAGATAAGACTCATCAACTTTGACGTTTGCGGCTCGCTCCCCCAACAGCGTGATCAAGGCCCGAAAGTTTTCGAAGGCGGTAATTCCCTTCCTCTCGGCCAGGCAGGAAAAATCGAAGCTACCGGCGACAATTCGCCAGCCCTCCGTTGCCGACCGGCTATAGAGATCAAAGATCGATTCGGTGTTCGTCAGCTCTCGATGATCGACAGGCTTCTGTCCTCCACGTTTGCGCCGGACCACGTCTTCTACGTTGTTCATCTGCAGGCGGCCTGAGACTATTAACGTCAAGTCGCCCCACCTCTCGAATAAGCGCTCTCCTGATACGCCGGCCAACCCGGTCAGACCATCGTCAGAAAACTCGAGAGCGCGTACCTTCTTGTTAATTGAATTGGCATTCAGCTCTTCATTCCTGATCAGAGTTGTTTGAATTCCGAGCGTCCGAAATTCATCTATCAACTCCTCTGCCTGCTTGCTTGTGTTTGTTTGCGCCAGCGGCAAGGCGCCGCCCGCGTGCAAAGCACTCTTCAGATCCGGCAGCTTTAGCTCCGCACGACTTGCGACTCGCTCCCACACGGATTCATCTAACGAACCATTCGGGTCGACCGGGAGCACAATATAGAAGCAATTCGCGGTCGGAGCCGGCGCGGCTTCGCTTTCAACGTTCGGTGCCTCGATTGGTTCAGTTGCCAGCAGAGGCTCGCCACAATACAGGCAGGTTTGTCGGGTCGGCGGATTGGCTCGCAGGCATGAGTCACACGTTATCATTTCGGCAGGCGTAAAGCTGCGCGGCCTCGAGTCGGCGCCAGTTTCCAGGCTGGCTAATTCTGAGTTGTCCAGTTCAGTGAAATCGCGCATCGACGGTGATTATACGATGCAGGCGGCAAATACACTGACACTTTTTTGAGTGGCACGGGCGTCCCGTCCGTGAAATAACGCGCGACATGTGCGGCCCACTGCTCCAATGCAATTTTTTGGGCCCTCGCTTGACCCAAGCGGTGTCCGAACGGCATTCTAGACGGGCATATTGAGAATTCTATTTGGAGCTTAACAAACGTGAACCACTTTGATTCGGCCAACAATATATCGTTGCAATTCGGCCATCGCGGAAAAGTGGCAATCTTTATCGACGGAAACAATTTGTTTCATGCGGCGCGATTTCACAACATCGATATCGATTACAACAAGCTTTTGCGAGTGCTGCTGGGCGATGGACGTTTATTTCGAGCCTTCTTTTACACTGGCGTCGATGCAGGTGCGGAACGACAACAGGGTTTTCTGCTGTGGATGAGACGCAACGGCTTTCGCGTCGTGCAAAAGGAACTTAAGACCTTTTACGACGGGACGCGAAAGGCGAACCTTGACGTCGAGATTGCCGTGGACATGTTGTCGCTGGCCGGCCGCTACGACACGGCGGTGCTGGTTTCCGGTGACGAGGACTTTGTCTATGCGGTGAATGCCGTCGCTTACAAGGGCTGTCGCGTGGAAATCGTAGGCTTTAGATCCAACACAGCGCCAAAGTTGATCGACGTGGCCGATTGCTTCATCGACCTGGGCGATATTGCAGAAAAGGTACGCAAGGAATTCCCGCACGGGCTGAAATACGAAGATCGCGACATACACGTCTCACAGCAGCCACCTCCGCCGGCTCCTTTCATCGAACCTGTGCCGGTAATTGCCGCCGTGCAACCGCCGTGCGCCGCCATACATGAGGACGTGTTCCATCCAGCGATTGGATCGATTATCGATACCAGTGCGCCTGAAGGACTCGATCAGTTTGGGCCCGGTTCGGACTTTGTGCGGGTAACCGACGATCAGTGAGCGCCGGCCTCGTGGCTCGGCGATGCTGGTGCGCGGTCTGCCACTACAAATCGAGGACGAGATCCGCAGCGCGGTTACCTGGTTATGGCTCGGCCACTCTGATGCGCGGCAAGTCTACGACTTGCCGACAACGCACCGTAATTCTCTGAAGGTCTTCGACCTCGGTAATGGATCGAGGTTGACCGGGTTTTTCGGTAAGTATCAGACTTACCGCGCATTCCCACACAGACACAGATTTCTCACCGCATTCTCACCGATTTCTCATTGACACTCTAATTCCAGTGTTATATAAGGCCCGTGCTTTCAACGAATCCCCCGATGTAAGTCGCAAGTAAGCTTTTTCTGGGGATTTTTTGAAGTGGTTTTTAGAACTCCCGTCGTTATCCAAGCCGGTTCCCCTTACCCGCCCACGCGTCAATTTTCTCGGTCTGTGTCCGAGGCCGCCAGCCCTCTGGATCTGGTGAAGCTGCGCCCGATTATGGAGGTGAGCCGGGGCCGATCCGAGGTGGTGATCGGACTCATCGACGGACCTGTCGCCGCAAATCACGAAGATCTGGCAAACACAAACATCAGTGAGGTTCCGGGAAAATCCGGAAGTGCTTGCATCCGCGCCGACAGCACAGCGTGCATGCACGGAACTTTTGTCGCCGGGATCATCGGCGCCCGCCGCGAGGCGGACGCACCCGCAATTTGTCCTGACTGCACCCTGTTAGTTCGTCCAATCTTTCGCGAGTCGACCGATCAAAACCCGGACATGCCCAGCGCGACGCCCGAGGAACTGGCCGCCGCCCTGATTGATTGCATCGACGCCGGCGTTAAGGTCATCAACCTTAGTGCGGCGCTGGTACAACCATCACTGAAAGGACAGAGATTCCTTGAAGAGGCGCTGGACTACGCATCGCGCCGTCAGGTCATCGTGGTCGCAGCCGCGGGAAACCAGGGGAACGTCGGAGCCTCAGCCATCACGCGTCATTCCTGGGTGATTCCAGTTGTCGCGTGCGACCTCCGCGGTACGCCGATCAGCTACACAAATCTCGGAAGCTCGATAGGTAGGCGCGGGTTAAGCGCGCCGGGCTATGACATCACCAGCCTCGGCAGCAAGGGCCAACCGCTAACTCTGCGCGGAACGAGTGCGGCCGCGCCATTTGTGACTGGAGCGATCGCTTTGCTGTTTTCTGAGTTTCCAACCGCCGCAGCCGCCGAAATCAAACGTGCCCTATTGCACGGGCCGGCTCTCCGGCGACCCGGCGTAGTGCCCGCGCTGCTGGATGCGTGGGCCGGATATCGAATCCTGCAACAGGCCTACGCCTGAAACGGTACAAACGCCTCTGGCGTGCACTCAGGACTGATTCGATTAAGCACGCCAGAGGCGTGCGTACCGATTATGAAAGCAAAGAAGTCCAAATCGAAAATGCGGAACAGATCCGACGGCGAACCTCGGCGCATCCGGCTTCCGGGGTTCATCGCTGATAAAGACATCGCGCTTGGCGATGTCATTAAGCGAGCGACCTCGGTCGTCGGACTCAAGCCCTGCGGTGGTTGTCAGCGGCGAGCCGCTGCGCTAAACCAGCGCTTTGTCTTCACGAGTTGGCGTTCGAAATGAGATTAGCTTTTGATCGGCTGCTGAATTCCCAAAGGAGAAACACATGGAGCAAACTGAATTAAACGAGCAAACGACGACCGAAGCAATGGTGCTGAATCCGAGCCAGACAATTGCGCCGCCAGTCAATAATCATAGCCAGGCGGCGACTCGCTCACCGGTCAGTCCGGCGACCTGCGCCAGCTGCGGAGGCGCCATGGACTACAGTCCGAATGGATCGACTGCGCCTTCTTACGTGTTTGCCATCGGCAAGGTGGAGATGCGTTTTCCCAGCCTGGCGATTGAAAAGGAATTCGCCCAGGCAACCGGACGGGCCGACACTAAGGGCCTTACGGATCGCGCAGCGGCCCACGCGGTGCTCTCGGAACCCTCGAATCGTTACATCGCCCGTCAGATATGTTGGGTGTTCACGATTGAAGGCCTCGAGACCTACATTCTGATTCCGCGTGATCCGGCTGATTATGATCAATTACTCCAGGCCGTGCGGCCGCAGCCCAGTCCACTCGATCTCGACGTAGTCGTAGGTCTGAAAGGATCGATCGCCCCACCGGATATGTGCAACGGGTTGATGGTCCCCATCGTGGCGTTCGATCAGATTTACTCGTTCGACCGTGACAGTCTAATCAAAGCCATCCCTCGTCCGGCCAAGTCGTCGGCTAAGGAATTCGCGCCGGCTGCCGAGGAATTGTTCGATCGCATCATGCTGGGCGCGGACAATGCGGGATCGATGGACGACCACCGCGCCCTGAACTACCTGGCCGTCCGTTATCCGGCGATCTATTCCACGGCTGCCGAGATGTTCGGCCGCAACTCTTCGCTGAGCAGTGTCGACGTGCAGACTTCCCCTTTGAGCAGTACGCGCAAAGTCGTGGACGTGATCATGACATTTACTAATCGCGCTACTGATGTTGACGACAAGTTCTTCACCCGAGTGGACGTCACCGAAGAGTTTCCTTTTCTGGTAACCAAGATGTCGCCGTACTTTGATCGCTGAGCGCGTCCCCCGGCTTATGCGATATCTGCTTGCAGTGCAGCGAGCACGGGCAAGCTAGTTTGGATGCATGGAGTGAGGTCAGTACCGGGAGCGATAGCGACCGGGTCGCCGTTGACTTGGGAGGGGGTTACCCGGTCGCTATCGCTCCCGGTACTGACTCCGATGGCTGAGGAGGTGAAGAAAATGACTGTGCCTGGATTTAACGCGACGGCTTCGCTTTATCGAAGTCAGATCTCTTACCTGATCGGAGCTCAGGCCAACCAATCGCCTGCTTCGTCCGACTCAGTCCAACCGGCGATGCAGGCGATTTATGTCGATGGGCTGTTTTATTGCTATGGCGACGTTACCGGCAGTGGAGTTGTGTGTGGAGGCGGCGGAGTCGGAGGTGGAGGCGGCGGCGGTGGACACGAACCGCTCTGTCGGCCGAAGTGTGGCCCATGTCGTAACCACGTCAAGACCTGCATTCTTCGAAACTGCGACGATGTCGAAAGACGTTGCTAGTCGGGATGGCAGGTGTCGAACCGGCTCTTTGCCGGCGCGGCTCGGTTCGATCTAAAGGAGCAGTGGCACAGACTTTAGTCTGTGAGTCTTGCCGGCAAATCACAGACTGAAGTCTGTGCCACTTAGCGTGCTTGCGGAGAACGAGCGATTGCGAATTCGCAGTCGCGGTTAACTTTCAAAGTAGTGGGGGGGGGTAAAGAAATGAATCTACCAGGGTTTGATGCAGAAAAGTCGCTTAGCTTAAACACATCCACATACCAGGGAGCCGGTTTCGACAGATTTCCAGCGGAAACCGGAAGAGTAGTGTCGCAATTTGGTGTCTCGTCGGATCCGGATCTCGGATCCTATCTGCGATGCCGGGCCAATGGAGGGAGCGACTTGATTTGCCGGTTCTTTGGGGGGTTGCCTCCATTCACGATCGGTGGCCGCCTGCTCGGTCGATGAATCAACGAGGCATGGATGTCATAGAGTTTCGTTTTGAGAGTCAGGATGGCGCCGTACTCTGATCAGTAACGGTAAGGAAGTAGAGAGAACATGAACTTGCCGGGATTCACTGCTGAGGCTGCAATCAATCGCCTGGGCAGAGACTATACGAAGGAGATTGTCCTTGAGTTCACGAGCTCAACAATCGTGCCCCAAGCGAAGGCGCTGGAAAAATGCAACGCGAGGTGTCTGGGCGGCTACTTCGGTTCGGCCGGAGCGTGTTTCGTAAACAGCAATGCGGATTTGTGTTTCGTGGCTGCGGGCAATCGCTACAACCGTTGCGGCGATATGTGCGACTTGCTGTACGGATGAATGCCGACGCTTCGCGGGCGAAGTGGCATGCTCTCAAAGAACTGGAATCAAGCTGGAAAGCCGTCTTCCTTACCGGAGGAGCAGGAACGACTTAAAGGAAATGAAATGACCACACAAAACATGCCAGGATTTACCGCAGGGGTAACACTCTATAAAACGAATAACTGCTATCAGGTCGCCGCAGTCTTAGCTGCTGAGACTGCCGGTCGAATATCCGCGGCGGTTCTGAAGGGCACGTTTTGTACAGTTCGAGATCCTAATTGTGCCAGTGGCTTCAGTAAGATCAGATGTACCGGTTTTGATGCTGACTCTTGTACTGAGACAGGAGAATGTTGCACGCCGCCACGAGGTGGAGGCGGAGGACAATCACGTAACTGTGGGACTCACTCTTGCGCTACCGAGCCTCAATGTTGTGGCTTGGGCTGCTGCCCAACAGGCACTCACTGCTGTAGTGGCACCACGGGGTGTTGTCCAAACGATAGAACCTGTAGAAGCATATTTGGCCAGCACTTCTGTAGTCCAATTTGAATTATTGTTGCGTGGAATTAGGGCGGTGAATGCCTAATTCAAGTATGTCATCGTTCAATCAAATACCAGGAGGTCATGACATGAACATGCCAGGGTTTACTGCGGAAGCTGTGTTTCACGGAAGTGTTAGCAGGTACTGGCTGAATGAACAGCCCGCTTCGCATGCAGGGATTGTCCCGGCAATTCCATTCTGCGGGAACTGTCCTGAAATCCTTGAACACTGTTCACGAACCGGCGGACTGCCGCGGGCGGTATGCCGGGCCTGCGAGACCGGCAATTGCTTTAGTGGCGTGGAGAGACCACCGCAGCTTCTCGATCCGTTTGGTCATCATCCGGGCGGCTTTTGATCGAGCACTCCGAAACCAATGCCGATAACTATCTCGCACCTGTCGAGATTGTGATCGTCTGTACCAGTGTGAAGGGATTCTTGAAAAGTGAAGACACCTGGATTTACGGCGGTAGCGGCGCTCCGCCGAAACGACAATCGCTTTCAACTGTTTGAGACTGCGAAAGAGCTGCGCAACCACAAAGGGATCAGTCCGCAACTGCCAATCATTTTGGACTGCTTCTGTTTTCGCAGTTTCAGATACTGCTGCTGTAAGGGACCAGACGGAAAGCTTGTCTGCGGGGCCAGCCAGTCAGCTTGAGCGATAGGCGGAGTGTCAGGTGTCGGCTCTTGTAAGTTCTATTGTCAGGTCTGAAGCGGCTCGCGAGGTTACGTCCGTCTGAGCCGGCACGTTAACCACTTCAAGTCTCAATCTTAAATGAGGAGCAAACAATGAACCTGCCAGGATTTAGCGCTGAAGCATCGCTCAGCCGCCCAATCAATGGATATTATTTTCAGCCTTTCGCGGCTGGGCAATCTGCCGGTCGCGGCGTGGTCGCGAGTAAAGACGAAGTGGAAACGTTTAATTGCGGCCCGTGCCTCGATGTCACCGTACCAGGTGGAATCGCCAGAACATGTATGAAGTATTGCTGCGACGCCGTTTCCGGACTGAATTGCCAGTTTAAGATTTGCACGTGCCCGCCAAAACGGAAGGGCTTCGGCGCGATTTTTTAAGCCGGATCTCGTGTGGCACGCGCATCTTGCGCGTGAATCACGGGCGGGACGCCCGTGCTACGTCGGCACGTTCACTGTTGAGAACATTGGCGGCCATTACGGCTCTGTGTTCGGTGAATGCGTAAGGCAAATAACAGGGGGTTTCGATGTTTCTCGGAACCGGTCACAAATTGTGACCTCAAACGATCAAGCTTATTCAAGCCTGGGGCTCACCGCTCATCAATCGGCACGTAAGGCACGTTGCGCGGCCCCACGTATTCCGCCCGCGGGCGAATCAGTTTGTTGTCGGCGTACTGTTCGAGGATGTGCGCCGTCCAACCGCTGATGCGGCTAATCGCGAAGATTGGTGTGTAAAGATCCAGCGGAATTCCCATCATGTAGTAGGTTGAAGCTGAATAGGCATCGACGTTCGGCAGCAGGTTCTTCTCACGCTTCATGACCGCTTCCAGCTTCGCCGTGATTTCATACCACTTGGAATCACCCTTGCGTTCGCCCATTTCCTTCGAGAAGCGACGCAAGTGGGTTGCGCGTGGATCTTCGGTCCTGTACACGGCGTGGCCGAAGCCCATGATCTTTTTCTTTTTCGACAAAGCGTCGCTGACATAACCCTCAACCCGGTCGATGTCGCCAATCTCAAGCAGGATCTTCATAATCGCGGTGTTGGCGCCACCGTGCAGCGGGCCCGAAAGCGCCCCCAACGCTGCCGTCACGGCGCTATACATATCGGCCAACGTTCCCGCCACAACTCTGGCGGCAAAGGTCGAAGCATTCAATTCGTGATCGGCTTGCAGAATCAAAGCCACATCGAGCACGTGCGCATCGAATTCGTCCGGCATTTCGCCCTTAAGCATGTAAAGAAAGTTGGTGGCAATATTCAGTTCCGGTTTGGGCTGGATGAGCTCGAGATCATTTCGGGCCCGATCGATGGCGGCCACGATCGTCGGAAACCGCGCCGTCAGACGGGTCGCAACTCTGATGCTGGCATCGCGCGAAAGATCGCGCGCTTCCGGATCAAACATGGCCAGGGCCGAGACGACGGTACGGAGGCGATCCATCGGATCCGCGCTGCTGGGAACGCGCGCGGCCATGCCCTTGATTACTTCAATGATTTCCGGCTGCAGTTCATAAGATGCTGCCAGGTTCTGTCGCAGTTCATCCAGCTCGGCCTTTTTGGGCAGGCGGCCGTTCCACAGCAGAAAGACAACTTCTTCGAATGTTGATTTGGTGGCGAGGTCGTGGATGTTGACGCCCTGGTAAATCAGTTCGCCCTTCTCGCCGTTAACGTCGCCGATCGATGAGGCCGCGGCGACCACACCTCTGAGTCCCGTGGAGACCGCGCTTCCCGCGGAACTGCCGTTAGCTTTGTCCATGCATTTTGTCCTTCAAATTGTTTTGTGAGTCGAAGATAACAGAGCAATAAGCGAGTGACAAGCGAACATCATGTCGGGTCAAAAGACATTTATTTCGCGCCCTGGACGCCGGTTTGTAAGGTTATCGATTGGCCGCACCGGACTTTCAAAATCGCAGCGGCCGACGAATTTTGCGCCGCTATTTCGATAAAGCCGGCACTGCCGGGAATCATGAATAACGACTCGCTATCAACGGCTTCCGCCGAGAAGAATTTTCGGATGGAAGTTATCACCTGGTCGTTCACAATTAACCTGACCCGGCGATTAGCCTCATCGGCTAGATGTTCAGTGGTGAGATTGGTGATGCAGTTACCAAACCTGTCGATATGAATGATCGTGGCCGCGAGTGTTCCATCGTCGTTAGCCCTCGGAGTTAACGCCTCAAGTACAATGGCGTCGTCGATTACCGGTCCGAATTCTTCCACGGCAACTCCTCTCGAGAGCGCCGCGGCAACCGGAGCGAACACGTCTCGACCATGAAACGTGGCGCTCTTCGGATGCTGGAAGAATTTTTCATTCGTCAGGTGTCGCGCGCGAAAATGTCCCTCGCGTTGACAGATCCAGCTGAACAATCCATTGTCCGGTCCCACAAACAACTGCTCTGCGCACTCGACGAGTATCGGACGACGATTTGAGCCTACTCCCGGATCGACAACGGCTACGTGAATTGTGCCGGAGGGAAAATCTTTGTAAGTAGCGAGGAGATTAAAGGCTGCCGGGCGAATACCCTGAGGCGGAACTTCATGCGTGATGTCCACGATTACCGCCGCGGGATTAGCCGAGAGGATCACCCCTTTCATCGCCCCGACAAAATAATCCGAGGTTCCGAAATCGGTGAGCAGCGTGATGATGGGCATGATCACAGTTTCGAGTTTCGGGTTGCGAGTTTCGAGTCAACGCGTAACTACCCGAACTAACTCGAAACCCGAAACCCGAAACTCGAAACTTGTTTATTGAACTTCCACGTCGGCGGAGGTGCGAACTCGTAACTGCTGACCCTGACTCAGTCGAATTTCTTTGCCGCGAGATGTCAGCACACCGGCAGTTCCCACGCCGGCGCCAATGCCGGCGCCGATTGCTGCTCCGGAGCCGCCACCGAAAATCGCCCCGAACACAGCGCCAATGCCAGCGGGGACACCTATTTTGCCTGCGTCTTGTTTAGTAGAACTCTCGCCCTGGACCCCGCCTTCAGAATCCACTTTGCCGACACCCTGACTGCCGCCGTTGGCAATCACTTCAATGACCTGTCCACTGATTTTGGCAGCTTGCCCAGTAGGAAACTTTATCTGCTCGAAAGACAACTGAAGCTGCGCCTTACCTTTCGCTTTTCCGGGCCGGTTGAGCTGCGCGATGTGACCCTCGAGGATGGCGCCGTTGTATTGTTGGGGATTGACCACACGTGCCTGGAATGGATCACCCTGCTGCGAGATTTCGGTAGAAATTTCTTTGAGCAACTCGACCACAAGGATTGTGTCACGCGGAATAGTGATGCCGTTGCCAGGCCCGGTACCAGGGCCGTTGTTGGTGTTATCGACCGGCGTTTTGTTTTGGTTGTTAGTGTCTACCGGCGTTTTGTTTTGATCGACGGGATACTGGACCGTGTTGTCCTCGGTCCGGCGTCGCAGATCAGCCGGGATGCTTGAATCAAAGGGCCGGCGGTCGTAACCCGCACCGTAACCGACTTCAAATCCCTGCCGGTAACCGTCGCGATACTCTTCCAGCGCTCCCCAACTCGCGTTAAAGGCACGATCGGCGCGATCGTATTCGGCCTTGTTGCGAAATTCCTTTGGCGCGTTCGCTCCCTTGTCACCGACGCCCGCTTGATAGCCGTCCGAATAACCGGTCCGGTAACCGCGCATTAGCGCAGTCACCACCGGATCCTGGGCGATCGCCTTGAACCCAAGCTGAGAAGGTGCGAGGAGCGTGAAAGCGAAAAGGAGAGCTAAACTGCATCTGAGGATCTTCATTGTTTCACCTTTCTGCCGGCCACGGTCACAGTGCTTTCAATCTTCATAGTACCATCAATTGTTCCATGGATTCGGCCTTGCGAAAGGGAGAGCGTCAAAATCTGAGAGCGAGTCTACTTGCTGGCCCAAGCGTTATCGCGTCAAAATGCTAACACCGGAGCACAAGTGGCAGCAATCGCCACCAATCGTATGTCTTCTGATGCGAAAAGCCCATAAGCAGTTGTCAGTTGGTGGTTGTCAGTTGTTTGTGGTCAGTCGTCCGTTGTTTGTGGTCGGTGGTCAGGTTTGTGGTTGGGTGTCCCCGAGCGAGGTGGGTTATGGCTTTGCCACTCTGATGCGCGGCAAGTCTCCGACTTGCCGTCATCGACCATCCTCCTGGCCTGGGTCTTCGACCCGCGGTCATAGACCGCGAGATTTAAAGGAGAGGCTGGTCGGCAAGTCGGAGACTTGCCGCGCATCAGAGTGGCAAAGCCATTAGCAGAACTACCCTGGGTGACAATCACAACTGACCACTGACTACTGACCACTGACCACCAACCACATTCTTATGCGTCGAATCTATCTCGATCACAGCGCCACGACGCCCCTCGACGGGAGAGTTCTCGCCGCGATGTTGCCCTTCTTAAATGAACAATTCGGCAACCCGTCCAGCGTGCATTCGTTTGGCCAGGAAGCGCGCGCCGCGGTCGATAAGGCACGGCGCCAGGTCGCTTCGCTAATCAAAGCCCGCGCAAATGAAGTCGTCTTCACCTCCGGCGGAACTGAATCCAACAACCTGGCTATTCGCGGTCTTTGTGAAGCGCACCAGAGCCAGGGGAAACACATTATTGTTTCGGCGATTGAGCATCCGTCAGTGCGTGGCGTCATTGACGGTCTGGAGAAGCAGGGCTGGGAGATCACGCGCTTGCCTGTTTATGACGACGGTCTCGTGCGACTGGCCGACGTGGCGGGCGCAATTCGGCCGGACACGATTCTGATAAGCGTCATGATGGCCAATAACGAAATCGGCACGATTCAACCGGTGACTGAGATTGGCGAGATCGTACGTGAAGAGAGAAAGCACGGGCGTCGTCTTTGGTTTCATACCGACGCAGTCCAAAGTGCAGGCAGGCTTGCGATCGACGTGGACATGCTCGGTTGCGATCTGCTGACGCTATCCGCGCACAAAATTTATGGACCGAAGGGAACGGGAGCCTTATACATTCGGCGCGGCACGAAGGTTTTCCCGCAGCAGGTTGGGGGACATCAGGAACGCGAGCGCCGGGCCGGCACGGAATCCGTCGCGAACGTTGTAGGCTTCGGCGTTGCAGCTGAACTCGCACGGGCTGAAATTGATGAGCGCAATGAGCACGTGCGCGGTTTGCGGGATCGGTTTGAGCACGAGGCCACGGCTCGGATTGAAGACATTGTTTTTAACGGCGATCGCGATCGGCGTCTGCCGCACCTCTCAAACATCTCGTTCCGATTTATTGAAGGTGAAGGATTGCTGATTCATCTGGATATGCAGGGCGTGGCCGTCTCGACGGGCTCGGCGTGTTCCTCAGGAACTTTGGAACCATCTCCAGTCATTCGCGCGCTTGGTCGAGATGAAGAGCTGGCACGCGGGGCAATTCGGTTCAGTTTCGGCAAAGACAATAGCAGCGATGACGTTGATCAAGTGGTCGCCGCTTTGTCGCAGGCCGTCGAAAGCCTGCGCGCACTGTCGCCATTGGCGCGGGCGGTACGCACGCCTCCGGCGTGCTTTCCTTAGATAGCGGGCACGCCAGAGGCGTGCGTACCAACCGGAGCGACAAACTTGCCCTACTCAGATCTCTTCAAGGACCATCTCGCAAATCCGCGCAACGGCGGAGAGCTCGAGGACGCCAATGCGGTCGCAGAAGAGACGAATCCCGTCTGCGGCGATCGCCTTCAGCTAAGCCTTCGCGTACTGAATGGTCAGATCGAAGCGGCGCGATTCCTTGCTTATGGTTGTCCGCCGACGCTGGCTTGCGGCTCATTAATGGCCGAGATGTTGGAAGGGATGTCAGTCGAAAACGCTCTGAAATTAAAGCGCGGTGAAATCGGCGCCGCGTTGGGGGGCCTGTCACCACAAAAGCAGCACGCGGCAGCGCTGGCGATTGAGGCTTTGCGAAGTGCTTTGGCACGCGCCCCGAAGAATCACAGTTGACGAGTTTGGAGCAGGGTTCACTCGGTGGCGCCGGCTTCTCTTAGCCTTTGCGCCACCAGCGCATGATGCTGCATTTGCGCAAAGCGCAGGGCGGTATATCCGTTTGGCATGCGAGCGTTGATCACAGCACCGCGGGCCAAAAAGAGGTTCACAATGTCGAGTTGACCACCGATCGAAGCCCACATCAATGGCGTCATTCCCTCCTGCTGAGCCTTAATATCAGCACCCGCGGCGAGCAATTCTTCCACCACGACGGTATGAGCTCCCTGCGCCGCAGCCATTAGAGCAGTGTGTCCTCCAAGAGCCGTGTCATCAACTCTTGCTCCGGCTCTTAACAGGGTTCGCACAATTTCAACATGTCCGTTGTTCGCCGCCATGATTAAGGCCGTGAAGCCCTGATCGCTCTTGGCGTTCACATCAGCTCCGGCAGCCAGCAGCCTGTCGACGATTGCGAGAGAGCCTTCCCCCGCGGCCAACAGGAGCGGCGTCGCGCCAGTGTTGTCCCTGCCGTTTACATCATCACCTGCAGCCAGCCGGCGTTCGACACCTGGCAAATCGCCGGTTACCGCCGCGTAGTGCAACCTCACAGGGTGATTGAGAAAATAGGCAACACCGCTGAGGGTGAGCGTAAGAAACGCCACGCCGATGTAAAGCATGACCTTGCGCATAAGACGCCAGACCGACCGAGAGCTATTGAATTATGCTTAATTCCAACCGGTATGGGAAGGTCTTATTTCGAGAGATCAGCGTGGAACTATCTGGGCTGAGGGTTGACTACTCGAGCACGACTGCCCACCGGAGGCGTAGGCGCAGGCTTCTTGTGATACTCCGGACCGCAATACTTCTTTGGCTCCTGCCCAATCGCGAAAGTCCTGGTCTTGATCACCGGACAACTATCTACCGCAATCAAGCCTGTCGTGGGATCGATGTCGAGCGTGATCGTTCCCTGCAGTCTGCTCGCAGGTTCGTATTCATACGATTCACGCGACTTGGATTTCGGATCAGCTTTGGGCGTTGGCTTGGCCAGCGGGGGGACCTCAGGCAAGCCGGCCGGTTCTATCAGAGTGTTCTTGTCGTTCGCTTCAGTTTCATCAGACGAGTCCTGCGCCATGTCCTCAGCGCCCTCACCATTTTCTGGTCCAGGGGTTGTGCCGTTGATGAAAAGCTCGGCTCGTTTATTCGTGGTTTCGGCTTTGGCTATGTCACCGGTGGCTGGATCGATATCAGTCTGTTGAATGCCTTCCGGCATTTGCCAGTCGCCTACCCATTCGGGATGCGTCGCCAGCGCGGCATTCATGAAATCAGCCCAAATCGGCAAAGCCGAATTTGCGCCCGTCAGACCCAGCTGGGATCCGTCATCAAATCCAACCCAAACAACGCAGACCAGGTCAGGCGTGTAGCCCGCAAACCATCCATCGCGCGAAGTTCCGGTCTTGCCGGCCACGTTGTACTTGAACCCGCGCGCGCGCACCGGCGCGGCCGTGCCCCGATTCACGACGTCCTTCATGAACGATGTCATGACGTAGGCAATCTCAGGACGGAGGACTTCGTTTTTCTGCGCGGTCGGTTGCGCAATGGTGGCGCCGTTACCGGTGGTCACCCGCGTGATGCCCACCGGTGTCGTCCGCGTCCCATTCGCGGCGAACGCCGTATAAGCGGAAGCCATCTGTAACGGGGTCGCCTCAGCTGTGCCCAAGGCCATAGCCGGGTACGCGCGCGCGACACGCGGCAGGCCGGCTTTGGCCGCCAGGTTCATGACGCGGCCGATGGTAACGTCCATTGCCACATCCACGGTAACGACGTTGAGGCTATGGACCATCGCATCGCGCAAGGTCACCGGCTGCATTGAATACTTATCGCCAAAGTTGCCGGGAGAATATTCCTGATTGTCGTAGGTGAAGGTCTTGGGCTCGTCTTTGTAGACTGTGGCCGCGGTAATCACTCTGGGAATCGGATCGTAGGCGGTATTCAGGGCGGTCGCGTAAACGAACGGTTTGAATACCGATCCCGGTTGCCGTAAAGCCTCGGCGCGGTTGAGCTGACTCTTCGAATAATCTCGTCCTCCGACCATCGCGACGATTTCGCCAGTGTGCGCATTCATTGCTACCAGAGCAGCCTGAACAGTGCCTTCCGGCGCGCGCTTGGCTTCGATCTTGTCGAGCGCCGCCAGCTGTTTCGAGACGGCGGAATAAGCGGCCCGCTGCAACTCCATGTCTACCGAAGTGTAGATGCGCAAATGATCGGCGCCTTCGCCGCTGATCAGATCGCCGAGCTGGTTCTGAACGTAATCCGCAAAGTAAGGAGCGTCGGAGATGTCTATCCGGCCCTTGGCCGGCGCGAGTTTCAACTCAATGGCTTCTGCCTGTCGCGCCTGTTCGTCGGTAATCGCGCCGGTCTCGGCCATCGACTCGAGCACCTGGTTGCGACGCGACCGCGCCGTTTCGACATCGTGCGCCGGATTGTAACGGTTGGGACTGCGAATCAGCCCAGCCAGAAAGGCCGATTCAGGCAAGGTTAGATTTGTGACGTCTTTGTTGAAGTAAGCGCTGGCAGCCTCGCCAAATCCATTAATTGAGAAACCCGATTGCTGCCCGAGGTAAACCTGATTGCAATAGAGCGCAAAGATCTCCTGCTTGGAAAGCCGCGTCTCCAAAATCACCGACATGTAAGCCTCGGCAACTTTGCGCTTGAGCGTGCGCTCGGGCGACAACAAAAGGTTCTTTACCAGCTGTTGCGTGATACTCGATCCACCCTGACGAGAGATGGGCGAATTCGGATCGCTGTCATAACGCCGCAGCAGAGCGCGAATGATGCCGCGGACATTTACACCGTAATGTTCAAAGAATGATCGATCTTCAGTGACCGTAATTGCATTCACCAGATCGGGAGGCAAATCATTGAAGCCAATCACACGACGTTTGGCACGTTCACGACCAGTGACCGAACTGATTAACTCAGGTTCGAGCTGGGCCTTATCAAGATGCGCGCCGTTTTGTCTGTCCGTCAGATTAGCGATTGATTTTCCGCCCCGACTGAACTCGATCCGCAGTTGCTGAAAAGGGCGCGCGCCGTCAACGATCGAGTCTGCGCCGGGATCGATTTCCAGTGTTTGACCACTCAGACTGTAGCGGCCTCTGGCGCTGTCTGCCTGCTGGTTTCGGTCAACGTAGCCCGCCCGCTTCAAATAGGTAAGCAGGTCGTCCGTGGAAATGTTCTGACCCGTGCGAATCAGCTTTGGCGCGGCGTAGATGCCTGCCGAACGGGTGAACACCTCGCCGCGCAGGAGATTGTCTATACGTGCTGAAAAAATAACCCAATAGTAGCCAAGCACAGTAACAACAGCTATCGTAACGAGCAACAACGGGACGATAACGAAGGGTCTGAAGACCAGGCGTAAGAGCCTTCGGAAGAAGCCGGACCGGGGTTCCTCATAACGGACAACGCGCGGCGAGGGCACGCGTCCGCCCCGAACGACGCGGGGAATATGATCATCAGGTGGATGCCGAATTGCCATGAAGAAACTATTTGCTTTCGGCCTCTGGGGGGCACTACCAACTAAGATGCTAAACGCTAATGCTTCGGCTGTCTACTATTCAATTGACAGGCTGACCCGCTTTTTATAAGTTTAGGCCCGCGCGTACCCGACAACGTAGCCCCCGCAGATAAATCCCCAGACGTTGGCGCTGCTTTACAAAAAGGAGTTCCCCAATGAAAGTACGTGTTTTCCTGCTCTTAATCCTCTGTTCAATATTGATCGTCATAGCAATTTCGAATTCACCGCGCACCGGCTCTCAGGGCAAGACCGCTACGGCCCCGAAGGCCCTGTCCAAGGAAGAGCAGGATCTCTTTAACGAGATCAATCAAGTGCGTGCTCACCCGGAGCTTTACGTGTCTTACCTGAACAAAATGAAGCCGCTTTTTGTCGGCAAGGTCTACAAGAAGACTCTGGAAACGCAGGAAGGATGGGCGGCCGTCGAGGATGCGATAGCCTACCTTCAGACCCTGAAACCGCAAAGTCCGTTCAAAATGTCCGTTGGGTTGAATAAGGCGGCTGCGGCCCACATCGAGGAGCAAAGCAGTTCGGGGTCCACGGGTCACAAGACCACCAGTTCCGGCGCGATGATAGAAGATCGGGTCAAACCGTTTGGCACCTGGGAGGGCGCCATCGGCGAAAATCTTACCTATGGTCGTGAATCTGCTCGGGAAAGAGTTTTGACCTGGCTGATTGATGACGGCTTCGCCACTCGTGGTCATCGCAAGCGCGTCATGAGTGCTGACTATAGCGTTGCGGGTCTTTCCTGCGGCAAGCATCCGGAGTACGAAAAGATGTGCTGCCTCACCCTGGCCGGCGGCTTCAATGATTCCGTCGCCCCCACGCCGGCTACGAGTAGCGGGAAGAAATCAAGCAAGCCGTTGAAGAGCTCATCACCTGCTCCCACGCCACGAAAATTGGACTGATCGGTCGCGTCCGCGAGCGGGCGTACCTTCGTGGCGCCCCAGGGCCCTGATAGCCCCAGGCTATTTGAATCTTGCGGGGAACTGATTGATGATGCCGGTGGTTAGCATGTCGGCCATCTGTAAGATCTGACCGTGTATTTTGTCGTAGGCAGCAACATCCTCCGCCCAGTTCCCTTTCAAATGAGCGACCACTTCGGCCGTTGTCAGGTCAAGATGCTCGTGCATCATCTGCTTCATTTCGGCCGGTGGCCAGCTCTTTGGATTAGCGCCGCTTAAGAACGCAGCGATCTCGTCAGCGTTCGTGTACCAACGCTTATTTGCGTCCGTCATCCTGGCAGTGTCATTGGCTTTCGCGGCGGCAACTAGTTCTGCCGCCGTCGTAATGTGTGTTTTCAAGAGGGCTGTCAGCTTCTCACCCGCCGCGTCTCCGTAGTACGGCTTGATGGCGTTACCGATGTCCAGCTGATTTTGGAGCAGGCGAGCAGTGGTCGCCCCCTTGTCCGGCAAATCCGCGAGGGCGCTCACAATGAAGAGTCGCGTCCAGGTAATGTGGTCTTCCCAAAGTTTACGCATGGCGTCGTGAAGAGCGGCCCCTTTCGTTGAACCCTCCCCGGCCACTGAAATCGGAGTCGGCGTACTCGGCGACTTCCCGAAGCTCTTCGCAACGACCGCAGAAACAGTGAATAGAGCCAAAAGCACAATCATTAAGCCTGACATAATTCGACTACGCATGAATCTTCTCCTTATATTGGGTCGCCCCATGAAAGAAATAGCCTTGAAGAGTGCGGCTCCCACGGGATTAAAGGCGACCGCAATCCAAAATCCTCGTACCAGGCTTAGCGCTTCCAGTCGGCGACTTTCTCGTTAGCCTGGAAACCAATCTTGCTGTGGGTTCCGTCACAGAATGGTTTGTTACTTGACTGACCGCACCGACAGAGCGCAATGCTGGCCTTGTCGAGCGGGTATTCGTCTCCTGCTGTGTCCAGCAGTTCGCCGGCGCCCTGCACAACGTAAGGACCGTTTGGTGTTGCCCGGATTGAAAAATCAGCCATTTGATCTCCTTTGGAATCAGTTTCAGTTTCCTGCTGCTGTTGGACTGGTTGACCAAATCCAGCAGCGCTGTAAAGCCGGCCGCATTCAAACAAGGTCTAAGAAATGTCCCAGCCTTTCCTTCTTGGTGCGCAAATAATCCTTTGCCTCATCCGCCGGCGGAATTGACAGTGATACTCGCTCAATCACGTCAAGTCCCATTTGCGCCAGCGCCTGCATTTTTTCGGGATTGTTGGAGATTAATCGCACCCGATTCAGACCGAGGTCGCGGAGAACTTCCGCACATTGCTCATAGCAACGCAGGTCAACTGCCAGCCCCAACCGTTCATTGGCCTCAATCGTGTCCGCGCCTTGATCCTGTAGGGCGTAAGCACGAATCTTGTTAATGATCCCGATGCCCCTTCCTTCCTGCTGTTGATAGACAATTGCACCGCGTCCCGCACGCGAAATCATCTCCATCGCGGCGCGCAGTTGCCGGCCACAATCGCATTTGACTGAGCCAAACACATCGCCAGTCAGACACTGCGAATGAACGCGAACCAGCGTCGCCAGATCCTGGCTCAATTGACCTCGGGCAAGCACAACGAACTCTTCCTTGGTAGTGAGTGATCGGTAACCAATGATGCGGAACTCCCCCAACTCCGTCGGCAGCCGCGCCTCAGCCACTCGTTCAACTGTTTTCGATTTCCCAGGGCGCCGGCGGTTAAGCCTTGACGCGTTCGGATCGGGAACGACACCTGCGCCCTGGCGTCGATAAGACGAGCGACAATCCCTCGCGCGCGTGTTGGTCAACATCGTTTCCTGTGGATTCAGCAAGGCCATCTCATCCCTTCTGTTCAAGGCATTTCATGAACGACTACTCGGGACGAAGCATACTCTTCTCTCACAATAAGTCAAGTACTCTTTTGACTTATTGTGTTTATTCGCGAAAAGTGTGATACTTGGCCCGCAAACATGAAGAGAACCAAGCTGGACAAACGCTTTTTCGGCAGTACCCGGGGCCGCATCGTCACCCTGATGAGAAGTGCGACGAAGACCGTCAATGAGCTGGCTGCAGAGTTGAAGCTGACTGACAATGCTGTGCGGGCGCACCTCCTTTCGCTGGAACGCGACGGGCTCATCCGACAGAGCGGAATCCAACAGGGCACGCGCAAACCGCACTTTGCTTACGAGCTGACGGACGAGGCGGAGCAACTCTTTCCCAAGGCTTACGACACACTACTCAATCGACTCATCACCGTGCTCAAAACGAGACTAAGCTCCAGGGCGCTCAAGGAAGTCCTCCGAGAGGTCGGTCGATCGTTAGCGGGCAATCAAACTTCAGGCGGCAATCTGGAAGCCCGTGTCGGCAAAGGACTGATGGCGCTCGAAGCTATCGGCGGATCTGCGCGGGTTGAGAAAGAAGAAGGAAGGCTTTTCATTCGCAGCGGAAGTTGCCCGCTGAGCACAGCCGTGGCCGAACATCCGGAGGTTTGCCAACTTGCTGAGTCTCTGCTGTCGGAGATCACCGGGGCCGAGGTCCGCGAGCAATGCGAACGTGAAGGATCTCCACGGTGTTCTTTCGAAGTTACCGCACGGCGAAAACCAGGCTAATCTCGGGCCAGAGGACGAACCCTCCGGGTTTTCAACTTTTGGCCGGTTTTTTTCAGATGTAAGTCACCTTGTTTCGTGTCGCTTCTGCGACGGAAACGGATAGCTCTGCAACAAACTTGCCACCAGCAAAAAGAGCCGCCAAATAACGGCGGCTCATAAGCACTCGAGGTTATGGGTTAATGGTCGGGACGGCGAGATTCGAACTCGCGACCTCACGCACCCCAAGCGTGCGCGCTACCAGGCTGCGCCACGTCCCGTCAAACTGCGTTCAAGTATGGCTGGAAAAGCTGCTTTGTCAAACGCGCAGAATCGCTAATTCTCATCGTGCGAGCGCAACGTCTGCCGGGCTTTGTCGCCTTCGTCCAGAAGATCAAGGATATCCTGAAGCTGTTCCGCGATCTGCTTTAACGAGGCACGTTGGTCAGAGGTCAACTCGGGTGCGGGGCTTGGCGGCGCCGGCACGGGAGCCGGGGCCGAACTGAATCGCGCGGCCAGTGAAGGGGGCGGTTGCAGACTACGAACCGGCGCTTTCGCTGGCGGCGCGTCTGAAGTCTCACGTCCCGCTCCACGGATCTCACCAGCCAATTTCTTCTTGGCGCCGGCAATCGTATATTGCTCGTCGTACAGTAATTCCTTGATTCGCAAAGCCATCTCCACGTCTCGGCGCCGATAGGTCCTTTGGCCGGCGCGGTTTTTCTGCGGCGCCAGCATCGGGAATTCGGTTTCCCAATACCTGAGAACGTGGGCCTGCACACCGGCAAGTTCACAGACCTCACCGATCTTAAAAAAAAGTTTTTGAGGAATCGCGGCGGCTGCCTGGCTCATATTGAGAACTGAAATGCGAAGCCTTGTACGCCCCAGCTTGACGGTCAACCCGAATGCACGCGAATGGTACTGTGCAGTGAATTCAGTGTCAACAGTTACATTTAGCGTCCGGCAGTTAAACTGAAGGATTAAACGTATTGTCTGAAGGGATCGAGGTTGGAGTACTGCTTGAACAGTGTGTCAGAACCGCGAGCGATAGCGACCGGATCGGGACGTCCGGTGACGTTGCGATCCGATGGTCACCGCTTGCGGTTTTGACGGGTACTAGTGGGGTAATGCTGTGTTGGGTGTAGTCATGCGAGACTAGAGGCGGGCCGCAGAGCGGCCAAATGTTTATAGACCTCACCTCCAGGCATGGGCGTCTCTGCGGTGAGCGTAATGAAGGGAAGATCACCGCCGAGACGCAGAGGACGCAGAGATTACGCAGAGAAAACTGAAATTAGGCTACTACCCCACACGTCGACAGATAGACCCTTTCAATTCCGCAAGCTATAATCACACGTTATCCAATCATAATCCTCGGTTTCGTTCGGAGGTCCACACCAAAGTGCCCGCATCTGCTGTTGCCTTTCGCCTGGCTAAGCGCTTCGACGAGGTTGGCTTTTCTGACATTGTAAAGATTCGTAACCGTGTGATGGACCTCCGCGCCCAGGGCGCCGAGGTTTATCAGTTTGAGGGCGGCGAACCCTATCGCCCGACCCCCGACTATATTAAGGACGCAATTGCGCAGGCGGTGCAGGAGAATAAGACTCGTTACGCGCCGTCGTCGGGAATTCCGGAATTGCGTGCGGCGATCGCTGACAAAATCAAACATCGTAATGGTATTGACGCGAGCGCGCAGAACGTTATCGTCCTGAATGGCGGAATGCAGGGACTGTTCGCAGCGTTTCAATCAACGGTCGATCCCGGAGATGAGGTGCTGATCTTCTCGCCTTACTGGACGCCGATTAAAGATTTGGTCGCCCATAGCGGTGGCCGGCTCGTCGTGGTGCCCACTGATCCAGCCCGCGCCGCTGGCGTCAGCGAGACGCTGGCTAAATATGCCACGGAACGAACTCGGGTAATTTACTTCAACACGCCCACCAACCCTTCGGGGGTGGTTTTCACTCGTCAGGAAACTCAAGAGGTCGCCCGTTTCGCGACTAGACACGACCTGGTGGTGATCGCTGATGAAGCATACGAAGACCTCGTCTACGACGGTGAACACATTTCCATCGGTTCCCTGCCGGGGATGTTCGAACGAACGATTACGACATTCACACTGTCGAAATCGTACGCCATGACGGGTTGGCGAATCGGTTATGCGGTCGCCGGCGAGCCGTGGATGACCGGTCTGGCCAAGGCCACGCTCTACTCTTCTAATGGCGTGTCGACTCCTACCCAGTGGGCGGCCCTCGCCGCCTTCACAACTGAATCAGATTTCCTGGAAACATCGCGCGCGGCTTATCGCGAACGGCGTGACCTTTTAATCGGCGGGCTGAACGAGCTCGGTCTGAAGTGCGCGCCGCCGGCCGGCGCCTTCTATGCTTTTCCTGATGTAAGCTCGATCAGCCGGGACAGCCGCGAGGCCTCAGAGTTTTTACTGGACAAAGCACGGGTGGCAACCGTGCCCGGTGTCGTCTTTGGACCGCAGGGCGAAGGACACGTACGCTTCTCGTTTTCGACGTCGATTGAGACGATCGAAGGCGGCCTGGAATCTCTCCGCCGCAATTTGTAGCGCAGACTGTCCAGTCTGCGCAGCGCAAACAGAAGGATCTTGATTCGTAGTTCGCAAAGTTTCGCGGCGGGATTTAATCCCGTAGGGATGAAATGTTTATAGACACGAGGCTGTTTACGTTCATGGCGCTCCATTTGAGGACGAGGTCAATACCGGGAGCGATAGCGACCGGGCGGTACGCACGCCTCTGGCGTGCTGTGACATTGATCGTTTCTTGAATGGCACGCCAGCGGCGTGCGTACCGACCCGGTCGCTATCGCTCCCGGTACTGACTCCCTGACTAAACGCTCGCGCTACCCCCCATGAATGAATTCGATTTCATCGAACGTCTTCGCAATCAGGCAAATTCCCGTAAGCATTCAACGCGAGTCCTAACCGGCATCGGTGATGATGCTTCCATAATCAGCGAAGCAGCGGGTCGTGATTTGATCGTCACGACAGACCTTCTGATCGAAGGAGTTGATTTTCATCGAGGCGCAACGCCCGCCCGGCTGCTGGGACATAAAGCGCTCGCAGTTTCTCTTTCGGACATAGCCGCGATGGGCGCGCGGCCCTTCTGGTCGTTTCTCGCAATCGGCATGTCTCGTGAAGAATGGAGTACAAACTTCAAAGATGAGTTCTATGAAGGATTCTTCGCACTCGCCGATCGTTTCGGCGTCACTCTGGCGGGCGGCGACATCTCAGAAACAAAAGATGGCATCGTGATCGACTCGATCGTTTTAGGCGAAGTCGCCTGCGGCGCCGCCGTAAAGCGTTCAGGCGCGCGACCCGGCGATCAAATCTATGTAACAGGAAATCTGGGAGGCGCCGCCGCCGGATTGAAATTGATCGAGTTAGGAGCGCGGTCGGCGATGGAGTCAGTACCGGAAGCGATAGCGACCGGGTCAGGTGAACGCTCCGACGACGAAGCCATCCAAACCCTTGTCCTCCGTCAACTCCGCCCACAACCACGCGTTGGTTGGGGCATCGTCTTAGGAGAGCAGCAACTCGCTTCTGCGATGATCGACTTGAGCGACGGACTCTCGTCCGATCTCAATCACTTGTGCAAAGAGAGCAACGTCGGAGCCGCAATTAACGCCGCCGCCATTCCTCTCGATGAAGACGTGCGCCACCTTTGTGGTCGCCGCGCGCTTGATCCGCTCGCGTTAGCCCTGCACGGCGGAGAAGATTTTGAATTACTCTTCACCGTCAAACCTGACAACGTTGCGCGGTTGCCAAAGAAAGTCGATGGCGTAGCAATCTCACGTATTGGTGAGGCTACGCATGCCATCGGAACCGTTCGCATTCGCGAACAGAATCGTGAATGGGACCTGGAGCCCGAAGGTTTTGAACATTTCAGCAACCAGAATTAGAAGTGGAGCCTGAGCCGCACATCACTGCAGCACTTCTCCAAGCAGGGCCGCCAGACGCCAGCCTCCCTTGTGAATCTCGTTCTTCACCACATCCGCCGCCCAGAGCGCGTAGAACTGTCCACCGGTTTTCTTTTCCTCGGTGACGCGTCCGCTGATAATGTCGTGCTTGCCAGGTTCTATGTTAATTCCCGAAAACACCAGCCGCGTATGAGCCTGGCGGGCGAGCGGCAAAATTTCGTTGGCCATCTTTTCAGCCCACGAGTCCAGGTCACCAGTGAGCTTCCAATTTGAAGGTTCTGCATCCCCCAGATTGCTGGCGATGGTCGTCATTGCCTGGTCACCAAACGCATTTTGAACCGTCTGACCGTCCCAATAACTATGAAACTTTCCGGCGGATTTCGGGTGGCCATCAATGAGCGTGAACAAAGTAAGCTTGTTGCCTCCCTGAGACGCGAAGCCCTTATTACCCGGGCTGGGCTTAAACGGACTTCCGTCGGCGGCGAAATATTCCGCGCCCACATGAAGGGGTTGATGTATGTCGCCGAGGTAGTGTGCCAGCAGAATGACGGCCACGGACTTGGTTATGGCGCGAGGATTCGGCTGAGGTTCTTTGCCCTGAAGAACCCGAATGCAGAATGGAATCATCTTAACGATATCGAACTCCTCGCGACCCACCTCTCCATCTCCATACTTCTCACTATCAAACACCGGGACGTCCGTGTAGTGAAATTCATGGTGCGAAGGGTGACTGCTACATAGATTCGCCGCGAGAAAAGCACGAAGCTCGGCATTGATTCGGTCTGAAGCACCTACGTTTGCGCCAGGTCCCTTATTGTTTTGGTTGCTGCCGCACCTGTCCCAACCTTTGATCTCGTCGGGAAACGTGGCTACCTTTTCCAATGAAAGGCCATCCAAAAGTTCTCGAACTTTTGTATTGAGAGACGGATTCTTCGCCAGTCGCCGGTCCGCGATTGCTCCTACCAAATGATGTCCACGTGGACCATAAGAGTAACCACTCACCGACAGCAGACAAATTGTAAGGGCCACAACGGCAAACTTTTTCATTGCTTTCTCTCCTTGATGAAGATGTAGAGCCACCCTCTCCAGGGCGTCTCTTGCCTAAGTTTGTTTGAGGATGACTGCGAACAGCGCGCCCTGATAGCGTGGCAAACGCTGAGGCAAGTCGCGCCGATGCTACACATCGGGGCCCTCCGCGTCAACGATGCTTTGCTTGAGATCTAACCGCAAACAACCGACGAGTATCGAATTCGCATCGGCATCCTTCATACGATATGTGCTTTTGATAAAAAGCATTTCCGATTATTGAGCACACGCGGGCGGCGCCAGCACTGGCAAAATCGGCTTCGAGTGAGATATCGCGAACTGAATCCGCGCTCAAGCGCGGGCGATGTGGGAACCGTCGTTGAAGTGTTCCAAAACAATGAACATCATCCCGGTGGCTGTATCGTGGAATTTGTAGATGAAGACGGCCAGGTAGTCGCCCTGCTCGATGTGACGGACATCTCCGAAATTGTGCCGCTCAATTTGAAACTGCGCGCTGCGTAGCCATGGTTCATCGACAGCCCGTCCACCCCCACCGCTCACCCAGCCGTTTGATCTATGAGAACCACTATGCGGAGAGAGTTATTCACGCAAAGACGCGAAGCCGCAAAGACACGCAAAGCTAAACTAAGACACTACCCGGTGGCCCGTTGACTCACTTCCCTTCCTTCCCTAGACTCAGCCTCAATGTTCCGCATTCACAACACCCTTTCAGGTCAGGTTGAAGAATTTCGCCCGCTGGTCGAAGGTGAAGTGAAGTTCTATTACTGCGGGCCGACGGTCTGGGATTACGGACACATCGGAAATTTTCGTTCGGCGATTGCGGCCGACGTCATTCGGCGTTACCTGAAATTCAAGGGCTATAACGTCACGCAGGTCATGAACCTGACAGACGTCGACGACCGCATCATCACCAAGGCCGCGGAAAATAACCAGACGCTGGATGATTACACCGCGAAGTACATCGAAGCGTTTTGGGAAGATTTCGACACGCTCGGTTGCCAGCGCCCGGAAGTTGCGCCGCGCGCCACACGTCACATCAACGAGATGTCGGAATTAATCGACAGGCTCGAGCGCAACAACCACGCCTATCGATCCGATGGCTCGATCTATTACCGCATCACTTCGTTTCCGGAATACGGAAAGCTTTCGCGGATCAACTTTGCCGGCAACGTCGCCCGCGCCAGCGAACGCATCGACACGGACAAGTACGACAAAGAAGACGCCCGCGACTTTGCTCTTTGGAAAGCGCCCAATGATCCGAACGAACCCGCCTGGGACACGAGCGTGGGCCGCGGCCGTCCGGGTTGGCATATTGAGTGTTCGGCGATGTCGATGAAATATTTGGGAGAGACCTTCGACTTGCACGTGGGCGGAATAGATCTGGTATTTCCGCATCACGAAAACGAGATTGCCCAGAGCGAAGGCGCGACCGGCAAACAGTTCGTGCGCTACTGGTTTCACTTCGAACACCTGAAGGTGGAAGGCGAGACCATGTCGAAGTCGAAGGGAAATTACTACACCTTTCGCGACTTGGCAGCGAAAGGCTTCACGCCGGCGGGGATTCGGTATTTTCTTTTGAGCGTGCCGTTTCGCAAACAACTCAACTTTACTTTCGATGCGTTGCGGGGCGCCGAGAAGACAGTCGCGAGCCTGCGCGACTTTCGCGCGCGAGTTAAAGAGGCGCGGACCGAAACCGGACGCGCCGAAGGAGTGTCGGCTCTTACCAGGAAAGCACTCGAGGAATTCGAGGCGGGGATGGACGACGACCTGAACACCTCGGTGGCGCTGGCGGCCATCCACGATCTTACCCGCGAAGTGAACACCGCCCTGGCGCGCGGGACCCTGGGTGAAGACAATCAACGAGAGGTACTCGACGCGATTGAGCGGTTTGATAGTGTCCTGGGCGTATTCGGCGAGTCGAAGGCGGAAATGCTCGACGATGAAATTCAGAAGTTGATTGATGAACGACAGGAAGCCCGTCATCGCCGTGACTTCAGCCGCGCGGATGAGATTCGCGATGAGCTCGCCGGCCGTGGCATTGTCCTGGAAGACACCAAAGACGGCGTTCGCTGGAAACGGAAGTAGATTACCTTCCCTTTGGGAGGGGTTAGGGGAGGGGCGCAGCTATGACTCGATCCCAAAAAAAAGACCCTGCGCTGAAAGCCCGCGCACACAAGTAATTTGCTTTTCTCTTTCGCCGTAGCTGCGCCCCTCCCCCAGCCCCTCCCAAAAGGAGGGGAGCAAATGCCAGCACGTGACCGCCTCGGCTAATCATGCCTTTCGCCCTTCGACATCGGCACGAACGCAGTTTTCGAATTCACTACGCCCTCCTGGCTCTGGCCGGAGCGCTGATGCTGGGTACTGTCGGGTTTCATTTAGTCGAAGGCTGGTCACTCACAGACAGTTTCTATGTCACAGTCCAGACATTAACCACGGTCGGCTACGGGGATATGCCCCCGCAAAGCCATCGGGGGCGCTTCTTTGCGATCCTCATCATGTTAATGGGCGCCGGTGGAGTTGCGTTCGCCGTCTCGACCATAGTTCAATCAGTCGTCAAATGGGAACTCGTCTCAGCCCTGGACCGGCGGCGGCTTTCAAGAAAAATGAGCAAGGTCAGCAATCACTACATCATCTGCGGCTCAGGGCGCGTCGGCGCACAGGTTGTCAAAGACCTGCTCGCAGCCAATGAGACTTGCATCGTAATTGAAAGCGACCAGCAACGCGCGGCAGCTCTGGCGGACCAGGGACTGACGGTTATGGTCGGCGACGCTACCCTTGAAGAGAGCCTGTTCAGCGTGGGCGTCGATCGAGCAAAAGGTTTGGCGGCCTGCCTTCCCAATGACGCTGACAATGTCTACGTGGTCCTGACCGCGAGGGATCTCAACCCGAAACTACGGATCGTGGCCCGAGCGGTTGATACCCAGGGCGAGGCTAAACTGATCCGGGCGGGAGCGAATCACGTCATCGCGCCGACGATGATTGGCGGCCATCGACTGGCTTTAGCTTTGACGAAGCCGGTGGTTAGCGAATTCGTCGATGCCTTTACGGCGAGTCAACTGGCTTTGCGCTTTGAAGAGTGCGAAGTCGCAGCTGGTTCATCGTTGGCCGGCCAGCCGTTGGGCTCAATTCTTAACCGCAAAGAAATCGACGTTGTGATCATGAGCGTGCGACACGCGGATGGGAACATTACTTTCAATCCGCCGGGCGAAACGACGATTAATAGCGGTGATATCCTCATTTCGATTGGCCGGCCCGAATCGCTGCTGGCTCTGACTGAATTGGCGCGCGGCGAACCGTAGTCCGCTACCACCTGCGGTAGCGGGTGGTTGATCTTGTCGCTTTGAGGTGCAGTCTAACTAAAGGTTAACCGCCCGCTACCGCAGGCGGTACTGACTCAAAATCTTGAGAGTTCTGATCACAGGCGGCAGTGGTTATCTCGGCACACACGTGCGGCAATTCTTCGATGCCGAAGACCTTTCGCGACGTTCGCAGCTGAATGTTCTCAGCCCACTTGACGCTGCTCGCGCCGGAAACTACGACGCCGTCATCCATCTCGCGGCACACCTTAGTAAGAACCCGGACGACGCCGAGGATTGCTTTCGCACAAACGTCGAAGGCACGGTCAACATTCTGCGCGAAATGCCGCCGAATTCGATCTTCATTTTTGCTTCGACTAAAGATGTCTACGGCCCGCACGCGGACAATTTTGATGAAGTGCCGGAGACTTGCCTTACCGACTACGCGAAACACAGCGCGCTCGAATGGTCGAAGCTAATCGCCGAAAAATATGTTGAGTATTATGCGGCGCAGCGCGATTTCCGCTCGTGCATCTTTCGGCTCTCAAACGTCTATGCGCGACCATCCGAAGGAAACGACAGCGGGTTTGTCACGCATTATGTCGAATCAGTTAAGAGAGGCCTGACCATCCGACTGCCCCTCGAAGGCAAGCCAGTCCGCGACCTTCTCCATGTTGATGATTTTTCCAGGGCCTGCCGGACCTTCATAGATTCTGAAGTACCACACGGTTTGTACAATCTCGGCGGGGGCCGCGAGAATGCGGTTTCACTGCGCGAGATTATCGATAAAGTCGGCGGGATGATTGAATGCACGCCGGTTATCGACGAAAGCAACCCATTGCCGGCGCCGGTGCCTTTGAATTACATCTCGGATCTGGCACGCATCCGGGCCGAGTTGGGCTGGCAACCTGAAATTGGTATTGAAGAGGGCCTGCGAAGTTTGTTGTGAGTACGATCCCATAGTGTCTTCGGCTCCAACGGAGCCGAATGTTTATAGTCACCGCCTCAGTGAATTAGAATAAGCTCCTTTAGGAGCGAAATGGATGTTTCGCTCCTCAAGGAGCTAAATTCTTTTTCTAAGGAGCGACCGGTGTCAGAACCAAGAGCGGTAGCGACCGGTGTCAGAACCGAGAGCGGTAGCGACCGGATCAAGACGAGCCACTGATTCTTCTTGATCCGGTCGCTACCGCTCTCGGTTCTGACACCTGGTCGCTACGGGTGAATCCGTGATCAAGGCCCAACCAGATCAAATCAAACGCATCGTCGTTCGCACACCGAACTGGGTTGGCGACGCGGTCATGAGTCTGCCGGCTTTGCATGAGCTACGTCGAATTTTTCCGGCGGCCCACCTCACCCTCGCTTGTCATCCGAGCTCGGCCGACATTTTTATCGAGTCAGATTTTGCAGATGGAGTCTTAGCTGCCGAACGCGGTGCCTTCTCAGTCTTTCAGAACGCCCGCGCCTGGCGTCAACGCCAATTCGACCTGGCTGTGCTTTTTCAAAATGCCTTTGCGGCAGCCGTCACGGCCTGGCTTGCGGGCGTTCCGCTCCGGACCGGCTATGACACGGACCGGCGCGGGTCTCTGTTAACGACCGCAATTCCCTTGCCTGCCTGGAAAGATGAGCGGCACGAAAGCTTCTACTATCTGAACGTCGTTAGCGAGTTGGAACGCACGCTCTTTGGCAATCGGTCTGTTGCTGATAGCCAACCATCAGTCAGCCTGAAGGTCTCAGGCATTCGCAGAGAAGCCGCCCTCAGCTTGATTAATAAGGCGGGCGCTCAAGCCGGAAAGCCTCTGGCAGTCCTCTGTCCGGGATCGGTAAACAGCCGGGCCAAGCGTTGGCCGCCGGAACGGTACGCGGAACTGGCTGACCGGCTGGCTGAATCGAGAATGAATGTCGTGCTGATTGGGTCTCCAGCCGAACTGGACGTCTCGACGGAGGTATCGGGTCGTGCGAGGCACCAGCCAATCGTGCTAACCGGAAAGACCACCGTCGCAGAAGCCGTCGCGATCATCAGCATCGCCGACGTGCTGATAACCAACGACACTGGTCCAGCCCACATCGGGGCAGCACTCGGAACGCCGACGCTGGTGATTTTTGGACCGACTAATCCGTTAACGACCTATCCGCTCTCTCCGTCTGCGGCGATTATTCGCCATCCCCCGGACTGTGCCCCGTGCATGTTGCGGGACTGCCCCATCGATCATCGATGCATGACCGCGATCGCGCCCCAAGAAGTTTTTGATCACGCGATGGCGATATTAGCGAAGCGAACGGTTCAGATATTCGGATAAAAATTCATAAATTCAGTGAAAACTATCCTGGCCCAGAAACCCAACCACGACGGTCCTGTGATACGATCGGCGCACGACAGGCGATCGTGCCGTTGGATAATCCGAGAATGCGGATTCTTATCGTAAAACTTGGCAGTATCGGAGACATTGTCCACACGTTGCCATCACTGGCGGCCATCCGCAGGGCTCTCCCTGAAGCGGAAATCTCCTGGGTCGTAGAACAACGCACTTCGGAAATTTTAGGAGACAACCCGTTTCTGGATCGCCTCATCGTAATCGACACGAAGGCTCTGAGGCGCGGGCTGATGTCTGGGGAGACGCTGCGGGCACCGCGCCGGCAGTTACGTCTGCTACGCGCCTCGGCCTTCGATCTAGCCTTAGATTTCCAGGGACTAATCAAATCAGCTATGGTTGCGCGGTTATCGGGGGCGCGACGGATCTACGGGTTTGACCGCGAGGCCCTCCGCGAACCGGCCAGCCAGATACTCCTTCACCAGACGGTTAACATTCCCGAACGCTCGCACGTCATCAGGAAAAACCTGACATTGGTCGAGTCGGCCCTGGGCATTCCCGTCCCTCTCGACGAGGACGAGTTGCAGTTTCCGATTGCGCTGAATGAGAGTCACAACAGTGAAGCTTTGGCGGCAGCGGGTACTGCCGGGCCCTACGCCGTCCTTAATCCCGGTGGCGGTTGGCCGACTAAGCTCTGGAGCGCCGAGAAATTTGGCGCCCTGGCCGATGAACTTTGGAGCCATTTTGGGTTGCAGTCACTGGTGACTGTGGGCCCCGGCGAGAACGAATTGGCCGAACGTGCTTTGTCTTCGTCCAGGTCAGGACGAGCACGCGCCGTTTCTGTATCTTTGAAAGGCTTTTGCGCCCTGGCGAAGAACGCTCAGGTTTACGTGGGCGGCGAGACCGGGCCGACGCACCTGGCGATCGCCATGCGCACGCCGGTCGTAGGCTTGCTCGGACCGACCGAATGGTGGCGCAATGGCAGTCCTTACCGTGATGATATTTGCGTCGAACGAAATGACATCGGATGTCGCGAGAACTGTCACCGGCGATCGTGCTCGCAATGGATCTGTATGGACATCGATGTTGAGCGAGTACTGCATGCCGTCACAGATCGGCTAAGACGAGCTGGGCGGATCGAGCCCGCCCGATTGGTATCGATTGGCTAGAGGTGGAACATGGATGCAGCGCTGGCGCGTGCCGCTCGGTTTTTTATGCGCGGCGCTTTTTTTGTTTTTTGCCCAGCCCACGGTCTGGACCCTCGTGGTGGGAGCAATCGTGGCGCTACCTGGTCTGGGTTTGCGGGCCTGGGCGTCCGGACATTTGAAGAAGAATGAATCGCTGGCCACCACTGGGCCTTACGCTTTCACTCGCAACCCGCTCTATCTTGGCAGCTTCATAATGGGTCTTGGATTTACCATCGCGGCTGGCCGGGCCTTTCTCGTTCTGATATTCATCATAATGATGCTGGGCATCTATCTCCCCGTGATGCGCGTCGAATCGCAGACGCTCTCGGAGCTCTTCGGCAAGAAATATCAGCGGTATGCGAGTGAGGTTCCGCTTTTCTGGCCGCGGTTTTCTCCTTACCGGCAAAATGAGGTCGAGTTCGATCGCGCCCTGTACCTTCGCTATCGTGAATATCGAGCGGCCGTCGGAGTCGTGATCGCCTGGGCGTTGCTGGCAGCAAAAGCCATCTATTTCAGATGATTGAACGTCGTTTTCAGAAATCGGCCTTCCTCTCCCTCATCGTCGTCCCGCTGGTCTTTTTGGCGTGGGCATCCGTCTTTGTTCAAGGCCAGGAACCGCGTCGCGAGCCACTGCCATTTGAACGCGGCGAAGAGTTGATCTACCAGGCAGAGTTTACGCGCGGATTGCTGCGTGGAGTTGACGTCGCCGAATTTCGCTTCAAAGCCCTGAGTGAACAAATCGCCCGCGGATCGGATGCCGCAGTCGTATTGCGCCTCACCGGGGACGTGGTTAGCAAAGGACTGTTTACTCGCATCGCCGGCTTCAAATTCCATCACCATGTGGAATCGACCGCCGATGCCGAACCGTTCAGAGTTTTGAGAACTGACAAAGTTGAAGAGCAGGGAAAACGTAAGCGTGTATTGGATGCAGTCTACGACCACGAAAAAAATCGGGTGCTCTGGCGAGAGGTTTCGCCGAATCCCCAATCCGGCTATTTCGATTTTTCAGAACCAATTCAGGATGTCCTGACGGTCATCTATTACTTGCGGACCCAAAAGCTGGAACCAGGAAAATCGTTCGAGGTACCCGTCACAGATGCCGGGAAGGTCTTTACTTTGTCGGTCGCAGTGGCTGAACGAAAAGAAATTGACACCGTTCTGGGGCGCCTCAACACGATTCGCATTGAACCGGCACTGTTCGGCGACAATGCGGCGGTCCGCGCGAAAGGCAAACTTTCAATCTGGGTGACCGAAGACGCTCGACGGCTTCCCGTAAGGGCCCAACTAAAGGTCGAAATGGGTACGTTTGATATCAAACTCAAGCAAGTCAGCTATCCTGAAGCCGTTCGAGCCCCAATTATCCCTTAGCCAATTATTAGTTTAGTTCCGAACTCGACTTGATCCCTTTCAAGAAATCACCACTCATCATCGGTCATCGCGGGGCGTCGGCTCTGGCGCCGGAAAATACTCTGGCGGCCTTTGCTCGAGCCTTTGACGACGGCGCGGACGGCATCGAGCTGGATGTACGTCTGGCTCGCGACGGCGTGCCCGTCGTGATTCACGACCCGTCTCTGTCACACACCGGCCGGCTCAAAGCGCGCGTTGCCCGATTAACTTCGGAAAGGCTGGGCCAAACAGACGTCGACACCTCGTTCAATCAACGGCACCCGCAACTGGCGCGGGTTCAGTACATGAAACAGACGGTGCCGGCGTTGGAATATGTCTTCAAACTAATGGCGAATTCGGCGCGGCAAAGCACTGTCTGCTATGTAGAGATGAAGACGGTCAGAGACAAGAGATCAAATTCATCCCTGGCGGCGGCCGTGGTCGAAATTATCCGGCGTCATAGTTTTCATAATCGAGTTATCGTGATCAGCTTTAATTTGCGAACCGTCGCAGCGGTTAAGTATCTCGATCCTTCAGTTCGCACCGGCGCCTTATTCGGCCCTCGCCAACGCGCAACAAAGTCGGTCCGAAAAATCATTGCGAACGCCCTGGAGTCTGGAGCGGACGAGATTCTCCTTCATCACCTGATTGCGAAGCATCGCGTCCTCAAACTGGCGCTGGAAGCCAACCTGAAGCCGGTGGTTTGGACCGTTGACGATCAGTCGTGGGTTGCCCGCGCTCAGGAAAACCAAATTCATGCCTTAATCACCAACAATCCAGCGAAGATGCTGGCGAGGCTGAGAGCCTGATGGGCTGGACACGCGTTCAGTTTCCAACGAGCATTCGCGAATCGAGTCCAAAATCCTAAGGAAAGCTACCTGTGTTATGGCTCTGCCACACCGATGGGCGGCAAGTCTCCGACTTGCCGGCGAGGCTTTCGTTTCCTCTGGGTCTCCGACCCTGGTCATAGACCACGAATTGAAGATGGCTGGTCGGCAAGTCGGAGACTTGCCGCGCATCGTGATGGCAAAGCCATAGGGAAAGCACCGACACATCGGAGAGGCCGAAGCCTTCGAGCAAACAGCCTGGCTTACGAAAAGAATGCGCGCCGACAACTCTCACAAGTCCCACTCCACGTGCGAATCAATCGGGTCTCATGTATCATCAACGGTCTCGCTAATCTGTTCATATCTTTCGGAGGATAATTCGTAGAATGCCGGTAAAGAAAGGCGCGGAAATCGCGCCGGCTAAAGGAAAGCTCGGTGTTTTGTTGGTCGGGCTCGGAGCTGTCAGTACCACGTTCATCGCGGGCGTCGAAGCAATCAAACAAGGTTTGGCTGATCCAGTCGGAAGCCTGACCCAGATGGGCACCATTCGTCTCGGTAAGCGCACCGATAATCGTGTGCCCAAAATAAAAGACATGGTGCCGTTGGCTGATCTAAATGATCTGGTCTTTGGCGCCTGGGACATTTTCCCTGATTCAGCCTACGAAGCGGCGATGCATGCCGGCGTACTCGAAAAAGATCTGCTCCACAAGGTGAAAAAACCGCTTCAGAAGATCAAGCCAATGAAGGCGGTCTTTGATCAGACCTACGTTAAGCGTCTGAGCGGAGAGAATGTAAAGCAGGGAAAGAACAAGCTCGCCCTGGCGAAGCAACTAATCGAGGACATCGCCGAGTTCAAACGCAAGAACAAATGCGATCGTCTGGTAATGATTTGGGCCGCTTCAACTGAGATTTTCATGAAGCAGCATGCGGTGCATCGCAATCTGGAGACGTTCGAACAGGCGATGCGCGAAAATCACAAAGCGATTGCGCCCTCGATGGTCTACGCCTACGCCGCGCTGAAGTCGGGCCTCCCCTTCGCTAATGGCGCGCCGAATCTGACTGTAGACATTCCGGCATTGATGGATTTGGCGAACCAGCAAGGCGTCGCGGTTTGCGGTAAGGACTTTAAGACCGGTCAGACTTTAATGAAGACGATTCTGGCGCCGGGGCTAAAATCGCGCATGCTGGGCCTGCACGGCTGGTACTCGACTAATATTCTGGGCAATCGTGACGGAGAGGTTCTGGACGATCCGGATTCCTTCAAAACCAAGGAAGAATCAAAGCTGTCTGTCCTGGAATATATCCTTCAGCCCGAGGTCTATCCCCAACTCTATAAGGATTTTTCGCACGTGGTCCGCATTAACTACTATCCGCCGCGCGGCGACAACAAAGAGGGATGGGACAACATCGACATCTTTGGCTGGCTCGGCTACAAGATGCAAATCAAGATTGATTTCCTCTGTCGTGATTCAATCCTGGCTGCGCCTATCGTGCTGGATCTGGCCCTGTTTCTGGACCTCGCCCAGCGAACCAAAATGAAGGGCGTACAGGAATGGTTGTCGTTTTATTTCAAATCCCCGATGACCGCGCCGGGTTTGTACCCGGAACACGACATCTTCATCCAGCTGACGAAGCTGAAGAACACTCTGCGGCATCTGCGCGGTGAGGATCTGATCACACACCTTGGCACTGAATACTACGATTAATGTTGGTTGAGAGGGCTTCGGCCCTCTCGTACCATTAGCGCCCTCGGCAATCCCTTTACGTGTAGTTTTCCTCCCGCCACTTCCTCAGCCAATTATCAAATACTGGAAAATGTCAGCCTCTTTGTGCCGATAAGTGTCAGGTATGTAGATTTGAGGTAGCTACGGGGCCAGATACTTTTCCGTAACCGCAGCAATATTTTTGGGTGACATTTCTCCGGGAGTCGTATATATAGCGTAGACGTTTTTCGGGTGCGCGCTTTCGCGAGTCTTATTGAAAAGGAAACGTGAAAGGTGAATGGCGCATCAATGGACGCAGCGGATCGTCCTTTGCATAGTAACCCTGCGGAGGATCCGCAGCAGCGGCAGATGGCCCAAAGGTCCACCAGTCGTTGAGGCAGAGACAAAAACGTGATTGCTGAACTGGAAAAAGAAATGAGTGCCCCAGAAAAACAATTAGACGAAACCGTCTTCTTAGATCCGGACCAAAAGAGTCCCCGTGCCCAGGATTTTGAGGAGCGACTCACTGCCAGAATTGTCGGCCAGGAGCGCGCCGTCAGACGCATGAGCGGGCTCTACCAGATATTTTTGGCTGGTATGAATCCGCCGGCCCGGCCGATCGGCACAATGCTCTTCCTGGGACCGACCGGCTCCGGCAAAACGCGGGTTATCGAGGCCGCGGCGGAGGTTCTTTTCGGAGATACCAACGGCGTTGTGAAGATAGATTGCGCGGAATTTCAGCACTCGCATGAAATCGCCAAACTAATCGGTTCGCCTCCGGGATACCTGGGTCATCGCGAAACCTCGCCGATGCTCACACAGGAGAATCTCGACCGCACGCATACCGAGGACATCAAGCTGACGCTGGTCCTCTTCGACGAAATCGAAAAGGCTTCGGACTCGCTGTGGCAACTGCTGCTCGGCATCCTTGATAAGGCGACTCTGACGCTGGGAGACAATCGACGCGTTGATTTTTCGAAGTGCATGGTGATCATGACTTCCAACCTCGGTGCGCGCGAAATGTCTGAATTGATTTCCGGTGGTATCGGTTTCGCCCCCGGCAAAGGCGCGAAGAACCCGCATGACACTGAAGTTGATCAAAAAATTTACCGGACCGCAGTCGAGGCCGCACGGCGTAAGTTCTCGCCGGAATTCATGAACCGCATCGACAAGGTCGTGGTTTTCCGATCCCTGAAAGAACATCATCTGCGAGCGATTCTCGATCTCGAATTGCAGGCCGTGCAGGACCGCATCATGATGTCAGCGGGAACCAAGTTTGTTTTTCAGTGTTCAGACGAAGCGAAAGACATGCTTTTGGAGGAAGGGATCGACTACAAGTATGGTGCGCGCCATTTGAAACGCGCAGTCGAACGATTCCTGGTTTATCCGTTGTCGAATCTGGTGGCCACCGGACAGATCGGACTCGGTGATTTGGTAAACGTAGCTATCAACCGTCAGACCAACAAACTAGTATTCTCTAAGCTGTCGGGCGGCGCGTTGATTTCGGACATGGCGCCGGCGGCGAACGATGAGGAACCGTTGTCGGCTCGGTCCGGAAGCGTCGGTCTCCCGATACCGCAGGCGGCTAAAGAGAAGGCAGCCCGCAAAGGTCATGGTCGCGGAGAGAAGTCGGAGAGCTAGCGATTAGTAATGCCCCCCAAGGCTGGCGCCGGAGCTTGCGAAAGCTCCGGCGCCTTTTCATTTTTTGGCGAAGCGCAAACGCCGCAGAGCCGCGCGCGCAGCTTCGGCAAGGTAGGGGTCCTGGGAAGCCAGAGCGGCTTCCAGTGCAGAGGTCGCCGAGGAATCTCCTGTCGAACCCAGAGCTTCAGCGGCGGCGCGACGGACATCGAGAGAGTTCGTCTCGTTTGTCAGCGCCGCGATCAAAGGCTCAACACCCGCGCGACTGCGAAGCTCTCCCAGAGCTTGAGCGGCGGAACGCATCGTGAAATCGGCTTCACGTTTTTTTGATTTCTTATTAGGGGAGAGACCCGAAAGCACCTGGGCCAATGCCGGCACGGCCGATTCGTCTCCAATTTGACCCAGAGCCACGACGGCGGCCGCTCGAACGGACGCTTCTTTCTCTGTCGTTAATAATTCCACCAACGGCTGGACTGCCGCGCGGCTGCGAGTCTCACCGATAGAATAGACAGCCTCGCGACGCACGAATTCGAGCTTATCTTTCAAAAACGGCATTAAGAGTGTCGCCGCTTCGTTAGCCGGCAGCGTGGTGATCGCATGGAAGGCCGTTACGCGTACGATGGGCTCGGAATCGTTAATCCCTGCGACTGCGGCACGTGAAGCCTCCGGATGCTTCATGCCTCCCAACCTCATCAAAGCATCGCGACGCTCTTCAACCTCGCTGGAACTCAAGCGCTGCTTTTGCTGCGCGATTCGACGCTGAAGCGGGGTGAGCTGATCGTTGCTCTGGGCGGACGCCTCCGCGCTCGCGCAGAATCCCAGCGCAATTAACGCCAGCCCAATCCGTAAACCCCTTAAACTAAAGATGGGAAGGTTAGTCATCTGAAAACTCTCACCAATTCACGACCCAGTATCGATCCGCGAAGCAATACCATGCAATGTGTCAATTATCAAAACTGCGATCGGAGGATAGAAAACCAGATCCGAAACGATCAAAGCAGTCGGCGAAAAGCCTGTGCTGCCCGCAGCCGGCACATGGTGCCGGAACAGGAGCGTCAGATCGGAAAAGAAATCCGAGGCCTTCCACCCAATCAATAATCCCACGCCGAGGCTGATTCCGTACCCGCCCAGGAGGAAGGCATAGGCCGAAAACCTCGTGAAAGGTCGCTGAGGCGAATCGTCCTCCCGGGTTATCGAATAATGAACCGCATCGGGCTTGTACGTGTAATGCTGGAAGTACTCTCTCAGCCGTTTGATCAGATGCCAAACGCCTAACGCAAAGAGCGTCAACAGAATTCCGCGACCGGCCAGGCCAAACGATTGCCACAGTGGCGGCTTGATCATAGCCACAAAAAAAGTTGACAGAAACAGTGAGACGGTCGTGAACACCGCGCGCTGCCTGACGAGATTCTCGTGCCGGTCATGCTCGAGAATCTGATTTACCACACGGTCCCAACGCGCCTGTGCGGCGCGGGCCCGCTGCGCATGGGGATTGTCGGAATGAAGAATGGAGGAAGAAGAAGTCCCGTTCCGCTGGTTGATCAGTTGCTGATCGTGAAAGGCGCGTTCCTGCGGATCGATCAGCGTGTGATAAGCAAGGGACAATAGCGCAAATTCCCGCGCCGACTTTTCCGAGCCGCGATTGACGTCCGGATGACGCTTTCGGGCCAGCTTACGGTAGGCGGATTTGATCTCAGTCGCGGTTGCCGACTGCTTGATACCCAGGACCTGATAGTAATCGGTCATTGCAAGGGGAACTTGACGGACTGGCGGCCCGGCCGCTCAATTTCACGACGGGCAAATATTATCATCTTCGAATCGGCGTGAGCGAGTAATAATCCCGGGCGTGTCCTGTTTTGGTTTTGTAACGCAAACTGTTAGCTTGCGCGCGTTGATGCCGCACTCATCGCAAACTAACAGTTTGCGTTACGTGATCCCGGACCTCAGCGGGCTGATGATTCGATGAACTCAATCAAAGTCCGGACCGCGACGCCCGTCGGACCTTTCGAACGATAGGGTGTAGCTGGATCAGCCCAGGCTGTGCCCGCAATGTCCAAATGCGCCCAGGGCGTGTCTTCGGCGAACTCTTTGAGAAATGCGGCGGCCGTAATTGTGCCGGCCTTCTTTCCGCCGACGTTCTTGATGTCGGCAATGTCGCTTCTGATTTGCTTTGTATAGTCGTCGTCGAGTGGCAACTGCCAGAACCTTTCGCCAACTTCTTTGCCGGCCGCTATGAACTGATCAATCAACTCCTGATCTGTGCCGAGAATCGCCGTATGAACGTCACCGAGGGCGATCGAGACGGCCCCCGTAAGCGTAGCCAGGTCGATGATTTTTGTGGCTCCAAGTTTCTTCGCGTAAGCAATCGCGTCCGCCAAAACCAGCCGGCCTTCGGCGTCCGTATTGATGACTTCGATGGTTTTTCCGGTCATCGCTCTCAAAACGTCACCCGGTTTGGTCGCTTTGCCGGAAGGCAGGTTCTCCGAACACGGCGCGACGCCCAGCACCGGCACTGATGGCTTAAGTTGGGCAATCGCGCGCATCGTGCCGATTACGGTGGCCGCGCCCGTCATGTCGTACTTCATCAATTCCATGTTCTCGCCGGGCTTGAGAGAAATACCGCCGGAGTCGAACGTAATTCCCTTGCCCACCAGCGCCAGTAATTCACCCTTACTCGATCGGGACCTCGACGGTTGATATTTCAAAACGATCAGTTTGGGAGGTTCGTCCGAACCGCGGGCCACGCCCAGCAGCGATCCCATGCCGAGTTTCTCCATCTGTTTCTGATCGAGAATGTCGACGCTCAGGCCGAACTCTTTGGCGACCTTCTTCGCCCGATCCGCCATGATGGTTGGCGTCATATAGGCGCCCGGCTCGTTGCAGAGATCGCGGGTGAAGTTGATCGACTCGCCGATGATCCGGCCACGCTCGGCGCCGCGGCCCAGGGCTTTTTCATCGGCGCCTTCGGCGATCACAATCACCGAATCGATTTCGCGTTTCTCTTTGTCTTTCGTCCGGTACTTGTCGGGCTCAAACAGACCCATGATCGCGCCCACCACTACTGTCTGCGCGATCTTCTCATCGCCATCGGCGCGCGGGATGATTCCAATCGATTTGACGGTCTTACTGCGCAGGAAACGCGTGGCGGAGCCAGCCATCTGAGCAATCCTTGCTGCTTTGTAAGAAGCAGCGTCGCCGCAGCCGATCAGCAGAACCCGGCGCGCCTTCAGATCTTTTCCCGCGACGTGAAAGTAAGCTGTCTCGCCTTCTTTCGCCGCAAATTCCTCGGCCTTGATCACTTCAGCGATCATTCCACCGACGGCCTCATCCAATGATCTCAGCAATCCGCTGTTTGGCTTTTCATCTTTGAACACGGCCACGGCCAAAGCCTGGACCTCGATCTTATCGAGTGATTTCGAGCTTCCGGATACTTTCATTATTAACCTCGCTCCTTGTGGCACAGACTTTGGACTGTGATCCCCTGCAGGATCATTCACAGACTGAAGTCTGTGCCACCGATTTATCTGTTTCTTTCTTTTAGTTGAGCGCGCGTCTCTCTGTCTACAATACGACGCAGCTCGGTTTCTCGCTTATCGTAAAGCTTCTTGCCTTTGGCGACTCCCACCTCGAACTTAATCTTTCGGTGCCTGATATAGACCCGCGTGATTACCAGCGTCATTCCCTGAACCGCTGTGGCTTGATCGAGTTTTTCGATTTCGCGCCGGTGCAACAGCAACTTTCGTGTCCGCAAGGGATCGTGATTGTTAAGGTTGCCATGAGTGTACGGAGAGATGTGCGCGTTAAATAGCCAGGCCTCGCCGTCGCGCACTGCTACGTAAGACTCTTTCAGCTGCACCCGGCCGTCGAGGACGCTTTTCACTTCGGTACCCATCAGCGCCGCCCCGGCTTCGTACTTCGCCGAAATATGATAGTTGTGAAATGCGGCCCGGTTCGTCGCCAGGACCTTCTCTTCCGTTGCTGTTGCCATCACGCACTAATGGCTGACTATAACAAGGCGGCGTAACAAGCCACAAGTCCATTCCTGCTAATAGATTCTTGCTTGTTTTCTGAGACCTAAATCACTAGACTTCGACCATGAATTCCGAGCTTGTTGCTAACGTCAGGAACCTTCCGCTGGCAGAGCGGATCGAGCTAATCGACCTATTATGGGAGAGCATAGCCGAACAGGGCTACGAACCGCCTTTAACGGCTGAGCAGGCCGCAGAGCTTGATCGGCGGCTAGAAGCTCATCACCAAAATCCCGTCGATGTTGTTTCCTGGAACTCGATCAAGGAAGGTATTCTGAATCGTTATTCCCATCGGTAATGGCGCTCAGTTCATGGAACGCGCCATCCCCCTTAAGCAATCCTGGCTCGCACTGGTCGTCGTCGCTGCAATTCCGCGAATTCTGGGCGCTTTTTTTCTCCCGAATGGTTTCGGGGATGCTTACGTCTACATCCGCGACATCGGAACATTGAGCACAAAGATCTCGACGGGTGCGTTTCGACTGACGGATCTCTTTGGCTTTTGGCTGCCGCTTTACCAATTGATCGGGGCAGTTCTCAACCTGATCGTCAGGAACGGCTTCTACTCAGGCAAGCTGGTCTCGGCCGTCTTCGGCATTGGTGTTTGCTTGTTCGTATATGCGATTACTTTCACTCTGACTAGTAGCCGCAAAGCCGCCGCGTTTATCTTCCTGCTGATTGCTTTTAATCCTCTTCACATTTTCTACTCAGCGTCGGCGATGACTGACATTCCGCACGCGTTCTTCGTCTTAGGCGCGCTCTATTTTGTGCTGAAGCAGAAGTGGGTGATCGCCGCTATCTTTGCGGCTCTCGCTGGTGCGACCAGGGTGGAAAGCTGGATGTTCATCGCGCTGATACCGCTGATTCAAATTCTGCGCGAGCGGCGCGTCTCCATCATTGCCGTGCTGATCATGATCCTGCCGCCGCTGTTCTGGTTCTATATTTCATGGAAAGCGACCGGCGATTGGCTGGCGTGCTTTAAGCAGCGGCAACAGTATCTCGATTGGTTGCTGGTGATGAATCCGGCCATCGCACACTTCTCTGTAATCAACATCCTGCGCGACGGAGCAACCCTGCTGATCTCGTCTGATGTTGCGGTTTTGATCGCGTCTTTCATTGCCGCATGGTTCGTGTTCCGGCAGTTGTTGAAAATTCACCGCCAGAAACTCTCTGAAGAAACTCAAATGATTTTGCCGCCGGTCGTTTTCTTCTTGGCGTTCTTCTCGCTTTTGCTCGTCGCCTATCTAACCCATCAGCAACCGATTATCTTTCCGCGGTACGGATTGATTCTCTTCACTCTGGGTTTGCCGATTCTCGCGTGGACATTTTTGCGGGCGAAACAGCAGAGACCTTTAGGCGCCCGACGCCTGTTGATTGGCATCATCGTGGTTTTGGCTTTCGACGCAAGCATTCAATTCGCGGGTGCGGTTGGAGCAGTCAATCAATACCATGTTCAACGCGCGGCCGCAGAATATCTGCGCGACCATTTTGATCCTAAGTCAAACGCGCGAATCTTCTGTGACGATGGAACGGTGAAGGTTCTGTCGGGTATTTCGGAAGAGAGATTTGTCACGTCGTCCGACGTCCCGCGTAATCGTGAAGGCTTACTTTCAGCGCTGAAGGCGAACAACGTCGAGTACCTCGTTTTTGTAGACAATCAGCCAACAACGGTGAACAGGCTGTTTAAGGATTTAGAGTACGGCGATTACGGAGATTGGTTCGAGCGCCAGTTCAGTAGTCATACAAACTTCCTGCCGACGCAGATTTGGGTTTATCGCTTTCATGGTGAGAAAGTGAAGTAAAATAGATTGAGGTGGTGACTTAAATTTCATTGTGACTTTTTCTCTAGCCCAGGTGTTCACGCCTGGGTGAAAAACGGCAGGCGCTGTTGAAGCCCCATTAATGGGGCTTTCGAAACTAAACCCTTTTCCTTCCCAGGGGTAAACCCCTGGGCTACAGAAAGGTTAATTAGATTGTGCCCTGCCGGATTGAGTCAGAACTTGACGTCGTCTTTCGGCCGCTTCACTTGGTGCTTGAGATTCTTGTCTTTCTAGTCGCCGATGTTTAGACTCCTGCACTAATGAGCCCGACGATCTTCCGCGAGTTAGGCTTCCGATTCTTTTTCTTCTCCCGCGAAGAACCAAGGATCCATGTTCATGTTTATTGTGCTCATGGCGAAGCAAAGTTTTGGATTGAACCTGAGATCGAATTGGCGGACAATTACGGCTTACGCGGACCAGATCTTCAGACGGCTCGGCGATTGATTGAGGAACACGAGGATGAAATCAGAGACGCTTGGCACAGGCACTTCGGAGGTTGAAGTCACACAGATTTCGAAGCATGGGATCTGGTTGCTACTTCACGAGAAGGAACACTTTCTTTCGTTTGAAAACTTTCCGTGGTTCAGGAGCGCGTCTGTTTCAGCCATCCAGAATATCGAGCTTCTGAACGAACATCACCTCTATTGGTCGGAGCTGGATATCGACCTCGCGGTTGAATCGATTGAAAATCCTGAACGGTTTCCTTTGGTTGCGCTTGAACCGGCCTCATGATGTTCCCGATAAAGTTCCATTCAGACCCTCCGAATCGACTCTACCATTACACTTCGCAAGAGGGATTGATGGGCATAATAACCAACCATTGCCTTTGGGCAACGGAAATCCAATACCTCAACGATGCCTCAGAGTATCGATACGGCGAGAAATTGACTAACGAAGTGATTTCGAGACGAAGAAAAGGAGCACGCGGCAAAAACAAAGAGTTTTTCTCCGAGTACATTGCTCATGCAAGCTTTCTTAGGAACGCTCATTACTTTGTCACATCTCTCAGCGAGCACGGCGATCTTCTCAGTCAATGGAGGGGCTACACACCTGATGGAAATGGCTTTAGCCTTGGCTTTAACGTAGAAAAGATGAATAGAATTCTGAGCGAGAGGAGGGAGTTCGAATTTGTACCCTGCATCTACGATCGTTCTGAGCAAGAAAATTTGATAAACAACTTGATCGACTATGCTCTTGATATGTGGGAGCAGGATGCGACACCGTTTTCTGAGTACACGACAGAAATGAGCGCCTACCCACCATTATTACTAAGAGTGTTTTCCAGTTTTCTTGCCCCGATCCTCAAAGATGCCAGTTTCAGCGAGGAAAAGGAGTGGCGGCTCATCCTCCTGCAAAACGACATTTACAAACGCCGATTTCGAATGGGCAAATCATTCGTCACACCATACTTGGAGATAGATCTCCTGGAAAAACCGGGCAGCCCAGGGTCGATGCCGTTGGACGAAGTCATCATCGGGCCAACGCCTAACCCCGACTTGTCAACACTTTCAATTAGGATGCTGCTCGAATCTCAGGGAGTAAAGGCCCAAACGAGACTGTCGACTGTGCCCTTCAGGAGTTGGTGACCTTAGATCAACCGCCGCCGCAACATATCCAGCGCCGCCTGTGACGCCCGCCAACGCACCAACTCTCGATCACCCGGAATCATCAAGCGCTTGTGTTCCGTGTGTGCATCATCGGCCAGCGCGATGAAAACCAAACCGACCGGCTTCTCGTCAGAACCGCCGTCCGGTCCGGCGATTCCCGTCACAGCTAACCCGAAATCAGTCTTCGCGCGATGACGAACGCCGCGCGCCATGTCGCGCGCGACCTGCTGACTGACCGCGCCGAATTCGAGAATCATTTTTTTGTCGACACCGAGCAGCCGAACTTTTGCTTCGTTTGCATAAGTGACGACGCCTTCAGTGAAATACTTCGACGATCCGGGCACGCTGGTCAGACGTTGCGCGATCAATCCGCCGGTACAGCTTTCAGCAACGGCCAGAGTAAATCCAGTCATCGCCAGACGCCGGCCGACAACTTCTTCCATGGTCTCGCCGCGAAAAGAAAATGCGGAATTGCCGAGTTCCTGCTCAATCTTCAAAGCCAGATCGTCGAGTAGAGTCTCGGCGTCCGCTTCAGTCCGCCCATGCGCGCGCAGATGAATCTCGATTTCGCTGCTGTTGAAGAGAATCGTGGTCTGCGGGTTTTCGTATTTCGTATAAATTGGGGCGATCTTTTCATCAACCGCGGATTCACCCAAGCCCGCAACGCGCAAAACGCGTGTGGCAAAGCGCACGCCGCCTGCCAGTTTCTCCAGCCGCGATTGCACATGATTCTCGAACATCGGTTTCATCTCGCGCGGCGGACCCGGCATCAAAGCGACCACGCAGCCCTCATGTTCAAGAAAAAGTCCGGGCGCTGAACCGTTGGGATTCGAAAGGACCTGAGCGCCGGAAATCACCATCGCCTGCCGCGAGTTTCTTTCCGGCATGTTGGCGACACCAAAACTGCGAAAGCGTTCGCGGATTTCCTCCAGCACTTTTTCATCGAGCGCCAATCGTTTTCCCAGAGCCCGGGCGACTACTTTGCGCGTGATGTCGTCTTCGGTCGGCCCCAGCCCGCCCGTCGTCAGCACGACGCGCGAACGCTTGACGGCGTCTTTGATCGTTTCTTCCAGACGCGCATCGTCGTCACCCACAACCGTCTTCAGCTTAACGTCGATGCCGATGCGATTGAGTTTGTCGGTGAGCCAGAGACTATTAGTGTCAGTGCGGTTCGAAGTAAGAAGTTCGGAACCGATGGCGATGATTTCCGCAGAGAGCATAGGTAAGGATTATTAACACAGAGGACACAGGGGAGGAAAATCAAACAAGGCAGTGAGTTAACCGAATACTTCTGACCGAGCTCTCTACTTTAATAATGGCTCTGCCACTCCGATGGGCGGCAAGTCTTCGACTTGTCGAAGTTTCCCGATAAAAACGCGGCGGTCTTCGACCGCAGGTCAGAGACCGGGAGAAGAAGAAGATCCTGACCGGCAAGTCAGAGACTCGCCGCGCATCGGAGTGGCAGAGCCAGTAACTCGTTGACCAATATCACCTTCAAACAGACTTAAGCGTTCTTGTAGTTCCCTCACCGCGTCCTTTATAGTCAATCTTTTGATCAACCCAATGAAAGAATCCTATTACATCGTAGCGCTGCCCGGTGATGGCATCGGTCCTGAAGTCTTGTCGTGTGCTTTGAACGTTCTGAAGACTGCCGCTCATATGTTTCAGATCGATTTCCAGATTGAAGAGATTCCCTGCGGCGGTCACTATTACGCCGAACACGAAATGGAATGGCCTGAGGGCTCGTTTGAGAAATGCGAAAAGGCGGACGCTATCCTGCTGGGCGCCGTCGGCCATGAGGTTGACGGCAAAACAGTATTTACCAAGCCGGGCAAACCTTATCCAGAACCACAACTGGCGGGATTCGCGCAGGTAATCCTTAATCGGCAGAAGCTGAATCTCTACGCCAATGTGCGGCCCGTCAAACTCTATCCAGGCGTCAAACACAAAATTCACGGTGAGCTGAAGCAGGTTTGGGAAGCAGGCAAAGTCGATTACGTAGTCATCCGCGAGAATACCGAGGATGCTTACACGGGTGAGACGGACCAGATTGCCGACGGCAAAGTAACGCCCATCCGGATCACCAGGACAGCCACTGAGCGCGTCGTTCGTTATGCGTTCAACCTGGCGCGCCGCCGCAACAAGCAGCACAAAGTAACCTGCGTCGACAAATCAAATATCATCGGCGCGCACCGGTTTTTCCGCGAAGTGTTTCGCGAAGTCGGCCAGAGCGAATTTCCCGACCTGAAACTTGATTACGCCTATGTCGACGCATTCTGTCAGTGGCAGATTCGCAATCCCGAATGGTACGACGTGGTGGTTGGGCCCAATCTGGTCGGCGACATCATCAGCGACAATGGCGCGACTACCGCAGGCGGCTTGGGCCTGGCCGTAGGCGGCAATATCGGCGACGAGCACGGAATGTTTGAACCGATTCACGGCAGCGCGCCCAAGCACGCCGGCAAAGACCGCGCGAATCCACTCGCCGCGATTCTGGCGGCCCAGATGATGTTGGATTGGCTGGGCGCGCGGAATGACGACGAGCGTTTACAACGAGCTGCGGAAATGATCGAGGATGCCGTGGTCGCGCTTTTGAGCGAAGGCGAGACGCTTACTTACGATTTGATCGGTGAGGAGAGAGCGTCGCGTTGCAGCGAAGTTGGCGCGGCAGTTGAAGAAAAGCTGAAGGCCATGGCGTGAGGCGGAAACCTGACCGTTAGGGAGGGTGCCAAGCTCTTAGCCACCCGCACCCTCCCTTACGGTCGGGTTTCCGCCGAACTATCGGCCGCGACTCTGTATCCGCTCCTCAATCTTTGGCAGACTCACGATGATTGCATCGCCGACAATCTTCAGACTCTTCGACGAAATCTTGTCCATCGTATCGTCTTTCGTGTGCCAGTACGGATAGCTGTTCAGCTGAATGATGTCGAGCGAATCGATGCCTGCTTTTAGAAACGGGCTGTGATCGTCATCGCCGACGCCTTCGCGCGCATCGACGAATTGCGATCCATACCCTATTTGCTTCCCTGTCTGCCAGACAACATCCTGTAACCAGGTTGTGCCCAGATCGGCACGGCCCAGTTTCAATTCTTTGTAACCAATCATGTCCATTAAAATCATCGCCTTGACGCGCGAGACTTCATTTTTCTCGACCAGCTGCGAGACATATTGGCGACTGCCGTAGGTGTTATCGGGAAGCGGCGTTTTGGGATCAGCCGGATTAGGATTGTGGCACTCGTCCCAATCCGTACAGAAGGCCTCTTCGCCATCGAAGAAAACAAATCGATATGTAAATTTCAGGTTCTGCTTTTTCGCCGCCAGCACGCGCGCGATTTCCATCAACGCCCCGGTTGACGAACCGCCGTCATTCGCACCCACAAACCTAAATTCCTTGTAAAGCTTCGTGTCGTAGTGGCTGGAGATGATCACGATATTGCCTGATTCACCCGGCAACTCAGCGACAATGTTGGCCATCTTGCGTTCACCCACGGGCGTAGTGGCGCGAAACTCCTCGGCTGTGACATGCAAGCCGAACGAACGCAGCTGATCGATGATATAGGCTCGCGTCTTTTCCAGCTCGGGCGAACCGGCCGGTCGCGGGCCAAACTCAACCTGCTTGCGGACAAAATCAAAAGCCTTGTCGCCGTCAAAATCAGATTTTGAACCCGCCGGTGACGATGTGTTTACTTCTGTTGGTCTGTTGGGCGTGCTCGGACAGCCGATCAGCAGCAGCGAAAACGCCAAAGAAACGATTATCAACATAGACCGTGAAAAATATCCGAGGAGTTGTTTCGATGAAGTCAGTTTCATAAATAGCAGGCGCGATAACAGCAAGCTGGTCAGTTTTTTCAGCGCTGCGGAGCTTTGGCGCTGCTCGCTGCAGCTGGTTTAGCCGTAGTCTTTTGCTCACGCTTTTCCCGGCGGCAATCCGCACAGATGCCAATCATGCGCAGCAGATGTTCAGTTAACTGAAATTTGTATCTGGCAGCCATCGCATCCTGAATCGCCTCGAGTTCCGGCGAGTAGAATTCAATGATCTTTCCGCACTCAGAGCAGATCATGTGATCGTGATGTTCGTGCTTGTAGTTATGTTCGTAGTGCGCGCGGCCATCGCCAAAACGAACCTCTCGCGCGAGTCCGGCTTCAGTCAATAAGCGGAGCGTGCGATAGACCGTTGTCTGGCCAACCGTCGGATCCTTTTCGCGCACCAGACGGTACAGATCCTCGCCGGATAAATGACCTTCTGTTTTCAGAAAAACCTCGAGGATGAGGTCGCGCTGGCCAGTTCGCTTCAGACCCTGCTTCTGAATATGTTTGAGAAAGACTTCCTGCTCTTCAGTCATTAGGTGTTAGACGGCGTAAAGGAGACCCCTGCATTCTATCACCTAATTTTGTAAGCCATGAAACTTCGAGGCTGTTTGGTAGTCTCCTAATTCAACTTTGCGCTCCTTTGCGTCTTAGCGCCTTTGCGTGAAATCGACCTTTCTATTGAATTTCGTTCACGCCAAGTCGCAAAGGCGCCAAGTCCCGCAAAAGGAAACCTCGCGCAACTCAATCGCTTAAAGCTGCCGCGAGGACCAGGCCAAGACCGAGCAAGAGCAGATAGAACCCGAGTGTTCTCCACAGAAAGCGCACCGTTGATTGAGAAGGCTTGCGCCAGCGAGTCGTTGGCACGTCCTCTCTTTTCGCGGTCTGGTTACTGACAAAACGCTTCGGGGTTTCCTCAACAGCATCCGTCACGGGTCTCGTCGAACTCCCTTTCTCGTGCTTTTTGGGAAACACAAGCGATAGGACCACCGAAGCTGCGATCACTGTAGCAATGATTCCCAAAGAAATTCCGATCGGGAAGTGGCCGTCAAACAATTGATTGAGCCAGACCATTTTGAGTCCGACGAAAACCAGGACGGTCCCCAACCCGTACTTCAGCAGATGGAACTTCTCGACCGCGCCCGCCAGCATAAAATAGAGCGCCCGCAGACCCAGAATGGCGAAGATATTCGAAGTGAAGACGATCAGCGGCTCGCTGGTGAACGCGAAGATCGCCGGCACTGAGTCAACCGCAAAAACAATATCGGTCGCTTCGAGAAAAACCAGACCGACGAATAAAGGAGTTGCGTGGAGCGGGCCGAATCGCCTGGTAAAGAAATGCGGGCCTTCCAACTCATGACTCACGGGAAAGATTCGACGAAGCAGCCGGATCAGCAGGTTCTTTTCGGGATTGGGTGGCTTCTCTTTGCCGACAAAGATTTTGATCCCCGTGAATATCAGAAACACGCCGAAGAAAACAACGACCCAGTGATACTGCATGAGCGCCGCACCCAACGCGACGAAAATCGCTCGAAAAATGATCGCTCCGAGTATCCCGTAGAACAACACCCGGTGTTGGTACTTGCCGGGAATGCCGAAGTACGCAAACACCATCACGAACACGAAGATGTTATCGACCGAAAGTGATTTTTCGATTACGTAGCCGGTCAGGAATTCGACCGACACGCGCCAGGCCGCAGCGCCGGCGTCAAAACCAGGGATCCCCAGAAGCCTTGGATCCTGCGAAAACTTCCACAACGAGTATTTGTAAAGGAGAAGGTTGAACAGCAGGGAAAGAGCAATCCAAACGACGCTCCAGGTGGCGGCCTCACGAAATCCGACGGCATGGGCTTTACGGTGAAAGACTCCGAGGTCAACCGCCAGCAGCGCGATCACCAAACCAACGAACGCCAGATAGAACCACCAATATTCGGCCAGGGGAAAAAGCTGGACCATGAATCAAATCCTTTCGCGCCTGAAATCAGTTTCCGCTCAGTCCCGGCGCGAAAAAGAAAAAGACCTCTTGCGCGCTTGGAATCAGCGGCAAAAGGTCTTGGTCGTTGAGCTCGTTCTGTGCTCTTCCCGATGGGCCGGGTACCTTGCCGGTACCGTGCTGACGGCCGCGTCGAACCCGTTTGATCTGGGTGACCTACTCCCCTTTTGAACTGGAGGTAGATTACACCCGGAGATCACGAAGATCCAACCGCATCGAGCTGTAGTTCCAAAATTGAGTTTTCCCCCGGCGTTCCTGCGAAAGTCCTACGCGCCCTTTGCGGTTGCATAACTTTGAAAGCACCTACTGCAGAGGAACGGCCGAGGACTGCTCAGAGACCGCAGAGGACGATTCGCGAATTTCCAACTACATCGTGCGCCGCTGCCGAGCGCGTCCCGGTCTGTGATATCTTGACGTCACCGAACGCCGGGGTGGCGGAATGGCAGACGCTACGGACTTAAAATCCGTTGACCGTAAGGTCGTGTGGGTTCGACTCCCACCCTCGGCACCATTAATAGTCTTGAGGTTTTCACGATTTCCACCAACTTAGCCCCGTAAACATCTCAGCCCGAAAATGCCAGATGGGGCCAAGATGGGGGCCCCCTTAACTCGCCTTCCTTTTGAACTCGATCACATTGCCTCTCGGCTCTGCGAGTCTGTTCACGGCTTCTTCCAAAGCCTCTGGAGTGCTGCGAGCGTAAGTGCCCGTCACGGCTTGAATGTTGTGACCTAACAGATCGGCGATGTCGTATTCATGTACTTGTCGCGCTCGCAACTCTGTAGCAAAAGTACGACGTAGGTCGTGCCAGATCACTCCACCTTCGACGGTGAGACCAAATGGAATCTCTGCCCGTTCACAAGCAGTTTCAAATCTACTGCGGAGAAGGCGTTCATTCACTCCGGCATGGTCTCGGTCAAACACCAGACCACTCTTTCTTTTTTGAATGACTTCAAGCAATGCTTCCCGCACAGGAGCATTCATGGGAATTAGACGATGACGAGGCTTCTTGCCCTTGGTATTAGTAAGCAAGAACCAATTGGGCCGCACCTCAACATCGCGTCCATTCGCGCGCCGAAAGATCGACAAGCCAGTAAAGTTGACGTTTTCAATGCGCAACTCCAACAACTCCGTTATCTTTCTCACGCCAGTTCCCAGTGAAACCTCTACAGGGGCACGCAAGACTTCAAGGTCATCCACAAGTACATCCATCAGCCGAGTTCTTTCGGCAGGCATCAGATAGCGCTCTCGCTTTCCTTCCGATTCCCGCTCCAATCTGCTGCATGGGTTAAAGTCGGCGAATTCGTCGATAGCTGCTCTCGAAAAGATGGCCGACAGTAGATAAATATAGCGATTGACTGTCGCGCCCGCGCGCGGAGCCTTTCGCCTGGTCTTCTTCCCTCGGATCGATGACTGAAAACGTTCGACATCACGTCTGGTGATTTCGCGAAGAAATCGATTGCCAAAAAACTCTTTGAGCTTCTTGACTCGGCTCTCCGCATCTACAACCCGCGTGCGTTTCTTTTCTTCCAACCACGGCAGATAGTATTCGTCGTAATACTTGGTGAATCCTATGTCCGTCCTCTGGTTGTAACGGTAGTTGTAGATTGCTTCCCGTTCGTTTACCTCGGCGCGTTCAGCCTGCGCTTTGGTACGAGCTTCAGGAATTGCATGATGGATGCGTCGGCCTTTCAGCTTGTACTCCAACCACCAACGCGCGCGATCGTAGTTTTCATCTCCCGGTTTTACTCTCTTACCCTTCCAGCGCTTATACACCATTCCTGGATCACTCCTTTCTTGTCGATAAGCGCTAGCGGTCGTCAAAGTGATTTGATCTTAATCTTTGACGACTTAAGTGTCACGCTAATTTTAGCTTTCGTTTTTCGCTCTGGGCTCGTCGCCTTTCAGCTTCTTCCCTCGCCCACAAGTCGACTTCCTCTCGGTTGAATCGCAAGAGGTCTCCCATGTACGCGTGCGGCAACGGGTGTTCGTCGTCTCGGCGTTTGGCCCACTTCATTATTCCCGCCGTCGTCGGCTCATCGTCTGAATTGACGAGTTGCCAGTAACGAGCGAGCTGGGAGGCCGTCATCCAATCCGGTGGCGACTCGGATAGAAGTTTGTCCGGCTTTGATTCCGTCAGGAGTAATGCGACCGCGTCCAAAGTTGTGCGGTCGAACAACTGATTGAGTTTCGCTTTCAGGTCGGCGTGTCTGTCGAGCATAGTATCGCTCGACAATTTCAAAGGCTGTGCCAAACGAGCTTCTCTCGTGTGAGCGGTTTTCCGGCTGTTTACTGCAAAGGAAATCTGATGGGCGAAGGAAGGAATGTTTAGGCGTATCCAAAAGCGGCAGGGGTGCCTACATTTTGGAGGCAGTTTGGCACTCTTCGTAGTGTGCGAGAATCAGTACTGTCAGTCCTGTTCGTCTTTGATCTCCTTAGCGATCCCGTAGGCGAACCGCTTTGCTTCGTCACTCTCCTTCTCAAAGCGTTCGTCCATCTGACGAGAATTCAAGCCCTCTGACTCCATCCTAGCGGTGGCTCCGTCCCATGCAACTCGACGGCCTGCGCGAGCCTCGGCCAGCGTTTCCTGCAACAGCGCTAGACTGACGTCCTGAGTTCGGAGGGATGTGTCGCCTTGTCTGACCAACTTCATCAATAGAGTCTGTAGCGTCCCAAGAGCGTCCGCGATTCCTTTGACTCCGGTCGCCTGTTCAAGCTCGTCGTCGGCTTCGCGTAGCCTGCGGGCGACCAGTGCTTCGTCAACAAGTTTTCGGAGGATAGTCGCCTCCTTGGCGCCCGTCTTCGTCATGATTGCATTGATGGCGTCGATCTGATCTGACCACGGTTGGAATCCATACGTTTTTGTTTTCGAGATGGTCCTCTTGCCTTTCCTCATGGCTGAACAATGCCTCCGTCGACCTGTTTCTAATTTTCTAAGAAAAGGGAGTGTACCTTAAGGTCTAAGTTGCTGAAAGGAAAAGCGTTGTGCAGGAACTTAAGATTCTTAAGAAGAAAACTTAAGATTCTTAAGTCTTAAGGTCTTGAGCAGAATGGACTTGAGGTGAGCGAGAGGATGAAAATCATCGCTCTATCCTGTCTGCTCATTTTTTGTCGATCTTAAGGTCGTTTGTACCACATTCTCTAACCCACCAACCGAAGGTTGAAAGTCAAAATCCTCCTCCCTAAGAATCGGTTCAGATTGAAATCATAGAAGCAGATTTCCGCGCTGAATATTTCAACTCCACGAGCGCGTGAGCAACTGGGATGAAACCGGTCTCGGCTGGCTAAAAACAGGGGTGCGCTTGAGAGCGCACAAACCACGACCTGGGAATAGCGAGGTTTTTTGTACTCATCTCCCTAAAACTGTCTTATCGTCCATAAGGGGAAAAGAACCATAAAGGTAAGCTCAAACTGGTGGTAATAGTATTAAGCGTTCTCACAGGCGCGCGGAAGCAATGGGCGAAGTATCCAGATTATGGGGGAAGCAAGCCAGAGAAAGAATTACGACCTTGACTCATACAGACGGCCAGCGAGATTGGCATGATAACGCCGGCGCAGAGTTCCCAGCGGAATTGGTGGTAGCGGATTGAGGATCTCCCAACGGCGGCGCAATCGGGCAATTGCCGTTGGACGCAGCCGCATTAGCCGCCGGAACCGGTCCTGATTCCAATCAGCTCGCGCCTCTCTCAGCTCGCGGTCTAAGCGCATGAGGAGAGTCATAGCCTCGAAAGCAAGTTTCCGGTCGGGTTTCAAGAACGGGCGCGGCGGGGTCGTTACCAGCGGGTAAACATAACAGCGAATAGTTAAAGCCCCGCTGGCGTTTGCCGCGCGTGGGCCTGTGCGTTCTTCGATGCAATTGATTGAGTTTGTCAGCGTCGCTTCCCCTCTCATCCGAAGTCTAAGGCCAGTTGTATTTCCTCTAACCCGCGCTGAACCTCGGCACGTCGCGCAAAGTAAAAGGCGGGTAGCGTAAGGCCGGACTCGGCTTCTTCAATGTCTCTGGCGATCGTAGCGATTGGCGACTCCGGCTCGCTCCTCGGCTCGGGCGTTGCGACAGAGACAAACCACTGGTCGAGGTCAACGATCTGCGGCGGGGCCAACTGTTGCGGCTCAATCTCGGCTGGTTCGTCGTCGGTCAAAACGTCGCTGACCATGACCGGATAGCGAGCGAGCAACTCAGTGAGTACGGCAACTCCGGTTTCTTCATCTGTCGGAACAAAGAATCGCTGTTTCCAATCAATTGTTTCGTTAATTAAGCCAAGGCTGCGAATCTCGGCGAACCTGTATGGATCGACTCCGATTAGCTCAATAACCGGCTCTCGGTGAACCACCTTTCGCGCAAGCCTCAAACCGGAGACGAGCGCGACTTCCTCGCCTTCGTCCAGGATGCCGGTAAAGAGTTCTTCGGGCTCGCGCAGGTCGCGAGACGCGCCAAGCGCTGCGACAATGGGGCCAACCTGTTCCTGGGGTATTCGAATGCCGACAATTCGCTGTCCGTCGTCTGTAGTAACTCGGACTACGCGGAGTCGTGCTTCTTCGTGAGTCTTGAATCTCTCCCAAAGCGGGATGATTGCTCCGCTTATGATGTGCGTCTCGTGGGTTTCAATCGGCGGCACCGTCGCATGTTTCTTGATCCACCAGTCGCGGGCCTTCGACGGAATCACGGCGCGGTACTTCTCCTTCAACTCGTCGTCATGAATGTAAGTACTTCGCGCGGCTTCCGGTTTCCATACCGCAAACGTGCGATAACTGTTTCCGTTCTCAGCGTTGGTATGGAGGCCAGATTCGATTGCGAGAATGAAGTGACCATTCTTTCGATGGCGAAAGAAGGCTCCCGTCTTGCGCTTCCTTACTCGCTCGGCTTCCTCAAAGCTGACTGCCTTCGACGGTACATCAATCTCTAAGGTGTAATGGGTGGTTTGTGCCTGGGTGGTTTCGTCGGTATGCACTACGCGCTGCGGTTTGGCAATCCGTATTGCCAACGCTTTGATATCTGTCACTCCCTCGTCAAACGTCCCGTTAGCTTTCGCATACCGCACCGTCTGATCGAACAAGTCAACGAAGTGGTCAAAGAGTGCATTCTGGTGATCCACGTCGAGGGCCAATACGCGGTTAAGGAATCGCGGCACGTTGTAGAGATCTTCCTTCCGTACTTCTTCGCAACCGTCGCGGTTGCGGACAAGTAGGCCGATATCTCGCAAGGTCTGCCGTGGATTGGCGAGTCCTGGGACATTGCCGCCTTCGACAATTCGCCTGAGCGTGAGACACAAAGCCGCTCGGCCTTCTTCTGTCTCAAAGTTGTACTTCGCAAGGTCGCCGCTGTCGGCGCTGCGGCGGTCGCCTTTGGTCAATGCGCCCAGACTGCCAAGCCGTCGCGCGATGGTTGAACTAAACCGCTTCTCTCCGCCTAACTCGGTCGAGAGTAAAACATACTCTGGCGGCATAGCTTGATCGCTTCTATGCGTCCGGCCAAACGTCTGCATCTGCTTGTCGGCAGACCAACCGAGCTCAAGGGTAACGTGGACTCGGCGTTGCCGGTTCTCCGCGCGATTGGAAGCATGAAGCGAGATTCCCATCGCGGCGGCATCGCTGATGATGGCTACGCGCTTCTTGCCAGATTGAAACTGCTCCATTTCGTGAACATTGGTTCGGTGCATGGCGACGCCTTCGGGATTGCGCTTCTTATATTCGACATGGCCGCGTGAATCGCGAATGAGACGGCGCGTTCTTCCTGTTAGTTCGGCAACATTGCGCTCGCCAAAATGATTGACCAATTGGTCAAGCGGGTTCTCTGGCAACTCCAAGGCTGACAGACCGTCGATAACTGCTTGCTTCATCCGTAAGGCTTCTTTGCTTTGCACGGGATTGCTTTTGCCGTCTCTGACTGGTACTTGGATCGTTTTGCCTGTTCCTGGGTCGGTAACATCTTGATAGAGCGTGGTTGGGAACCCGCGATCGACCATCGCTGCGATCACTTCGCGGGGTGAGAAGTCCAAATCCTCAAGCATGCCGCCGTTGGCGGTAGCCTTGGCAACTTGCTCCTTGGTTCGCGCCTCGCCGGTTCCTACCAGTGAGATCACAACTGACTTGCCTTCGCTCAAGGCGGCTTCGGCTTCGGCGATAACGCTCGGCACTTTGAACGCACAGATGACTTGGCGAAAGAACCGCTGATGATCTCCCCAAAACTTATTGAGGGCGACAGCGCGAGCGCGGGGCCCGCCGTTGGTGACTTCTAAGGCTGCGTCGATGTTTCGTAACACGCTTTGCCAAGCATCGGCGGCGCGGTTGTACATTTGGCGCTGCTGTGGTGTGAGTAAGTGAATGCGCTCGCGGTACTCAACCGCCTTTCCGCTGTGAGGGCATACTCCGAATGAGATTGAGCCGGATAAGTACATGCCAAGCGCTTTCATATCGCGGCTGACCATTTCCATGGCCCCGACTCCGCCGGATTCAATCTCCTGCATGAACTCTTGAAAGCCTCCGGGGAATGATGTGCCGATACCCCATAAGCCAAGGCGAGTCATATAGGCCATGTTGCGAACGTCGGTCGCTCCCGTGGCTGATGAATAGACCACGCGATAATCTGCATTTCGCTCCGGGTCTTGTAGGTCAATGACCGCTTGTCCGGTGAGGGTGGGTTCGCCGCGTCCACCTGCAAGCGCGTTCTTGGCTTTATGCGCTTCGTCAAAGATGACTACGACGTCTGAACCAAGCCAACGTTGGATTTGGTCAATTCGTTTCTCTCCCGTCTTCGCGGCGGCGATAAGCGACGAATAGGAGCTAAAGATCACACCGCGAGATAACGTGATTTCTCCGGCTGGTGGGTAGTCATTGATTCGTGAAAGCGGAATGCTCGCGAGTCCAAGGTCAGTGAGATCGCGCCGCGCGGATTCCAGTAAGTCATTGTTGACGGAAAGCCAGATCGCACGTTGGCGGTTCTGATTCCAGTTATCCGCGATGATGCCGGCCAGTACTCGGCCTTTGCCAACGCCGGTGCCGTCGCCAACGAAGAATCCTGCGCGTGATCCATCCGGTAGTCTCTGCTCGTGTCGCTGTCCGGCATAGATAACGCGCGCAAGCTGAATGTCTGAGAGCAGGCCTTCGCTGACAATCTCAGCCGCGAGGTGCGGCTTGTAAGTGATGTCAGGCGGCGTGACTGCGGCCATTGATGCCGATTCAACGATCACGGCCGGATGCGGCTTGCCGCCTGTTAATTTCGCTGGCACGTAGGGGACAAACAGATTTCCGCTTGGTTCCGACTCGTCGGGATCGTCGTCCGGCGACGGCGGCGGCTCAACTAAGTGCTTGAGGGTTTCCCAGGCATCCTCAAGCGTGGCCGCGCTTCCCCAAGCGATCTGCTTTAGCTGCTCTTGCCAGTTCGCTCCGGGTGTCGCTTCGGTCTTATCAATGACGAGGATTTGAACATCGGGCGAGGCTCCGTATTTCGCATATTCTTTGCCGTCGAGAGTGAGGTTCGCGCGGATATTGCAGAGACAAGCGATCCGTTGCCACCATTCGCTAAAGCTCGGATGGTGAAAGCTCATCGCTTCGCTGACGATGGCAACCAGTCGTCCACCGTCTTTCAATCGTCGTAAGGCGCTGGCTACGTGTCGCGCTCCGTAGACTGGATTTGTGCTTTTGACTCTGCCGCTGGTGGAGCTAAAGGGTGGATTCATTAAGACGGCAGTCGGTTGAATGTCGGTGGGTAAGAGGTCGTCGATGAACTCGGCATCAAGCGGAAACGGTTCGAAGTTGAGGACACAGCGAAGCAAAGAGAATCGTCGCAAGCTTGTCTCATTGCAGATAACCTTCGCGCCCACTGCGCGAGGCCAGATCGCTAGGCTTCCGGTTCCGGCCGATGGTTCTAGAACTATGTCGTCGGGCTTCGGATTAAGTAATCGCGCTGCGAGATAGGCGAGCGTTGGCGGTGTCGAGAATTGCTGTAACTCGGTTTGCTCTAACGTGCGATCCGTTTGTCGCGGTAGGCGTTGCATTAATGGACGCAAGACAGAAGCAAGCGCCTCGATCACGTCCATCTGCATTAGCTCCGTGGCGTGTTTCTCTAATAGATAGTTATTGACGGCGATTTCTACGGCGTCGTAAGCATCGCGCGGCGTGTATTTGCCTTGCGCTCTACTGCCGCCGAAAACCCGTTCGGCGGTTCGGGTTAGTTTGGGATTGTCGAACGGCTCTCCGTCCTCGATCCGTTCTTCGAGTTCGGTGATCAGTTCGTGGATATTGCAGACAAGCGCGTTTGTTCTGGCCGCGCAAACACCTGTACTCTGATCTGGCATCTGGCTTTGCTCCTTGAATTCGGACAAGTCACGGTGTAAGCGGCGCGGGTGGTAGTAACACCCGCGCTGCTCCTTCTTTCAGTTGTTCGGCGTTAGTACTCGGACGGAAGCAAGACCGTAGTTGCACTACGGTCTGCCTCGGTGATGATCCAAAGCTTCTGTCCTTTGCCTGTGCGATACGCGCTCAAAAGGCGAAAGCCTTCTTTCAATGAAAGTTCGTTCTCCTGAACGTCCTCGTCTGATAGCTCGCTTCCCCAATCGCAAGACATGTGACGGCGCAAGAACTCAATCGCTGTCTGTCCCGCGATCATGAGTGCTTCTTCGGCTCCGGGCGTGATGAATGTTTGACCCAGCGCAAAGCGGGTCACGCTTGTTTGCGTGGCTGTGCTATGGTTTCGTCGCATCGATTCATTTCTCCTTTAGCGGGTGAAAAGTTGGTGCCTGGGCTAGGCGAGCGTTGACGCGCTTTCCTAGCCCCTTTCGTTTCTCACTGTTCGGTTTCGTTCTCGCTCGCCTGTAGTCGTCCGGCTCGCAGGATTTGATCTGCGGCGCGAAAAATCTTCTGTGCGCTCTTTTCAGGGATGGCGTCGCCGTTGTAGCCAATAGCAGGGCATAACCAGTTCTGTATGTAGCCTCGGCAATAGTCCGCGCCTTCAAGATTCAGCGCTTCGCAGCAAAGCAACGCGACGGACTCGGCTTCGACTTCGCGCAGGTTCTTGGGCGTTCGTTCGGTATCCGTGAAATCTGCTTCGCTGGTGTGGCCTAAAATGACGTGGGCCGTCTCGTGGAATAGCGTCTTGTGCGGAAGCTGCGCCACGGGGTTGATCGCGATCTGCCGTTTCCGCGCATATCCCTGACAGTTGCCGTCCGTGTCGGTGAATGCGATCCGTTCAATGTCGAGGGCGGCTAGTGCTCGCTCGGCTTCCCATTCCGGCAAGCGCGGCGCGGTGAATTCGTCGCCGATGGTCTGGCTAATGGCGAACCATCGCGCCTTGTGCATAAAGCTGGTAAATCTGCGCTCTCCGTTTTCGCCTTCGCTCTCCGGTGCTTCTTCATCGCGAACCTTGCGAGTGATCGGCATGCAAAGAATCAAGGCACGCTCGCCGCGCTTCACGGTGCGGCCTAATGCTTGCCATCCGGGGAAGGTATTGATCGGGCCGGGTTCAAGTCCGCGCAATTGGCATTGCACGAGGGCAAGGATTTGATTTCCGATCGAGTAATTGTGAAAGGCTGAATAAGCTTCCATGATCATGCCGGGCTTGTTGACTGCTTCAACTAACAAGGCTGACCACTTGGGAATATCAACATGTTTCGTTCCGTGTCTGTCCATGATGTAACGCGCTCCTTTCGCTATCAGGGTTGTTGGTCTTTGGCTTGTAAAATGCGTTTTCCCCCTTCCGTAGTGGAGGCGCAGCACGGGTGGGTGCTCAGCACTGCACCTGTAAGGTCGAAACGAAGTGGAGAACCGGAATGAAGCCTGCGTAATGGAGGTTGCGGTGATGGGCTCCCGTGCGAAGCTGAGAGCGAAGGAAGGGGGAAAACTAAATCAAGCGACTCGGCTGAAATGGAGCGCAGCGGAATGAATGCGAGGCAGAATCATGCATGAGACTGCTGCAAGCTTGGCTCCCGATCAATCGTCTATGTCGGAACAATGGATTGGTTCTGGATTTCTTCGGGTCGGACGGATTACGCTGGGCGAATCGACAAGTGATCAGACAGTCTAACCTCAATGATCCTTCTCCTCGACGAGCTGCTCGTAGGAGATCACCCGCATGGGTGAGCTGTGAAGATAAGGGGTCATCAATTCTCGGCTCACCACGATTAGAGGTTGTATCTTCCATTTCTTCGCGGAGTCGATGCCAAAACTACGCAAAACTTCATCGATGTGTGCTTTGAGCCACGACACCCTACGTTCATGTTTTTCCACGTAAGACTTCTTGTGTCCGTGTCCGTGAAAAAGGCTCCGGACTTCATTCGCCATATCATGGGCTGTGCGCGCTATCGACAGGTCTTTGCATTCAATCGGAATCAGCTTCTTTCGTCGAGAGTCAATTACCAGAACGTCAACGTCGCCGAGTTCCGGAGGCATTTGGCTGCTTCCGAATCGTGTGGCCTTTTTGACTACGATTAGTTTTTCATTCTTCGCGAGCTGGTCCGCCACGAACTGGTTAAAGGCTTCCCCACTTTCGTCATTTGCTTCACCCATCAACTTACGCATTTGTGGTGTCTTGCATTCGAGTCGTCCGTTAAGAGTGAGACTGAGAAGATTCATCCAGGCGTCGTATACATGTCTGAACCCCCACAGAACCTCTGTTCTCGTTCCCGTTTGGCGAAGCAAGAAAGGACGACGTACGTAGGAGTATGACCTGTTAAATCGCCACGGCAATACCGACCATTTTGAATGTGGCGAGGGGGGCGTCAAGAAATCCGGACGTTCGCTGATCGAAAGCATCTCTACGATTCCTGCAACATTTTCATTTGGGTAATCCAAGTTGGCTGAAATTGCTGACTGAAATTCCTGGAGATCCATACATAGGAATCGTGATTCTGACTCTTGCCCGATTCTCACCGCCTGCATCATAACTTTGCCTATGTCTGTGAGTGCGTAACCAAATTCTGCTACTGCCGCTTCATCCAATCGAATCGCCCAGTCTGGTTTCTCGGAAGGCTCTCGAGTTCCGCGAGTCATCATTTCGTCAATGTCGCGAGTAAACCGGCGAGCTGATCTTGCCAACCTGCCGGCGGCAAATGCGTTCAAATACTGCTCACGCGCTTTCGTGTATAAGTCTCTCTCAACACCTAAACGACCTGATGGCAAAACCGAAAGTTTCAAGTCCGCAAGGTTAAAGAAGATGAGGTCGCTCTCAAAACCAAAGTTCACGAGGTGGTTTGCAATGGCCTGTAGTCGGTCGTAAAAGTCCATGCTCAATGGACGAACTCCGCTGGGTGGGCGAGCTACAACGTATTCGATCACGAATCGGCTTGCCAGCGCGGCGTTCGCGTCATCTGGCAGTTCCTGCCTTAGGATCTCCAGCATCTCCGGCGCGTTCTCAAAGGCAGCAAGCCTGGTAGGCATCTGTAATTTATGCATCGCGGTAGAATTGACAATCGCTTCGTGTTGGACGACCAAACGCTCGAGTAACTCTCTAGGATCCAAGGTAGCAACAAGCTTTTGAAGTTTGCGGTAGTAGAAGTCAACGGCTTCGCGCAACACGGCAGTTCGCTGCCAGTCTTCGATTGGTCCCATAGGGAGTTTGAGATCCTGTCGCACATACTCACCGAGCTGATCCAAAAGCTCGCTTGTCTCAGCCGTTTGCAATCTGCGAAATGAAGGAAGCTTTCTTGAATCCAAAGGCGGCTCGCCCTCTGGAACAAGCAGCAACATTTTCTTTTTGAGACCCAGAGGCGCATGAGCTGCTATCATTGCCGATATCGCCTGGTCGGTAAGTGGTTCAGGATTCGCGGTTGTAAGCTGCGCAATGTGGCCAAGAACCTCCCTCATGAATTCTCGTTCACCTCTGTTGTCAGCTGAGTAGAGTTGATTCAGAATGCCTGGTTGAAGCTCTAAGTCGAGCGTCGCTTCCTCAGTGTTCCACGTGGAGAAAATTTCACACGGCAAGCTAGACTCGGTCAACGCTCCTTTAACCCATCGCTCATCCTCCGCGATGTTCATTCGAATCACGATGTGGGAATAGTGCTCAGATAGTGGCTCCAGAAAAGTCGCCAGAGAGGGTGTAAATTGCCAAAGCCAATAAGCAATCAGTTCAATGAAACCGCCCCCTACCGTAAAGGAAATGCTGCCCCTTTCAATACTCTCGGCGTTTACGAGCCAAACCGGGAGCGGCAATCCTTCGAGAACGACCTCGAACCTTCCTTTCAAAAATGATCTAGGGCCATAGAGAGGGACCGTGACGGTATCATGAATATTTCCTACTTCGACCGCCTGATTCGGTTTGTACGATTCGATCGCATGCCAATTGCGCTTGGGCACGAGTTCTCGACGCAATACGCCGGCGCCGCCTTCACCTAATACAATGGTATTGGGCGTAGCATCATCTGAGAGATAGTATGAATAATGATTCGACCGATAATAAGAGTATTCGTTTAAGGCGCTTGTTGGATTGATTCGAGTATTCTCACGCACGCCATGGGCAGCCTTTGCGAATTTCCACAATGCAAGTCTCTCGCCGCTCTCAAGATGCGCGATCGTTTCTAAGTCAGAAGCTGCGAATCCAACTAACGGAGCGTCAACTGCTCTATCGCCACCGTTTGAACCAACCATTACAGTACGTCCGAAACCCGCGGACAAAAAAACAGAAAGAATTTCGTTTGGAGCATTTGGCGAGGTCAGCACATGATGCTGGACACTTGTGAGACGGTAGTTCATCGCCTTCTCAACCCCCGCCGCTGGCCAATACCCAAATACTTCGTTCACATCGTAATCGTCGAGCGGGTCTGTTATTAATGCCACGTAAGCCAGCTTGTCGCTGTCAAATGCAAACAGACCTTCAGAAAGCCAAGGAGGACCAGAAACGTCGTCAACGTACGACTCGAGGTCGTGGCGCATGAAATCGAACGTATCCACGACGGTTTGCCAAATTACTTCGTGATAGCGGCGAGCTAATTCCTCCTGGACACCAGATTCCATCGCCAAACAGACTATCTGATGTCTGAGAGCCGAGATGATGTTTTGCGGATTGGCTACGATGTATCTGTCGCCCGAGAAGAATATGGGGCGCGCTACGGCCGGGCCGTCACCAACCGCATAGCTGTCACAGGTTATGCTTCCGGATGGAAGGACGAGTCTTTCGATTGCGGAGATTCCCAACTGTTTGGTCTGAAGGAGAATGCCTAGTTCAGATATGGAGAAGGTTACAGCCTGCTTAAGATCGGAGAGGACTGATGCTTTCGGAACTACGACGGATTCTCTGAATTCTGATGTGGGCTCAAGACCGTAGGTTAGTTGTGCCCGACGGGCCACAGCGTCAACGATTAAGAGGGCAGCATGGTTCAAGGCTTGTGCCTGTTCGCAAAACCTGCCATATCGACTGGCTTCGTTTGTGTCGAGCGCGTTGAAAATGTGTCTAAGGGTGAAAGTCGAGGATTCGGTTGCGTTGCCCGGAAATACCGTATAGGCGCCGTCCTTAAATGCAATTGACTCTGTGAATGAGAACTCAAAAGGATCTTCAGAGGCAACTAAGAATCCTTTGCCAAGCGGTTCTCTTCGGAACAATTCTTTGAGGCGGCCGGCGCTGATTTTGCGCTTCCCGTTGGAAGGGCACAGAGTTGCAATCGCATGTGCCAAGGCAGGCAGCACAAGATATCGACCGGCATTTTCCGGCAACAGTTGCAGAGCGCCGACCGTCGCGGCTAGGTCGGTTGGGTCAAACGAAGCCAATGACTGAGCAACTCCTGAAAGAAGATCCTGTTTTGTCATTCAGCTAATTTGCGCGAAGATGTTTGCTCATGCTCTCCCGCAGAGTCTCGATAGGAGTTATTGGGATCGGTGAACTCTCGAGATAAGGAGTAAACAGCTCGCGGTCGACGACGATCATCGGAAGCACCTTCCACCCTTTGGTTAACCTAATGTCTAACGATTCAAGTATTTCAGTTACGTGTTGAGTAGCCCAATCCGCGCGACGCTGATGAAGCGCGACGATCGGCTTTTTCTTTTCGGTGCCACGAAATAGATTTATTAGTTCACTAAACATTTCGTGTGGCGTTCGAGCATGGGCAAGGTCCTTACATTCCACAATCAGAAGGCGTTTCTTCTTACGATCTGCAACCAGTACGTCAATATCCCCCAAATCGCCTTCCTCATCTCGCAGCCTTAACGATCCGATCTTCTTAACAGCCTCACGGACTACGAGATCCTGGTTAAGTTTAAATATGTCTGCAATCTTCTTGTTGAATCGCTTTCCACGTTCATGATTAAAAGTTCCAATAAGCCGTACCATTTCCTGGCTGTTTGCTCTCAACCGACCTTGTGTACACAGCTCGACAATATTCTTCGCAAAACCCTCAAGGTGCCTTATCCCCCAGATGACTTCGGCAGAGGTTTGGTCGTTGGCGTCGTTGTCACGTATCAAGAACGGTCGACGAAAGTAAGAAAGCTGACGGTTGTATCGCCACGGATAGACATCTTCGCTTCTATATGGCGCTCCGGGATTCAAGAAATTTGCACGTGGGCCCAGGATCAGCATCTCTAGAAGCTTGCTAATTCTTTCCTGTGGCTGATTCATAGCCTTCGCCATCCTAAGAACGAACTCAGCGCGAGGCAGTTTTGCCACTCCGGGATTTACTTCTCGACCGAGATTACTTGCGGCGGCGGCAAAGTCGAGCTGCTCTGAGATGGAGAATCCGAATTCAGCGACCGCTGCCGCGTTGAGAGCAGCGAGCCGTTCGTCAGCAGATGGATCTTTTGAAACACCGGGTCTGCAAAGTCCCTCAAATGCTCGTCTTGAACGTCGTATGTCCCCAAACATCACACTTGGCATGTATTGAGAGTGTGCTTGTTGGTACTGCGTTCGATCAGCACCCAGCCTCCCCGACGGAAGCATCTCTAGTGGATAGTCGACCAGTCGGTAGTGAATCAAATCACTCTCACTGCCCCATTCTATGATTTGGGCGGCTAGCGCTTGTAAACGATCGTAGACGCTCATGCTCATTGGCCGGAGGCCACGAGGTGGTTGCGTAGTCACATATTCGATGATGAATCGACTGGCGATTACCGTAAGGTTGTGTCGCGGTGTCTCCTTGTTCAGCCTTTCAATCATTTCCTGTTCAGAACTAAAGCACGCTAGCCGGGTTGGGATGTTCAATTGATGAAATGTTGAGTCTCGGATTGCCGCTTCTTGATTTGATACCAACCATTCAAGGAGGCCGTCTGGCTGCAGCGTTGCTACCAAGTTCTTCAGTTGACTGTAGAAAAACCCGACCGCCTTTCCCAAAACCGAAGTACATTGGTCATCGGGAATCCGACCAACTTGCATTCCTTCATTGCGGATCAAATATGCACCGAGTTCATCCAGCAACTCGTTCTCATCAGCTTTCTGCAACGCCCGGTAAGACGGTAATCCCTCGCGCACTAACTCAGGAACTGAATTCGCGTCGAAAAGTAGAATTTTTTTCTTTAGGCCAGTGGGAGCATGCCGTTCAAGAGAGGTTTCTATCTCACTCTCATATGACTCTCTATTCCGCTGGTCTGAAATGAGATCCGCAAATGCTCGCAACAAGAACCGCACCATCTCGCGTTCACCAGTGTTGTCAGCGCCTTGAAGCAAGAAGTTCATCCCCGGCCTGAAGGTCATACGGATCATGCCATCATCGGTCTTTACGGCCGTCGCGATTGCCGGCGCTTCGCCGGAGGAACTGGCTCTAGTCTCCCAGGTACTGGGTTGATCGAGTCTAATCTCAATTAGGAGTCGCGAATATTGTTTATCTAACAACGAAAAGAAGGATGTCAGGGAGGGCGTAAATTGCCAGAGCCAGTAGGCAATCGCCTCAGCAAGCAGCGCATATATTGCTCTAACACTCGCGTCAGCTTCGGACTGAAAGGGAGCATTTGTTATCCAAACTGGGATTGGCAGACCTTCGACGAGTAACTCGACGGCACCCTCAAACAGACATGCCTTCGTCATGTAAATTGGAATCTCAGTATCGCTGTGAAGAAGAGTGACTTCTAAGAGCTCGATGATTCGGGCGCGCTGGTATGACCGCACCCAATGCCAGTCACGTTCACGCCGCAGCTCCTGCCGTAAATCGCCGGCGTAACCCGGAAGGACTGAGATAAAATTGTATGTTTCATTGTCCGACAGGTAATAACTGTAACCATGTTTTCGATAGAGAAAGAACTCGTCCAAGAGGCTCGCTGGACTAATCTCAGTCTTCTTCCTGATGCTTGCGGAAGCCCTCGCATACTTCCAAAGCATCAGTTTGTTCCCACCCTCAAGCTGAGCGAGCGTACTCAAGTCTGCCGCTCCCAAATAGAGGAACGGCAGCCATTTCAAATTCCGGATAGCCAGTTGATAGCTGCGACCGCTGCTTTGTATTAATTCAAGTACCAGTATGTCATTCGGAGGTTGATCCAGACTTAGCAGATGTGAAACTGCCGCATCAACAGCGTCTTCGATTCGCTGCTGAAGTTCCCCAGTCTTCCATGTACTGAAGGTGTGTTCGGTGTCGTAATCAGTTAGCGGATCTGTTGCGAGGATGACGTATAGGGCCTTATCGTTATCAAGGTGGAATACTCCCTCTGCGACGTTAGGAACTCTGGGGAGGTCAGTGACCTGTGGCGTTGCTGGATGAGTTTCGAGGTAATATAAAGACTCGAGAGTCGTTTGCCACACAGCTTGAGTGTATCGAGCCACTACTTCGTCTCGAAGGCCGGCCTTCAGTGTTTGATTAATCAGGGCGTGACGGAGAGCACTCAAGAGCCGGCTTGGAAGCGCGACGACAAACTGGTTTTCTTCGCTAACAATCGGGCATTGAAACAGTTCTCCATCGTGCAGTCGGTACCCCTCCAGATCGATGTGGTCAAAAGTGGTCGTCAGGACGTCCAATGATGAAGGATTAATACCGTGGCTTAGTAATAACTTTTCGACGTCCGATTTTTCAAATAGTACGGCTTTCTTTAACTTTGCAAAACGATTGTTCTTAGGAATCACCACATGGTGCTCGGGCGCGTACACCGGATCGATATTGCGATCGAGACCTGCGCGCCGAGCAATCTCGTGGCTCAAGAGCAGCACTGCTGAGACCAAGTGAAATGCCGTATTTAGAAAAGCTTCATTCTGAATTTGACGATGGTGTCGAAAAATTGCAGTGAGCAAGTGTTGGACGATGAAAACAGAGTCATCTTCAATACCTGGGAAAACGGTGAACGGGCCATCGATGAAGGCAATCGAATCCGTAAAGGCGAACTCGTGCGGATCCTCATCCCTCACTATTTGGAAATTTGCGAGCGGACCTTGATTGAGGATCGTATTCAGTTGTCCTGGGCTTATCTGCTTAGAAGAAGGCCGCCAAGGCAACGATGCCGCTACATGTGCGGCAGCTTCCAGACGAATGATTCGCCCAGAGTTCTCCGGCATCAACTGCAAAGCACCAATGGCCGCGAGGAGATCTACAGATTGATAGACTTGGAGTGAGTTGCGAGCTAACTGAAGAGGATTGTCACTTACTTCAATGTATGGCGTTCTCCCTAGGAAAGATAGCAATGATACTATTCGGTCGACAATCGAACAAGTAGCAGGATATACCTGCCGTCATACTTGCGCGACTGATCTATTCAAGACGAAAGCTGATGGCGATTCGGTGCGACCCAACGACTTATTAGATTTCGGCCGTGACAATGTTCAGCCGGAATTCTTTATTGTCTAATTCAGCAAGTAATATCTTGACGTGATCATAATCTCGTTCGGTTCGCAGGAATTCGAGTATTTCACTTCTGAATTCGGTCGACATTCGATACCCAAGAATTACTTCGGTGATGCAAGTGGGTGGAAAGGAAAATAGGTGGAGAGTGCCAATTGGCGACGGTCTTGTTTCGGTAGCGTCTTGCAAAGGCCTCAACATTCGCCACTCTTCTTCATATCTCCACTCCTCACTCTTCGTCAGGAGGATATCTGCCGCATCGTTCATGGTGCTTAGCCTGATAACAGGTCGGTCGATTGAGTATCGAACCTTTCGCACATGTCGAAATTCGTCCGAGGGGCTGTGTCTCTGGTCGAAGTATTCGTGGTTACTGTCAAACCCGATTACAAGGCCTCTATGGTGGTCAGAATAGTGGGCCCACATGAGTAGAGCGTCTCGCTTTTCGGTAAGAGATAGCACGCCCAGGTGTTCATTGAATCCGTCATAAAAACCTTTACTAATGGCGCAGGTAAGTTGAGGAGGACGGTTGGACTATGTTGTAGGGCGAACGGCGAAATCAAACCAGCATAAGATGTAAGAAAGTCACTTGGCACCGTCGCCTTAATCTCATCCGGCAGACTCGGGTATTGTTCAAGAAACAACTCTTCCAAAATCCCCTTCATTTCGGGCACATTCAGGTGTTCTTGGATAGCGGGGTCCTCAGAAAGCGGCTCATAGAACGGCTGCATCTCAAAAGGATCATTGAACACGCAGGGTGGACTGAAACGAAGTTTCTTTTCCTTTAAGACCTTCGTCCAAACATCGGAAGAAATGTACTTGTACAAATTCATAAGGTGGCTCTGTGATTAGGCGCGAAACCCAACCTCTGAGAAGGTGACGCGGTGATGCGAATTCACTCAAGCATCGCCGGATGAATCAAAGTTTAGAAACACGATCGCGCCGCTCGCGTCCAATTTGTTGGCCGTCATGCATAGAGAGCGGCACCTGTATAGTCGAGGTCATCTTTCCTGAGCGTGGATACTCGAATGCCGGGGCAGAAACGGGTGGCAACGGCCGTGACGAGTTCCTTCATAGGATCAACCGTGCCTACACCGAAATATAATTCGCGCACATCAACACTCACAAATGGCTGCCGGACAAAAACACGGCGCTCTCTTTCATGTCGCCATAACTGGAGCTTCTTACTTAGAATTCTTTGCGCGATGTCCTCATGGTTTAAGTCGATATTCAGGTTTTCGACATATTCGATGGCTAGAGTCTGAGCATCGGGCTGCGTGACTTCGACACCGACCACCACTCCGGTGTGGCTTTCAGCATAATATGACCACATCAAAACGTTATTATGAGTTTCGCTGAGAGCGACTAGGCGATATCCATTTTTTTCGCCGTAGATTTCATCGCGCCGCCAAGGGTCCAGAGTTCCGCGGAGGAATTCGTATTGGCCTTCCATCGGGTCGTTTAGATCCTTGTAGCCCGCTGCGTGAAGCCGGTGGTTTACAAGTATGTCCAATGCGAAGGGGAGGTTGGATAACCCGCGATATTTGTAAAGCATCGTTCCTCCGCTAATGACGCCATATCAACGTCAGATTTCACCCGGGGGAGCAACTACGAGCAGCAGCCAACCCCTTCCCGATGAGAAGCTCGCTGATTGCGCTCCGATGCAACGAGTTGTTGGGCATCGCCATGACAAAGGGGCGCGAGTTTACGATGAAGTGGCGTTCTTGATGTATTCATCGAGTAGTTCAATGACATGTCTCACTTCATTTGGAGATAGTTGGGACACGGCGAATTTCCAGAGCATCGCAGCGCGTAGTTTGTCGGGGCCATGTTCCATTTGGCAAATTTGAAGCAGCATGTGAACGTTAGTTTTCACGTGTGGATAAATGCTGGTGTTTAGGTGTATCAGAGCTTCAAGAGTTCTGTCGCGCTCGGAAATAGTGGGATCTTTGACGGACGGCGGCAGAGACGCGAGAGTTTTGTCGATATGCTGCTTGAACTCAGAGACTGTCATTGAAGGTACCCTTTCGGTTAACTAATGAAGATGCCCAACTTCGTGTTAGGCCTCACGGTGTGGCCTAAGCCGGCTGTTCGGCGCATTATACCGCGCATTGGTTCGAGGTCTCAGGTTCACCGCATACGTCCGACTGAAAATTGTTAGCAGGTTGAACGATCTGTGCCATAAATGGCACATTGTCCGAGTGGCGAAAATTACCGAAAATGCTATTCTGCGCCTTATGGCGGCCTGTATCGTCTCATTCGTGGACTTGGACGGCATCCGCCATTCGGTCGAAGTCGAGGCTGAAGGGTTGTATGAAGCGTCCGTATTAGGCCTGTGCGCGTTTCGCAAGCATGAGCTTGAGCCCGGCGGGTTGACTCAATTGGAAGTTGAGGTGCGCAGCTCGGTCACGCACACGCTGCCAGTAACCAAGGTTCGAGAGTGGTTGCAACGTGGAGTCAGATCGCCGAAAGAGGCAGTCCTAAAGGAACGCTTGAGAACTCTGCTGTCAGCGTGATCGCTTCGGTTTTGTCTTAGGTTTTCCAGATCTGGATGTTGGCTCTTCGCGTACGACCTCTTTTGGATTCTTGTCCTCGCGCAAACCTTGAAACGACGGATGTCTGATCGAGCCATCAGAAGTCCATTCGGTGAACGCAACTTCTGCGATCATCTTTGGTTCGGTCCAATGCGTCTCGCGCAGCCCTGGATCTCTCGGTAAGAGGGCGATCGGTGATGTTTCGCGAGACAGCTTGTCGAGCTGCTTCTTCAAGTCACTGCGTTGTTTGAAAGTGAAGCCCGTGCCAACTCGTCCTGCGTAAACTAGCTTCCCTTTCTCGTCTGTCCAGTCTTTTCCGTTTCGACTCCAGACGGTTACGCGACCGCGATCGATCCGGCAGAGCATTCGATAGCCATCGAATTTCAACTCGTGTAGCCACTCATCGCCGGACGGAGGTTCTTTCACAAGGGTGGCTAGTTGTGGTGGGGTGAAGCCGGGCAGCTTGGCTTTGCGCGCTCCCGGTGGAGGCTTAACTTTGGATCGCGTCATCGCCGTCTGCGAATGATGCCTTTGTACTTCACATTGCCGGGAAGCTTCGCAGGAAGGTCCAATTCATCATCGACGATATCTTCCATGTGGACGCCAGCGGCGCGGGCGTATTGCAGAAGCACGGTTAGGTGAGGTTCGGTGGTTCCTCGCTCGAATTCGGATATCCGCCGATAGTCCATTTGCTCTTCTAGTCCGAGCCGCCTCAGCAGTTCGGATTGCGACAGACCCAGAGCAAGTCGAATCTGAAGAAGCTTCTCGGGCAAACGCTCCGGCCTTATGCGCGCTCCTCTGGCCATCAGGAGTTACCTCCCGATGGAAAGCAAGGCGCATTACTGTTGACACTATCTGTAGTTGCAGATAGACTTGATTCGCGTAACCGATTCGCCGTGAGTTGGAACCTTCCATGCTCAACGGCGATGCTCATCACTCGAATTGACGGGATGGTGAGCTACGCATTTGGCCGTTGTCGGGTTTTAAAAGATCAGAACGGCTCAGAGGATAACAGAACGGGAGTAGTTTGATCATCCCTTTTGGGTCATGCCTCACCACCACACAAACGGGCATAGTGACTCAGCCAGCCAGATTCGGCTGCTCTATGTTGGCGAGGACTTGGCTCTCATCCGCTTCCTCCGAACAGCTTTTCACGGGCCGGATTACCACGTCGTATCGTGTCCTGATCGCGACTCCGCAGAGAGGTTCATAAAGAGCGACATCCGATATCACATATTTATTTTCGATCACGAGATGCGCCACAGAGCAGCGTTTGAGCTCGCCCGGCTGGTTAGATCTCTGAAGCATCGAGAGGGCCTGCCAGCGATCATAGTTGGTACGGAAGTCGAAAGTAGCCTAAACGAATTCACGCGCGCATCCGGTGGAAATGAATACGTGCAAAAGGCGGAGAGTTTTTCAGAAATTCATAGCGCTATCAAACGACTTCTGCTAAGTTCAACCGAATCCGCAGTAAACGTGTCTGGCACGGCCTCCTGCCCAGACTTAGGGAGTTGACCAGTGCCGCCAGGCCGTCGCGAAGCGGGGTGGGACGCGACGGCCTTAACTTTGTCGGATAGTACGACACAATTATTTCTCGCGAGCCAGACTCGGCTGCGGCCGAGATTGGACGGAGCGAGGCAAGGTCCTTGGAGACTTGCCGTCAGGCATTTCCCCGACCACGCCTCGCTCTTCATTTTCATCACTGGGTTGTCCTTCGCGAATCATGTGAAGTAATGTGACGGCATGTGCGGTCGCTTTACTCTGCATTCGAGAGACAGAATCAAGCTCAAGGGTTTGACTGCTCTAGATCTGCCATTCGAAGCACGCTATAACATCGCTCCCAGCCAAAGAATCGTCGCGCTCGCTGACTTTGGCAAAGGTATTGAAGCGCGGATGCTCCCGTGGGGACTAATCCCATCCTGGAGTACGGATGGGAAAGGGTTCATTAACGCACGCGCTGAGACGCTCGAAGAAAAACCAAGCTTCAGCGAGTCGTTTCGATTACGTCGATGCTTAATACCGGCTGACGGTTTTTACGAATGGAAGCGCTATGGTAGAGAGAAGCGGCCCTTCTACATTTACTCGCGTGATGAAGAACCTGTTATGTTCGCCGGTCTTTGGGATACTTGGCGCAATCGCGGTGAACTGAGCACTTCGTGCGCGATCATAACTACAGCAGCAAACGAATTGGTGTCAGAACTTCATGACCGAATGCCAGCAATACTGTCGGCTGAATTCCATGAAGCTTGGCTTGATCCTAAAACACATCGGCTCGAACTGTTGAGAATGTTAACTCCATTTCCCGCTTCGAAGATGAGCACTCATCCGGTTAGCAGCAGCGTGAATTCACCTGACAATGATACGCTCGATCTTCTCGCTCGCGTAGATGTCGAGGTGGGCCAGACACTAAGTCTTTTTTAGATGATCGATACGCGCATATCCAGTTAGCTCGCGTCTTGTGACCGTGATATGCTAACTCAAAGGCTTGAGCACTGAGCGGCCCGAAGTTTGGGCTTGCATCCTTCCCACTCAGCACCTCGGAGGAAAGAGCAGACGCTCAACGCTTGCCACGATACAAAACAACTTTTCTTGTCGGTTGATTCGGCTGTTTTCGGCGGTCAGCTTCAAGCGTTTTCGTATTTTGCCAAGCATATCGATGCAAACGAACTCTACTTGAAATAAGTCATAGACGGTCGCACCTGAATCCTCATGACCCCTCTCATAGTCTTTACAGCGATTACCGGCGATGTTAACGATGTTCTAAGTCCGACTAACGTTCCGCTGGATGCAAGAAATCGTCAGGCTCGATATATCTGCTTCACTTACTCGGAAACGCTGGAAGCCATCGGGTGGGAGGTTCACCCAATTAGGTTTTTCGACGCCAATCCACGCCGTATGGCCCGTTGGCATAAAGCAATGAGTCACAGGTTGTTTCCAGATGCCGACATAACATTCTGGCACGATGGAACTCATCAGTTGAAAGTGAATCCGTGGGAGATTGCCGACGATGTGGATTTGCACGAACACGTCATAGCTACTTTCAGACATCCGACCCGCAGTTGCGTATACGAAGAAATCCAAGCTTGTTTGGCGTTGGGAAATGACCTGCCGGAGAGACTACGTGCGCAAGAATCAAGATATAGATGTCATGGCTATCCACAAGGCAACGGCTTGTTTGAAACTGCATGTGTCGTTCGCAAGACCTGCCGAGTTATGACTACGCTAAATGAAAACTGGTGGCAAGAGATCAAGTCCGGAAGCTGTAGAGATCAGGTGTCGCTGCCATACGTTATGTGGAAAGCGCAATTCAATGCGTTTGGGGTTTTACCAGGATGTCGAGACCAAAGCAGATACTCTACTTTCATACCGCATCCCTAGAATTGGAATTGGCCATTTATTTATCTCATTTATCGGGAAGCTAGCCTAACAAGAATACGGGAGTTTGCCGTGACGCACCTAGAGACAACAGTCACCATTATCGGAGCCGGAGTCACTGGACTTGCTGTTGCCACAGAGCTGCAGAACGCGGGAATTGACTTTGTATTAGTGGACAAGGGCGAGGCGGGTATGGGCACCACCTGTCACTCAGCGGGAGTCCTTCATTCAGGGGCACGATACGCGCTTGTCGATCCTGAACTCGCGCGCGCATGTCACAATGCGCAACAATCGTTTTTGGCGGTCGCACCGTTTTCAGTAATCCACCGGAATGACGCTTTCTATCTGATAACTGACAGAGATAGTCAAGCTTATGCTGATAGGCTACACGAGGCCTGTGCCGATCTCGAACTTCCGATTAGATACATCTCTCGATCCGAGATGAGAGATTCAGAACCACAATTAAGAGTGCTAGTCGCAGGGGCGCTTGAAGTACCGGATGTGACCATCGATCCTTATTTACTTATCTCATCATATGTAGAAAAAATCACAAAGGACCAAGGTGCTATTTTGATGGGCGCACAATTAATTTCGGCTACACGGAAGCATGCTCGTTGGAGCTTGGAAGTGCGTAACACTTTGAACAATCGCACACAAAGGATAGCCAGTAAATTGGTTCTTGTTGCCTCTGGCCCATGGAGTGGAAACGTACTATCTCGATTCGGCGTGGCGCTGCGCGTCAAATACATAAATGGTTGCATGTTTGTATTGCCACGCAAATTCGTAGATAGAATAATCACGTTCTGTCAATCCCCAACATCCTGCGATTCTCTCATTCCCTGTTACTCAACTACGCTGCTAGGTTCGACCTGGACGGATCAATGTGATGCGGAGCCCATGCCGCCTTCGCCGGCGGATCGAAAACGCGCAAGCACAGCCTTAGCTGAACTGTTAGGACTCGGGTACGAGCAAGTCAGGCACTCGTATTCAGGCGTCCGCGTCGTCCTGGGGACTGACGGAGAAAGCGAAGACTTGATTTCAAGAAAAACAAAGCGCGGTTCTTACCTGTTGGACCATGAGCGACTCAATGGTTTGCCTAATCTGGTTTCAGTATTCGGCGGAAAGTTAACTTTTCACCATACTATGGCTAATCAAGCAGCGAAACTTATCTGCCAAAAACTTGGCGTGCCTTATAGACATATCCAGATTGCTCAACTGCCCATTCCATCGACAGTCCCTACACGGAATTTAGGAAGCTTGCATTAACTCGTCGCGAATCCTAACTATGAGCCAGAAAAAACCAATACTGATGACACCGGGACCTGTCGGAGTACGAGCGTCTGTTTTGAAAAGCCTTTCAAAATCGATAATTTTTCATCGTTACTCGGACTTTGAAGAGTTGCACAGTCGGCTCAGCTCCCAACTACTGCGAGTGTTTAGAGCATCGCGCGAACATAAGTGTGTCATCGTTACAGGTTCCGGTACGGCCGCAAACGAGACAGTCTTGAGTTCAGCATTTGATAAACACGATAAGGTGTTGGTCGTCTCAAACGGTGATTTCGGAGAGCGGTTAGCAACGATTCTAGAGCTGCATCGGGTTCCCGTTATCAGCTACAGCGTGAAAGCATTTCATCGGATTGATCCATTAGAAGTCTTGGCCAAGGCTCGAAATGGCAGAGTCACGGCTATCGCTATGGTGGCAATGGAGACCAGCACCGGAATGGTTAATCCGGTCAAACAGGTGGGTTTATTAATTCAGAGTCAAACACGCGGACGCATTGACTATTTTGTCGATGCTGTTAGTGCTCTAGGCTGTGATCCCATAGATACGAAAGGTTGGGGAATTACTTATTGCACTTCGGTTCCTAACAAGGCACTAGAAGCCCCGCCGGGTATTTCTTTTGCCTGTGTAAATACGTCAAAGTACTTTCGACGAAAGAAGGTTCCGAATTCCTATTATTTCGATCTATCGAGATACCTTCGCTTTGGTAATATTTCTCAAACCCCGACTACACCAGCCGTTTCTCAAATGGTTGCTCTGTCCACGGCACTCGACACGCTTTCTCTCGAAACTGTGCGCTCACGGCGCGCACGATACCAAAGCCTGACGGATCATCTGATTGAAGGGCTGGGAAGATTTGGATTCGTGGCGAGTGTGCGCCGGGAATCAGATAGGTCAGCAGCCGTAACAGCATTCGATATTCCGAAACATATAGATGGTCTTAAGCTGAATCACTTTCTACGCCAGGAAGGGTTCACACTTTGGTTTCCGCCGAATTCGACCTTCGCTAATCGTAGAGAAATAATGTTGACGTCGGTCATGGGAAACGTCACCAAGTCCAACGTTCGATCATTGGTAATCGCGATCGAGAGGTTTGTGAATGCGAGTTGAGGACCAAACCAATCAGCATCCGCTCGCCATAATTCTAGCTGGAGGAGAATCGATGAGGTTCGGCCATCTGGGGCAACTACTTCCTAAGTCACTACTTCCAGTAACAGAGAGCGAGACGCTTCTTTCACGTAACCTAGACCACCTTTACCAAGCCAGAATACGAGAGGTTGTAATCTCAACCTCACCCGAAAACTTCCTGCTTCTTAAGCCATTCGTCGAGCGGTACGACAAGTTAGCGGCCAATAGCGGTTTTCGTAGTTACCCTACTACCGTTTTTTCAAATCCTTTACACAAGATCAGTTCACTGGCGGCTCTGGGCGAGATCATCTCGAACTACACACGCCGCAAGTACCTAATGACGTTCGGCGACATGTTTTTTAGTAACAACCCTTACCTTGCGATAGGAGATTTGGCAGTCGCGGATCTCAATCTCGTCGGTGCATATGCACATCCTGACGAGAACGATATCCAAAAAGGAGGGCTAGTATTAGTGCGAGATGGTGAGTGTAAACGATTCTTCCTGAGGCCGAGTAACACTCTCGAATGTGAAGGGCTTCAGTGTTGGTCCGGTATCACAATGCTTACCACTGAAGTCGCTGAGGACCTGAGAGAATTCGTTCGCACACCGCATAGCCCGATCGAGGAAGACTTTATCAACTTTTCTATTTCCAAGGGCAGACGCTTCTGCGTTTACGAAGTTGATCGCTTTATCAACGTGAATACTTATTCCGATTACATCGACATCCTAACCAGTCAGTTGTAACTCGTTGGTATGTATAAGCGCTCATTAACAAGAGATTCACACTGCACCGCTTACTATCGCACGTACGCTGGCGAGAATACTGCTCCTCGGCCTTCTTGGTACTCGAAGGAGCTGTGCCTGCGAAGTTTTCTTAATTCCATCCGCGTAGCCCAGCAGTGCTTCACCATTAAACTGATTGTTCTTCACGATGGGCCCGCATCTACCAATCCAGCATGGCAAGCCACTGTGAGCAGACTCGCGGCACCTATCGGAGAAATCACCGAACTACCAAAGAGGAATAACGCCGAGTCATGCTTGGATGCAATTAGAAGAGCTTGCTGTCTTCCTGATGATGAATTAGTCCTATTTGCGGAAGACGATTATTTATGGTTAAAGCCGGCCGTTAAGGAGATTGCATCAGCTCTTACGACGTTACCCTGCCATTACGTAACTGGATATGATCATCCGGTCCGATATCAACCAGACTATCCTTTGGGAGCAGACTGGCCGCACTGGCATTCAACCATTCATATAACTGATGAGCGACACTGGCGATCGCAAGAATCGACATGCATGACGTTCGCGTCCCATGCAATGACGCTTAAGGCCGATCTCGCTTACTTTGAACGCTACCACAACAATGGAAAGAATACTCCTGATGATCGCAAACTGTTTAGGCATCTGTGCGGCTTAGGAGACTATGCGAGACAGAACAATCCACGTCGTGTCCTGTTGGGGCCAGTCCCCTCACTTAACACACACTTGCACGTTCCATGGCTCGCGCCAATTGTCGATTGGGACAGCGAGGCCAGTGCAATAATAGATAGTGAGATGTGACCCTCGTCATGCGAATTTTCCAGCTAGAACCATTCCTTCGGAAGACTGAGAGCCACTTTTTTGAAGTCGCTCTGGCGATGAGCAGCCATTTTCAAAGTCAGAAGTCCGTACCGTTTCGACTGGTGGGGAATAGGAGCTTGGAGAAACCGGTGACGCGGCTCTTTCCGAATGTAGTAGCGGGCATATCACAGACTTGCTTTGAAGACCCTGACAACAAAGGGGCCACTTTCGCCGACGACTTGTTCCAACTACACACGGATTTCAAGTTTCAACCACACGATCTCCTTATTGTGACGACTTCGTATGAGAACCAAATACTCGGCACTGCGAGATACCAGAAACTAATATCCAATTCTCCGATGATAGCTTTGCACTTCCACCAATTGTTTCCGCCATCTATAGAATCCGACGATGTTGCGAAGCCTTCATTCAGAAGGTTTTGGAGAACACGTCTCCGAAGAGCGTTCTCACAATCAACCTCACACCGCGTTTCTTATTGGACAACTGAGTGTAAGAAACTCAATGATGACTTTCGCCAAGTTGCCCAGCGAGAGATCGGAATGCTACCCGTTCCCTTTCTTAGTTATCGAGAGACAACACCACTCTTTCAAAGTTCCACTGCAGGTGGCTTCACCGTCGCCTACCTCGGAGATGGCAGGCAGGAAAAGGGGCTTCTAATCTGGTTAAAGGCGATTCACGCCCTATGCCAATCTGGCAAGCCCTATGAGTTCATTGTGCAAATTAATAATCCGAGAGGCTTTAACGACAGCCAGCGACTTGAGGTGGAAGCGTTAAAGAATGACCTAAAGGACTACAGAAATGTTCGGCTACTTAACGGCCCTTTACCCACATCGGATTTTCATAGAGTCCTGAATACAATCGATCTGCTAGCGATTCCATATAACCCGTTGAATTACTGCCGGCGAGTTTCTGGATTGGCGATGCATGCGGCAGCGTATGAAAAGCCTTTACTCGTTTCATCAGACACTTGGGCCGCACAAGAGGTAAAGAAAGGACGTTTGGCCGGTACAATTTTTAAGTTCGATCGACGCCGCGAAGAAATGACAATTCGGAACATTATCGAGTGCCTGGAGTTGGCTTTTGCCAAGAGACAGATTTTGAAACGTCTTGCGGCAAAAGCGGCATCATATTTTAGGTCTCGAAATACCCCGGCCGGTTACGTAAATCGGATCGTTGACTTTTACTCAGGAGGCAACCGATTAATATGAATACAGCGAATGCTCAACCTCACTATGACTTCTCCTGCAAGGTCGCGCTTGTGTCCGGCGCGTCGTCAGGAATTGGCTTGCATACCGCCTTGGCTCTCGCGAGAGCCGGTGCACGCGTGTGCCTTGGGTACTTCAGGAACCGTGAAGGAGCTGAAACTGCTTGTAGAGAAATAAATGACAAGGAAGGCGATGCGATTGCGGTTCAAGCAGATTTGCGATCGCTAGAAGGAGTCCAGGAATTGTTCTCTCGAACAACCACCGAGCTGGGTCCAATTGACATTCTTGTAAACAACGCCGGATCGCTGATTAAGCGATCAAGCCTTGCCGACTTAAGTGAAGAGACCTGGGACGAAGCCTTTTCGTTGAACATACGAAGTGCGTTCTTTTTGGCACAGGCGGTCGCCCCCGCAATGATCGAACGGAGAACAGGCTCAATCATAAACGTCGCGTCTCTCGCAGCAAGAAATGGAGGCGCCCTCGGTTCAATTCACTACGCATCTGCTAAAGCTGCGATGATCGCTATGACGAAAGGACTCGCGAAGGAGCTAGCACCATCAGGAGTCAGAGTAAACGGTGTCTGTCCAGGTATCATAGACACTCCTTTCCATGAGCGATTTTCGACACCAGAAGCAATCAATAATTTCCTAGCACTGATTCCATTAGGACGGCTGGGCACACCTGGTGAAGTAGCTAGCCTCATCTGCTTCCTTGCTTCAGATGGAGCCAGCTATATTTGCGGTGAGACGGTTGAACTCAATGGGGGCATCCTAATGCTCTAGGCGCAGATCAAATGCTCTTGTCGATCTCTAAGATTTCGAAGTCTCTGGGCGGTCATCAGATCCTTGACAACGCATCTTTCTCGTTAGAGAGGGGCGAGCATACCGGTCTAGTAGGGGCCAACGGGGTCGGCAAGACGACTCTACTAAAGATCATAGCTGGTGAAATCGAAGCGGACAGCGGCGAAGTGACCGTCGAAGCTGACATGGAGATTGGTTACCTGCCACAGATCTTGTCACAGGTGTCGACCAGGACGATTGCAGAAGTAATTCGTGATGCCCAAGGCGATTTACAAGCACTTCGAAACCGCTTAGCCCAACTCGAGGATATTATGGGGCAGAAGTCTGGCGAAGATCTTTCTGCCGTGATGGAAGAATACGGAGAAGTGACTGAGCGATTTGAGCGCCTTGGCGGTTATCAAGCTGATCATCGACTCGAAAGCGTTCTATCTGGACTTCAACTCGATTACATTCCGAGAGAGAGAGTCATTAGCAGTCTATCTGGTGGCGAAAAAGCACGGATCGCGATCGCTGCGTTGTTGTTGAGGTCTCCTGAACTCTTACTACTCGACGAGCCAACTAATCATCTTGATTTCAAGTCTTTGGAGTGGCTCGAAGGTTATCTGACCAGTAATAGAGGTGCGATCCTGCTCGTCTCGCATGATCGAGAGTTTTTGAATCGAACTGTTCATTCAATAGTCGAGATCGAAGAACACACTAGAAATGCCGTTGTGTATCCCGGTGACTACGACGCGTTCGTACACCTGAAACGTGCGGGGCGCACGCGATGGGAAACCACTTTCGAGAGCCAACAAGAGGAAATAAAAGAACTTAAGCGGATGATAAAAGGACGTGCTAGGCAGGTCGGACATGGTCGCCCCGCTCCCGATCGGGACAAGATAACTCATAAATTCTTTGGGGAGCGCGTTCAACGAACGGTTGCAAGAAATGTAAGTGCCGCTGAGGAAAAATTGCGTCAATTGGAATCAAGTCTGATACCAAAACCTCCTGAAGCACTACAGATAAATCCCGATTTCAAGCCGGGACGATTCCATGGCAAGATTCCACTAACAGTTTCTCATCTTTACAAGTCTTATGGTGACCGGCCGATACTTACGAATGTTTCTTTCGTATTAAGGGAAGACAGCAGAGTTGTTCTGACGGGGCCGAATGGCACAGGCAAGAGTTCGCTACTCAGAATACTAGTGGGTATTGACCAGGCGTACACGGGAACTATAAAAATGCCATCAAGCGTGAAGGTCGGGTATCTTGATCAAGAACAGGAGACACTCGACGGCTCCAAAACGCTCTTTGAAGCATACTCGCAAAACCTAACAGGTGACCGTGAAGAGCTCAAAGCGATGCTCCTTCGTACCGGATTCTTCCGATATCAAGAATTCCAAACACCGGTCAATTCATTGAGTGTGGGTCAGAAGCGAAAACTACAAATTGCAAGATTAATCGCGAACCAGGGTAACCTGCTGCTTCTAGACGAACCAACAAATCATGTTAGTTTCGATGTCTTGGAAGAGTTCGAAGACGCCTTGATAGGCTTTAAGGGTCCAGTGTTAGCAGTCTCACACGATCGAAGGTTTACTAGACGATTCGCGAAGGAAATCTGGGAACTAAAGAATGGTCAACTAGAGGAGTTGCCTCGCCTTCACGTCTAGTCGCTCACGCCGACTTATGGAAGGGTTTTTAACTAGACACTCGCCGATCGCCAAATAGTCCAGACCTCCATTTAAGAAACATCTTATTGCATCCTCTGGTGAACAAACGATCGGTTCACCGTGAAGGTTAAAGCTAGTATTAATGAGAGTAGGAGTTCCAGTGAGAGCAAAGTATTCCGATAGCACTGCATGCAGAGACGCGTTGGTGTCCGATGAGACGAGCTGAGGCCGCGCAGTTCCGTCGACATGTACGACCGCCGGGGATTGGCGGCGCATCTTATCCTTGCAAGGTACTACCGTCGTCATGAACGGCGTGCATCTTTCTAAGCCGTCTAATTCTGAATACATATCTTCCGCGAAAGACGATAAGGTAACAGGAGCGAAGGGCATTGTCTCAGTGCGGCCAAGCTTTGCATTCAACCAAGAATTGACGCTGGGGTCGTCTGCTCGGTACAGAATTGATCGATTTCCTAAGGCCCTTGGGCCGAATTCCATCGGTCCGTTGAAACGACCCACCACCTTGCCCTCAGCTAACAATAGTGCAATTTCTGACTCCACTTTCTCATAGCGCGTGTGCTGTAGTCCGTAAGATGTGAGTGCGTTTGAAATGTCTGACGCACTGTACTCAGGGCCCAAGTATAAATGGTCGAGCTTGCTCGGCGAATGTCCCAATTTGACTGCGTGAGCAAGGGCTGCGCCGGCGCTAAGACCTTCGTCGCCCATGGCAGGGTACACATAGATTTTCTTAAAGCCCATCTTCTTGATGCGGAAATTGAGAAGTACATTGGCGAACAAACCACCTGCCATTACAAGATTCGTTGCGGTTGGATTAGAGACATGCTGGGCTAATAATTCTAAAACCGTTTCCTCCGTCATCGCCTGAATTGAGGCAGCAATGTCCGCGGTAGAATAACGTTCTCGAATTGTAGCGAAGTCCTGGCTGAACTTTCCGTTGTAATACGTCGACGGCTCGGGCTGTTTTTCGAATGCTGCGACCAATTCCCCAATACAGTAGTCGTTAACGCTACCGCATGCCGCCAATCCCGTAATCTTTCCTTCATCATGTACGGGGCGAAATCCTAACAAAGACGTTACCGCAGAATATCTGATCGCTGCGGTAGCGCCGTCGAGTCTAGTCAACGACCTTATTGGCTTTAATGTATTATCTCGGGCCTCCCAAAGCGTTGCGAGCCACGGCTCGCAAACGATGCCGCCGTCATAGGTTATGACTATCGCGTCGCGAAACCCGCTTGTGAAGAGACCGCCTGCGGCGTGACAGAAGTGATGACCCAAGAAGGCGGTAGTGCCAGCGGAGCGGAGAGCGACCTCATGCTGCCGCTGTAATCCTGCAAACCGTGTGATCCTGACACTATCGGTGATCCCAAGATGTGCCTCTTTATATTTTGCGTCGTCATTATAAGAAGCAACTATGTGCTCGGCGGTTGGGTAGAAAGAGCGTACATGGTCAATGGCACGCTGCGGAAACGAGCCATCTCGTTTTCGGCGCGTTAATCTTTCCTCGGAGCATGCAAACTCAACTTTGCCATCGGAAACCAACGCAACATTTGCGTCATGCGCTACGAAATAACCAATACCCAAGACACGCATTTCAGAAACCTCGCCAATTGGCCGCACTCGAAGCTTCAAATATCGTTGATTACTTGAGTTACATAGTGGAGTAGCTTTTGATTGATACTCGATAATCGTTCAGCTAAGAATTTGCGTTTACCCTCGTCGTCGCAATATTCGCTCTCCAACAAATGTGACACAATCCCGATTAGTTCGATTAACATTCCGATTGGCCCAGACGGCGAAGTAGGAGTCCGCCAATGCCTTTCACTCATTTGATGCTCGTGAATTGAATAGTCAAAAAGAACTTCGTCAATTAAGAAGGCATCGAAGCGGAGAGCTGCTTGTACGAAGAGATTCAGATCGAACGTGTTATAGCCGTATTCCTGGCGATAGGCGCCAATGGCATCGTACACGCTCTTTCTGAACAACATGCTCGGTGCCATGCTTATACAGCGTTCCTTTTCCAACGTCATCTCCAAATAGCGGTATCCAGTCATCTTTCCCGAAGAGGGGTAATTATCACACCAAATACCCAGATACTGACCTTGTAGACCGACTCGCCTCAGAAGTGGGAACGTAAAACCAACTGACGGAAATTGATCAAGAGCTTCGACGGATTTTTCAAGAAGGGTGGAATGCATGATGTCGTCATCATGGAAGATAATCAAATATTCACCTTTTGAAAGCTCAATCGCACGATTCCAATTTCCAATAATTCCGAGATTTGTTTCATTTCGCACATAACGAAAGCGACTGTCGTCAATTCCCGCTTTCAGTTGCTGAGTTTCGTCGCTAGAAGCGTTGTCAATGATGAGTAGCTCGAAGTCTTGATATGTCTGAGATAAGACAGACTTGGTTGCGCGTGTTAACAGATCGAAGCGATTAAATGTCGGAATTGCGACGGAAACTCTTGGAATAGACATTGATGAGCCTCTGAGTGTAATGGAGAATTCTCTTCGACAAAGTACTAAAGCGAACAAGGACCAATTGTGAGCGATCTTAGGAACGATGGTTCACGGAGGAGACAGCCGCGCTACGTTTCCCCAGTGCTTCGAGATTGAAGCGTCGGTCGAGGAACCATTCGCACGAACAGCAGAACGCACAGCGTAGTTGTAGCGTTTAGCCATACCAAGCCAACGAATTTAACGCCATGTTTATCGAATAACCATGATCCCGACACATCGGAAATTGCATTGGCCACATTCCATAAGCTCATAACCATAGCAAGTCCCATGGCTTCGCAGCCCTTAGGCGTCGCCCGTGCAGCCAGGTCGAATACCGGAAGAACCGCTAGCGTGTAGCAAAAACCGTAGACTCCTTCGATGATAAGAGCAGTTATCGTTGAAGCATAATATAAATAGGCAAGCGAGCCTGCGGCATGAAGCAAAACTCCCAAGACAAGCAGATGAACGAGCTTCAGACGGCTGCAAAAGAAACCGTAAAATGCGGCACTTGCCAGTCCGGTCGCGCCCCTTACGAGAGCCAACCAACCCAACAATTTGGCCGAGAAGTGCAGTGTGTCGGTTTGGAAATATAGTAGCGGAGTATCGAAGCCGGGTTCGATCCCAACGAGAAAGATAAATGCCGTCGCGAGAATCAGTCCCTTGTTGGTCACCAATAGCTTTATTTCGTGAAAGGGATATACCGACTTCTTCGAGATACCTAATTCGTCTTCTGATCGAAGAACCAGGATTCCCGCCAACGCCAGAGGAGACAGGATGAGCGCACCAGTCCAACTGGTTATCACAATCGAACGCACTGCTAGATAACCTGCAATGGGACCTACAACAAGCGCGGCGGTATTGTTCGCAATGAATTTCCACGAAACCAGCTGACCCGTAGTGTGGGTCTGTTGGCCGAATTCGACCATGATTCCGCCTAACACAGTGCTTGCTAACACGATGGTTGCGTTCAAACCTACAACCAATATTAGTAAACGGTTGTAGGACTGTCTTACGAGGCCCAACGAAAGCCAAATAAGAACTGACGAGGCGGTGCTTAATATAAGATATGATTTTCTTCTGCTTCCAAATACCGGAACTGCGTCACATAACAGACCGGCTATTGGCTTAAGATACCAAGCGAAGGCAGCCACCGCGAAGAATGTCGCTAACTCACCCGCGCTGATGTGAAGCTGATCTTTCAGTAATAATCGGAGGGGAAGGCCTCCCACTTGTGACGGCTGGCCTAACGTTGTCACGAAGAAGCCCACAGCAACCAACATCGGAACTTGATACGATCTCCACTGCTGAGGCTGATCGCGCAAATTGGCCATAGTAAGCCCCTTGATTGATCAAATAGTCGGCACAGCGAGATTAGTCATTTCAGCTTGCCAATTAATCTGAGTTGTTCTTGTTTGAGTTCGGCGTCAGAGTTAGCAGGCGCTTATTCGCCGCGATTCTTCAATACGCTTCTGGTGCTGCTAGAGATTAACTTCTTATAGGATTCAAATAGGGTGCGACGATCCTTCGCCGACGTGTTGATGATGTTGTGAAGGTCCTTGTTCTGACAAATTACGCTTTGCTGAGCAGGCTCCTTGCACTCTATCTGCCCTTGGTCGTCGAAACAGCAGTCCGGGACTACCGGATTCATGTACTGGTAATAATCCCAACCGATGGCTGTGACGGTGAATTCGGATTCAACCTGCAGCTGCTTTTTGAGACGCTCAATATCCGCGGGGATCATTCTGCTTTCGTAGAGTTCGGTATCGGTCCAAAAGGTGACGTTATTTTTCCCACAGGCGTTGCGAAAACCGATGTAATATTCTCGCAGTTTCTCCCAATCCACCGGCGAGCGCGCACCCACCCCGTCCTGTAACATCAGGATCTTGATACCAACATCTTTTAGTAGATCAGTGTAGAGTTTCTCGGTGGCTTTGGCGTCAATTAGCGTTGAATTAAAGTATGTGGCGATTGCCACATCCCTCTTCTTGTTGTCACGCTGATCCAGAGTAGCCAGGTGATTCGTAACCTTCTTCCAGAAGCGCCTCATCGACTGGACCTTCTTGTTCTTATCCTCTTGATTATTATCTGGAAAGCTAAAGTTCCACATTTCGAGAGGAATGTACCAACCGTTGAAAGATGAATGGCGGTGATAAAGTGCCCAGATCCGATCTGCTGCTGCGATATTCTTCGTTGCCAATCCCTTCTTTTCGTCAAGGAGATACGTATCCAGTTCCACCGGGGAGGCTTTGACGGTTTTGTCCCATTCTGACGGAGGCACATCGACCAAACCCATGAATACAGTCATATCCGGATCTGCTTCAGTCAGTATCTTCTCGGTGGCATCATCTCGCCGTGGTGTGGTCGGTGAAGTGTCGGAGACCTTATACAGCCGCGTAGGATCGTTATCGCCATTTTCCGCGTATTCGGTTTGTTGAATCACGATCATTTTCATGCCGATCTCCCGCATCGACCTCACTAGTGCTCCCCAATCAACCGGGTATGGCATACGTGCTGGCGTGCCGGAGTCTGACCACTCCCATTCCATCATGTCGGTCCAGAATTGAATGAAACCGCCGTTCAATCTGAGGTCACGATCTGTCTTAGTTGTCGATGCCCGCTGCGAAAGCCGCCTAGCTTGCGTCAAGATCGGACTGGCTTGCAAAAGAAGTATGAGGAGAGCGGCCAGAGAAGCAGCTATTCGTCGAATTCGTCTTTGATCTTTTCTCATCGTGAGGTGCATACCTCTCCCAATAGATGACCGTTAGCTTGTATGTCAAATGGGCTTTCTCAGTCAATGGCATACTAGGCGTACTGCCACAGCTCAACGCCCGTGAGACACCGCAATCTCAGGCTCCTGAGAGGGACTGACGCTGCCCTGAGCTAGCTCCAAGAAATGGTCTCGGTTTTGAGGATCGTTCTGTCTCTCAGCATAAATCTCCAAATTGATCTTCTCTTTGTCCGTAAACTGCGGCTCACGGCCTTCGGCGTCGATCGCCATTTCTCGCGCGGCCTCATGATACCTGGTCGCCTTATCGAAATCTGTCACCAACCGACTGTGCTGCTCATGCGCCGCTGTCTTTATTAGGCGGCGATAATCGCGCGCGCCTGATGATTCGATGGCGCGGGCCAAGTAGTCGGTCAATGTTCGCGCCTCGACTTCGCGGAGCGTGCCAGTCCGGTGATGGCCTAAGTTCAGGGAGGCGACTCGCTGGTTTTCAAGGACGTTTTGCAGCCGTCCTTTTGTCTCTTCGACGGCGATACCCGACATAACCTCACGCGCAACTGCTCGACCTTGCCAGTCAATCGATGACGCGAACGCGCTTCTCTCCCACTCATGAACTTCATGAAGAAGCTGATGATCGCGCAGCAGTTCAGCGCTGCTTTCTAGTGCTCTCATCTGGTGCGCTTCGTACCTGGGTTCTGGCATCTCTTTACCTTCCCTCACCCTAGTGCGTTCTTCTGATCGATATGCTTTTTCAAGCACGTCAAGCATTTGCGCCGATAGTTCGCGGTCTTCGACCAGCGGCTTACGCTGGCGCTCGATTTCTCTGACAATCTCACCACGTAGAAATCCAAGATGCTCAATTTCAGCGGCTGCCTGTTGCCTCGCTTCAGTCGAATAGTTCAGATGTGCCAGTGACCGGAGATCTAATCGCGCGGCGCGGTCGGGGACAAACTTAGCATCTTGCTGCCTTCGGGAAACCTGATTGTCGATTGCGGCGAGCGACCATCTCTCGCCGTGAACTTCATACGGCGTTAAATGCTCGGCGGCTTCAAAGTTGTCGAGCCGGGCACTGCGCGTCAGCAAGTCGGCGCGCCCGACGTTGACCTGCGCGACCAGTGTGGCGGCTTCATCATCTGTTCGCGCCGGGGCTTTGTGTTCTCGCGCCAATTCAATTCTGAGCTTCTCAAGTTCAGACGCCTTCTCCGGCAGGTTGAGCCGAACGGACTGATTCTGAAGCTCTGATAGTGTGGACCGCGAAATAAGCGGAACTATTTGCAGCTTGCCGGCCGCTTCGTAAAGACTGCTGAGATTGCTCTCCAGCTTCGATACCGTTCCGCGCAGGGAGCCTATGTCTTTTCCCAACGCCGCAATCTTTGACTCTCTAGCTTCGCTAAGTTGATCAAGCGTCTCACGATGCTTTGAGAGATCCGCTTCATAAGCTTGTTCGCGATCGTCTCTGTTTAGCGGGCTTATCCGTTGCGCGCGTGCTGATGCGCGGCGATGTACATCAAGGTCGGATATCCTACGTTCTTCGGCAGTTGTCTGGTCAATTACATTGAAACGATAGGTATCGCCGTGCCGAACCGCACGTTCCCGCCAGACTTCCGCAAAAGCAAGTCGCACGCTGAACTCCAGGTGCTTACCAAGCGCAATCCGATAATCATGGTCGTCGTCAGTAGCGACAGACTTTGCTCCACTCCAACTCTCCAAGGTCGCCCGATGATCTACCGGCGTCCCCGCTTTGTGTCTGCCTCGTTCGGTTGTTGCCGACACTTCTGTCGCTGCTCTTTCGGGCGTCCGCACACTAGTGTCAAAGCGATCGATGAGCTGTTCTACCACTTGACGCGCTTTAATCTGTTCCGGTTCACGATTCAGATAAATTTGTTGTTGCTTATCAAGCGCAGTCACGAACTTATCGCCGATGCGACCGGGCACTGTGACTTCCCGTCCATCCTGCATCTCCTTGTGAGGAAGCAGACTCTTGCGTATCCGCCCAATTTCCTTCTCTTTGACGCTGCCCCGCTCGGTCGCTGAGTTGCGCATTACAATGTGCGCGTGAGGATTGTCGGAGTTGCGGTGAATGCCGGCTACCCAGGTTAGACTTTCGACGTTTAATTCCTGGGCCATGCCCTTCATTCCTTCGCGAATGACCTCGCGAAAGCGTTCCTGCTTTTCCTTTTCACTGTCACCGAGTTTGTCGAATTCTGATTCTTCAACACTAACGGTCACATGCAGCAAGTCGTTCTTATCTGGTTCGCCGGTGACGGGATCGAGAATGCGATCGGCTTTGCGATAGGTCATGCCCTCGCGGTCCTCGCTGAACAGAGGTCGTGCGCCCGGTCCTTCGCGCGCTAGGTCTTTCTCACGTTCGGAGATGTAGCGGGTAACGCGACTGGCGCCGCCGCTGCCTCCAGTCGAAACGATGTGAAAGACAACTCGCAAGGAGTTATCTCTTCTTTGGTGGAGGATCTTCCTGCTTGATCATTCCCAGGAGAGCAAGTTGCGCGTAGGTTGGAACTCCGGTGATGGTGCTGGCTTCTTTCAAATCGAGCGCCGGGCCTTTGTACTTCTCCCGCTCCGTCGGCGTGAGAATCAGAAAGTAGGTACTGGCTTCACTTGCGCGCGGTCCAAGCGGCACCGCCCATAAAGTGCAGCGTGTCGGACTAATCCACGTGTAAAGATAATAGTAATTCCTCAAGACGAGAGTGTGCCCACCGGAGCCATAGGCGGGAGGATTTGCATGTTTCCAAGTCCTGGCTTCGACCTCCGCGAATGTCTGAGGAAAAGACGCGGTCACCTCTTGATACTGTCTCAGGCCTTTAATAATCTTGAGAATGGGATCAATTTGGGGCAGTTCGGCTTTCGCTTTCCATTCCGCTGCGAGCACGGAATAAGCCGAGACTCCGAAATAGATAAGAATGGCGACCACAAGCAGGATGTAAGAGAAGCCAAAGCGTCGCGTGCCGGCTTTTCCTTCTACGCCACGCATGTCTCCTCATCCTCCGTCTCTTCGGTACTCTTCATGAACTGCAAGACCTTCTGATCACGTTTTTCTTCGATGTCGCGTACCTGAATGCGGCCCGCGCTGGCTGTAGCTCTTGTCGGCTTCGTCGTTTCATTCGAGGTCGTATTTGATGAGTCCGCGCTACGACTATCGGACGACGGAGCTTGAGTCTGTTCGGGTGGAGTCACGGCTGGTTGTGGCTTTTGTCGCTCCTCTGTTTCTCGGATTTCGTTCATAGCGGCCACGGCTTCAGTGAGGTAAGGCGCAGGCGAAAGAGAGCGACGTGGCGCCACGACTTCATCACCATCATCAGCGCGCTTCGGAAAGCGGAACAGAATGGGGTCAGCGGTATCGATGATGGCGATTCCCTGGCGATACTTGACCATTCGTCGCAACTCGGGCGCTTGTCTGAGATCGCGACGGCTCTCGGAAACTCGCTCGGCGTCGTTCTGTGTGCCGGTCGCATCAACTTCGGTGCGCGAGAGGACGGTAGTCGAACCAAGCAAAGAAGACGCATAGTTGCCGGTGTCGGGATCGATGCCGGGCAAGAAAATTTGGTTCTTCATGCCGGCCAGAATTGCGCGCCCGGAGTTCTCGCCCCACTTGGCCTTGATCTGATTGACATCCTGAAATCCCAACAGGTACGGCGTGTTACGGAATCTCCCGATCTTTAACCGCTCTTCGAGTTTGGGCGGCTTGGTGTTGCCAGCCTCGTCGAGCGCGAACAAGACCGGCGTCGCCTTCTCGCGCGTGGAGTGCTGCATGCCAAGAGCGGCCAAGCCGAAGAACAATTCCAGCAGAATCCGATAATCCTTCGCATCGTCTTCGGACATGACGACGTAAATAGCAGTCCCTGGCGTACGCAGATCGGCGAGATTGATTTCGCGAACACCATGTGCCAATTCGTCTGTGGTAGCTGTCTTTAAGATCTGAAGTGCGTTCGGCGCGCGCAGCGGTGCCAGCTTGTTATTGACGCCCGTTATCACACCGCCCTGAGTCTTTTCTGGATCGACCTTGGTGAAGTTACCCCATTCGAGCTTGGCCTCGTGGTCTTTGGAGTTGTTCATGTCCTCACCCAACTTCGCCAGATCGTTCAAAGAGAGATACTCCTTAATCATGGGCAGCGTCGGGTTGACAGTGATCGTCGGCAGATGCAGGCAGAGAGCCGTGAGCAGCGCCGTTTCCCCTGAAATCCAATAGTGCGTGCCGTCATTGACTTTCATATTGTCAGGCTCGTAGCCAACCACAATCGAAGCTATGGAGTGCGCCAGCTGCCCATTTCGCAAACAACGAGGCAGCGGATTCCAAAGATCGGACAAGTGAGGATTCTCAAGGTCGAGACGGTAAACGCGATCGTAATAGCGCGCCGTGTGCTCGTAGAGTTCTCCTTTGATGTCCATCACCACTGCCGACCCGCCATTGGACCAATCGCGCAGGATATTCATGTAGAACGTCGCCGATTTGCCCGAATCCGATGGCCCAAAGATTCCGGTGTGCGTCAGCAATTGTTTGCGATTGAGCACCAGATCGTACTGCCTCGGGCTGAGAGCCGAACTGAGCCGTCCGATGCGCACCGAACCTGGCGGTAAGGGTTTGTTTGATAAGTGGGCCAAGCCCTTGGCCCTTAGATCTCCGATCGTCGCCCAACGCGCGGACCCGTGAGTCAGCCGTTGATTGATACTGTAGTAGGGATACGCAACCGAAGCAGATTCAAAGAACCCGATCAGCGCAGCGAACAACGCGGCCAGCAATACAAATGTCATCCACTTGAAATCGAGGTTCAGCACCTGTCCCGACAGGAACAACAGATACCCTGCGACGCAACCGCTCAAGATCAAGGTTGCGGCGCGTGAGAGATCGCGAGAGAAGCGCGTGGCCGCATGAAACGAATCCAGATCTGGTTCATCTGCCGGACGCGGGATGAAATAGTCGGCATCGATGCGCTCGATGGTCGCGCGAAAGCTCATCGTTTCTCCTACTGCTGCTTCATCGACTGGCTCCACTGCTCTAGTTGGGCTCGCTGGTCATCCGGTATTTGCGTTTGCTTGTACGGGCGCGGCTGCCAGCCGGAAGCGATAATGTCGGCGATCGGCGCAAAGGGCGCTGGATAGACGACACCGTCGAGTTGTATCGACTCGAAATAGCGTGGACCGACGTTGGTGTTTTCGGCGTCAGGAATACGAATTAGAATTGCCGGCCCATCACTTCGTTCATTCGGCACGGAGATGACTTCAATGCCAATCGGCTGCCGCAGGAAACGCAGGTGCACGGTCGAATGAGGCATCGCCAGCACACCGGATTGGTTAGTCAGCCATTCCGCCGGAATTAGTTGACGCTCGGCGATGCTCGCCAGAATCGCCGCAGCATCGCGAGGACTCTGATTGCGCAGTGCTGCTTCAACCACATTCGTGGTAGCGGCAATCGCCACGGCGGTGGCGTCGCGCAATCGTTCTGCGGTGTGCGGCACTTCACTATCGGGCCAACGATACGCCGGAGCAGTTCCGCGTGATGCGCGACGGCCAAGACTATCGCCGATAGTGACATCAGGATCGACGGTGGCCATGCGCGCGGTTGTCTGGCGGTGAAGGATCAAAGGCACGACTACAAGGACAAAGAAAGCTCCGCCCAGGACGGATACCATCGGCCAGACGCTGCCTCGCTCTCGTTGCTTCATGCGGCCTCCCGCAGTTGAATGCTCTGTGCCTCGCAAGTTTCTCTGACCATGGCTTCGATCACGGCATCCGCAATGCGCACAGCCTGTTCCAACCGATGCAATCCCAATTCAAGGTTTGTAAGGTCATCGGCGTTGCGCGCGATAAATCCCAAATGGTCATCAATGACTTCGCAACTCAACGCATCGATCTTCTCTTCAGTCAACGTCCGCAACAGAGCGATCGACTCGCGCAGTCCCGGTTTGTCCCTGACGGTCGGCATCATCACGCGGACGTAGCGCATCATTTTGACGACTTGGATCAACAGATAGATGGAAGCGCCGGGCACGCGGGAATGAAGAATGTGAACTTCTTCGCGATCAGTCGGCAACCTGACCTTGGTATAGATACAGCGCGAACGCAGCGGCGCGTGAACCACGTGTTGATTGTTGGAGGTGAGAATGACAATCGGCTTCTCCTGATCTTTGCGGACGCCGATGTGGCCGCTGCTCTCTGTAAATCGTGGTATAGAAGCATGGCCGTCAGTGAACAGCTGGTAGAAGAAGGCCTGGCACGCAGAGGGCAGTTTCTCGAACTCGTCGAGCTTTACGATTGGCGCAATCCCCGTCGTGGCCAGATAGTCATAGGCTTTGAGTATCTCACCGAGATTCAAGAACTCCTTGCGCCATTGCTCGCGGCGGGCATCATCAAGGCTGAGTTGATTGGTCTCCACCGCTTGCAGGACGAATTTGTTTTGACCCGCCTCATCCCACTCAAACAGGATATCTTTCAGCTTGAGATCGTCCATGCCTTGCAGCTCGAAGTAGGGACGGTTGCAGGAATAGGCGAGCGCGTTGACCATTTCGGTCTTGCCCCCACCGCGCTCGCCTTCGGCCAGCAGCGGCATCCCTGACATCAGCGCCTGACAGAGATCCTTGAGCGGCCGTAACTGAAAGATGTAGCCCGACTCGCGGGCGACCAACTCTGCCAGCGCCTCGCGGCCGTGTGCGCGCACCAGCCGGCGCGGATCGATTACTTCACGATTGGGATCGGACGGAATCATCGCTTCTCTACCTCGGGTATTAGACTCTTGAGCACCAATTGCTTCTGTTCGTCAGTCATGAGCGCGGTGGCGGCGCGAAGGTCTTCGGGCGTGCCGAACAGAATCAATTCCATCACTTCGCGATCGGTGAGACCGTGTGCGGCCTTTGCGATTTCGTCTTCACCCGGCGCATCAACCGCCGCTTGACTCTTGGGTAGATCGGCGACCATGACATAGGCCGCCTGTCCCGCTTGCACTTTGACGAAAGTTTGACGACTGCTTCGGTTGTCTATCAGGCCGCGAGCTTCGTCAGTGATTGGATTCGTGAGCCGGTAGCCCGCGCCATCGATTACCACCGTTCCGCGTCCCGTGAGAGCGCCAGCCATCATGCCCGCGACCTGCACTCCACTCGAGGCGACCTTGCGCAGAGTTTCTTTGAGCCGATTGCGATCGACGCCGATTCGCTTGCCGGGCAGCCCGGCAGCGCCGTCCGCTCCCAGCACTTCACCTGAGAGCTTCACCAATCGATTGTCATGTGGATCGATGTAGCCAATGATGCTGACAAAAGCCCGGTCATATTCGCCGCCGGCAGTGCGGCCTACCAGGATCGTCCCTTTTGGCAAACTCCACCCCGGACCGACGCAGTCTCTGGTCAACTCCATTCGCGCGTACGAGTTATTACGCAGCGTGAAGATCACTCCCTGCGTGTGCACCGGCAGCATCGTTCCGAAGGGCGGCAGCACGGCAGGCGTTATCTTCGGCTTCTCAATCGCAGACTTATCCGTAAGCCGTTGGTTGCGATTGGTATTGACCGACGTCGCGAGGAGCCGTGGCTGGGCGTCCTCTATGAAAAGACTCTGCGTCGAGTTCGCATGGCTTTGGGGTGATGTGATTGATAACTGATCAGCAGTCCGAGTCGCTGCTTGATTTTGATTTCCGACTTGTTGTTGATTGGCATCGCCGTTCGCGCCACTGTTATTGATGGCTTCATTCACTGGCGAGTAGTTGCCGGTGTAAGCGAGACTTCGTCCGTCCTTCAGGAATTGTGACGGCGATTGAGTCGGCGACGGATTGGGCGAGGCCTTCGCGGATGCTCTGTTGGGATCTGCCGCGTCGTTGCCCGATGCCTCACGCGCAATGTTGATGGCTTCCGCCGTCAGGTTGTTCTCCGACTTGCCGGCATCGTCTCGCTCTTTTGCACGTTGTGTGTCGGGACTCGCATTGGCGCGCACCGTAACCGGGACCCGATTGACGCGCGTCAAGAGATAGAGCGCGACCGCGCCGCTTCCGATTACCAGCAGGATCAGACACCACTTCATCAGTGATCGCTTCCAGCTCTTGCCTTTGCCGGTTACCGTCTCCTTTGCTGGCTTCAGAACCGAATCATCGGAAGCATGGAAAGAAGTCGTTTCGTCTGCGCGAGTTTCTGTGCCTATTACCTCAGCTACAGAAACGCCATGATGATTGCCGTTATTCTGATTCATGCTGCACTCCTATTTCTCGCTGTTAGCGATTGCGATTGAAGCTGGGGCATCTGCCGCGTTTGTTTGGGCTACTGTGATTTTCAGTTGTTGATGACTACCCAGGATTTGAGGAGCGAAAGCGATGGCGTAATAGATCGTTTTGCCGGGATGAATCTCCGCAATTGGGTCGCTAATCTCCAGATGAAGGTTCTTTACTGACTGAAGATTGATTGGCTTGCCATCGTCATCCTGCATCTCCACCAAGAGTTCGGGACTGCCAGGCGCGATCTTCAGTGACTCCCTGCCAGTGTTCTTTACCGCCAGTGTCAGAATCTGGGTCTCGGTCTTTGTACCGACTGTCGGCAGAACCGACAGCGCGAGCGTATGAACCGGTTTGGTCCAATTCTTGAACTGCTTCGGCTTCTGTTTGGCTCGGGCCAACGCGTCGATCGCAGCAGCTCTTACCTGCTGATTAGGTTCGCCTGGCTTCACTTCGACTGATGCGGTTGGTGACGGGGATGGTATTGCAACCTCAGTCTTTTCCTTCACACCACTCTCCGCAACCGATGCTGTCGGTTTGTTGTCCAAACTCTTGTCTGCCGCTTTCTTTCCGTCCGTGTCTTCGATCGCAATAGAAGTTGACGCGGTGGACTGCCCAGTCTCGCCCCTGCTTTCAATGGTCATAGTAGTGTCGAGGTTAACTGGCAGTCCCGCCGCGCGTCGTCGCGCCACCACCTCATCGCGGTTGTAGTTCAGTACGCAGCGATGAACGTTTTGCGCGAGGTCTTCTACCGGATAGAAAAGAAACGTAACCACAAGGCCGCTCCGCATCTGCGCTGTTACGGTCGCGGCAGGCGTCCGGGTCTTGCGGTTGGCTGGTGGAGGCACAAACAGAGTACCGGGCCGAACGACAATGGCGCGTTTGTTACGTTCCAGCGCTTTCTCGTCAACGGTGGCCATTTCAGGGTCGCCTGGAATGATGTAGCGCGGCCCATCGTTGGCCGGCAGTTCGATCAGCACGCTGCCATGTTGGGCCATTGCCAACCGCACGACCGTCTCGTCCTTGTTAACATCAACCCTTGCTTCGCCAACATAGAAGTCCGATGAGGATTGATTCACGGCCTGGGCGGCCTGGGCTACAACTGGCGCAGGCGTGGTCCGTCGTAACGGTCGATGCGCATGCCAACTACGTTGCCGCGTGATTGGTGCTGGCGAAGGTGTTGGCTGTTGCGCCGAAGCGACGACCGCAGCGCACACCAATACTGTCAAGCCAAGTAAGCTCTTCATCTGTTTGCCCTCTTAACCTTGCGCGGAACGGACGACAGGTGTTTCTGATTCCGACGCGCTCAGCTCTTTGTAGTCGATTGAGTTGATCCGAAAGCCCGAGCGCAGATTGCGGTCGAGCCGAAAAGTTCCGTTCTCCGGAGCATCCGGCAATAGTTCCACGGTTAGGAGCAGATGCTTGGTGGCATGGCGGCTTTCATTCTTAATCACCATGTCGATGTCCTGGCTGCCGTAGATCTTTACCGTCAGCGGGTTGCCGGGTGCGTGTTCGAGATATTCCGCTTTCCAGACGGCATTCCACTGTTGTTCTCGTTGCGTTTGCAGAATCTTTTGCTCAGTCAGATATTGCGCAAATTTCTTGGCCTGTCCGGGCACCATCAGCCGCAGCGCTGCTTCAATATCCTTGGAGCGCGATCGCTGATCGACTCGGTAGAGATATTCGACAAAGGCCTTCACCACGTAATCCATGTCGGCAAGTTGCAGTTTGTCTTTCTCCAGTCTTACGGCTTCAGTTGCGCCAAGCTCGCGGTCATTGATCATGACGGCGCGACCTGACGACAAATCAACCACGATGCGATCGGGTTTTTGGATCGCCTTATAAACAACACCCACTACCGCGACGGCCACGATCAGAAAGGCGACCATGATCAATCTGGTTTGGCGGCGAATCGTGCGCACGTCGGCAGGATCGCGATAGCAAATTACCGGCGTGCAAGTTTGTCGGTGATTCGAATCGGATTCCGTGACCGTCATTTCTAACTGTAAAGCGTCTGCGCTCATCTTTGTTCTCCGCGATTCGTTTCAGAATATCGACTTCGCTCTGTTCGCGCTGAGTTAACAAATGATGTGCCACGGTGACGTGAGGAATTCTTCTGCGTGAGTGACAAGGTGCCTCCAAAAAGTTACACCCTTGCCTCCAAAAAGATACACCCCCCTCTCACTCAACCTCGATGAAGTAAGATTTTTTGGTCCGCGATTTTTCTGTTCGAGGTGCGACTGTGGAATTGTTCTTTGGCGGCAGAGTCAAAGCACTATTTGAGATTGCAGATCGATCTTTAATAAGCGGCAAAACAATCGTCCTTACATAGTTCTGCGTTTCGGAATACGGCGGGATTCCGCCGGTGATCAATCCACGCGGATTGATTACTTTGCCCGTGCGCAGGATCAGCGGCTTCCCTGAACGAAAAGACTCGACCGCACCCTCGCCCGCGTTATACGCAGCTACGGCGAGATCGATTCTTCCGCCAAATCTCCAGAGAAGATCGCGCAGATAACGTGCGCCGGCATCGATGGCGGCGCGCGGATCGAACGGATTCTTCAAGCCGTACCGCGCGGCTGTATCGGGCATGAACTGCATTAGTCCAAGTGCGCCTTTAGGGCTGATCGCATTATGGCGATAGCGAGACTCGGCAAAACAGACTGCTCGCAAAATTCGCGGATCAAGTCCGTAACGCGTCGCGGCTTCCACGATCAACGGTTCAATTGATTTGGTGCGTTCGTCGAGCGATATTTCGTTTCTCCCTCGCTGTTGCGCGACCGCGCCAGCACTCAAACAAAAAAGCAACGCCACGGCAGCGACTGATTTTGTTTTGTTCATGCGTCATGAGCGGAGCAACAGGCGGGCCAACTGTCTTGGCACAACAATTGAAGAGGACGCCAGCACTCGTATGAATGACTCGTTCGATGAAACGGGTGGATCGAAGCTGAAACGATAAAGAGGAGTAAGGCGATGAATAACTCGATGTATCTGCCAAACATTCCCGGCCTTGAGAATTCGCGCGCCGCTCGAATTGGTCAGCGGTTGCTTGAGATGGCTTTTGCCCTAAGGGTGCTGAACGGCTTTGCCGCCGCAGCGCTTTTGTTAGTCGTGAGTGCAGCCCGCGCCACGGCGCAAACACCGACGGGATCGTTCTTCAACGGCAATAGTTCGCAGCTCGGCAACAGTTTGCGGTCAGTCACCTTCTTTTTGGCGGCTGCCATGATCATTGCCGGAATCATTTTCATTGCGGTCGGCATAATCACGTCCGGCTTGCGCGAATCTCTTTCGACCTGGAAGTTCATCACCGGCGCGGCTTGTTTTGCTTTCGGTGGTGTGTGTGCAGCGGTCTACGCGTTCAGTCAGGGCGACTCAGTGCCGCTGGATAATTCGTTCTAAGTCGAGAGGACTTCTGATTGTTTATCTGACAAACGTGAGGAGTGTCTGATGAAAGCACGACCAATCCGACCCAACGTCTATTTGCCGGTAGTCCGGTTCGGTGTAGCCGATAGCGATTGGTTTACAGTGCTGTTGATTTCCTGCGCCGGATATCTGGCGCCCGTGCCTTTCGGAATCACACTTCTTTATGTGCCGCTGCAAATGTGGACCTGGGTCTTGGCTACGGCCGGCAGCATCGCCTTCTTCAACTACGTACGCATTGGCCGGAAACCGGCGTGGCTGCAGCACAAGCTGAAAGCGATGTTAAGTCACCACCGACACAACCGGGCTTTGCCGAATGGGAAGAAGCGATTCAATCGGTGTTGGCTGATAGCCGGGAGCACGCTTACTCAACCCGAACCCGAATGCGCCACGCGAGGCACGACTTCGATGTTGTTGAAACGGAATCAGGAATTTCAGGAGGCCTGCGAGGAGAAATGGAACTCACTCTTGCTTACGACGAATTAGCCGCTGAAAGGGATTTCACCAAAGCCTCGGCGACTTTGCGCATTCCTACGGGCCGCAGACGTGACTCGTCAATTGTGGGAATCTATCGTGACGCCTTGCGTCACAAAGACGGTTCGCTCACGGTGGCTTATGAGGTCGAGATGCCGGCCACGATGTTTGCCGACGATTCCTTGGTGGATATCCGTTATGACGATCTAGCGCGAACACTGGCGTTTGATAAGCCCGCTGGAACGTTGATTCAATTTCGTTATGGGACCATTCCCGATCCCGGCTATGCGATCATCAATCTGATCAGCTCCCGCGCGGATCAAGGCACACACGCTCTGGCATCTCTGCTACAAGCTTCAAACCTCGACTATCTGAGGGGCGCTGCCTATCAAGTTCCACATCGACGCAGCCTCTTTTCAATGTGGGTGCGCGTGCCGCCGAAGCGACAAATCAATTCCACGGCTACCGCCTTTTCAGATTTCACCCAGGCTTTAAGAAACGAATCACGCGAAGCGGGCATTGCTTCGGCGCTCCGCCGCCTGCCGGAGATCTACTCGCGCACGGCGGACGATGCGGTCGTTCGACGCACGCTGGAAGATGAGAAACGAAACTACAGCCATGCCAACGGCGTCTGGCGTCAGATCGAGAACTCATCACCGCTTAACCTCCGAAGGCTTTCGCGACAAGAGATTTGGGAAGCCGTCTTCTTCGGCCACTGCCAGAACGCCAACTCCGCGCCGATGCTACCGGATCAGCCAGGCCGCGATCTGCGGGACTATCTTTGTGGGGAAACCATCGAGGGCGAATTGAACTACCTGATGCACGGTGAATATCCGGTCACGATAGTCACGATGTTCACGCCGCCGAATGAGTTCGTCGCCGCAGATGCCTTACGAGGTCTGATTGGACGGCGAGATTTCAATACTCGTCACACTATAGTCACCGAGTATCTCTTTCCTGAGCAACGAAAAGAGACTAAGCGTCTCGACCGCCGTATCAAGCAAGTCAAACGCACCTTCACTAAACGCGATAACCCGGAGGGTGCCGCCGCGCTCCGCAGCTTGAGAGCTGTACGCGACGAAGTGGCAGGCGCAAGGGAGTCGCTCTTGCCGACGCGCTTCTATGTGATTCTCTATGGCGACCGCGCCACAAACCTTAACGAACTGAGAAAGTCTATTGACGCTCTGGACGAACAGGTTGAGAAAGTCGTCGCAGCCATTCGCCAGATTCCGGGCGCGAACGCATCGCGTGAAGAGCCAGAGGCATTGCGCACTCTCTATCAGTCTGCCGTAGTTGGCGAACTGTCGCCAAGACTCACCGGACGAGAATTGTCAGAGGTGTCGAACTCGGTAGCAGTACTGACGCCGACGGAAGACTCCTGGCCCGGCGCTTCGCGACCACACACACTCCTTTCGACCGCTACGGGTCGGTTGATTGGAATCGATCTGTTCGACCGCAATCAAATCCCATCACCGCTGATTCAAGTTATCGCCGCTCCGCGCGGTGGCAAGTCCATCCTGATGGCTCAATTTGCCTGCGACATTCTGGCAAGTCTGCGAGACGCGAGCGTGAACGCGATCGACATCGGCGAAACCCTCTTGCCGCTCGTAAGCGTGCTTGGAGGGCGCTATATCCGACCCCGGCCTGATGAAGTGCGCGCTATCAACATCTGGACGTACGAAGGACTACGCGACGGCGAACCGCCCGATGACGTGCAGAAGGCTTTGGTCGTCGGCGACCTGAAGATGCTCGCGCGGGTGAAAGACGACGATAAAACCGCCGAAGATATTATTAGCGCGGTTGTCGCTGAGGTTTATGAAAACATCGTCTCGCAAAACGGACCGGGCCGTCCGGTCTTTGAACCAACGCTCTCTCACTTCGTAGCTCAACTGCGCAGTTTTCCGTTTGACTCGCCAATGGTGAAGGAACGGCGCGAGACGCTGGTGCTGGCTCTGAGTAATTATCTGGGCCATGCCTGGCTCGATGCGCCTACGCACCCGGACTATGAAAACAGATCGGCTTTCGATGTCTTCGAGCTGGGCTCGCTCCGCGACTTTCCGCAGGACATCAAGTTCTCGCTGGCCTATCGGATTGCCGCACACGTCGCCCGTTGTATCGGACGGCGGCGTGAAGATGGAACGCGGGCGCCTAGCGCAAATCTTTTCGATGAGATGTGGGAGATCAAAGAAGAGTATCCCTTCATCTTCAAGGTGCTTCAGCATGCAGGTCGGAAAGGACCAAAGGAAAACTCAATTACCATTTTGGCGACGCACGCGTTTGAAGACATCGAGGATGTGGCCTCGCTTTCCAAGACCGGCAATGTGCTTTTCATCGGCAAGCAGCTCGGCGATTACTCCAAGATCGTCAATCACGCAAAGCTCTCAACTAACGGAGCCGAAGCTATCGCGCACCTGAAGACTGCGCCGGGACGTTTCTCGCAATTCGTGATGGTGATCGGTAGTGGTCCCGATCAGGTCGTGGACATAGTGCAACACGAACTGAGCCCGTTGATGCTCTGGACCCTTACCACAAATGCCGACGAAAGAAATGCTCGCAATCGAGTGTGGGTCCACCGGCCAGAATGGACCGACATGGAAGTACATGCGTGGCTCGCCGAGCATTATCCGCGCGGGCTGACGTCGGCCGGTCTGAGGGAAATAGATGAAACCCTGCTAGAAGCGGCAGCCTAGAGGAACTATTGCGATGAAAAAACTGCTCAAGCATCTACTGCTAGGAATATTGGTTGGACTGATCTTGCAGCCGAGCACCGCTCAGGCTCAATGGACGGTCTTCGATCCGGCTCAATATTCGTTACAAATCGAACGGCAGATAGAAGAAGCGAATCGCTGGTTGGAGCGAGTTCGTCAATACTCGGAAGAGATCAACAAACTCGCTGAACAGCTAAGCACTATGAAAGGAGTGCTGGGTCAGGCCGAAAAGCTGGTGCTGCATAACGACAACCTGACGCGCACCATGGCGCAAATTGGCCAGACTGTGCGGGATGTGTTCGCGCTGAAGCGAGCGATTGAGACGCTGGTGATTACTCGCCTCAACATGATCAAGTCGATCAAGACACGCCTGGCCAATGGCATTTTCGATCCCGATGCGGACTTGCGCGATTTCGAAGATTACCTGCGCAATTCAATTGGCCGGCAGGAGCAGGACAAAATCGCCACGATGAATCGCCTCGCTATGTTCGATGCGACCTTGGCCCGCCTGTACCACGATCTGCAAACGGCAGAAGCGCGACAGGCTGGCGCCGCTGCACAGATGAAACAGGCCAAGGATAAACTCGACGCCGAACTTGCCAAGCCACAAGCTGAACAATGCGCCCATTGCATCTCTGACCTGAAGCTGGAGATCTCTTCGTGCGAGAAGATGATTGCCGATCTCGACGCGCAGATTACCAATCTGTCCACGCAAATTGAGGATCGGGTAAAGCTTTACAACTTGACGATGGAAGAGCGGGTGCGGATCGCCAACCGCGTCAAGGCCACTGACGAGGCCTGGGACAACCTCAACATCGTCAAGGACAGCGTCTTTGATGCGATTCAACGTGGCGGGCTGCCGCCGCGACAACCGTAGTCCAATTTTCAGACGGAGAATCAGATGAAAAGCAGACGCGCATTCTCGTGGACTGTTCTGGTGTTCATGATCCTGATGCCGCTAATCGCGCGGGGGCAGACACCTTCGCCGTCGCCGACTCCGATTGCCGCGCGCTCGTTGTCGGATAACATCAGCGCCCTCTCGCAACGCGCGGTCTCGCTGCTGCCTTACATCAACGACGAAATTGTCCTGAAGTTAATTGGCTGGTTTGAACTGCTCGCTTGGGTTTTCGGCAATTGCCTGGCTGGCTTCGCCATGCTGCGGATCATGCGTGAAGACAATGGCGAAGGCTCGAATCTTTATTGGTGGTTTGGGCGGCTGGCTTTGTTCTTTATGTTGTCCGGGACCAGTCTGGCCATCATGGACGGCATGACCAGGGTTGGTTATGAGATCGCCAACGGAAATGAGACTGGCCAGCGATCAGTTCTGCAGCAGCTCTACCTGGCGCAACGTGACAGTTTCAATGACTCGTACTCAAAGTTCCAACAGAACCTATTCACGGTCACGGTCGACGGGCGCGAAACAGCCGTCAACCCTGTGCCTCTTAATGGCGAGTCAGTGTTGGGAATCATCGTCGATTCGGAAAGCACGATCCAGAATTTTGATCATAAGATCGATGTCTCGCAGTGGGACATCGGCACCATGATGACCTGGTTGAATTTTGAGCGAGCGTTGCTTGAATTCGGAGACCTGATTCTCGTGCTGCTCGGAGCGGCGCTAACGCTCGCCCTGAAGCTGGCGATGCCTTTCATGATTGCGTGCATTGTCGATAAAAACTTCGCCAGCAAAACCACCTATCCATTTTTCTATGGCGTCGTCGCTCTAACACTCGTTTGGCCCTCCGTATCAAAGATCATTCGCATCGTGGCCTATATGTGGGGCAATGTCGCGATGGCGGTTGGTGACAGCAGTCCTTTATATATATGGAACTATCAAACCATGCGGGCCATCAGTAACCCGCTCGTCCAACCTCAATACACTGTGGCTTTGGCTGTTTTTGCTATGGGGCTGGGCGCGCTCTGTTTATATGGAACGCCCTTTATTTCGCTGTATCTACTGTCTGGCAGGATCTATGAATCAGTGGCCACGGTCGTTTCGAGTTGGATGGGCGCAATGGTCGGCACGGGCATCGAAAAGTACAGCGCCGAAGCTGCCGCTTCAATCAATCGTCAAGCGGAAACCACTCAATACAATGCCGGATACCAAGCGGACGTCACTCGGTCAGCGGGTCAACAGGACGCTGGAAACCTGAGAGCGCAAGGACAACGAAGCGCTCAACTTGCCAATATTCAATCTGCTTTGACTGGCCAGATTGCGGCGACGCAAGGTTCCGCGACAACGCAACGGCTGATTATTTCGGCTGCGGCCGGCTTCCAGAAATCTTCGACGGCTGCTGAAGTCTCACGCGGCATTCGCGAAACCAATATCGGCGCGTCGAGGGAAGTTAGCAACATCATCGCTGGGGCAGAGCGGGATTTGAGCATGACTCGCGGTAACGCGTCTATAGGAAAGATCGAGAAGGCAATGGAAGTAACGGAGTCTGCCATTCCGTCTGACGCCCCGCTGTTAAGAGGCGTAGTAAGTTGGCCGAAAATCACGGCGGTCGATGCGCATCGCGACGTTGCCACCAATGCAACGACACAGTACAGCCGGGATATGGTTCAGAATCAGGAAACGATTGCCAACCGCGTGGTCTATTCCTCCCAGCAATATCAGAACGAGATGAACAAGGCCATCGACAAGCAGGCCGGTCAACAGATAGCGGGCGTCAATGCCGGCGCCGGTCAAGCTATTGCCGGCTACCAGCGCGGCGCAGCGCAAGCACGAGGCGGTGTAGAACAGAACTATCAAAAAGAACTTGATGCGAATCGGACCGTCTACATCAGTCAAGTCGATGCTGCCGGTCAAATTCGGACAGCTGGTTTGGATGCGGCAAAGCTGCGTCAAGCGGCAGCGGTGATCACTCAGGTCGGCCGCGAGATCTCGAGGGAAGTCGGCCAGGGCATGCGGATTCGGTTCTAAAATGAAGGAAAAGCACGCATTGGTTCATGGATACAGTTCTCCTGATTAGCGCCGCGGGGTGGTAAGAGAAGTGCGCCATTGCAGACCATTACTGGAACAAGGAGGTGAGCAAACTTCCAGAGTTACGCTACCGCTCTATCCAAAGCCTTACTGGCATGATATACTTTTTAGCTTGACATCGGGGGAATTCTGTGCAGGATTGCAGGATTGCCGTTGAAGTGATCAATTGAGAGGGATAACAGATGCCTATCGTACGTCTTAAGACCGATGCTAATCCATATGCTCCCATAGCGTGGCAGACGTCCGTTGCGGCGTTGACGTTAGAAAAACTGCGCAAGTGGAAACATCCAAGACTCGCAGAATTGGAGGCGCTTCAAGCTGTTGGCACACAAATGGATTTGTTTTCTAAAGCAGCCCAAAGCGACTTGGATGATGTCAGTGAGGAACCACGTTTGCGGAGTAGTTTTTTTGCTTTGCGCGCGATACGTGGTGAAAGCCGAACACCTCCGATTAAGCCGCCTCAGTTCAAGAAAGCTGGGGAGGACATACGAGCAATCCATGATGCCTATATGAGAACTAGAGATCCTAAAGAGCTGGATCGGAATGCTCTCGACGCTGCTCAGGACCTATGCCTAGAGCTGTTGGAGCATTTGAATAAGTTGAGACCAAATCCCTCATTACGTTAAATTGTACCGCTCCTCCTCATGCCCAGCCGTTGGCAAATTGAGTCTCTCAAGTCGCGCCTTGACTCACTGGCGCGCGAGATAAATCGTGTATCAGAGAAAGATCATCCTTACCGCGATCCTGACACCGTTTATGAGGCACTAAAGCTGGTCATAGCCTCGCGCTCAGCGATCCTTGAAGATGCTGTGGCGGAATACACTTCGGATAATAAGAGATCTGAACGCTTGCTTCAGGGCACTTTTTTTGCGGTCGCTGAGAGTGCCGATGATATAGCGGAGCTCTTCGCTTACGCTGAACGCGTGGATAGTGCTCGCATCCCCTTCGAAATACTTCGTTCATTATCGTGGGTAGCAAGTTCCCTAGTAAAGCAGGAGTGTCATGTGGTAGTTCGGCTGGACCAAGAGTACAACTACACGATTATTTCGTGCCGACGTGATTTTGAAGAAAAGGGCTGGAAAGAAGAGTGGGAGCAGGCGGTCGCAAAAACGCGTGCTAGAAGGAAGAGCTTTCCAAGCGACGACATGACTTGGGAACGGGCAATTGCTACCGCAAATCTTACCGAAACAGGCAATCACATTGCCATCGCCCAGTCTTTGCGAAGTCTGACGGAAGCAGCGGAGCATTTCATTGGTGATTTCAAACAACTCAGCGCTGGAACAATATTCACAAGCGAAGCTACCGCACTTAATCAAATAGAAGAGACGGCTTCGAGAGTTGTTGAAATTAGCAAGAAATTAGTACCGCCTCCGGAAGAGAAACCGTACACGATACTTCTGCTCGGCTTTCCTTCCTATGACGCAAGTTCAATATTGCTTCATGCGCTGGCGGCGCATGAGCTGGGCCACGAAATCTGCTTCCAGCAAATTGATAAGGTCTTTGGGATTCTGGCAAAGGCAGTTAAACGCGCTGTCGAACCTGATAATACTCTCAACACTGAAATACAAGATGTCGCAGCGAAGAGAACAATGCTGCGGAAAACGTCAACTGCAGACCGAAAAGAGGCGTTTCCAGAGAATGTCAATCAGATTCAGGCTCGACTGTTAGAATTTCTGAACTACTGGATAGTTGAGATCTTTTCAGACCTTTATGCGGCAAATTTATTGGGGCCTAGTTTTATTGCAGCATTCGACAAAATCGAATTAAGACCCTACAGAATTGATCGAAAACATCCGTCTGGCGACTTCCGACGTGGAATTATCCAAGATTTTTTGAATAAATACCTCCCTCACGTCATGGAAGAAGACGCTTGGAAGCCGCTTTTCGAGAACGAGATCCCGAGGCAGTCAAGAGGTGCGGATGACGACCCACTATCACCTTTGTACGAGGTCGGTGAGAGGATTTGCAGACTATGCTTCGATGATCTCGCTGCCTTGGTGGCCTCCCATCGGTCCCCCTTGAGCGATACCGACAATCTTGCCTCGGTACTTGCGCGGACTAACCGACATTTGATGAATTTAGCTCCGCCCAGCGTCCCCATGTTGGTAACGGGTACAGATGAGGACGTGGACCTCTTTTGGCTACTCATCTATTCGGCTTGGCGTTTTCGATTTGATAAAGACTCGTTCGATGAATTCACAAAGGTGTATGCCAAGAAAGATAAAGCGCGCGCCGATGAGATCTTGGGCAATCTGCTGTTGGACGCGCTTGAGTCGCTCGAAATCAGATTCCTTTATCAACGTGACGCTTTGGAACGGATGGGCAAACTCTAATGATATTGTCTAAAGACTCTCTACTGGCGAGAATGTCGGCCCCCGACTGGAAGGATAGGTTGGTTATCGAACCGTTTTTTCCTGAAAGCATTGACAAAACCTCTGCGTCCGCTTCTTTTGATTTTCATTTGGGGAATCGATTTGCAATTCAAAAGGGCAGGCCGGGTGCCCAGCATGATCCCCTCAGCACGGAACGACGTCAAGATGTCATTCTCAACGAGCTCTTTATTCCCAGGGGCGAAGCCTTTTACTTAAGACCTGGCCAACTAATACTTGGTACAACTCTTGAGTGGTATCGCTTCCCGTACGATTTGGTCGGATATGTTTTTAGCCGGTCCTTGTGGGGCCGGAGGGGATTGTTGGTCGTGACAGCTCAAACGGTTCATCCTTTTTCATCCGGAAAAATCACGCTTGAATTAAGTAATGCAGGAGAGGTGCCAATTAAGTTGAGACCGGGCGTGGCAGCTGGTCAGCTAATCTTTCACCGAATCGAGGGAGCTGATGCGGCAGTGAAAACGCGGCACTCAGACTATACCGCTTCGCATAGGCCGATTCTAGGACGCTATGGACCAACCCCTTACGAACGGCTCTTACTTGGCCTACCCGCGCTCGAAGATCGGCGCAATGCCTGAGATGCGAACCGTTTCTCGCAGGTGAAGAATACCTTTGCGCTCTTCAACTATTTGCATGGTGCACAAGGCACGCAGTGCGGAGGAAAACTCAGCTGGTTTTATTTCTGAACGCTCAAGACAGTACTCGCTGAACTTCTCAGCAGCGGCAGCTCGGCTTATTTTCGCGTCATCTGAATAATAGATTAAGCACAAAAGTGCAGCCTCCGCTGGCGGAATCGCACGCTGAATCCCTTTCAGTGAGTGAAGACAACCCAACACGGCAGCCCCAACCAGAACATAATGCTGTTCCGCAATTCCATAGGTTAATTCTACGACGTGCACAATAATGGCAATTGCTTCCCTTGGCCGATAATGAACTGCTTGCGGAGGTTTGCCCTTTGAGTATTTGACGGTGACGAGTTCTTTCGACCCTCCTAATTCCACTCTAACGGCTGTTTCCGCCAGTTCAATCGCAATCGCCTCAATCTGAGAGGACTCTAAACTGCTGGCGTCAAACACGTCGGATAGTACGCTCGAGAAACTTGCAATGTTGTCATCTTTTACGGACACCGATCCCTCCGAGGTTTTAGAGACCCACATTGGTCAAATGTGAGTGCGTGAGAATTACGTGAGAACGACCTAAAGACGTCATTTCGGGAGTTAACCAACCGGCGATTCATTGTGCCGTTCGGTGTTCCAAGAGAATCAAGCTAAAGCGCGTTTCATTATAGGTGTCATCTCATCTCTGTCAACAGCATCATTTTACTTTCGAGCGAAAGAAACTCTTCGAGTTGGAATCATTTTGATAGCTTACTCATTCAGCTTAAACCTGTTTGCCGGGCGCGTGATTCATTTATGATTATGGTTAGCCGAGTGCCTAAGTTTCTCTAGCGCCTTGCACGTGAGTAGCCGAATCATGAAATCAGTGACGTGGGTTATTTAATCAACACGAGAAATAGTCGGAAGCAACTTAGTAAATGGAAGTCTTATGCGGTACGGAAAAGTGCCGAAAATCCCCGGGTGCTCTGGAAAAAGAAAAACCTACGGACCTTCAAACTAGTAACTAATCCAGTTCCTCTTCTCTAATCTCAAAGTCGGCCACATTCAAACGCGCCTGCGCGCGTTCGAGACGCTTGTAAAGTGAGTTACGGCCGACTCGCAACATGCGCGCGGTCTGAGCATGGCTACCAGTTAGTCCTCGGAAGTGCGCATATAGACCAATGAGGACGCGATCGAGGAATTCATCAAGCGAATCATCTTCTCGATATACCATCGGCACCTGTGGTCCATGCTCAAAGAGGCTTACATCTTTGAGAGCCTCGTGCACCTGCGCTGCGCTGATGTGCCCATTCGTCCCGCTCGCAACCACTCGCTGCAGAACATGCTGCAACTGTCGCACATTGCCGGGCCAGGTATAGAGCGACAAAGCGCTCATCGCGTCGGGATCAATACGCGGAACATTCTTGCCTCTGATATTTCTGACCGCCTCCTGCACGAAGTGTTCTGACAGTGCGGGGATATCCGTAGCTCGCTCACGTAGGGTTGGTGTGTCGATGGTAAGTACCGCGATACGATAAAACAGATCCTGCCGAAAACGACCGAGAGCGATCTCGGCACCGATATTTCGATTAGTCGCGGCAATCACTCGGACGTCAATCGGAATCTCTCGATGCGCGCCGACCGGACGGACCGCGTTTTCTTGTAAGACTCTCAACAATCTCACTTGGCATGAGGTCGACATTTCGCCGATCTCGTCGAGAAAGATCGTTCCGCGATGCGCGGCCTCAAAGAGTCCCTTGCGGCTTTGGTTTGCGCCGGTAAACGCGCCTCGCTCATAGCCGAAGAGTTCCGACTCCAGAAGATTTTCGGTGATGGCTCCACAGTTGACCACAATGAATGGCAAGTCGGCTCGGTCACTGGAATTGTGAATCGCACGCGCCACAAGTTCCTTGCCGGTTCCTGATTCGCCAGTTATGAGAACCGTCAGATCGCTGCGGGCCGCTGTGGCGATTTGACAGTCTAGGGTCTTCATTACGGGCGAGCTGCCAATGATACCGTTGTTGTTAAAGGGTAATTCCGTGACCATGACTGCTTCTAAGGAACTATTCGGAAAGATACTTCGAGTTTTCTAAACAGTGCAGACATTTCGGGTTATGCTGCCAGACAATTGGTCTCATGCTGCCGCACAACTTCATAACACTCGCACGAAACTTTCTCGATTCCAGGCCGATCAAGAATCTTTAGGATTCCGCGTTTGTAACTAATCAAGCCGCTTTTCTGCAGCGCCTGTGCGGTGCGACTAATATGCGCGCGTTCATCACCCAACATGTTCGAGATGATTTCATGAGTTAACGGCAGTGTGTCTGAGTCAATACGATCGCGCATGCACAACAACCATCGACAGAATCGCGCTTCCAACATATGAAATCGATTACAAACTGCGGATTGGGCAATTTGAGCAAAGAGCGAATGGGTGTAACAGATCATCTGCCGATGAAGTTCAGCGCCGCGCACAAATTCGTCACGCACTATCCTCGCATCACATCTCAACGCCTCGCCTGGAATCTGGATCAGCAATTGGTAAGGCATTTCTTGGGTATGGGAAATAGCCGGAATATAGGTGGTGCCTTCATTGCCTACCATTCCAACTTCGCATACTTCGCCTGCTTCGGTGCTCGAAAGCAAAGAGACGACCCCGCTCAAAGGGAAATAAACAAAATGTCCGCGATCGCCCACGTTGTAGAGAACTTGTCCCGTTAGCAGCTCGACACATTCCATGCGGGAGGCCAGCCGTCCGTATTCGTCCGCGGACAGCGCCCGTAACATTCGGTTCTTGGCTCTGGCGGTAACCAAGCGCATCGATTGAAACCCTCGTCGAACCGCGTTTTCCGATCTTGCCCCTATATATATAAATGACGGCTCATTTTGAGTTTTCCTCGTACTGACCCCGAAAATATTTTGAGAATTTTGACGTAAGCGTAAAAAAGGCCGTGTTTTCAATAAGTGGGCCGCTCGGGGTGGCGGACCTTTGGTGTCATATGACACAGACGGCCGCCGAGCGGAATTCCATAATTTTGTCCTAGAGCTTGATTGCTTTTAGGGATAAACTGTCGTCCCGACGGACTACCCAGGGCATTAAAAAGCCAACCAGAAATCGAAAGTCGTCGAGGGGTACGGTCGTGGTTTCTCTTGAGAGAAAACGCTTGGGGGCACTCGTCACCATTTGGGTCTTGGTGTGTCTCGGCAGCCAGTCGATAGCTGGGCAAGGCTCGAACGATTCAAGTGAAGATACGCTCCCAAAAGTTCCTGCATCCTTAATTCGCGAAGTTGGTCCATATACGCGGATGTCGGCGTATGGGCTTGCCGGATGGAATCCCTCGAAGCGTGAGTTGTGGGCAAAAGCGATCACGCCAACTTACTCGACCATATCCGGAGTTACCGAGCCGGGCAATTCCCTCCAGCCACACACGATCATCCCGAGCAACGTGTATGACGTTTATTACTCACCTCAAGGCAGTTCCCTAGTTTATGTGAAGGACACTGACGGTAACGAAATCTTCCAGCTGTATTCGTTCGATTCTGGCCGCAAGAAAAGCACGCTGATTTCCGACGGCAAGTCGAGGAATACCGAACCGGTTTGGTCCAACAAGGGCGATAGAGTCATCTACTCCTCCAATCGACGCAATCACACTGATATTGACTTGTATGTTGTTAGTCCGAGCGATCCCACAACTACCCGTTTGCTCGCCGAAGCTGACGGCGGAGGATATCTGAAGGTCTTCGACTGGTCGCCGGATGACCGGCTAGCATTGTTCTATAACTGGCTCTCCAACAACGAAAGTTACCTTTACGTCGTTGACGTGGCCTCTGGAAAGAAGACTCTACTTACACCCAAAAATGGAGACGAGAAAGTCTCGGTCGATTTTGCGCAGTTCAGTGGTGATGGCAAAGGAGTCTACTTAACTACCGACCGTGACTCGGAATTCCTTCGCTTGGCATACATGGACTTGGAGACGAAGAAGGTCTCATACCTGACCGACAACATTAAGTGGAACATAGAACTTTTCAGCATGTCGCCAGATCGAAAGACAGTTGTTTTCGTCAGCAACGAGGATGGAGTGAGTCGACCTCATTTCCTCGACACATCGACAAACAAATGGAGGGATTTGGAGTGGCCGGGAATTGGGGTCATTTCTAATTTACGTTGGCATAACAACAGCACTGATCTCGCGTTCGTTTTCTCTTCGGCGCGATCAGTTTGGGACATCTATTCTGTTGATGCGAAAACAAACAAAGTTACGCGGTGGTTGAGAGGCAGCAGCAATGGAATCGATGTTGATAAGTTTGCCGAGCCTCAGGTGATCCATTGGAAATCTCAGGACAATCGCGAAATTTCAGGACTGCTTTATCGTCCGCCTGCGAAGTTCACCGGCAAACGACCAGTAATAATCGACGTTCACGGCGGGCCAGATAACCAAGCACGTCCAGAGTTTAATGGCCCAGACAACTACTTTGTCGCTGAATTGGGTGTAGCAAAGATTTATCCGAATATTCGGGGCTCAGCCGGTTATGGAAAGACGTTCTTGCGACTTGATGATGGATACAAACGCGACGGTGCCGTTCAAGATATTGGTGCCCTGCTCGATTGGATCAAAACACAGCCCTTCCTGGACTCGGAACGTGTGATGATCAGTGGAGGCAGTTATGGCGGCTACATCGCCCTTTCAGTCGCTGCGAACTACAGTGATCGAATTCGCGCTGCACAGTCACTGTCCGGTCCTAGCAATATCGCGACGTTCCTCGAACACACTGAGGATTGGTTACGCGATCGTTGGCGCGAAGAATACGGAGATGAACGAGATCCCAAGATGCGGGCTTACCTGGATCGCATTGCGCCACTCACGAATGCGCAAAAAATAAGGAAGCCGTTGATGATCGTTCAGGGCGAAAACGATGCCCGCGTGCGAACCAGCGAAGCAAACCAAATCGTCAGCGCGGTAAAGAAAACGGACACACCGGTCTGGTATCTGCTCGCAAAAAACGAAGGGCATGATTTCACTCAAAGCACACTTGATTTGCAGTTGTATGAAACCGTCATGTTCGTAAACCAGTTTCTGCTCAAATGAGAAACAAACACCGGAGGGAGTATGAAGAAACTAAGAAGATTAATCGCTACAATCACGCTGGCCTCAACACTCTTGTTTGGCAGCGGCTCATTGATGGCTGTTAGAGCCGACCAGACCAGCGGAGGTCCGCAAGGAACATCAGCCAGCAAATCTGGGGGCCCATCATCCTCTTCAGGAACCATGACCGATGCGGAGTGGGCATATTTTTTGTGGCTGCTTCTGATTTGGCTTTGTTGGGGCGGCCTATAATCCCCTTGTTCTTCCTAGAACAGGAATCCAATTGGGATCAGTAAGCGCTGAATTGGTAGCGGAATATTGTGCTGCTACGGTGCACTATTGTCCTTTGCCTGATCTCTTCCGCTGTCTTTGGGCAGCAGATCGATCAGTCTGACATAAAGGATCGCGATCAGCTTGTGACCGCGCTGATAGGCGCGTGCCGTGCCGATCCGTCTTGTAGCGGTGACCTGCTCGACTCCCACAAGGCCCTAATTACTCCTGAGCTTTGGCAGCGAATCATCTCAATGGCCGATTACCGGGCCATCGATCCTCTTGCTGCTTACCAGTTGGCGCTTGAGCTTTCGACCAGGCTTAACAACAAACGACTCTTAGGTCTCACCCATTACAAAATCGGATGGTATCAATTCGGCGAGGGCAAGATCGCCGATGCTATCGAGAGCTATTCGAAAAGTAAATTGCTCTTGGAGGATTCGCAATCACGCCGGGATTTGATCTACGTGCTTGCTGATCTAGGCACCCTCAATATTTTCGCTTCTGATTACGTCAAGGCCTATCAGTTCTCAGAAGAGAGCCTTGCAGTGGCGGAACAAGTTAAGGAATCAAGCGCGACGGAGAGTCTGTGGCCTGACGAATACGGAATTGCCACGGCGTTCGCGAATCTCGGTAATGTGGTCAAGCGAACTGGCGACTATGATAAGGCACGACAGTATTTTCAGCAGTCATTGAAAACCCTCGAAGGAATTAGGACTGATCGAGAGAAATACTCGTACAAATTCGTGGATGACCTTTGGGATATCGGTCAGACCTACAGCGATGAGGGTGACTACATGCATGCCTTGGTCTACCTCGACAAGAGTCTGTCGATGGCAACGGAAGCGCATGAGACTGGCAGGACTGCGGGAATTATTAACGGTTTCGGGATTCTGTACCTAAATCAAAGGGACTACGCTAAAGCCATCGACTTTTTCCAGAAGGGCCTGAAGCTCGCAATCGCCGCAAATGATCGATTCAAACAAGCGGACATGCTGTTGAATCTCGGCGTCGCCTATCAATTCAGCCAAGACTATCCCTCATCATTGAACAATTTTAGGCTCGCTCAGGAGATCGCAAAACAGATCGACTATTCGGAGTTGTTAGTCTTGATTCAGGAAGCGATGGGCGTGGCCTACTCCGCCCAAGGCAAATATGCCGACTCTCTGCAGACGCTGGACTCAGCTCTCGTGACGGCGAGAAGCAAAGGAGACAAAGCCCGGATTGCAGAACTCCTTTGGCGTCGCTCGCAAGTTAACCTCGCGAGCCATGACACAGCCACATCGATTAGTAACGCCACAGAAGCGATCCAAATATCGGACCAACTGAATTTGAAAAATGTTCGCTACTTGGCGTTAACCGAGTTAGGCAGAGCCTACCGTGCTAGGGGTCAAACCGATCTCGCGATGCAAACGTTCAAGGAGGCGACATCTCAAATTGAGAGCATGCGAAATCAGGTCGCCGGGTTAGAGAACGAACGTCAACTTTTCTTCGAAGACAAGGTTGATCCATATCACGAGATCGTGGAGATGCTTCTCTCAACGAACAATGAACAAGAACGTGGACAAGCACTCCAAACCGCCGAATCTGCGAAGGCGCGCGTCCTGCTCGACGTGTTTAGTGGCGGCCGAATTGAGTTGATGAAGGTGATGTCCGATCGAGATAAGACTGAAGAAAGAAGACTCAACCAGCGCATTGTAGATTTGAATAATCAGATCACTCGGGAAAACGGAAAAACAAAATCCGATCCCGGTGTTCTGAGGAGCTTGGGCGAGGAGCTGAGAACAGCGCGCATTCAGTATGAAACTTTCCAGAACCTGCAGTATGCTGCGCATCCAGAACTTAAAACAAATCGGGTGCAAACGAAACCCGCGACGCTCACGGATATCAACACTCTGCTTGATCCCACAACGGCCTTCCTTGAGTACGTTGTAACTGATTCCAAGACGTATTTGCTCGTATTAACAAAAGGACAAAATGGAGAATCGCCAACACTGCGCGCTTATCCAATCGCAATCAGTGTCGGTGACACAACCAAGCGTACACGTGACTTCCGGGACATGATTACGACGCAGAGCGCCTTCGCTGACGACGCACGTGGTCTCTACGACCTGCTCGTCAAACCGGCTGAGCAGCAGCTCAAAGGAAAGACTTCACTCTGCATCGTCCCCGACGGAATTCTTTGGGACCTTCCCTTTCAAGCATTGGAGCCAAGAGAGGGCCATTATCTCCTTGAAGATTACTCGATATCCTATGCTCCATCTTTGAGCGTACTCGGGCAAATGTCGGGCAGGAAGAAAACAGAAACGACTGGTACGTCGCTACTTGCTTTTGGAAATCCCAACCTGCAGAACGAAGTCGCCGCGAACATGAAAGCCACTTATCGCGGCGAGACTCTTGGCCCCTTACCCGAAGCGGAAATAGAAGTGAGTGCGCTCAGGAACATTTGGGGACCGTCTTCAAGTCGAGTAGTAATTGGGGCTAGCGCCAGAAAGAACCTGTTCCGATCAGAGGCTTCGAAATACAAGATTATTCATCTCGCCACGCACGGCATTTTGGACGACACCAGTCCGATGTACTCGCGACTGGTGATGGCTCGTGCCGAGAATGATCCGAACGATGACGGACTACTCGAGGCGCGTGAGATTATGCGACTCGACCTTCATGCCGATTTGGTGGTGCTGTCAGCTTGTCAAACAGCGCGCGGTAGAATCGGCGCAGGGGAAGGCATGATCGGAATGTCGTGGGCTTTCTTCGTGGCTGGCGTGCCAACGATGGTTGCGAGTCAGTGGAAAGTTGATTCCGCGAGTACTGCGAAGTTAATGATCGATTTCCACAAACGGTTAAGAGCGGAAGGTGCCACGCCTGCCCTCAACAATGCATCCGCCTTACAACAAGCTGCGCTAAGCCTGATGAAAGATCCAAGATATCGCCATCCTTATTTTTGGGCCGGTTTTGTTTTGATTGGGAGAGCACACTAACCGCCTGGCGGTGATCATCTAGTTCTGATAATTAGTGAAATTCTACGGACCAAAATTACAACAAACCCCAATTTTCTCACAGTTAGTGCAACCAAATGCTGATCCCTTCCGACCAGATACTCGCCAGCTATTGTCTTTGAGATAAACGACCCTCGATTCGCAGCGGTCCTTGTTGGAGCGCGGGCATGGACGTCATGCGCGCTTAATCTAAAGGTTTTCTTCCTTCGCTGGCGCTCTTGTATTCCATATTTTCAAGTTTCAAATCTATCTCGGCGACTTCTCGCTTAAGTACCAAGGCATTCTTGAAAATCGAGTAACTGGATATCAGTTTGTCCAAGTGTTCGCTAGTAACTCTGTAGCGGTTGATGGGTGAATGGGATTAATGTTTGCGGAGTCTAGTTTGCAGAGAACGAATTACTTAATTAGACGTTTTTGGTATAGGAATGAACATTTAGGTGTAATCCTCGATTCATCACCGAAATAGGCCAGCAAAACAAGTGCAGCAAGTGGTACGTCGGTTGCGAATGGGAGGCATGGGTCACTCGATTCGACTCACTTTTATTGACTTTTAAGTGTTTCGGATTTAGCCTTGAGATTCCCCACAGAACGTTGCTAGAGATTGGGGATAGCGAAAGTGACTATCGAACAGTCAGTGTCTGACGCTTGGGTCTGCAAATAGAAAAAAGTTAGTCCCATCAGAACGTATACACCCGCGTCAGATAAGTGTTATTGCAGGCCCAGAAAGGTGTATGCGTGTCCGTTCTCAATCAACTTACATTACTCTTTGTTGGCCTACTCGGCCTCTTGAGCCTGCTGTTCATTGTAAGCAGACCCTTAGCGAAAGAGTTTGAGGCTACAGGCAGAGTGTGGATTCGCGCCATCAGGGGGCTTCAGGCTGAATGGGCGAAAGGCCAACTATCTTCGCCACCACCTCGGGCTTTAATCGAAACTCGTTCCAAAGACGAGTCAGATTTGGCCGCTTAGAGTAGTGGCATATAAATCGAACTCTGTCTGTTTCTCTCGCGCGAACTTATGCGGATATCAGTAACTATCAGAACCGAGGAATTATCGTCGCCGCCAAGAACGAACCTCCTCAAATAGTTTTTTCAGAACAGCCGAGTTGGGATTTGCCTCTAGAAGAACGTGGAATTCGTGCTCGGCCTCCGCAACCATTCCCTCTCGCGCATAAAAAAGGCCAAGGGTGAAATGGGATTGAGAGTTAGTTTTCAATTGATCCAATTCGCGAACTTTGTTTTGGCTTAGAACCTTAAACTTCCCTTGAGACACGATAGCTGAGGCGTCACCTTCTTTGTTTACCGCGCGGATCGTCCACGTATAAACTCCGCCTCGCTTCAATGGTGTGGTAGTTGCCCAGGTTCTACTTGTAGCCGGGAGGTTTTCGCTCTTGGCGACCTGATGAAATGTTTCATCCGCAATCTCAATGCGATAAGCCTCAGCTGTTTTCAAGGGCGTCCAACGAAGCGTTGGTTTTGTATCCCCAACGACAGTTCTTACGGGATAAATAACTCTGATCCGTTCTTCAGTTCCGCTCGGGCCTCTCTCAGAAACTTCAGCGGTCGCCACCTCGTCGAGAACGCTTGGGCGGTTCAATCGTTCTTCCGTTAATGCCTCTTTTACTGCTTGTCGCGTCTCCGCTGAAAGGGATGACGCTCCGACAACATTACCGGCGTCATCGATCGCTATCTCGTTGGAGCCATCTTTAACGGCTATGACTCTGCGGGATTCTTCACCAGGCTTTTTACTCGGCGGGTTTTCTGCCAAGTTCGGCGGGTTGAGTCCGCTGTTGGGTGACGGAGCAAGAACCGGGAGTTGAGGCGATGCGGAAGGGGTCGGCTGTCTACCGGTAGTGAGACCGGGTTTAGTTGACCTCAACCTGAGTATTCCAATTAAGGCGACAGTTGCGAAAGCAATCAGAGCGATCACGGCCGCAATGCGAAGCGGCATTGAGAATCGGCGCGATACAGTCTCAGCTGTTCGATGCGCAATAACTCGCGTATGTGACGCCGCTTTCATTGTTGCCAACGATTCACGTAAATCCTCAACGTCGGACGAACATTCAGCGCAGTCTTCGAGATGTAACTTCACCGTGCCTCGGTCCAAGGCATCGAGTTTGTCGTCAACAAAGGCCTCGATCGTTTCCAGATCCAAATGGTAAGGCTTCTCGCTCTCTGGCGTGACGAGATGCGTCGTTAGCGCTTCCAGCGCCACAGTTTCTGTCTGCGGTGTGACGACCAGTTGTCGGCACGTCTCACACGCCAACACGTGATCGTAAATTACACTTCGGTCTCCACGCGTTAATGCCTCAGCGTGAAAACGTTCTACCAGCTCGTTTGAAAGGTGTGCGCTCATTTCAACCTCACCGAATCTGAAATATCTTCGCCGAGAAATTCTCGACGACGCCTTTCTAGTCGCTCTCTGACTGCTCTTCGAATATTCATTACCTTTGACTGACTGATGCCCAAGTCCCTGGCGATTTCCGCGTCAGACATCGGCAATTCATTCAGGATTTTTCTGAACTGTTCAATGGACACTTCCAGCAGTTGCGCGAGATGTTCCTCCGTAGCAATTTTCGTAAACAGAAACCACTCAATGCCGTAGCCGTAACTATCCGTCATGTTGAGCAGTAGGGATTTGCGCTGTTCCACACGCAGATGCTGAATCTCGACAAACAACCGATGCAACAATCTCTGGTTATCAACCGCGCCAACAATGTCCGGTGGCAAAGTGATGAGCGGCGTTGATTGGACAAAATGCTCATCATCAATACTTACGGTTTGAACTTCCACACCCTCGCTGGCGATATTAACGAGATCGATTAACTCATCCAGCTTGACCGGCCGGCCACGATTGTTCAGCACCTGAAGAACAAGTTCGGCCGTGTTCTTTTTGTGCGGTACGTTGGACCCGAACATCAATTCGAGTTGTGAAGGGACAGCGCCGGTGCCCATACCAACGCCTGATTTCCAAGCGGCATACCCGCAGATCAAATCGCCGCCGTTGTCATCTTTCCAAAGCGCCAAATTTGAGTTCGCCGCAATCAATCGCCGAACTTTCTGCCGCAAGTTCCTCTGGTGACGATCTTGTGCTCTGAGAAGATCGGAAAAGACCGATGAAGTGGTCGTTGCGACTAAACCGGCGAAGTTGGAAATTGGATGTTGCTTCGGATCACTCTTGCATTGCTGAAGGTTGGGCAATAATCGAATGCATACATCAACGAAGATATCTTGAGTATGGAAGTAAGCTGGTATGCGGGCGCCCTGTCGGAAGCTGCGCGCGATTCGGTAAACGATGGGTCGCGCCTTTTCGAGTAGCCTATGGAGATGCTCCTGGCCGGCTGCCTCTGATGAATTGAGATACGGGAGCAACTGTTGATCGATTGCTCCTTTATCCTCACTTTCGTTGTCTGGCGTCAAATCCACGTTTTTGGCCCAAATCCTACGAATGAGTGTACGGTTAGGCTAAGCGGCTAACAAGGCACTTTTCCAGCCCCTAGTGCTTCAAGATATGCCGCCGCCCAACTCTTCGTCTGTGTCGTATTACACAAAGGATGGTAGTTGAATTGCATCTTTAGCTTGGTTGTGAATAATCTTGGCCGCGCCCGCCTCCCCGGTGGGCGAAGCGGTTAGGTGGGGTGAGGACACCTAGCCTCAGGGCGGGGCTTGTGGGAGGGCCTCGCCCGTTTTCTTGAAGCCACATATTCTTAGCTAAAGGTCGTTTCGGTTCCTTTGTTGTTGTCGAAACAAGGATCGAGCAACGAGCATTCCGCAACTGTTATTGAACAGACCTTCTTTGAGCAAACATCGTCCACTTGGGACATTCGCGATAAGATATCCTAGCGTTTCAAAAGAGCATTTATCCTATTTCTTACCTCCATTAGAAATGAAGACACGCTCCAAATTATTACCTTCGCAGCGCCATCGCTGCGTGTACTGCGGAGTGGCCGCAGATACTAAAGATCATACGCCGCCCCGATGTTTACTGCGCAAGCCTTTGCCCTCTAATCTGATTACGCTGCCCGCTTGTCGCAAATGCAATCACGGGTTTTCCTTCGACGAGAAAGTTGTCCGAGCATTCTTGGCTCAGATCAATGCGCACCCTGACATGATCAACGAACGAGAGCCAGGGGGTTGGCTAGATTCAACCTGTAAGCGCGATCCTAGCCTCAAAAAGATTCTTGAGGAGAGTCGACAGCCGAACGGTAATTACGCAATTACTACAGACCTTTATGGCAGTTTTGACCGGGTGTTTCGAAAAACTGTGCAAGGACTATTCTTTGGATTGTATGACCGACTAGTTCCGAGAAAAAAGATTCAGGTCACTCGTATTGAAGACCGACGACTGACTAACCCAGAAGTAGTAATCGCGGAAGTGCGGCCAAATCCTCTGATTGACATCACTGACGAACCCCTTTCCGAAATAACGCCCAACAGTTGGCACAGCCGCGAACCCATTTATATCGTGACCCTCACACCTCTAACGGAAGGCGCTCCAATTCAACGAGCGTTCCGGCTGGTAAGGGAAACTCCAGTCGAGTGGATACATCTGCAACCGGGCCTTTTTAGCTTCGCCTTCGTTAAATTTGAGAAGGGCGGTACCGCCTGTATTTTCGAACTCTGGCAAACTCTGATCGTCACAGTTGTCGCGCCGTGGCCAGCAGCACGCGGGCCCATGCGTCGGGGCCGCGAGAATCCGCTATCTCGTCGGAAGGCCTAATAATTGGCCGTAATCCTTGTCAACCAAACGTCGACGTTGTTTTCCTATCATTCGAGTGGCATATAATGGCACCGCTTTGCGTACCGTCCGCCTCAGGCTTCGCGGACGATCTGTTTCCTGAAGAAGACCCACAGTTTGCTGATGGACTTCCTGCGTTGGAATGATTCAATCGCCGCACACTTCTTCCGGCTAGAAATGGCAGGCCGCCGAGTGTTTCTGTTTCTTACTGAAGACGTCTTGCATGAAGTTAGCGGCGGGACAGCGGGTGTTGATGATTTTATGGAGGCCATCAAGATCGGTCCTCCGAATGTAACGCGACAAGGCCTTTGCCAAAGAGCATTGCAGATAATGCAAGGCTGGCGAACACTCAATTTCCCATTCCCTCCCTACATAGCTTATCTAGCGCTTTTTGTTTTGGCCGCAGGATTGGAAGGCGATTTTGCGTCGCATGCATATTATCCAAAACTTCGAAGTTTGCTAGGTGAAGAACCGAAACCGGGTCAGTACCCGTCGTTCGACCAAATGGTCACAGTATGGGATGACTTGGAGCTCTGGTCGAATAAGGACCAGGAAGGCAAACTCGGGATCTTCTACAACTCAATCGCCGGCAGTTGGTTTCACGTCGGTATTCCTATAGCGCAAACGTTTCTGACAGAGCGTGAACGGGGCGTTCTTCCCGCTATCTTCGCAAGAACGGCGATGGATCCGAATGCGCCCCCGTCAGACGGAGAATTAGCCGCTTTAATTAGAAGGTTTGGTCAAGGCGAGCTAAGGCCTAGAACTCTGTCTCTGCTTGCGAGGGAAAATGCTGGCGAAGAAGATTTGCGAAGCGTCTTAATTGAGACGATCGGCGAAGAACTCCGCGATTGGGACGGAGCATTGACCACAGAGACAGAATTGAGTGAGCAGGGTCTCCTAAACGGCACATTGCGCCTTTGCTGTAAGCTTGATGAAGTGGCGGGTACTGTGAAATTCACCTTGCGCTTTAACTCAAAACACGATTTTCCGATTGACGGTTTATCCCTGGAATCGCCTGGAGGTCGGCTTAATGCAGAAGAGTATGGACTGGGATGGTCAACGCCACTCGTTAGAGATTCCGATGGAGTAGAAACTGACGCCGCGCGCTTCGATTGGTCCCACGATTTGGTTATGAAGGATGAGGAACGACAATGGGTTGTTAGGTCTCATGGAGCTTCTGTCAGAGTATTCGTCAGTGGGGCGCCGGACGGTATTAATGGCTTAATCGAGGTTAGAAAGCTCCCACAGTCAATGGGCTTTTATTTAGCAGTCAGAAAAGGCTCGTTTGCTGCCATACATGAATGGGGCAAGGAGCAGTGTGAAGGGTTTAGACAAATAGACGTCCGTGGCCTTCCTAGCGAGTGGCTATTCTGCGGCGCAAATCGCGCATTAGATGATGCCGGAATAAAAGCTCGATATCCAATGCTTTCATTGCCGATTGCCACCAAGCTTTCTTTTGAAGGTGGCGTTCGCATTGCTCGGGGGAACCAATATTTTAGCTTCGCCCCACCGCGCATTAAATTAGAGGGAACCGGCGAGTCAATCGACGTCTATTGCAATGACTCACGTCTTGAGTATCAGCCCACCGGGGATTTCTATGCGATACCAGAAAACTTGCCGATCGGTACGCAACTCATCGTGGAGGCTCGTCGCAATGGGTCGGCAATTCGAAAACTGTCCTTTTATCTCGAGGATGAGTTTCCGGCGTTTGATTATAAGCAAGCGACGCAGTTCGACAGTGTCGGTAACCACAGCGGAGAGATGACAGGTACAGGTGCGATAGCTGGAGCCTTAGTCGAAGGACTCACTCTAGCGTCGTTCGATTTGAGCCAAACACTTCATAGAACCGGAACCGCTTCCGTATTTTATGTAGGCCGGGCACCGGGCCAGATCGTTGAACATCCTAACGAACCACTCCCAGACACATGGGCGCCGATTTGGCAGATAACAATGCGCCGGACTGGAACTGTTGAGTACTGCGGGATAAGCCTGTCGAACTCCGACCCGACTGAGCTGATTCAAACCGGGGATCAAAAAAGAGTGCAATTGTGGAAAGAACTGATATGGCATCGCAGGAAAAGAATTACGCCACCGCCCACTTCAAGTCTAAAGGGATTGTGGCGCAAATATCAGGACATTGCGCGGCATGTATGAAGCTGAAGACAGTTTATTGAATGTGATTTCGGCCAAGAGAGAAATGACTTGGGCCGAGTACAAAAAACTATACGACGAGCTATACAGCACGCAGATTCTCAGCAAGGAGCTCGGCGAATCAAATATCAATTTCAAAAGAAGCCAGACGGCACGGGCCTTAAATGCGCTCGGCCATTGTGATATCGAATTCTCGAAAGATATTCAGAGAGTGCTGTCTGCTCCTCCAGTTTTCGTTCGTTTGCCAGAAACCGGCCTGCCCAAGGCAACACTAGTAGGCTCTCGTTTACCACACACGATCAATCGCCTCAAAGATATGGCAAGAAGATCGCGCAGTAGAGTAAGAGTTAGACTCGATAAACAGCCGGACGATTATGTGCTTGCCCCACTTCGGGTCGTTGTAGAAACTGACTACGTTAAGGATCTCTCTGCTTTTTCGGAGTCACTGGGACTGAAGTTCGAGAATGAACCGGCAGCGTGGTTGGTAATAAACTTCGCATCCTCGGTGAGCCAATACATAGCTGGCCTTTCATGGTCCCGCCGGCGTGACCTAAATTGGCCGCGAAGTGATTTTAGTCTCGATACCCTGACCTATAGACTAGCCCAACGGCAACACGAAGACATTCGATTGAGTCGCTACGTAGATCCCACGCGGAACGTTGATTTGTATTTGTTATGGAAAGGCGATGAGTGCGCAGAAGTCGATCGAGATTGGGGCCGATACGCTGCCCTTCAATTGGCCGGCATCAATGTCGTTCGATATAACTTTGAGCAATTCGAATTCGCAACACCAACTAGTGTGCCGTTACCGAGGTTAATTGCGCGCTCCTTGACCCTATGCTCCGGGTTCTTGCCAATAGTGATACGGTCTGCCTCGGAATGGCTGTCAGATCTAAGTTACTCCACAAGCGTCTATAGAGGCATTCCGCCGGCGGTTGCAGAATTAGCCGCCACAAAGATCGGCCAGACGCTAGCCTCTTGATCTTTGGACTGCAAGAATAATAAGGACAACCAACATGAAGGACCCCATCGCTTCTTTTGAAAGAATCCGAGACAACTTCTTGCTTTATGTTAAGACGGCATTTGGCACCCAATTCCCCTCCATAGAGCGGGAGCGCGAACTTTTGCTCAGGCGACCCGGTACGTTTTGCCAAGACCCGTGGATTGAACCATTGCCTCGTTACCAAACCTCAAAAACACTTGCCGATTTTGTGAATGGCGACATTCCAAATCTTACAGAAGGAGCGCTTCGTGATTTCAAGGAGCTAGCGCTGTGCGGCCTTGTTGGGGATTATGAATTGTTCACCCACCAAGATGAGATGTTAGGTCGTGCGATGGGTGGTCAGCATGTCGTCGTGACAGCAGGAACCGGCTCTGGAAAAACCGAATCGTTCTTGTTGCCGCTTTTAGCTTATCTATCGCAAGAGTCCGCATCCTGGTCTGCTCCAAATGCACCTGCGGTACACCACAATGACTGGTGGAAAAACGAGGGATGGCAACAAGACTGTGCAGATTCGCGGGCTAGCTGTCGGGTATCCCAACGCGCTCACGACACACGAGACGCAGCAGTTCGAGGGCTAATTCTTTATCCGATGAATGCCCTTGTTGAAGACCAACTCACGCGACTTCGGCGAGCCCTGGATTCCGATCAGAGTCGTGAATGGTTCAGAACCCGTCGAAACGGGAATCGAATCTACTTTGGAAGGTACAACGGCTCAACTCCCGTTGCGGGACATGAGGAGAATGAAAATGGTCGGCCAAACAAGTCAAAAATCGAAGCACTAATCGAAGAGATACGAAGGATCGAAGGAGCCGCTGATGCAGTCGACAGACATATCGAAAAGGTACAGGAGCAATATCCAGACGACCGCACTCGTCAAGAGGGCGCGCGCGACGCCAGATTCTTCTTTCCTCGGCTAGACGGCGCCGAGATGTCATCAAGGTGGGATATGCAAGATGCGCCACCCGATATTCTGATTACTAATTACAGCATGCTCAGCATCATGCTGATGCGAGAAGCCGACCAGGACATCTTCGATAAGACAAAGGCGTGGCTAACGAAAGAAGGTAGTGTATTTCACTTAATTGTAGATGAACTTCACTTGTATCGCGGGACTGCGGGAACAGAAGTGGCATATCTGCTCCGTTTACTTCTCAATCGCTTAGGTCTGACACCAGAGAGTCCAAAACTGAGAATATTGGCATCAAGCGCGTCGCTCGATCCCGACGATGCTCAAAGCCGAACGTTCTTAACAGAGTTCTTCGGTTCAAATTGGAGCGCTGAACAAATTGTTACGGGAACCGTGCTGCAAGCCAGATTGAACGTGGGTGATGGGACGCCACTATCGCGCGACCCATTTATGCGACTGGCTGAGGCGCAGAGACGTGGCGATGAAGCGCTGATACAAGAGGCATATCGTGACATTTCAAGGAGCATCGCAGGCACCCACGACGAGAACACACCTGCATTGGAGGAATTGCGAAGTGCGCTTCAAAGCGAGTCGAATCAAATCGGATCAAGAATGCAGCTGGCATGCCAGATTGGTGGCGACACAAGAGCAGTCTCTTTAGAGCATTTCGGGAAGAGTCTGTTTGGGCAGAATATCTCCAATGAGGAATTGTTTCTTGCTGTTGACGGATTACTGAGTGCTAGGAGTCAATGTGAAACCGGACCACACTCGTCGTTGCCAGCTTTTAGACTCCATTGGTTTTTTCGAAATATCGAGGGTCTTTGGGCTTGCACGGAACCGGGTTGTCAGGCAGACAGAGAGGATAATCGGACATTAGGAAGGCTTTTTGAGAAGCCTCGAATATTGTGTGGGTCGAACGAGGGACAACACCGGGTTTTAGAAGTTCTATATTGCGACAGGTGCGGCATGGTTTTTTTTGGAGGCAGCCGATTAACGCAGCCGAATAATAATGGATGGGAATTACTGAATAGCGATCCAGACGTAGAAGGAATCCCAGATCGCCAGACAGCGCGATTCGTGGAGCGAAGAACATACCGAGAATACGCCATCTTTTGGCCACTAGGTGCGGCTAGATTGCACCCAGAAACTCCCCGCACTTGGCAGCATCCATCCCTGATTGAGAAACCAAGGAATTCTCCTGGTCAAAGCAATAGAGATACAACAAACGCTCGTTGGGCTGTAGCCTCAATCGAAACAACGAGCGGACGGGTAGAACTCGGATCGAAAAGTACCGCATTCCCAGAAAGTCATTGGGTGCCGGGCTACATTTTTCATCTGCCTAATCTTCCGCAAGACGAACAAGAAAAATATTCCGCGTTACCATCAATATGTCCGTGCTGTAACGCAGATTATCGGCAACGAGTCTCACGCAAATCTCCGGTGCGCGGATTCCGAACAGGTTTCTCCAAAGTGAGCCAGCTGCTTTCGAAGGAACTAATCCGTGCTCTGCCAGAGGGCGACTTGCGAAAATTGGTGATCTTTTCTGATAGCCGTGAAGATGCTGCCTCAATTTCTAACGGCATTGAGCGCAACCATTACAGCGATCTCGTGCGTGAAACGATGTATGACGAATTGAGCGATATCGCGATAGGCGAAGTCAGCTTGCTCAAAGATCTGGAAGAATCCGAAAAACCTGTAACGCCCGAAGCGATTCGTTATTCGAGCAGAAATCCGAACGCTCAACAAAGGTTGCTGGATACCATGGCTCTTGCGACGGCCGATGTACCATTAGGATTACCCAAGATTCAAAGTGACATGTTGAAACAAGCTCGTGACCGCGCTATTTCAACCATCGCTGAAATTAGGCAAAGAGCCTCAACGCGGACTGCCCAACTGAGGCTCTTGTTTGAATCTGCGGATCTTGCTGCCGATCGCGATGGCCCCGGCTTCCTCATTTCGAAGCTAAAGCAGCTAGGAATCAACCCTGCGGGAAACCATGTTCTCTATCAGGATTTTAACTACGACGGTAGTTGGCATTCTTGGACAGACTTGTTCGACTTCACATCTCCAGATGAAGTATGGAACAGAAACATTTCCCCATCTGCCTTGACTGCTAGAGAGTCCAAGCTCCGTGCCAAGGTGAAATCCGAAATATCTAATGTTCTATTTAGCAGATCCTATTTCGGTTTCGAATCTGCTGGATTAGGCTTCGCTTGTTTGGATGTTGCAGATGAAAGACTCTCCTCGTTAGCAACAAAGTGTGGTCTCTCGGAAGAAGTTTTTACTCAAATATCTAATGGATGTTTAAGAATATTAGGCGACCTCTACCGATACCACCAGGAGCCTCAGGATTTTCCACTCAACGACTGGTTTGATTGGAGTCAGGCGCGCGCGTCGCTTAAGAATTATGTCGAGCAGTGTGCGACGCGAAACTCTCCGCTAACGAAGGCCGATCTTCAAGCTTGTCTTTGGGAAGCAATCTGCGATGAAAGTGGCCATGAATCAATGGTTATCGATCCGCGCCGTGTGAGGGTAAAAGTAGCGGTTCCCGCAGACCCGGTTTGGATATGCCCTCTGTGTAAACGTGAACATTTGCATCACGCGGGCGGCACTTGCACCAGATGTTATGCCGATCTCCATAACGATTCGGATGCGACGTGTGGCGATCTTCACGAGCGTAACTATTACGCAACTGAGGCATTTGCGCGAGATGAACCGTTTCGCCTCCACTGCGAAGAACTTACAGCGCAAACAGATGATCAACCTGAGCGTCAGAGATTGTTCAGAAATATTGTTGTAAATGTAACAAGCGGAGCTAAGCGAAGACTCATACCTGTCGTCGATGAAATAGATGTGTTGAGTGTAACGACCACCATGGAGGTGGGCGTTGACATAGGGAATTTGGAAGCTGTGATGCTCGCTAACATGCCACCGATGCGATTCAATTACCAGCAAAGAGTCGGACGGGCGGGTCGGCGAGGCCAACCATTTGCAATTGCAATCACACTGTGCCGGGGTCGCAGCCATGATGAGCACTACTATAACCATCCGGATCGTATTACTGGCGACAAACCGCCAGTACCATTCTTATCTATGTCTAGGCTGGAAATCGCTCGTCGGCTGGTTGCAAAGGAATCGTTGCGCCGCGCCTTTCGAAATGCCGGCATTAGGTGGTGGGACAGCCCGACACCTCCGGACAGTCATGGCGAGTTCGGTACTGTGGCTGATTGGACCGGCCCCCAGAAAAAGCGCAGTCTAAATTGGCTTTCAATCACGGAGGAGATTTCGGAGATATCTAGAGCACTGACTACTGGAGTTGCGGATCAGATCAGTCACACAGAACTCACAAGGTATGCGACGAACGAGCTGGCGAACGATATTGACAACGCGGTAAGTAATCGAAGCTTCGCCGCGCCGGGTCTCGCCGAAAGATTAGCTGAAGGAGCAGTACTCCCCATGTTTGGAATGCCATCACGAGTTCGATCGCTATATAACGGGATTCGAGGGAATGAAGCTCTTACTATAGATCGTGATCTTGATCTCGCTATTACGGAATTCGCCCCCGGTTCTCAGAAGACGAAAGATAAGCGCATCTACACATCCATCGGATTTACAGCTCCGCTTCTTCACGTCAACCGGCGCGGATGGATTACCGCTACAGCAGATCCGCTACCTTATAGACGCTGGATACTGCGTTGCGAACAGTGCCATTACACAAGAACATCTGATCAACAACCTCTGGATCAAGCGTGCCCAGACTGCGGCCTTACTGTTTCGACAGATGGCACGGGCGGTTTTAGGATTTTCGAATTCGCTGTTCCAGCGGCTTTTCGCACAGCGTTGAACCGCGGTGAGGATGCCAAAGAGGATTCGGAAGTGTTGATTAGTGGGGCTGGCACAGTCGCCGAGTCTGATTCGAATCCCAGTGCAATTGTTCCCGGAACAAACACCTGTATCGCCTTCTCTGAAACAGGTAGTGTGCTTCGGTTGAATACGCGAAGGGATCAGCTTTTTACTGGTGCTCTAGGTACAGCGTCATTGGTGCGAAGGGTTCTTGAGTTTTCCGATCAATGGATCGACAGTCGGTATCAAAACACTCAAGACGGCGTGGTCTTTCGCGCGACTAACTCTGACGAAAACATTGCACTTGCTTCGCCGAAGACAACGGATCTGTTGCGAATCCGTCCCGATCAAGTAGTCACAGGCCTGAACCTTGATCCCATTCGAGAAGGCGCTGCAGTCAAGGCTGCGTTTTATTCGGCAGCATTTATTATTCGGTCGGTTGCGGCTGAAACACTGGATATCGATCCTGACGAGATCGACATAAGTAACCTTCGACGCGTCGAAAGGTCGGACGGTACCCACGTCGGCGAAATCGTGATTAATGATCACATCGCGAATGGTGCCGGGTTCACAAAATGGGTCGCCGAGAATTGGAAGCCCCTTCTAGACGGAGCGATAAGCGAGAATCCGCCCCTTGGTTCATTTGCCGCCGCTCTGGTTTCGCCGGAACACAGAACTGGCTCGCAAAAGTGTGATTCGTCATGCCCGGATTGTCTTAGACACTATCGCAACATGGCGTACCATGGCCTCCTTGATTGGAGGCTTGGATTGTCGTTGTTGCGCGTCTTAGCAGAAGAGAATTTTGTCTGCGGGTTAGACGCGCAATTTGGCTACCCTGAGCTAGAGGATTGGCTTTCTATGGCCCGGACATTAAGGGATGTTTTTTGCCAGTCATTTACTACTTGTGTGCCATATGAGTTCGGGCCTTTGCCAGGAATGCAGGTAGGTGGTCGAAGTGTTGTGATCGTCCATCCCTTTTGGGATCAATCTCGACCGACAGGTCTCTTCGCGGAAGCTTTGGCCACAGTGGAGTCAGATAGCACAGTTAAGTTTTTGGATACCTTCAATCTCCTTCGCCGAATGAGTTGGGCATATCAGCGGCTCGCGGCGTGACGAACACATGATTACTCCCGGGGTCTTACCTCAAACACCCGCTCTCCACCCACTCAAGCGAGTATCTCCGAGTAGGTTCTCCTCTCTGACCGAGTGTTCGTTGCGTGAGATTTGGAGCGCATCCCGTCAACCGCCATCGTTACCCAGCTCGCCAGCTGCTCGCTTAGGTAGTGTGATCCATCGATTATTAGAGAATTCCGGTAAAGGACTAATCAAGACTATAGACGTAGTAGAGATTCAGGATGTTTGGGACGGCCTTGTGAGGGACACCGAACAAGAGATGGATGAATCCTGGTTAGAGCGAACGCTTGTTCCGTTGAAGAGAACAGTCCCCCAGTATGAGGTGAGAAGAATACGCGCTTGCATGAGAGCAAAGGAGATTCTAAGCGCGAGGGTGTCCGTTGAAACAGTCGAAGCTGACAAGAGGTCGCGGAGATTTGAGACTTGGATCGAAACCAAAGATGGGCTTGTCGGCGGGACAATTGACGAAATTCAACAAACGGAAGCTGGCACCGTTCTCCGAGACTACAAGAGTGGCTACATAATGACGGCAGCACCAGAGGGGGGAGAAGCGGAAATTGATAGGAAGTATTCGCTGCAACTTAAACTCTATGCAGCGCTCTTTGCGTCAAAATACGAACGCTGGCCAACGAGAATAGAGATAGTTCCGCTTCAAGGCGCTGCACAAGTAATTCCATTCAATCCTTCCGAATGTGAAGCGCTACTAATTGATGCGGTATCCACATTGAATGAACTGAACCGGAGAATTAATCGAGAGTTAAGGTCAACAGATCAGAGAAGGAATGAGGGTGAGTTTGCTAATCCCACGCCTGAAAACTGTCGGTTTTGTTTGTTCAGACCCAATTGCGAGTCATATAGAGCGAGCCACGACTTATCCAAAGAAGCCGATTGGCCACGAGATGTTTGGGGTAACGTAAGTGAATTCCGTTTGCTCGGAAATGGACGGCTTACCATAGCGATAACTGAGCCCGACAAAAAGACAATCCGTGTTCGTGGATTAACAGCAACGAGTGAAAGGCACCCGGCTGTATCCCTCATACGAGAAGGCGACGAAGTTGCTATTTTCAATCTGAGGGGAAATCTGGACAAAGGTGATCTCTCTGAGTCTCAGAGCACGGTTATCTATTTAGACTCGAGATCTTTAGGAGGATCCGTTCGCGCCTGACATCGCTCGACCGGTGTCACACTGCTTTTGGATCGGACATCTAAAACATTTTGGTTCGCGAGCCGTACAAATCGCAGAGCACAGATCCAAAGCCGCGAGATTAAAATCTCTCGATCTGCCTGGAGGTACTAAACGGGCGGCGATAGCAATTAGTTGTTTGTTTCGAGCAGGATTTGCAGGAAGTCGTTGTTTTATTCCAAAGATGCGATAGATAAGTCTGGCAATGTTCGTGTCAACGATCGGAATATTCTCATTATGCGCAAACGTCATAATTGCGCGTGCGGTATAGTCCCCGACTCCCGGTAACGCAAGTAGGTCATGAAGTTTTCTTGGTATTCTGCCGCTATGCGACCCGACGATCTCTTGAGCCAGTTTCGGTAACTCCTCCGCACGATAAGCAAAGCCCAATTTGCCTATGATTTTCCTTAAGTGGGCTGGCTTTGCCTCCGAGAGTGACTGAACGTTCGGATATGAAGCAATTAGGGTTCGGTAGGCACTGACCACATTGTCAGTTGCGGCCGTCTGTTGTAGAAGCTTTTCCGCGATAAGGACTCTGTACCCGTTCCTCGTCTGCCTCCAAGGGAACGAGCGGCGATTGTGCTTGAACCATTTCAGTAGATTCTTCTGAATGTTCGTCACTCGATCATAGATTGTTTGTCGAATGGATTCCGCAATTGCCTGCGCGACCTGAGGTGGGACGGCGTTTGAGACTTGTTCCACCTGTTCACTTAAAGTTCCTAATAACTGATAAGTGCGCGGAAAACCTTGCAAGAGCATTGCTTCAAAAATGGTGACCCGCCGATCCCCATTCGGATGCACATGAATTTCTCTATGACCATAAGCGACGGTCCAGCTTGGCCTGTCCCACTCCAATTTTCTGAAAGATCTACCAGTGCTCTTGGCACCGTTAGAAAACTTCGGCGACTTGGGATTCATCGTCCAGTGATTTGGGTGGCGCGGGATATCATGTCGTTTTATATCGCGACTGAAAAATGCCGGTTTAGGCAAACCTCTGATTGTTTTGCCAACAGTTAGCTCGTCATGGTTTCCGCTCGGAAATTTGTATACAACGTTAGGATAGATCTCCTCATTAATGCCTACTAGAAATATGCGCTTGCGGTTTTGTGGAACACCGAAGTCGCGGGCGTTTAACGACTCCTCAAATACCCGGAATCCAGCATCCTCGAATCCGGTGACAAACCTGGCGAGATACTTTTTGTGCTTCTCTGATTTCAGCCCACCGACGTTCTCAAAAACAAAAAAGTCTAAGGTGAATTCCTCATTGAGCGCCTTGAGAATCTCTCCATAGCGAAGGGGTAGGTCTCTTCGAGGATCATCATCTCTTCCGTGGACATTGCTAAGAGAAAAACTTTGACAAGGAGGGCCGCCGATTACGCCTCGAGGCCTGACGTCCGGTGCAACGTCTCGCAAGATCCTCATGATTTCATCGCCAGTTGTTGATGAGAGATCAGCGCAGAGTGCAACACGCTTCTTTCGATTCCAATTATAACTCGCGATGGCTGCATCACTTATATCAATAGCCAAGACCGGATCGAATCCCGCCTGCCGAAAGCCAAGATCCATCGCTCCGCAGCCACAGAATAAACTCAAAACAAAGATTGGAGGAGGAGACATCAGAGTAACCGTTCCCGATAGGCCAGCGCCAGATTTTCAGTGGAAGATCATTTCAGCTCACTGTCGAGTTTCAATGATGCAACGGCCAGAACGGGCTGGCTCAGCTCTGCAGTCGGCATGTCATAGACTTTTGGACGTTATTCCGTTGAGAGAGATTCGAGATCGGCCTTTGGATGCTGAAATCCGAGCGCTTCCCTTATCTTTGCTGCGCATTCGTTCTGATGTCTGACTGCCGCTTCGTGCCCTTGATCTTTGCCGCCCTCGCCGCCACGCGCGTCAATGTAGGCACTCATTCTTGCAGCCAGTACCGAAAGGTTAATCAAACTGTTCGATAGCAGACGGAGATCTTGCGGGTGGATGTCGGAAAAAGTTTCCCGCCATTTTGGCGGATCAATATTCACCAGTTCGGTTGCCGGCGTGCTGAATAGCTCGGCTATCTTGGAATCAATCATATTCCTCCTTAGCCCTAGGATATCAGATTTGACGTTATGTCGGCGATGTATTGATTGTGACTTGGAAGGGGCTCGCTCTTTGGTCCTCGGCCAAGCATCCGTCAAGAACCACCCCACATTTAGGGCCGATTAGCTGCCGCCTTATCCATTCAACTTCAGAATGCAGGAAGCTTGGCAAGTCATCGTCACGCGGTTTGCTGACGCGCCATACCGTGGCTCTTTGCGTAGCCGCTTTCTTTCCAGGCTCTATGTAACCCCTTACCTGTTCATAGCTATTCATCCCCGGAGGTTACAGCTATGATTACCGAAACAAGTGATTCGTTACACGGACGACAACAACAGGCGAATCGGTTACTCGATCGGTTCGCTGCATATACTGCTTATAGACACGGATCGAGCAATCGTTATCTCAAATGGCTCGGATCGAACCCGACGCTAACCGTTGACCAAGTAGTTAGGTTTCTGATGTTCTGGTACCCGGTGAGCCGACATCAGCCGCAAATTCTTCTTCAGTGCATGGTTAATTTTAGCCGATGGAATGATCGGCTAAGCGTTCTTCCAAACTGGTTCGAAGAGGACGGCATGGGCCCCGGGCAGGACCCGCATTACTTCCTGCTTCAGGAGCTTATTAAGAAGCTTGACCCTAGTTTTGAACTAGATAAGAAGATCGTTCGGGGTAATGGGTCGGTATCGCTCGATGACCAATACGAGGGCGATCCGGAATCTAACGCTACGGTCTCGGCCTTTCACGACAAGCTCTATCGAAAGCTCTCTGCAGCCGAAGTCAGCGGCCTCATTGCCGCTATCGAGCATCCGGCGTTAGACATTTCCGCCTATTTCAACAAGATCGTGGCCCTGTGCGGGCGCCACGATCTTCTGGAGACGGACACCTATCTGCTGATCCACATCGATGTCGAACCCGATCATATTATTGCGTCGCATTCTAAGGCGGAAGAGTACATCATGCGCGGCAAGACAGATGAGGTTGTGGGCATCTTTAGGGAAGCCACTGAGTTCTGGTGTGATTTTTGGGCTAAGGCTTTCGAGAAGTTAGGGTACTCAGCATCAGAAGCGCAATAGTATCCGGTGAGGAAGGGAAAATAAGCGAACAATCCTTCAACCATGTAACCTTCGGACAAGTCGGTCATATGGAGAGTGAGGGTTTGAATCGAGGGATTTTGAAAACGAAAGCAATTGCAACAAATATGTGCATGCCCACCCGGCGATAACTCCGGCGACGCACTTTCGTTCGGAACCAAGGAGAGCAGCTGCATATTGGGAATGCTCGTTGGCGAGGCAAATGTCGTCGAATAGTCTACCTGTATCCAATTTGGCCGAAGCCTCGGCCCGTAGTGTGGTTAGCCCGATTACAAGAGGAAAAGGGCCAGACGGTTGTTAGCCCGGAGAGAACGCTTCTGGCGCGCGATTCTGGATAGTTTGAGACAAGCTATTGAAGGCGAGTATGAAAAACTCCATCGGCACAGTAAATCTCTTAATGTCTAATGAAGAGTTCGTAGAACAAATTCTGACGAACCGGACGAAAGGCGATCTGCTGATTCCGGATAGGGACGAAGAGAAGTTTAGAAAGCTTTATGACTATTTTTTCAACGAGCGCGGATTTGGAGCAAAACTCAGCTACGTTTGTCATCGGTATGGAGTTCTCGACTCCAGTGACGATATCCTTCAAGAAGTATTTAAGAAATTGTTCATCTCGCCGATAGGATTCGATCCCAATAGCCCAAGAGCTGTGGGAAGTTCGTCGATTTCCAAATTCGAAAATTATCTTTTCAGGATGCTGCGCAACCAAGCGCTACGGGAAGCGATACGACGAAGAAGAATAATAGAGAATGAACAAGGTGTGGATCTCGACGACCCCGACTGGAGCCAAATCGGCGCTGACGATGCCCGAACTAAACAGAAGGAGAGAGAGGACGCAGAAAGCCAGAAGAAGTATCGCGAAGTTCTGCTGAGGGAGTTACGCGGGTGTATTGACAACCTTCCCGAAAAACAACAGCAGGTGATCGTTCTTCGTTTGGAAGGGCTCAAGGATAGAGAGATCGCGCAAAGCATGAATTCGAATGCTGGGGCAGTGCGGAGAAATGCTTTCGCAGCATGGAAGAACCTTAGACGGTGTCTTAACTCAAAAGTGAGGACACAAGACTATGAATAAGGACATTTCAATGGATCGACTAAATCAAGCTCTTGAAGATCTGGAAAAACACGAACAGATTACAAACCAAACTGATCATCCGTCCGAAGAAATGATCGTCGCATTTGCGATGAGCGACTTATCAGCGAATGAGATGGGTGAGTTAGGCGAGCATTTCACATACTGCAGCAGGTGTCTTCCTCTCTTAGAGGACGCCGAGGCATTTTTCCAGCGCGAGGCTGATGTCCTTCCTGGGGTCAGAGATCATGTCCTACCTACATTCGACGAGCTGATCGCGCGCGCTCGTAAACAGTTGGGCGGAAGGGACACACCGATCGAAAGGCCATCGTTGTCTTTTGTCGAAGAGTGGCGCGCCCGTGTTGCCCGCAGGTGGCAAGCCTCTGTAGTTTGGGCAGGTGTTTTTCAGTATGGCTCTGCTGCCAACAAGGATCGAAAATATTTCGGTGAGCGGCTCACAATACATTACGAGACTGTCGATGAAACAGAACAGCAAATAACGCTCCGATCGACAGACCCAGCCTTTGCGGACAGTTTCTTGGTGCTCGGAACCAGGAACGAACCACTCTATCTTGCGTTGCTGAGCGACAACGCCGCAGCTCCCAATGAGTATTCGACGACCTTATGTATCGGGACCCGTGAGGAGATCATGATTGACGACAGTTATGACGCCATCTATTCCGTGAGGAACCTTTCAGAGAGGTTCGTCAGTGTTGACGCGGCGTTATTCGAGAGGTCCATTTCCGCAGTGAGCCCGGCAGACTTGCCTGCGTGGCGAAAAGCGGTCGAAAGCCTTCAACAAGGCGATCAATTGCGAGCAACAATTCTTCAGCATGAGCGAATTGCGAGACTCAGCAGAGGAGGATCCTAACAATTATGGCAGGGCCAATAACTCCTGGGAAAAGCAACCTATTTGAGAACTACAAGGGATGGACCTCGCTTAGCAATGACCAGCGTGAAGAGCTATACGGCGAACTTAATTCGTCCGCATCCCGCCTGTGGCTTACCGTATGCCGACGGGCAGTTGAGAACATGGATGTAGACTGGCTGCGCCCATTCGCAGACCCCGAAATGCCTGACGATATTCCTTGGCCGTTTAACAAATGGGCACCGGCCAAGAGTCTAAACAATAAGAAGTGTCTCGCTATAAGTCTCGCCAACTGTGGGTTAGCCGCTATAGAACAGAAGCGAAATCGCGGCGCTTACTCCTCTGAGTTTGACCCCCTGGTCCTAAAGGCCGTTTATTTCTGGCGCAAAGCTATTGATGCCTCAGCATCACCTCCAACCATCGGCGCTTGTAGCTCAGTCGATAATGTTTTTCAGAATCTCGCAGGGATCGACCTCGACTCGGAATCCTTTGAAGTCAAGCTCTTGATTGACTATCTGACGAGTCCCACAGATCTCCGGGCAGATATCAAAGAAGTGGCGACGACGAGATTTCCGGTAGTCATTGGCAATACTTATGGCCGCATGTGTCAATTACGCGTCCGACGCATTCGGAATGGAAGCGGACGACTGTTCTGTGACTCCTTCGAGATGTCAATGACTCCCATCGACCGGAAATTTCGCATAGCTCTTGGCGATGCACTCACTCTGGTAAGAAAACAATATGCCATTAACCCGAACATAGATTTTTGCTGGTCCATATATGATTCATCCGGTCGGTTGGCCGGCTTCGATGGCCCTTCAATAGGATTAGCCGCGGCGATGGCATTCCGTCAGGTTGCCACCAGCAAACCGGGCCGACTGAGTTCTTTACTTCGTCGGATTCGTGAGAAGTTTCTCGATTCTTATACTGCTTATACTGGCGAGATTGACTCGAAAACGGGGCGTGTAAAACCGGTTGGAGGGTATATAGAGAAAATAGAAACAATGGACCGGGTCTACACATTGTTTGTACCGGAAGCCGATTTCGGTAAGCTCACCTCCTTCCGGGCCGATGGACGAAAGATTCGGCCGGCACGATCCTTAGTTCAGGTGGCGGATGAGAGCAGGAACATTTTCCTTAAGCGGATTAGGTTGGCTCTCGGTGTTGTTTCAGCGGCATTAGTGCTGCCACTGATCACTGTGGCAGCGGTCTACTGGGGACACGTTCAGAGTCTTGCGGCAGCCGCTGCGAACGACAGGGCGATAGCAGAGCAGAAGGAGAAACGGAATAGTGAGTTAGAGGCGCAGAATCTCAAAAGGGAGAACGAGATTAAGGAGTTAGAGGCGCAGAATCTTAAGAGAGAGAACGCGGCTAAGGAGTTACAGGCCCAAAATGCCAAAAAAGATCGGGATCTTGCTATTCGCGAGAAGAACGTCGCTAACCAGCAATCAGCGATCCTAAGCGAGAAGAACAAACAGCTCGACATCGCCCGCCGCAACGAAGAATCTCAACGCAAACTCGCTGAGAAAAACGAAAACGAGGCAAAATTTCAACGGAGTGTAGCTGAGAAGAATGAAGAAACCGCAAGAGCATTTGAGCAAGTAGCTAAAGCTAATCAGTTGGCCTTCCAAGGACTATCATTCTTGAATGACAAGGATTATGTGTCGGCGCAAACATACTTCGCACAATCCTTGTCGTATAACGACACGCTCTTTGCACGTTCAGGACTGGTCAACGCAACTTACCGAAGCCCGTTACCGCAAGAATTTAATTGGTCACTCGATCAGCGAATGACCTCAAGCAATTCCGCTTTCGCGGTCGGTGCGGAAGCATTTTTTTACAGATTTACTTCAGACAGCACCGGAGAATACTTTGCGTATCTATTAGACGAAAGGGAGGTCAGTCTCCGAAAAGTCCAGAGCAAAGAAGAGATCGCAAAAGTCATCGTCGATGGAAAAAAGATTGACGCGATCTCCCTCAGCCCCGATGGCAAGTTTTTGGCTATGGCGACGTCGGATGGAGACGTATTTCTGAGAGACGTCTTATCGCAAAAACAAGAAAAGATCCTAACGCTGGATAAAGTCAAGACTGGACCGGACGGAATAATAATCACTGCTCTGGCCTTCAGCTCAGATTCAACCTACTTAGCTCTCGCAACCGCAGAGCCGCAGATCGTTGTGATCGATGTCAGGCAAAAAGCGATCGTAAATAGCTTCCCGAGAACGGACAAGGACGCCGACGACCTTGATATAGGGGAAGGCAGGATCTTGAATTTGGTATTTAACTCATCAGCAGGACTGGCCTTTTCCACGGTTGATGAGAACCTGGACTCCAAAATAGGTTTTATTCCGAATGTTCAAAAAGATGCCGCACTTACCGCCTCAAGTGAAAGGCTTGTATCTAATCTCTCCTTCACGAACGACCGCGAGATGATTTCGTCCGGAATGGGGTGGGAAACCTGGCTGTTGGCAAACGGAGAGCTTAAGAGGGACAAATCTGAAGATTTTACCGCGCGCATTCAAACTATCGTGGCAGCTAATCGACACTTTGATTATTTTATTTCTGCCGGTGAAGACGGGAAACTCAAAATTTGGAACTCCTCAGATAAGAAGCTGATAGCGCAAATTTCCCCGAGCATCGGAATGCCCATCCATGTCTCGATTAGCGATAATGGCGCCGTGTTAATTCAGAGCGTGACTGGAGAGGGGAAACTACGGATCTTTAGCTGGTCGTTCGGCCAAAAAGTAAACAGTCATCAAATTCCGGCCGAAGCTATAATCGGTAAAAGCAAGGAATTTGTCAGTTATACGGGGAACTATATCAAGTTCGATTGCGCAAAAAGACTCTTACAGATTCAGAATTACTTCACGGGCAAGACATTGCTGTCGCTTCAATATGATACTTCCAAAGATCTACAACAGTTAATCATAACTCCTAGATTCAGCCGAGACGGAACGCGTCTACTGGTTAAGCGTGTGGAAGCAAAAGGATCCGGTGGGAGTGAAGAAAGGCTAAACGTTTATGATCTGTCCTCGCTAGAATCCACCGAGATCGATTTGTCGAAATATCGAGGTCCGACATTTCCAGATAGCTGGCAAGACTTTTGTTTCGAGGATGGCCGTAGCGGCCAATTCGCCACAGGAAGCCCACGCACAATACTCGGTTCAGATGATGAGGAATATTTGAGTGACGATGGAAAGACCATTGCCGCACGAATACGAGATAAAGCCGTTGGAGTGTTCAGCGTATCCGACCATAGAGCACCCATTACTGTTATTCCAAATAATCTTGGGTCCAAGATACCGGTTCTCACAGGCGAAAGACCCCTATCTGTTTTTTCGATCAGTTCAAACTCCAGGACCTTGGTCACGAGTGTTCCGACCATCCTGGATATGCTCGGAAACAAGAAGTATCAGTTTGATTCTTCGGCGAAGGGTGATTACAGTTTTCAGTTGTACGATATTCAAACCGGCGAACTGAAGGACCAAATACCCTCCCCGGAAATGTTATCTGGGTACAGCCTCAGCCCGGACGGCAGATTCTTCGCAGTCACTGATCTTGATGGCTACGTATCTATTTGGACCCTTGCCCCCTACCTGAGACTGCTTGATGTTCTAAAAGTTGGCAATTATGGAAGAGCCCTGAGTCCGAGCTTCAGCCAAGACAGTAGCCTGTTGGCGTGGATCTCGGGCGGGACCGGGAGAATCCATTTCTATGATCTGAAAGCGCAGAGACGTTTGGGCGACCTGCGAACAGATGATTTCATCATAGAAATTGGATTTGTGAACTCCAATACGCTTTCAATCTACACGAACGATGAATTACGTTCGGTGGACTTAAATAATCTGCCGATGATTTTGGCCCAGAATGCACTCGCCAGTCAGACCTATATTCATTCGCTAAACAATCTCTATCTGGATGAAGCTCTCGTCACGGGCTTGTATGACCAACCGAGGTTGGATTCGATTCTAAAGGCATCAAGGTACTCGATTGCCAACCCCTCAGTTCGCGGCCGAGCGAAGCAGTCAGGCGACATTACGGAGTTTGATAGGGAAGGTATTGCCATAAATCAGGGAGTCGAGACCCATAATAGGCAAGGAGCTTCCGACTGCAATCCGACATTCTCTCAACCTATTTTCAATCCTTACCCAATAACCTTTAATGACGACAGACCGGCGGCATGTCAACATTACACGTTAATTGACATTCGAAATGCCAGCAGGGGCGAGAAATACTCTAGAGATCAAGAGGCTTGGGAGTCTGTCCGTCAGGTTAAACCTGGGGAGGTGTATGACGGGTTAATATACATGAGTAACGGCGCGGCCAATGATTTGGATGAAGCGACGATCCACGACGTCAGAGCAAGGGTGACAATCAACTATGGTGGGACCGGCAATAGCTTCATAAAAGGAGAATTATTGGCGGATAATGCGATGCCCATAGCTGCCGCGGTGCCACTCGATAATTCCAAGATGAGGCCTGTGGTCGGTAATACGATGGAAATATATGATTATCAAAACAAGCTATTGAAAAGAATCAATGTATCCGATTTTCTCCACGTGGAAGGTGGCCAGAAGATGTCGTTTGAGATACCCATCGGAGATCTTAAACCTGGGTTCGCAACCGATCTGTTCATTAAATTCAGATTCTTCTTTGAGGACGCGTCCAGGCTATCAGATCAAGGTGTTGATAAGTACACGGGAATAATCGGCGATGCTGGTATTACGCAACTTGTGCGCAGTTTCAGTAAAAGCAATATTAAATGCGGTCCTACATCATCCTCTCCGGTGTTTAACCCCTTTCAGGTTTCCTTCAACGACTCAAATGAAGAGTGCACCGATTCTCCCCTGATCCAAGGCAGATTGATCGGCGGGACATATCCACAAAATGTTCAGGAACTCGGTGACGGTCTCACTGGGCATGATGGAGATATTGTCGAGATGCTGAGCTACTTTGACAATGGCGCCGGCGAAGGACTGGATAGGAAAAAGAGCACGATCAGCGGTTTCAAAGTATCAGTTATGGTGGACATGCTTCCTGCGCCGTTTCATACCGTAACCGTGACCCTTCAGGCCGACAACGCTCCATCGTTGAGCCGAAGCATAGTCATTCATACTGATGCCTCAGAACAACTGGAGATTATTCCGAAGAGTGGTATTCTTTACGACTTTCAAAAGAATCCAGTCCAAAGCGGCTTCGATGTTGGAAACAGTTTGATCTCGATGCAAGATCTCTTGCCTGGATTTGGCCACAGTGGATTCATAGGTTTCCGACTTAAGATTGTTCCAAAGGATACGCGTCTTGTTGCCTCATGTGATCGCGCGGAGCTGACTGGAGACTTCCAAACTTCTTATCCCGAGACAAGCGCATGGTTCGAGTGGGGTGAGACTCGCGAGTTAGGTAAAGTGACGGCCAAACAACTCTTCAAGGAGAATGCCGAGTACAGTCAAAAGATCACGGGCCTTGCACCGAATACAACCTATTACTATACCTCGGTGGTTCGCGCTGGCACTCGAAGGGTAGTTGCCGACATAAAGTCTTTTAGAACCCCCGGATGCCCTAAATAGCTTGGTATGTGAAGTTATTTCGCTGTCGAGCCAGATTGTATGAGAACCGCGCCGGCAGTTACTGATAGCTCACTTTACTCCATTCGTGCGACGACTAGCCCTCGCTCAGGAAGAGGCTCTCTTTCAATCTCCTTTTCAACAGCCTCTTCTTTACGCTATGCAATGCCAATCCCGATCCTGATACTCGTCAATCACGATAATCGGATATTTAGCTCGAATTGCGCGGCGAAGCCAATCATTCTTTTCTACACATGTTGGCCCTGTCGTCACAAGGCCATCAAAAATCCATTAGCCCTCTGCGAGAAGTAGGGCTTCATAAGCTTCAACGGCCGCCGTTTCTCTCCCTGACGTTCTCCATTCATGCCTTTCGCGCCTAGTTATCAAAACATGTAACACGTCAACCGAGTTTGGTTATTCAAAACTAGGAAAGATCGGTGAGTATTTTTTCGCCAGACTCTTTCACATAACTTTTCGCGATGTTCCGCATATGTGTCCCTGGCGGACACGGAATGAAAAAGCAGAACCCATCCCGGGGGGCACGGTTCGAGGTTCGGTCAGCACGCACAAAGGCGCGCCGAGGTTGCGATGGAAGAAAAACAAGAAACTCCAAAATCCGATCAAGAAGAATTAGACTTTGATCGGGACGCTCTTGATCGCTGGCAGGATGATGGCGGCCGGTAGTTTATCGATTGTAAGCCGGCTTGTTTGGCAGTGACACTAAACGAGTGACTGAAAACTAAGCGGCCTCTCTGTTATATATATGGCGATTTCGTTCAAAGTAGTGTGCATATTCTTAGGAACTGCCACTAACTTTCCGCCGCCCAAAGGCTCAGAGATCTGGTCACTTGCGATCCTATTTTTTAACTGTGAAGTCCAATAGTGATGGCGATTGGATGTCATCGTCGTTCGAGTTCGGATACAAGGCCTTGTACTGATCGGGTACCCGCGTTTCTGCCCGCCTCAAGCATTGTGAAAGAGTTTGGTTCAAGTTTTCGTTAATACAGCCAACGAGCGCATCGGCAAGTAAGGAGCGCCCTGAGCCCAAACGCAGAGAAGCTATGGCGGGACGGTCTGGTTGCGCCGCCGTCAACAGCAACATTCCCTTATCATAGGCTAACTGTCCAAAACCTCGGTCGCCGAGGGGGCCGGGGCGGAATCCGCGACCCGGGACAGAGGCCGAATAACACGAATCCAAAATCATAACCATTTCGCCTGCGTCTACGTTTTCCCACCATGCGGCGAAATCATCCGCAGAGATCGATCTCCGGAGGAAAGCTCGCTCAGCCTGACAGTCTTCGGACTGAAAGTTATGAGCAAAGCATCTGTTAAGCGTGACCTCGGAAACACCAGCAGGCGGTCCGGAGTCATACGGTATGATGTAGAAGTTGCCGCTCGGGTCAGCATAGCCGTGGCTGGATAGATAGAGCACTACCAAATCATCAGGCGCCGCCTTGCGCAAGAGCTCCCCATTTGGAATCGTCCGGCGACGGTCTTCGCTGACCTCTCGCCCGGCCAGAATGTCTAATACTGTGCGCAGATTCTCTTTAGTGGCCAGTCTGAGCGCCGCTCGGGGACTATCTGTGTCTAGCTTAGAAAGAAGTTTTATGTCCACCAGGCCGTTGCCGGCAAACTTTCCTTTCAACGCCGAATGAACATCGTCCGCGCTTTTGGCGGAAAGCCA
>Ga0207686_10000020_pt1 | contig 185045 bp, 146 predicted proteins | sample KBSM24metaG_FD_184396 | JGI IMG/M metagenome (GOLD analysis project Ga0207686, IMG submission 184396) | Miscanthus rhizosphere microbial communities from Kellogg Biological Station, Michigan, USA - KBS M2-4 metaG (SPAdes) (version 2) | ecosystem: Host-associated > Plants > Roots > Rhizosphere... | reverse complement strand
GTTTGGCCAACCGTTGGCTGCCACCGCCCACGCTGCATCACCCTTATCCGCTCCGGCGACTTGGCGTCATCACCTAAGGCAGGAGCCGGATGCGTTAGCAGCGCTCGTCCGGATCTGTGGAGGGGGTTATTAGTAATGGTCATTCCTACTCCGACTTTTAACAGAACGGAGCATTACCGTTTTCCTTGCAGTCCGTGAATCCTTCCGAAGACGTCGTGCCAAATGAATCTCAAGGTGCTGTGCAATGATCTGAAACGATTGAGGCCGCGGGCCTTGTCAATTTCTTCCCGCCAGCTGTCGAGCATGGCGCGGTCCAGTGACAGCAAACCCTCCTGGGTGGTCCCTTTCGGAGGTGGGACCAAAGCAGCCAGCCGTCCGTAAACGGCCAGGCGATCCCCCGGTTCGACGCGGGCTAGCAAGTACCACAAAGTCATTGCGTCACGCTGGCGCGCCTCAGCCAGCACCGTTCCCAGCACGGCGCCTTTCGAAGCGGCTAGACTTCCTGCTTCGAAATCAACCTTCGTAAGTGCTTTTCGAAAGCTCTCACTGGCGTCCTCAAAGTAAGGCGTGCCGGGCCCAAAACCCGTTCGCGTAGCGCACGCGGCGCCGGCCGGAACGGCAGATTCACGACCGTTCAGCTGCATCGAAACCCAACCTGCCGTGACGTGCAAAAGGCTATTTCCCGCATCATCGACTTCCAGCGTGTAAGCACACCCCAGGTCCTCGGCCACACCCGACGGCGTATTCACAAAAAAGAGTTTTGGCGGCGCGGAAATTCGCGCACTCAGGCGTCCCCGCGCCAGTTCGAGCCGGTGTTCGCTGCTGCTGGTCTGCAGTAAACGAACGCGCGTGTTCGGATCAATCTCGACATTTCCGATGTTGGCAACGTCCAGTTTTGCGCGCGAGTTGGCATCCGTCTCCAGCCATTGACCGACCCTCAGCCTCGATTTATTGCTCACACTCTCTGATCCGATTCGCGGCGCCCCATCCAATCGGGCCACCTGCCATCCTGACTGTTGATCAACTGGCCGCGGCAGCAAGAGATAAAGACCGCCACCTAACAACAAAACCAAAGTGGCGGCAATCGCGAGTGGCTTGAGAAATTGAAACCCAGGAAACTGAAACCAACGCGCAGGTGCGGTCTCGACATTTAGACCGGCGGTAATTCCTGGCCAGAGTGAGTCGGGAGCAGAAACCAGCACCAGCTGTTCAGCGAACCTGGCGCCAAGTTTCACCTCTTCGAATTCCGCGCGACAATGATTGCAACCAATCAGATGCTCGGCGACGCGCCGGCTCTGTGTTGGAGCAAGTTCGTTGTGCCAGTAGGCGGAGCTCAAATCCGAAACATGTTTGCTGAACATCACTAATTTCATTTCCTATTCTGGTCCCAGTTGGCCGCGCAGGTGATCAAGCTTTCGACTCAAAGCACTGTGGCCGCGATTGAGACGCGATGCCACAGTTCCTTTCGAACAGCCCAGAACCTTTCCAATCTCTTCGTAAGACAACCCTTCAACGTATCTGAGCAGCAGGGGCCAACGCAGTTTTGGTTTTAGTTCGCCCAGAGCGCGCTGAACCTGACGGGCCAATTCTTTGGTTGCGTACTGAGCGGTCTGCGTCTGTTTGACGGCCACCGTCAAGAATGCAGAATCTGCGAGCGGTACCCAACGTTTCTGTTTCCGTTGTTCATCGCGGCACGTGTTGACGACTAGCCGGTACAGCCAGGTGGCAAATTCCGAATCGCCGCGAAACTGCCCAATGCGCGTTATCAGTTTGATAAAGACCTGCTGGGTGACATCCGATGCCAGCTGTTCGTCGCCACCCAGCGAGTACATCGCGATTGAATAGACTCGATCTTTGTAGCTTTCGAACAGCGCGCGCAACGCCTCGCGATCGCCTTGCTGACAGCGGGCAATCACGCGCCAGTCAATCGACTCGTTAGACACCGGCTGCTCCTGGGTCGCGACGATTTGCTCGAGCATCAACATTTAGACGGACAAAGAGAAAATTATCTTCCCTTTTTCCCGGGAATCAAAAAACCGAGACCCTATTGACACGCCACGCATAGCGGCTTAATCTGCGCATCTCAATTTTCTCTGAGGCTTTCGGAGCTTACACGAGTCGAAAACCTCGGCCGCAATCAAACTCAAGGAAATCGTTTTTAGTGAGGGCCCCCAACCCATGATCCGAAATATCTTTGTCGCCGCCGCGCTCCTGGCTCTCGTTGCCTTGCCTGGAGTTTCTCAAACAATCCAACGAAACATGAAGAAAGAGGCGATGATTTGGGAGCAGTTGAAGGTAATTGCGCCCGGCTCTTTGGAAGATTTTAAAGCGGCAACCACGGCCATGGACAGCGAGCGCTACGATGAAGCTGCCCGGCTATATCAGGCCGTTTTCAAGAAGGCCCCCAACTTCGATGTGGTGATGAGAAGACTGGGCATGTGTCTGGCGCTGCAGGGTAAAGTTGACGAGGGCCTCGCACTAATCGAAAAAGCTGTGGCAGCAAATCGCTCCGCGGATAATGTATCTGCACTCGCGCAGTACCTTGCTTACCCCAGTGATTCCAAACAGGGAACTGACGAACAGAAGACACGCGCGTTCGCGCTTATTAAAGAGGCCATCGCCATGCCTAAGGAGGATGATGAGGGATATGATTACATACTCCTGGCCCAGTTGGCGCTCGAACAACAGGATGTGCAAACGTTTCGGCGCGCCACAAATAAGCTTGCTTCACATCCCGAGTTAATGGTCACACATTATTTCGCGGCCATTCTGGCGGCCAACGACGAGGAATGGCTGACCGCCGAACGGGAAATAAAGAAGTCTGAAAGCATGGGTCTTCCGCACGAGGTGGCGCAGGAGTTTTTGGATTCGGGCGTGCACACCCGAGCCAGCGCCTATCGATACCTGATCTACGCCGGTGTACTGGTGGGGATTTGGATCGCCGGATTGGGCCTGCTGTTTCTGTTCGGCAAGCTGATGTCCCGGCGAACGCTGCGTTCGATCGTAAACGCCGACCCAAACGCCGTGGCCGGCAGTGCTGATTTGTCCCTCAGGAAGTTGTATCGCAAGTTAATTGGCGTCGCGGGCTTTTATTACTATCTGTCGATTCCGTTTGTTATTTTTCTGGTGCTCATAATTGCCGCCGGAGTGACCTACGCTTCATTCATGGTGGGACAGATTCCCATAAAGCTGATTATCGTCGTGGATCTCGGAGCGCTGGTCACCAGTTACAAAATGATTCGCTCTCTTTTCATCAAGATAAAACGAGATGATCCAGGACGGGCACTGACGTATGAGGAAGCCCCCGGATTATGGGACCTCACACGTAAGATTGCCGAGACACTTAACACGCGGCCCGTCGATGAAATACGTTTGACGCCGGGGATCGATGTCGCGGTGTACGAGCGTGGTAGCCGGCGAGAGCAATCAACCGACAAGGCCAACCGAATCCTGATTCTGGGCGCGGGAGTACTAAATGGTTTCGAGCTTAACGGCTTTCGCGCGGTTCTGGCCCATGAGTATGGGCACTTTTCTCACCGGGATACGGCCGGAGGCGACGTTGCCTTGCGCGTCAACGAAGACATCATCAAGTTTGCAAATGCCTTGATTCACAGCGGGGAGAATACCTGGTGGAACCTGGCGTTCCATTTTCTGCGCGTCTACCACTTCATTTTTCGGCGGATCAGTCACGGCGCAACCCGTTTACAGGAAGTGCTTGCCGATCGGGTAGCGGCCGGAAAGTATGGGGCGCAGGCATTTGAAGCCGGACTGACGCACGTAATTCGCAAGAGCGCTGAATTCAAATTCGCCGCGACCGAGGAAATTAGAGAGTCGTCACGCGCGCGACGAGCCTTTCAGAACATCTATGAGTTTCCGGTGACGAAAAATCCTGACGCCGAAGAGGCAGCAGAGCAATCTTTGAGTCGCAAAACAACTGAGGATGATACGCATCCGAGTCCCGCCGATCGATTTCGCTTTACTGGAATGATAACTTCACAAAGCGAGCCGCCCATGTCCGGAGTGGTGTGGGACCTCTTTAAAGACCGGGCTGGTTTAACCGCTGAGATGACGGCCCTGCTCGAGCATCAATATTACATGCAACTCTAAATCACTGGGTTACGTGAATCAGCATCTCAGTTCCTGATTCCAGTTTAAGTTCCTTACTGCCTTTGATGGCCAGCGAGCCGGCTCCGCCGGCGCCGCCCAGAATCAAACCGATCGCCGCGCCTTTGCCACCACCAGCGAGGCCGCCAATGATGGCGCCTGCCGTGGCGCCGATACCTGTCCTTTTGACGGTCTGCTTGCCACGGCTGTCGGACTGTACGCCGCCTTCCTCGTCGGTCATGGCTGACTCTGATCCATAGACCCTGGTTACATAGCCGTGCATCACTCCGTGCTTGCCGTCCGGCAGGTCAATCGAATCAAAAGACAGATTGACCGTGGTGCGGCCTTTAACTGTTCCCGATTTAACGATCGAGCGTACGTGCCCGTGCACCGTGGCTTCATTAAAACGAACGGGATCCATTACCGTGGCGGTGAACTTGTCGCCGGCCCGAGATTCCTTACTCGAGATCGAATCGTTCAAGCGAATTTTCAAATTGGTGCCGACTGGCACGATTGGCTTGGCCGCGGGTTTCGGGGCCGGCTTTTTTAAGCCCGGTTTAGTTTGCGCGCTGATAGCCGCCGGTGCGGCCCACAGGACAGCCAGGAGCAGTAGATTGAGAGACTTACTCAGTTTCATCACAGTTGTCCTCAGGAAAAGTGATTTGTTATCCGGCCTTAGTTCAAGCCGGCACTTCAGATTTCAGCTTATTTGAGAAACAGCAGCCTCGAGGGCTGGAGTCTTAACTTTGCCGCTAGGCGGCAGTCTTTTCGGATGGGGCCGCTAGTTGCCGTTGATCGTCCGTGTCGAATGAGCGACGACGATGCACCGTACCATCGGATTCAAAAATATAAGCCGAGGGAGCTTCGCGCATGATGATGTCCTGCAAGCGCATCAGCCCGTAGAGCAGAGCTTCCGGTCGCGGAGGACAACCGGGAATGTAAACGTCCACGGGGATGGTTCGATCGACGCCCTGCATCGTCGAATAAGAGTCGAAAGGTCCGCCGGTCGAAGCACAGGCGCCCATGGCGATCGCCCATTTGGGTTCGGGCATTTGATCAAAGACGCGACGGACCACGGGCCCCATTTTCAAGGTCACGGTTCCGGCGATAATGATCAGATCGCTCTGACGCGGGCTGGGACGGAAGACGCCGGCCCCGAATCGATCGATGTCGAAGCGGCTGGCGCCGGTGGCCATCATTTCGATCGCACAACAAGCCAGGCCGAACGTCATGGGCCAGATAGCGGATTTGCGCGCCCAGTTGACGCCAAATTGCATCAGCTTTGAATCCAGCACCGGTGCGGCCATCTTCTGCCGCACGAAATTCGTGATCGAATCAACTGTGGTTAAGACAAAGCCTTCGTCGTGTTCCATTTTGAAATTTCAAATTTGAGATCTGAGATCTCAGAATTTGCATTACGCCCATTCCAGCGCGCCCTTGCGCCAGGCGTAGTAGTAACCAACGATCAGAATTCCGATGAAGACGAACATCTCGATCAAGGCGAACTTCGTAAAAGAAAAATCGTTGCCCATGAAGATGATCGCCCACGGCAGCAGAAAGATAGTTTCGACGTCGAAGATGAGGAAGAGCATCGCCACGATATAGTAACGCACCGTGAAACGATCGTGCGCGCCGGTCTCCGGGTCGATGCCGCATTCGTAAGGCCGCATCTTGTCCTTCTGGTATTTCCACGGACGCAGAAACCGCCCGAGGATCAGAGGCAGCACTGGAAACGCGACCGCAAAAACAAAAAAGACCATCACCGGCAGGTACGCCGTCGATGGTGCGCCTATGTTATGTGTCGTCGCTGCTGCTTGTAGCAAGAGCATCACGCTTCTTTGCAGATCCAGTATGAGTGCGAACGCGCAATATTAAGTGTCGCGGGGAGAGTAAGTCAACGGCTGCCCGGCGAACTGGGCGGTTCGCCTCGCGTGAGCGGCCTCAGTAAAGCCGGCATTACATTCTCTTTGGGCTGATGACGCACGCGCATTACTTTCGTTAGGTATTTCTTCCCGCCGATGCGAATGAATGTCAAACCAAAACCGGCGAAGAAACAGATAGTTGACGCGATGCTCCATTCCGAAAGTGGCCATTGTAGGGATGGCGCCACAGTATCAATCGCGGCCACCCTTCCCTGGCCCGTCAACCAAACGCCTCCGCCAGTCTGAGTTTTCAATGCGGGAAAGTACGAGGTGTTCATTTGCCATAACCGCGGTGAACCAACAGGTTGAGAATCGTCTCTTGTCTGCCACTGTGAAATGTGCTGGGCGATGGGGCCAAAGTCAGATGCTGAAAGCCGGCGTCCGTTTACCGCCAGCGGGAAGTAGTGGGCGAAGTCATTTCGCCTCGCATCGACTTCGCGTGCCAGTTTAGAACCATCATTAAGCAGTAACACGTCCAGTTTCGAGGGGTCGGCGGCGAGACTTGCGATGAGCGAAGCCTGCATGCGAGACGTCACGACGGATGGATCGATTACCACGATGGTTCGCGGCCTGCGAGAGGTTATGTTCTGCGGATTTGTATCTGGAGCGAGAGCCCACAGAACGGGTATCTGGGGCTGACCCGTGAAAGCAAGGTGCTCGCTGAGATTAAAGAAATCAAAATCGCCCGGCAGGCGATTTCTGAAATGCGCCGGAAGCCAGGCCAAAACCGGCGTCGTTGCCACGGGCTCCGCGGAAGAGGTGCGAGACTCCTGGTCGACAAAAAGTTGCCAACCCCCAACCTCTGACAGGCGGCGCATGTCCGGCCTGCGGTTCAGTTTACTTTTCTCGAGAACCGATTTGACCAGATAATATGTAACGCCATACTGTCTGGCTATTTTGACGGCTTCATCTCCGCTGACCGTGTCGTTCGCCGCCCGCTGTAATGCCAGCCCATCAATTCCGAATTGTTCCGGCGTTGCCGAGAATAGATTACGAACTGCGGTTGCGAGCGGCGCCGAGACTGCATGCTCCCGAAAAACCGACCAGATTACCGGGTGTCCGTCCATTGCGAGTTGATGGATAAGCGCCCGCGACGCGTTCTGTTCATAATCCGTAGTGCTGGAAGATCCGTCCTTATTCAAGTCGATAATTTCCGTCTGGATCATGCCGGGCGGCAACATCTTCATCTGGGCGCGGATGCTGGTAAAGTCGACGGCATCTGACGCGTTAAGGGCCGAGGAGTCGAACCGTGCGGGTGGTGCTAACCAACCTGCCAGGACGATGATCGCGGTCAGGACCGCAAACGAGATCGCCGGCTTGAATAGTTGCGATAGCGTGCGCGAACAAATTCGCGCTCCAGGTATGATCGCCAGAAAAACTGCGCTTGATATCAAACGCCACGGTTGAAAGGGAAGTGCGAAAACCTTATCAACTGGCGCCAGGGAGATGACCGCCGCTAGCAGCAGGGTAATTGACAACGCGACGAGGGCCGGCCGCTGTCGCCATTCAATGACTATCAACAGGATGCAGGGAATCCAGACCAGGTTGAAAATGCCGAGGACCGCGAATAATCCCTCTGCGGACTGCGGTACGCCGAGCGCATATGGGTACCAACTGATAAGCGGTAGCCACCATATTCCCGAAATCAAAACGGCAGCCAACACGAGGCTGGCGGTCTTTGAGGCATTTATCAAAACGTTGCGACGGTTGGAGGTCACTCTCCAGGTGCGACAAATATCCAAACCAAACCACATCACCCCATAAATCGCGCCGAGGGGCAGCACATGAACGTTCGTGAGGAGCATCGCGGTGAGCGACAGAATTGCGAACGCCGCCGAGCGTCGCGAGCGTTGCGCGTGGGGCAAATGGCTGCACCAGGCGCACAGCCAGATAAAGCCGAGGACGTTTGTATAGAGTCCCTTCTCGAACAATCCTATGATTCCGATTGTATACACGGCAGGAATATTAAAGCTGCACGCAAGTATGCCCGCCCCTGCCGATGCCCCTGCTGCCTCGATGGATGACAAGCCGACGCGTCGCCCAACAGTGAACAGCGCGTACGGCAAGATGGCGAAAGAGCCGATGGTTATGATTTTCGCAGCCATGGTGGCGTCGATCCCGCCAAGCTTCATTAACGTCGCCCCAATCCAATAAAACATTGGCGGGTAGAAGACGGGAAAAGGCATTCCGCCAAAGAACTCAGGCAGCCAACCATGCAGGTAGGGGTAAACGTGAGTTGCATACAGGTGCAGCGCCGCCACGTGGCCTGAGCCGTCCACGCCGGAAACCGCCGCCGCGTGGGCGAATCGCCAGAGGTATCCGCCACCCAGAATCAGCCACCAGGCGTAGACCGCGACCAGGAGTACTCGGCGCTTTGAATGAGATGTCAATTGCACGAGGATATTAGAATTTCAGCTCATCACGGTCAGAGGTGTAGTTGGAAAAACACACTTGCGACCCAAGGGGTCGGGTTGATCACCTGCCGGCGTTAGCGAGGCTGGATCAATTAAGAATGGTTTCGACTCGGCGAGCGGTTAGATCTTCGACAGGAGATCCTGGATTTGCGCTTCTGTCAGCAATCCGGTCTTGACCCAGTCCACGGTCCCTTGCGCGGAGATTAGTAGTACCTGTGGAACAGCGGCTGTTCGGTACATTCGCATAATCGATCTCTTCGGCACGATTATGTCAAAGGCGCGATCCTTATCTGCGAAGTAGGCTCGGGTATCATCGACTGAGTCGAGAGAAACTCCCTGGACGACACAGTTCTTTCCCTTCGCTTGTGACGCAATGCCGGCCCACAGCGGGATTTGGGTTGCACAAGCCGCACAGTTGATGGAAAAGATCAGCAAAAGGTGCTTCTGCGATCCTGAGTACGACACGCTGGTGGGCTTTCCGTTCAAGTCCAGACCGTCGAACGCCGGCACGACATCACCGATCTCGAGCGTGGAAAGCTTGGTGACAGACTCTTTAAGGCGCGCGTTTTCACGCGCCAGCGAACCATTCGCCCTCGAGTAAGTGACTAGAACTCCCAACGACAAGATTAAGGCGACAGTTAGAATGATATTGGCCGGATCAAACAGAGCGGAATAGCGACTCTTCGGTCGTTGCTGATTATCACGCATCATGTGAGCCTCCTATGCGATTGGTGGATCTATCGTTTGGGTTTTTCTCGGACGGCGTCTCAGCCCGAGAGCACGACACCGCAGAGCGCTATGATGGCGTTGAAGCGTGGCGTGCGAGATTTCAGATTTTGCAGTTGTGCCAGGGTTGAGTTGAAATCACTGAGACCTTGCTTGCGAATGATTTCGTTAAAGGTCAATTCGTCCTGGTACATCGGATAATGGTAAAAGAAATCGCCGAGCTTGATGCTGCGATTTATCCTGGTATCTCCGGTGAAGTTGTCGATCTTGTTGGCGATTTCAATAGCCTCTTGCAAGAGATTCAGGCTCCGGATGGTATCGAAACGGGAGCAGACGGCGGCGCTTCCAATCAGCGTCGATACTTTTTCCTGTTTTGAATCGATCCTGCCGGCAATCTCCTGGACCTGATTGATCAATTCCACGGCCCGCTCGAGATCTTTTTTGTTGCTGGTCAGAGAACTGGCAGCCAGGTTGAGCAGGTAAGCACGTCTGGTAAGATCGCTGTCCCGTTTCGCCAGGGCTTCGGCTTCGTCGATGTGATGGTCTTTGATTTCAGCGTCTGCAATGCCGAATGCAATCAACGGTTTTGCTGAATCGGCCGTCTCAGAAGACATCTTGTCGGCGATTTCGAGGGCCCATTTGTAATTCTTCTCTCGGACGGCTCTCACAGCGGCCCGGTAATACAATTGGTCCTTTTGACCGGGATCAGAAACCTTGTCAGCGCGCTCCAGGATGGATTCTATGCTGGAGCTATCACCTCCCCTGCCAGACTGCTTATCCGCCTGATTATTGTTCCATTGGTCGGTGACGTTTTGCGAATTTGACCGCTGATCCGGATTCAAATAACTTAGCAGCACACTCTCCTGAGCGGTCAAACGCTCGAGCGAAGCAGGCATAAACGTGGCCGCCTGCGGCTCGATGAGTTTGATGAAATAGAAGTCTCCCCGGACGCCGGTGGAAAGCATTTCCACGTGTGAGTAGCGAGCCGGATCCAGAAATATATCAGTCGACAACTCCAGAAAGCGGCGGGCCAGGGTCGGATCCGGAGCTCGATTCTCGCCGATGTTCTGATACGCCGCCTGAAGAACGGCCAGACCCTCCGGAGCCACAAACGGAATTCTTAACGGCGAAAAAATGTAAGCGTAGAGCACAAAGAGTTCGTTGATATTATTCGCGCCGCGGGCCTTCACGCTTTGGGCGGCGGTCATGAGAAAGTTATTGGCGGCTTGCGCATCCTTCCTGCGCAGGGTTTCGAGAAAAACCAGCACGCGTGGACTGATAGCACTTGCCAGCGATCTTTGAGCCACAGATATTGCCAGGGCAACGTCCTTGTCGACCAGCTCCGTCGCAAACTGCAGGTTCGCTTCAGCGGCGGCCGCGGACGAGCGGGACTTGTTCTCGTCGCCATTCGTCAATTCATCTTCTTCGTTAGACTTGTCGAGATACGATTGAGCGAGTTTGTGATCGAAGGCGGCGGCAATCTTGATGATTTTTTGAATCAACGGATTCACGTCCGGACGGGTGGGGGTGGCGCGGTCGGTAGCCGTCGTCTTCCGCAGTTGCAGCGCGTCGTCAAAGAGAGAATCAAGCAGTTGTCGGCACCGTGCCGGACGCTTGCTACCAAGAAGTTTTACGATTTCCCCGGTCATGCCGATCCGCGTGGACATATCAGGCACGTCGCGCAATTCGTCGCTTAGTGATTCGAGTGAGTTGATTGCCGTTATTTCGATTTGCTGGCGCAACGCCTGCTCGTTCTTTCGATTGGCCGGCTGCTGGCCGTGGACGGTCACACTCGTGATCGAAGACGTGAGCAGAGTGAAGGCAATTAAGAGCTGGGAATTTGTTACCCGCATTTCAATCCTCGTAGCAGGTGGCAGGGAAACCGACTAAGCAGATTTCCCTTAGCCTGTTGGGTCTTACCGCAGTTCTAGAACCAAGTCTTTGGCTTACATTCAGCCTTGATCATGACCATAACACTCCTACCGGTCGTTAAGGTCAAGGTTTTGGCGTTGGCGTCGGCGTCGGTTTGGGCTTGGGAGGCTCGCAGTCGGCGACTTCGCAGTGATCACCCCTAGTCACGCCGTATTTGCCGAGATTGGGAAAGTAACAGTTGCACTTCGGCTTTGGTTGATCCGAGAGAACAGCATTCGGGGCAACCTTGGGTATGACGATCGCCAAAAAAATTACGGCACTACCCACCAGAGCTCTTATTACTTTCACCATGATTCATTTCTCCGTGAAACCCCGGCTAATCGAGCAAAATGAAACAGTTATCGCTAATGTTGCAGACTTCGTAAGGCGGCGGCGAGACGCCGTACTTCTGCTGGTTGGGTACATAGCAGTTACACTTGGCGGCTTCATCGGCTTTAGCGCGATTGGCGAGGCCAAAGCTTACGATGACAGCCAGGAACACAAGTGATAGCAATACTCTTAGAGTTCTCATCGGTTTCTCCTTTTTAGCTAGTCAGGTCAGGTGACCAAGCGCGCGGGGATTCCGGAACGGCCGAGCCGGAGTAGTGATCACCAAACTTCGAATCCGTCCTGCTTCCTCGACGCTTGGTTGTAAGAACAATCGCGAGAATACGTGGCCGCTATTTCCCTTCACAACAAAATTCTATTGGCCGCTTTTCCTGTTTACTGGCTGTAGTTCCATTTCGTTGGCCGATCTTCCCGCAGGTATCGGTTCGGACTGTTCCAATCCCTTGAAATTGCACTCTCTGGATTGCGGAGTTACCCCGTAACGAGTTTTGAAGTCACGGACAAAGTCTCTCCTGACTAGTTGATCAAAATGAAGCAGTTGTTGTCCACCACGCATACGCCCTGCGGGTTGTTAACGCCGTACTTTCCCGTGCTCTCAATAGTGCAATTACACTTGGCGGCGTCATCGGCTTTCGCGAGCCTGGCGTAGCCAAAGCTTAGGACGACAGCCAGGAACAGCAGTGATAGCAATACTCTTAGAGTTCTCATCGGTTTCTCCTTTTTAGCGAGTCAGGTCAGATGACCAAGCGCGCGGATCCCGGAACGGCCGAGCCGGAGTAGTTGATTACCAAACTTCGAATCCGTCCTGCTTCCCCGACGCCTGGTTGTAAGAACAATCGCGAGAATACGTGGCCGCTATTTTCCCTCACAACAAAATTCTATTGGCCGCTTTTCCTGTTTACTGGCTGTAGTTCCATTTCGTTGGCCGATCTTCCTGTGAGTATCGGTTCCGACTCTTCAAATCCCTTGAAATTGACTCTCGGTATTTCGTTGGAGTTACCCCGTAACGAGTTTTGAAGTCGCGGACAAACTTTGATCGGTGAAGCCTGCCTTCAACGTAATTTGCTAGATAGATGGCAACGTGGTCACGAGCAGCGTAGTCGCCGGCGAGTTTTTCATTCTGCACATACCGCCGCGGGCTCGTCTTCACTCAATCTTGAAGGCGCGGTACAAACCGGACTTGGAGAGATTCACGCGGGGCGACTCATTGGGATCATGAAGACGCAAACTACAAGGGCGCCGCCAGCCGGTGCTTTCGTTACTTTCACGGTTCTGTCTCTCCTGACTAGTCGAGCACAATCCAGCATTCGGAGTCAGTAAAACATACACCCTCTCTGATAGTGCCGTACTTCCCAGAAGCTCCAATATAGCAATTACACTGGTAGCCTCCTTCGGCTTTAGCGCGATGGGCGAAGCCAAAGCTTAGGACGACAGCCAGGAACAGCAGTGATAGAAATACTCTTAGGGTTTTCATCGTTTTCTCCTTTAGCCAGTCAGGTCAGGTGACCAGGCGCGCGGGGATTCCGGAACGGCCGAGCCGGACTAGTGCTCACCAAACTTCGAATCCGTCCTGCTTCCTCGACGCTTGGTTGTTAGAACAATCGCGAGAATACGTGGCCGCTATTTCCCCTCACAACAAAATTCTATTGGCCGCTTTTCCAGTCTGCTGTCTGTATTTCCATTTCGTTGGCCGATGTTCCTGTATGTTTGGGTTCCGACTGTTCCAATCCCTTAAAATTGCACTCTCGGTATTTCGTTGGAGTTACCCCGTAACGAATCTTGAAGTCGCGGACAAAGTGACTTTGATCGGTGAAGCCTGCCTTCAACGTAATTTGCTTGATAGATAGCAACGTCGTCACGAGCAGCGTAGTCGCCGCTGCGAGTTTTTCATTCTTCGCATAACGTCGCGGGCTCGTTTTCATCTGGCTCTTGAAGGCGCGGTACAAACCGGACCTGGACAGATTCACGCGGTTCGCAAGTTCACCTGAGGTAAGGTTTTTCCCGTCCTCTTGGTGGCGCAGGAGCTTAACGATCTCTTCGATGCGTCGATCCATATTAAGAATCCCCAGTTTTGCGTTTTCGAAGACGTTAGAGTACGAAGGCGTGCTTACGCCCGATAAGAACGTAGAGAATTCTGGGCACTGCGATTTGCGGGCGTCAGACCAAATAACAGTTCTCAGTCTGGGAGACTGATCGTCGAATGAAGCGAGAAGCTTACGGCTCCTCTCGAACTGTTAGGCCAACTGAGAACCACCGAGCGAAAACATTCTGGCTAAGGACGGCGCATCCTAACCCCAGTACCGGCTTGTGTCAAGTAAATTCTTGATTGGATTTACCCATGTCGGCAAGGATCTCATCGGCCCTTACGCGAGGAGGACGAGTCGCTTACGTTTCCGAAACGCGGTAACGCCTCGCGATTGCAATTCAGATTAGGGCACGCTTCAAGTCGGACAGGTTTTAAGCGCCGGAGCCCGACAAGAAATGACTCTTAAACCCTTCGTGGGCCTGACGCGCCCTTTCCAGTAACTCATCGTAGTTTGGCTGATCGCGAATGTTGATGAGCAACGGGTCCTCCTTAATATATGGATAGCAGAAGAAGCCTCCCTTGATACTTTGCGAAAGCACCCGCAGAGCCGCTAACTTATCACCCAGCAGCGCGTATGTCTGCGCGATCTTGTACATAGCCTCGGCGTCGCTGACACCGCGCTCCTTCATCTTCGCTTCGGTGGTCTTTAGTAACTCAAGGCCTTCGGATCGCTTGCCGTTGATCGAGTAACCCAGAGCCTTGCCGATCTGTGTGTAGAGGGACGGATCCAACTGGAAAGCTCGCTCAAAGTCCGCGCTCGCTGCCTTGTGGTCCTTCAAGTACAAATGCGCCAGGCCTCGATAGAACACGACGTAAGCGGCCTGGTCGTCCGCAGGTAACGACTGGAGAAACTTTTCATACTGGCCGGAATAGAGATAGGCGTTGAGAGCTGAGCTGCGTAACTTTACCTGCGGATCAAGTGCTCGCGCCCGCTCGCATTCTTTGATTGATTCATCGAGGACCCCGGCGAAACGATAGACGTATCCCAATTCCCAGTGGGCCAGAGCATAGTTGGGGTTCGCAGCCAGAACCTCGCGCAGCAGCGGCACGGCCTGGTTCACCTGGTTCGTATCAGTGAACATGTTGGCCATGAAGATGCGCGCTTCGATTTGGTTCGGATTGAGTTCGAGTGCTTTTCGATAGGCGGCCAGAGCCTTTTGATAATCTTCCTGTCCGCCGAAACGAAAAGCTGCGACCGCCGTATAGGCCGTGCCCAGGTGGGCCCAGGCCTGTGCGTAATTCGGATCGATACTCACGGACTTGCGAAACAGCTCGACGGCCATCGGAAAATCGTTTCTGGTATAAAGATCGACGCCGCGCAGATAATATTCGTAAGCCAGTGGATCGCGCGGCGCGTCGAGAGAAATGTGCTGGTCTTCGACGGGCGAAAGCCTCAACTTCATGCCGCCGATAATTTCCCGGGCCACGCGATCTTCAACCAGGAGGACCTTGTCGTACTTTAAGTCGATGCTGTCGCGCCAGAGAATTTCGTTTGATTCGAGATCGACCAGCTGCGTCTTGATCCGTATTTCATCGCCTTCTTTCATGAAGCTGCCGGTCAGGAGCGTGTTGACGTTGAGTTCTGAGGCGATCTTCTTCGGATCGATCTCCTGATTGCGATATTTCTCGACATACGAAGACGGACGGACAATTACCGTGCTGACATAGCCTAGCTTGGTGATGATGGCATCCGCCAGCGACAGCCCCAGAAAATCAGTTTCGCTGTCACCTCTTAGATTTCGGAATGGCATGATCGCCAAAGTCCTGGTAACTGGCGGCGCGCTGCGTTTTCCGAAGCGCGCATGCAAGAGCAGGTAAGCCGTGCCCGTCAGGACCAGGAGTCCGAGGCAGGTGAAAGCAATGGCCGCCTGCTTTTTCCTGGCCGGTGACGATCGGGCGGGCGCGGGCAGTGACCGATCTGCGGTCGTGTGAGTTATCGTCGCCGCGGTCTGCTGATCGTCCTCAACTTCTTCTTCAACCAGAACCCGGCCGCGAATCTTCTCTCTCACAATCAGGCCGACGCCATCGTCAGCGACCAAACCTGGAGTGGCGAGAAACCGGTATCCGCGCTTGGGAAGGGTCTCGATGTATTTGACGCCGGTCTCTGATTCGCCCAGGGCCTTCCGCAAAAAAGAAACCTGCTGAGCCAGATTATTTTCTTCGACCGCCGTCTCTGGCCAGACGCGTCGCATCAGCTCGTCCTTTGCGAGCAAGTGCCCGGCGTTCTCTACCAGCACCAGCAAAGTATCAAAGGCCTTAATCGTCAGCGGCACCAGTTCGCCGTCACGCGAAAGGGTCCGGTCTTCCGGATCCAGCCGAAATGGTCCGAACTCGTAGGAACGCTTTACTTCGTCGGGTTTCACGCGTTTCAGAAGTTTTTCAGAAGGATTTCATAGAAAACTAAATACTTTCACTGGGGGTTGAAAGTAGTTTCAGCACCGCCGAACGGTCCGATCGACATAACCGACTGAAGATTCGGTGGGCCGATTATATAGCAATGAAACGCATCCGGATATCTCGATATTGATTCGATGAAAACCACACGGAGAACTGAAATCGTTTTTGAACGCGACCGCACGATTGTTTATGCGGGCCGGTACCCGTACCGGACGGCCTGGTGCGAAGCGTGCCGTGCCGAGGTGCAAATGATCACTGTGTTCGAAGCTGCGAAGTTGGCCGCGGTGAGCACCTACACGATTCATTCGATTGTAAACGAGGGCCAGGTCCATGGATGGACCACGGCTGAGGGAGTCTTATTGGTTTGTCTGAATTCACTTTCGCTGTAACGGCAACGTTTCGAGCTTCAAGAAAAGCCGTCTCGATAAACCGTTGACTGAAAACAGCTGTTAGGGAGAAAGAAAAAATGAGTTTTACGGATACCCGATCTCTGATTGTTAGCAATGCCAAAACCCGATCATCCATGCAAAAGAGCTTCAGCTCGAGGGCGGCTCGGTTGACGTTCCTGTTTGCGGCAACGCTGTTTATTTTTGCGGCGCCAGGAATAATTAGGGCCGGGACGGTAAATGGCGCACTTTTCGTAGACGTCAATGTCGACGGAGTGAAGCAGGCGGCCGATACGGGCGCCGGTGGCCTTCCCGTCAATCTGATGACCGCCGGCAGTAACGGCATTCCGGGCGATGGCGATGATGTGACCGTTGCCTCAGATACCACCGACGGCTCCGGCAACTACAGTTTCAACGGCGTTGCGGCAGGCACCTACTATGTCAACTTCGACCTTAGCCCCTTTGCAAATGCTTTCCTGTTCACGCCATTGGACCAGGGCGGTAACGATACCCTCGACAGTGATGTTGATCCCACGACGGGAAATACTGCGACTTTCAGCCTCGGCGCTGCAGCGACGGTGACGCGCGACGTCGGAATAGTTCCAGTAAGGGTCAGGTCGGCGGCCGGCGCTAACGCAGCGGCCATTCAGTCGTTCGTAGACTTTTTCCGCACCGACCTGGGCACACTCAATCCGAACGTCGCGGGCTCAGCGCTTGGTGGCGGGCGACGAGAAATCAACTGGGACGGCGTGCCGGCCCAGTTCTCCGCACCCAACAGCATTCCGGCTGACTTCTTCAATGTGAACTCACCGCGCGGGGTCGTCTACTCCACACCGGGGACAGGATTTCAGGTTAGTGGCGCCACCGGCGACAGTGGCGCGGGTCAGCCGGCGGCTGCTCGTTTTGGCAACATTCAGCCGACTTACACCACAAATTTTCAAACTTTTAGCGCACAAAGGTTGTTCACCGCGCTGGGGAGCAACGTTACTGATGTTAACTTTTTTGTTCCAGGCTCGACGACGCCAGGTTTTTCTATGGGGTTCGGCTCCGTCTTTACGGACGTTGAGACGGCGGGCAGCACTACAATTGAACTCTTTAATCAGAACGGAGCGTCGCTCGGCAAACGCTCAGTGCCCACTTCGCCAAATGGAGGACTCTCCTTCTTGGGAATCTCGTTCGCGGGAATTCAGGCGCGGGTAATCACCCGCGTGAGGATCACGAGCGGAGCGGCGGCGCTGGGCGCTGTTGAGGGCGGGAATGACCTCGTCGTCATGGACGACTTCATCTACGGCGAGCCGGTTCCGAATGCGAACCTTGTGCTGACCGCCACAGACAGTCCGGATCCGGTAGCCGCAGGCGCTAACGTCACCTATACACTTACTCTCACGAACGCCGGGACGGCTGCTGCGCAGAATCCTACGCTGACCGACAACACACCGACCGGGACGACTTTTGTTTCAATGAACCAAACGTCCGGTCCGGCCTTTACGCTCAACACACCAGGTGTCGGATCCACGGGCACGGCCACCGCAACCGCAGCGACGTTGGCTGCCGGAGCTACCGCAACGTTCACAGTAGTGGTGAAAGTCAATTCAAATCTGTCGAACGGCAATGTGATCTCAAACAGTCCGCGCGTTGTCTCTGACCCGCCCGACCTCTTTAGTGGCGATAATGGACCCAACGAGTCCACGTCGATCATCACGCGGGCTGATATGTCGGTAACTAAGCTCGGTCCGGCCACGGCCCCGGCAGGTAGTAACGTCAGCTACGCACTTGCGGTCACCAACGGCGGCCCGAGCGACGCGCAGGGGGTCGATCTAAGTGACACGCTTCCCGCTAACACTACCTTTGTCTCGATGGCCCAGACCTCAGGTCCGGCCTTTACCCTGACGACGCCTGCAGTAGGTGGGACGGGCACGGCGCACGCAACTATTGCCACGATGACGGCAGGAGCTTCGGCAACTTTCACGCTCGTTGTAAAAGTGAACGCGGCCACGGCCCTTGGTTCGACCATCAACAACACGGCGACAATTGCGACGACGACCACGGACCCGACCGCGCCCAACAACTCGTCAAGTACTTCGTTAACCGTGGTGCCGCCATCGCTCTCAATCAACGACGTGACCGTGACTGAGGGCAACAGCGGCTCGACTAATGCAACCTTCACCGTCACCTTGTCGAGCGCCGCCGGCAATACTGTTTCAGTAGATTTCTTCACCTCGAACGGCAGCAGTGCTGAACCGGGTGACTACACGGCAGTAAACGGCAGCCTTTCGTTCGCACCCGGCCAGCTAACTCGCACGATTACGGTCCCGGTTAACGGTGACACGTCTCCTGAGCCGAACGAGACCTTCTTCGTCAATCTGGCCAATCCGACCAACGCAGACATTGCGGACGGACAGGGCCTCGGCACGATTACTGACGACGATGTGGCCTCAACCCCGACGTTGTCGATTAACGACGTCGCGGTAACTGAAGGTAATAGCGGTTCGACCAATGCCAGTTTCACGGTCACCTTGTCGAGCGCCAGCAGCAGCACCGTCTCAGTCGATTTTTTCACCTCGAACGGCACCAGTGCCGAGCCCGGTGACTACACGGCGGGCAACGGGACAGTTACGTTCGCGCCCGGCCAGACAACGCGCACAATTAACGTTGCCGTCAACGGCGACACTTCGCCTGAGGCGAACGAAACCTTCTTCGTTAATCTCGCCAATGCTACCAACGCAGACATTGCAGACGGACAGGGAACGGGAACGATTAATGATGATGATTCGATCAATGTATTCCAATTCAGCAGTGCCGCTACGAGTGTTGCGGAGGGCGCCAACAGCGCTACGGTTACCATCACTCGGACCGGCGACACTTCAGGCGTCGGCAGCGTCAAGTTCGAAACCACTGACGGCACTGCCAAACAGAAGACTGATTACGCGTTTGGTTACGGCACGATCCTGTTCGCGCCGGGCGAAACGTCGAAGGACATCAAGATTCTGATCAGTAACGACGCCAACGTCGAAGGCCCGGAGACGCTCCAGGTCGCGCTTTCGAATCCATCGGGAAGCAGTTCGGTCGGTTCACCGTCCACAATCACTTTGACGATTACCGATGACGATGTCGCCGGCGCCGCTAATCCGATTGATGATGCCGGGTTCTTTGTGCGGCAACATTATCTCGACTTTCTCGGTCGCGAAGCGGACGCTTCCGGGCTCGCTTTCTGGACCAACAACATAACTTCGTGCGGCGCCAACGTCGCATGCATCGAGGCGAAGCGAGTTGAAACCTCGGCATCCTTCTTCCTTTCGATCGAATTTCAGGAGACAGGCGGTTACGCCCAGCGAATTCAACGCACTGCCTTTGGGCGGCATTCAAACGATCCGTTCACGCGCTATCCCTATCTACAGTTTATGCGCGACGCCCGGACGATTGGGCAGGGCGTGGTAATCGGCACGCCCGGAGCCACCGCTTTGCTTGAACTAAATAAGCAAAACTATGCGGAACAGACCGTCTTGAGCAATGAGTTTACGATTCGCTTTCCGCTGGCGCCGGCAGGGGCTTATGTTGACGCGTTATTTGCGTCCGCTGGAGTCGCGCCGACCGCAGCGGAGCGGACGGCAGCCATTGACGCCTTTGGGGCGGGCGGTACGGCTGGACGGGTTGCGGCCTTGCGTTCGGTGACTGACTCCGCGTCGGTGCGCGCGGCGGAAGCGAGGATTTCGTTTGTCCTGGCTGAGTTCTTTGGATACTTGCGCCGCAATCCGACGGACGCCCCGGACTTTGGCGATGGGGGTTACCAATTCTGGCTAAGCAAGCTGAATCAATTCAACGGCAACTTCATCGACGCAGAAATGGTTAAGGCGTTCATTACGTCGAGCGAGTACCGGCAACGTTTCGGGCCGTGATCGGGGGATGCGGCCTGATAGCGGCGGCGAGCGCAGAGCTTTTAGATTTGAGAAGCTCACGCTCGCCGTTTTGCTGGTACGCACGCCTCCGGCGTGCCGCAGGTTGCATTTGAGGATGAACCGACTGATTAGTTGTTGAGCGCTGGATCGGCACGGGAGTCGGTACCGGGAGCGATAGCGACCGAGTCAACCGTGCGCGCTGCAGTTGGCTTGATTTGCCTCGCTCCGTAGGAGCGAAATATTTGTAGAAACCAGGTCAGCAAAGAATCTAAGCTCCGTAGGAGCGACACATTCCTTTTAGATCATATGGCGCGAGTGAATGTGCCGCTCCTACGGAGCTTCGAGAATTTGTCGACTCGTGGTTCCATAAACATTACGTCCCTAACGGGACTCAATCCAGAGGAGCTCACCAACCCGATTGTTCCTATCAGCGCCCATCCGCGTTAATCCACGGCTAAATACTCAGTCCCAACCCTTCGCCGCCTCTTCCGCATCCTCGAGCTCTTCCTTCCGCCGCCAATACCCACACTGCTCGATCAACTTCCGCGCCGCCGCGAGATCATCCTTCGGCCCACGCTCCGACCCATTAGGATTCTTGTTCCACGGATAAGGCTTCACCGCATGAAATAGCCGCGCGCGATAGAGATGAATGTCCGCCATAAAGAGTCGCATCGGTCCGCGCTCGGCGATCTCCCATGCTTCGTCGAGATCCTCCTGCGCACTCTCGGGGCCGCTCTTTGCGTCGGTGAGAAATCGCAGCCAGGCGCGGGTGAGGAGACCGTGGGGAAGTTGGTCCATGATGGCCGATCGGCGGAGACGGTCAACGGCGACGTCAACGTGGAAGAGGTCAGAGGTCAGAAGTCTGAAGTCAGAATTCTCCAGAATCATCGTGTAGAGCGCGGCGCGCCCCAGCGTGAGGTGGTCGAGGGCGATGGAGATAATGTCCTTGTGAGCTGCCTCAACCCACTTGAGCGTCTGCGCCGCGCGCTGGGAGACGGCACGGCAGGAGGAACGGGCAGCTTGCCCGTGTTTTAGAAAGGAGTTCCCGGCCGCGGAGCTTGTGCTCCGAACAATAACTTGCCACGCAGCGTGCTCAGGGATGGCGAGGAGCAGGACGCAATACTGGAAACCTGAAAGCGAGTAGAGCCGCCGGTAGTCGGGCTGCCGCTCCTTCTGCATTTGCTCGGCCTCGCGGAAGCGCGTCTCCGCCTCGTCCCGGCGGTCAGCCTGGTGCAGGGCGTCGGCGAGTCTCGTGCGTTTGCTCATCCGCTGAAACGCATCGCCGCAGCGGTCGGCGTACGTTACGGACTGCTCGGCGTCCCCCACCGCTTCGGCCACCTCGCCCAGCGTCAGCTCCAACTCGCTCAGGTTGCTCGAATAGATTCCGGCATTTTTCCAATCTTCCTTCTCGATGCACATTTCCCGACTCGCCCGCATCGGGTCGAGCGACTCGGTCAACCGACCCATGGCTCGAAGATAGTAAGACGCTTCGCCCAACAACCAAGGTTGGTATTCGTTCTTAACCGCGTGCGAAACACGACTCCACGGTTGTTCGAAGAAGCAAGCAACGGCGCCCAAGTTTGAACCGATCAATCCGAGCTTCTTCGAACTGTAATACTCCTGCGCTCGCAGAATTTGTGCGTAATAAATCTCTTCAACCGCCTCCTGCTGCATTCCCGCGTGGCAGCCGTGAGCAACGGCTTGGTAGAGCGGCTGGAGATCTTCAATGGTGGGCTCGTCTTTGTCCTCCGTGGTCGCACAGAGGTGTTCGTAGATCCGCCGGTGCGCCGCGCGCCAGACATCGGGTTGTTGCGTGCGAAGCTGCCGGGCGAAGTATTCGCGCAGGTGCGGATGCGCATCGAGCGTGATGAGCGCGCCGGATGAGTCGCGGTTCACCGTAAGCAGTTTCGCAGCTTCGAGGCCGCTGAGACTGAATTCCCAATCATCGTCGGCCAGCCCGACCAGCGGTTCGGTGAGGCCGGGGATGGTTTCGCTGCGCAGGGCCGCAAGGCAGCCGGCGTCGGCGGGCCGGTCGAACAAGCCCATGAGCCGCAGCACAGCCACTTCGCGTTGGCCTTGGTCGCCGCCGTCGCGCAAGAGCCATTGTTCGTAGGCCTCTATGGTGCGAAAGGCACGACCGCCGTCCATCTTCTCGTCGGCCTTCTGGAACTTCACGCGGTCGCGCTGGCGGATATCTCCGTGAAAGGCGCGCTTCAGGAATCCGCCGAGCAGGGTCAGCGTGAGGGCGTGGCCTTTCACGTCTTCGACAAGTTTTTCAAACTCGTTTACCTTTTCGCTTTTTTCATCACCGTCCTTAAGCGGGAGGTTACGTCTTTCGCTGCCTTTCACCTCAAGTGACTTGAGCAGAGTCACACCAGCGGCACGTGGTAGACGCTTGAGGTGCGTCTCAATCACCGCTCCGCCTTTGAACACTTGAAGGTCTGGCACTTCGATTCGGGTCGTGACTATGCAGAGGCCGCGACTGTTGGAAGCCAAATCCCTGAGCAGTTTCGCAACACCTTGATCTTTGAGTTCTCCGGGTTTGAAGGCTTTCGCTTCGGTTGGGTATTGCAGCGGCTCAAGGCCGTCGAGGATGAGAAGACTGCGCCGCTCGCCGACGATGCGTGCGAGTCGCTGGCTTTTCTCGAACGCGCCGGCGGGGCCGGCAGCGAATTCCTTATCCTTGTCGTCGCCGAAGAATGTGAGGGCCTCTTTCAGGAATAGGTCGGACGAAGCGGCTGTCTGCTCGCGCGTGCCCTGACTATAAAACGACCAGGCGAAAGCCGCGTCGCATCCCGGCCAGTCCTCATGGGCAAGTTCTGCTGTCCAATTTGCGACTAGTGATGTTTTTCCTTCGCCGCCGAGCGCAACAAAGGTGAGAACGTGCGGGCGTTTCTTGTCACCTTTGACCGCTTGTTGCCACGCGTCAGAGAGAAGCTTGAGTTCACCTTCCCGGCCGATCAGTTCAGCCGGTGAGTACTTGATGATGCGCGAGATGTCGACTTTGAAGCTCCACGACGGAGAGGATGAGTTGCTCTCAGTCGACTCGAGCTGCACGATTTTGGCAATTGCTTCTTCAATCTCTTCAGCCAGGGTGAACTTCTGCACTGGATCGGAGGCGCGGGCTTCCTCACGCTGCAGGAATTCCAACTTCCTTCGCCAGGTGCTCAACGCATCGTTCACCCTCAACCTCCCAACTCGCGAATCTTCGCCTCCGCCTCTTCGATACTCTGCTGAATCGAAAACTTCTGCGCAGCATCCGCCGCTTTCGCTTCCTCGGACTGAAGAAAAGTCAGCTTCTTTTGCCAGATCGCCAGTGCCGGTGAGGGCTTCTTTATCTTGACGCCCATGGAAGTTAGACGCTTGCGAGCTTCCTCTTTAATCCATTCGTCGCAAGCCAGCGTTAAGATTGTCTCGTAATCCGCCCTCGCCAACTCTTTCCGTCGAGTGTTTTCGTAGACCTGTCCGCGATTCAGATAGACGCCTCCATTTTCCGGCTCGAGAGCAATGGCCTGCGCATAGTCTGAAAGGGCCCTCTCCACGTCGCCTTTGCGTGAGTAAGCGTTGCCGCGGTTGCGATAAAGCAGAACGTCGTCGAATCCGAGTTCCAGCGAATGATCAAAATCCTCGATGGCGAGATCCAGATCGTTCATGCAGTAGTGAGTCAGGCCGCGATTGTAAAAGGCCTCGGCGAATCTCGGATTTACTTCGATTGCCTGATCGAGCGCAGACAGCGCGTCGTCAAACTGTTCGTCGGCGATGAACCGTGTTGCTCGCCGGTAAAGATCGACGGCGTCGACTCCTGATTTGCCCGGACCACCTGGGCGTGTTGATTTGCTCCTCGTCGTGAGCGGCTGAGTGCGCTCGCTGAACTCCAGAGGCTTTGCCTTGCGACGCGTTCGTGGTTTGACAGGGGCGCCGTCGAGCTTTTTGGCTAGCTCGATCAGGTTAGAGCAGGTTTTGCTGAGAACTTCTTGCCGTTTCTCTTTCTCCATCGCTGCTAACGGCTTTGAAACATCGTGAGCAGCCTGGTAATTCACGATCTCAGTTTCCTCATACAGACAGGAACTCAGGTAGATCCAATAGATCGTCACTCCCTCGTCTTCAGCTGCTTTGAGCAACGGAGGTAATTCGTGGTTCGCAATGAATTCCGACGCGAGGAAGCTTGGGCTGACGAGGAGGACGGCAATGCTCGCTTCCTGAAGGGCCTTTTCAATTTCTTCCTTCCACCTGGCACCCGGCGCGATCATTGTGTCGTCCCAAATATTTACGACGCCCCTCCGAATCGCCGGGGCCAACATCTTCTTGAACTCAACAAAGAGTCGCTTGTCTTCGTGACTATAGCTTACGAATATTTTTTCTCTCTTCATGATGAGTTGTTCCTGAAATTCGCTTTTACCTGAACACCGAAAACCCCGCGAAGATCATCTGCACATCCACGCCCGGATTGAAGGATCCGGTGTTGGCATTCGAAATATGCTGGTACTTGTATCCAATCGTGAATGATCGCCGGTTGCTGTTCACAATCTGCACGCCGCCGCTGAAATCAAACGTGAAGTTGAATTGCGACGTGCCGCTGGTTCCTGGTGGGGGTAGCGCCAGTGGCGAGCTCAGGTCAGGCACCTGGCTGCTGAAGTAGAGGAAGCCTCCGGTGGCGTGGCCGAATGGTTGCACACGGCGATTGCGGCGGAAGTTGAATTTCAAACCGATTGGCGCGGCGCCCCATCCGTAGACGCTCTTGCGCTCCTGCGTGATGGCGAAGCCGGTTGGTGTCGCGATGGCCACGACTCGATCCTGCGAAAAGATCGTGAGAGGGATTGCGTCGATGGTCCATTCGAACGCTACCGTCTTGCTGGCAGCAAGCACCCGGCCGTAGCGCAGGCCAACATTACCGAGCCGCGCGTTCGGCGTCTTGCCGATAAGAGTCGGCGAGTCAAATGAAATGCCGCCCCAGATGCCCCATTCGTTGTCGCGTCTTTGAATCCCTTCGGTCGGTGATTGAGAACTGCCTGATGAAATCGAGGAAGTCGGCGATGCGGTTTTTTGGGCTGACACCGCAGCTGCGAACGCCAGCAGCAATAGAAACGTGATGCAGCCGCCAATAATCATCCGGTGAAGAGAAGTCTTCATAGATCACTCCTGTTCAGTAAAGACTTTGGCGGCCCCAGCGTGCGAGGTCGAGGCCGATTGCGTTAAGTTCCGACGCGCATTCTTGATTATCAGTTGGCGTGTGTCAATAGATCTGCGGGCATGAGGTCAGTACCGGGAGCGGTAGCGACCGGGTATCGGCCGTGACAATCTCGACCTGAGATTGGCAGAGACCCGGTCGCTATCGCTCCCGGTACTGACCTCAGTCCTGGTGGGCGTTGTCGCCGCTCAGAAGGTTGATCACGTGACCCAGCACCGGCTTGATGACTTCGAAACTTTCGCGCACGCCTTTGGGTGAGCCGGGGAGATTTACTATCAGCGTGGCTGATCGGATTCCGCTCACGCCGCGTGAAATCATGGCCATCGGCGTGCTCTTCAAAGTCTCGATGCGCATTGCTTCGCTCAAGCCCGGCGCGTGACGTTCCAGCACGCGCAGGGTTGCTTCGGGTGTGTTATCGCGTAAGCCGAAACCGGTGCCGCCGGTTGTCAGGATCAAATTCACGTCAGGTCGATCGGCGTACTCGCGCAGCTTGTCTGAGAGTGGTTCGAGATCGTCAGACAGGATTTCTTTGGCGACAATGCGCGCGCGGATTTCGTTGAGGAGCTCAACCAGCAGTTCGCCGGATTTGTCTTCGCGCTCGCCGTGAGAGCAGGCGTCGCTGGCGGTGATGACGACTGCGTGAATTTGGGCTGTCATAACATCCAACGAGCGGCTTTGCCGCCTGATGTGCGGAAAGGCTTCGCCTTTCCGATCCGTAAAACCTTTGATCGGGAGGCTACGCCTCCTTTGATAAGGGGCGTAGCCCCTTGAATCAATTAATCACTCTCGACGGAAAGGCAGAGCCTTTCCGCACATCAGAGGGCAGAGCCCTTTCGCGTGTCGAAGTTGAGTGTTTACCCCATCCGCTGAGGCGGATGGTACTGACTCCGTCCTCATCTTGCCGCAGCACTTACCGCGTGCAACTCCTGTAAAGGATGAACGCTGATCTCTTTCGACTCGATTCGCGAAGTGAGTGCTTCAACCAGAGCCTGCGCGCCAGTCATCGTCGTTACGCACGGCACGTTGTATTGCAGCGCCGCACGCCGAATTGCTTGTTCGTCATAATGTGACGCGCGTCCCAGAGGCGTGTTAATGATCAGAGCAATCTCGCCCTGCTTGATGTGATCGGCCACGTTCGGCCGGCCTTCGTTAACCTTGAAGACAGTCGCGCATTCCAAACCAACTTCGCGCAGACGCTCCGCTGTTCCGACGGTCGCCATCAAGTCAAAACCAAGGCGTGATAATTTTCTTGCAAGCACAACTGCCTGACCTTTGTCGATTTCGTTGACGCTGATAAAGGCTGTACCCGTATTTGGCAGTTCTGTTCCGGCCGCAGTCATGGCTTTTGCATAAGCTTCGCCAAAGGTCTTGCCGATGCCCATGACTTCGCCGGTCGAGTGCATCTCCGGACTCAAAACCGGATCGACTCCGGGAAATTTTCGGAAAGGGAAGACCGGCGATTTGATGTAGAAGCGTTCATCGACGCTCAACGTCTCCGGCAAACCAAATTCTTTCAAAGGCCGCCCGGCCATCACCAGCGCACCGATGCGCGCGAGCGGAACACCGGTCGCTTTCGAAACGAAAGGCACGGTGCGAGAAGCTCGCGGATTAACTTCCAGGACGTAGACGCGATCGTCTTTGATCGCGAATTGAATGTTCATCAGCCCTTTGACTGACAAAGCTGACGCGAGCTTGCGCGTGTAGTGCCGCATCGTCTCCAGGTGTTCTTCCGCGATTCGCACCGGCGGCAGAACGCAGGAAGAGTCACCTGAGTGGATGCCCGCCTCTTCAATGTGTTCCTGGATGCCGGCGACGACGCAGGCACTTTCGTCGGCTAAAGCGTCAACGTCGAACTCGGCAGCCTGCTCAAGAAACTTGTCGATCAAAACCGGCCGGTCGTGTGAGAAGTCAACGGCGGTGCGCATGTATTGATCGAGAGTCTCTTCGTCGTAAACGATTGCCATGGCGCGGCCACCCAACACGTAACTTGGTCGCACCAACACCGGGTAACCAATGCGCTGCGCGATTTCACGCGCCTCTTCGATTGAAATCGCCGTCCCATTTTCCGGTTGCGGAATTCCAAGTTTATCCAGGAGGGCGCCGAACCGCTTGCGATCTTCTGCCAGGTCGATCGAGTCGGGCGACGTGCCGATGATGGGAACGCCGGCTTCGTGCAGGCGCATCGCCAGATTCAAAGGCGTCTGGCCGCCGAGTTGGACGATGACGCCGGTAGGCTTCTCGACATCGACGATGTTCATTACATCTTCAAAGGTCAGCGGCTCGAAATAGAGACGATCAGAGGTGTCATAGTCAGTCGAGACAGTTTCAGGATTGCAGTTGACCATGATCGTTTCAAAGCCCGCGTCATGCAGCGCGAATGAAGCGTGACAGCAGCAGTAATCAAACTCGATGCCCTGGCCGATGCGGTTCGGGCCGGAGCCGAGAATCATGATCTTCTTCTGGTCAGTCGGCTGCGCTTCATCTTCTTCTTCGTAAGTTGAGTAGAGATAGGGGGTGTACGACTCAAACTCAGCGCCGCAGGTGTCAACGCGCTTGTAGACGGGAACCAATCCGAGACTCTTGCGATAGGCGCGCACCTCGTCCTCGCTACGCTTGGTTAGGTATGCCAGGCGACGATCAGAAAGAGCGGCCTCCTTGAAGGCGCGTAAGAGATCGAGAGGGATGTCTTCGAGCTTGCCCGTGTCAGAACCGGAAGCCGTAGCCGGATCAAGAAGTCCGGTCGAGCCAGTGGATCCCGTCGCTACCGCTCTGGGTTCTGACACGATGGCCTCGACTTCGCGCTGGATCTCCATAACCTGCTTCAGCTGATCGAGAAACCACGGATCGATCTTCGAGAGACGGTAAATTTCCTGGATGGGCCAGTCGTGTTCCAGCGCATAAGTGATGTACGAGAAACGCTGAGAATTCGGGCGCGCCAGCTTTCTTTGCAATTCATCGTTGGGAACGTCTTCCAGGCGGAGCGGCTTCACGGCTTCCAAAGAACGCAGGCCCTTGAAAAGCGATTCCTTGAAGTTGCGGCCGATGGCCATCACTTCGCCCACGGATTTCATCTGCGTGCCGAGCACGTCCTCAGCCTCGCGAAACTTCTCAAAGTTCCACTTTGGAATCTTGGTCACGACATAGTCGATGGTCGGTTCAAAAGAAGCCGGCGTCTTTTTGGTGATGTCGTTGGGAATTTCGTCGAGGGTATAGCCGACCGCCAGCTTGGCCGCGATCTTGGCAATCGGAAAACCGGTGGCCTTCGAAGCCAGCGCCGAAGATCGAGACACGCGCGGATTCATTTCGATGATGCGTATGTCTCCGTTGTCCGGATTGACGGCAAATTGAATGTTCGAGCCGCCCGTCTCTACGCCGACTTTGCGAATGATAGTGATCGACATGTCACGCAGCTTTTGATATTCGCGATCGGTCAGGGTCTGCGCCGGCGCGACGGTAATCGAATCGCCGGTGTGCACGCCCATGGGGTCGAAATTTTCGATCGAGCAGATGATCACGACGTTGTCGGCCAGGTCGCGCATCACTTCCAGTTCGAATTCTTTCCAGCCGAGGATCGATTCTTCGATCAAAACTTCATGAATCGGCGAAGCCGCCAGGCCGCCGCGCACAATCTCTTCAAACTCTTCCGGATTGAAAGCCACCCCGCCTCCGGTTCCCCCGAGGGTGAAACTGGGGCGGATGATGGCCGGATAGTCCGTCTCTTTTACGATGGCTTCGGCCTCGGCCCAGGTTTTGGCAAAGCCGCCGCGCGGCATGGGTAAGCCGGCTTCATCCATCGCCTGTTTGAAGAGCAGTCGATCCTCGGCAACCTTGATCGCTTCGCGTTTGGCGCCGATCATTTCAACGCCGTTTTCTTCCAACACGCCGGCGTCAGACAAGGCGATAGCCAGATTCAAGGCTGTCTGTCCGCCCACTGTTGGCAGGAGTGCATCAGGTTTTTCCTTGCGAATAATTGCAGAGACGGATTCGACGGTGAGCGGTTCGATGTAAGTGCGGTCGGCCATCTCAGGATCGGTCATGATCGTCGCCGGATTCGAATTGACGAGGACAACCTCATAACCTTCCTGCCGCAAGGCCTTGCATGCCTGCGTGCCCGAGTAATCGAATTCGCAGGCCTGGCCGATGACAATCGGACCAGAGCCGATGATCAGAATTTTGTGAATATCAGTGCGTTTGGGCATTCGAGAATCTGTAACTGAATCTAAATGGACGCAAACTAACAGTTTGCGTTACAGCGCTTGCATAAAGTCGAAACATTTTACATAAAGATGTCTGAGAGACGAACCGCCGGTCAGTACCATCTGCGTCAGCGGATGGGTTAAGGAGGCGCGTTCTTTTCTTGAGGCGCATGATTATCCCATTCGCTTACGCGAATGGTACTGACTCCGGAGTCGACGCGAATACTGCGATGAAAAGACTTTTCTCGATAGCACTCTTACTGACCATAGGTTTTGCGATTTCGCCGGCGCAGAAACTGAAAACGGCTGAAGAGTACAACAACCGTGGGCTGGAGAAGCAGGGCAAAGGCGATCTGGACGGAGCCATTGAGGATTACACGGCGGCGGTCGCGCTCAAAGGAAAACCGGGCACGCAGGCGGTTGCCTACAACAACCGGGCCAACGCCCGCATTAGCAGGAATGACTTTGAGGGTGCAATCGCGGACTACAGCAAAGCTATCGAGCTCGCGCCGGCGAACGAGGAGAACTACTACAATCGCGGCGTCGCTTTGATGAGCAAGGGTGACAACGATGGGGCGATTGCGGATTTCACCCGCGCGATTGAAATATCGCCGCGCCTGGCTGCCGCCTACAACAATCGCGGTAATGCCCGGAAAGGAAAGGGCGACGTTGACGGCGCAATTTCCGATTACGGCAAGGCCCTGGCCCAGAATCCAAAGTATGTCGAGGCGCTCTACAATCGCGGCTTGGCCTGGCAAGGAAAAGGTGACTTCGCCGCCGCCATAAAAGATTACTCGAGTGCGCTGGAAATCGCGCCGAAATTTGTGGACGCTTACGTAAATCGCGGACAAGCCAAACAGTCCAGGCGGGATTTTGATGGGGCCATCGCTGACTATTCTGAGGCGCTGCGATTGAAGCCCGACGACGCCGGCACCTACTTTGCCCGGGCCAGCGCTCGCGAGGGGAAAGAAGACCTCAACGGCGCCGCCGCGGATTATTCCAGGACTCTGGAGTTGGATCCGAACTCGGCCCAGGCTTACGCGAATCGGGGTGCGATTGAGACCATTCAAGGCAAGAAGACAGAGGCGAAGCAGGATTTTGAAAAGGCTTTCAGGCTCGATCCCGGCCTCAGGGCGCAATACAAAGATTTCATTGAGAAATGGCGGGCAAAATCAAAGCCTTAGCTGCCAAACAAGAGCCCTTGGGCCATCAATTTCATAGACTGCAAGATAGGTAAAGGGTATAGTGCTTCGCTATTCGGGCGCTTTTTTTGTTGATAGACTCTCATAAGGAATCGTTGAATGCGCAAAGTCTTTCTGGTTAATCCCGCGAATGCCACTGTCGGTTTCAGTGTGATTACGCCCAGATGGCTCTATGTACTCGCCGGAGCAACCCCCACCGACCTGGTCGGCGATCCGATCATCATCGACGAACCTATTACGCCCTTTGATCCCGCTCAGGTTAAGGCCGGCGACATTGTTGGCGTCGGAATCCATACGGGAAATTGCCGCCCCGGTTATCGCGTTCTGCGCGAAGCAAAAGAACGGGGCGCGACCGTGATTGTGGGAGGCATTCATCCAACGATCTTTCCGGACGAACCGCTCGAGATGGGCGCCGATGCGGTGGTCAAAGGGGGCGGTGATCTCATCTGGCGCAAGATCGTCGAAGACGAATTAAACGGCAAGTTGCAACGCGTTTATGACGGTGGTCGAGTTCCGGGAGAGCAGATGGTCAAAGCGCGTTGGGACCTGCTGGATCCGACCAAGTATTTGATGGGCTCGATCCAAACTGTGGCCGGCTGTCCTGAGAATTGCAGCTTCTGTTCGGTTTGGGTAACAGAGGGCCGGACGCCACGACTCCATCTAAACGACCAGATTATCGAAGAAGCGAACGAGCTTCATGCGCTGGGCTTTCGTTACATCTTTTTTGCCGACGACAATTTCACGCCAGCCACCTACGGCCGCATTGCACGCGAGAAGAATGTGGCGACGCAGCAGTTGCTTGAGAAAGTGCGAGAGGACCGAATGCGCCTCTTCGATGAATACGATCGAGCGGTGCCGTCTTCACTTTATGCCTTCACACAAATGACTGCCGAAGTAATCAGCGACGACGAATATCTCGATGCGATGCACGACAAGATGCGTCTGCGCGGCGCTCTGATCGGAGTCGAGTCGTTCACTGAAGAGGGACTAAAGAGCGCCAACAAGACCTGGAATCCGGTCGGCGAGCGCATGGTCGAAGCGATTCAAAAGATTCAGGACCACGGGATGGTCGTGCTGGCTTCAATCATTAATGGACTCGAGAGCGACACCGTCGCCACCTTGCGCACGATGAGGGAGTTTGCGGTCGCCTCAGGCACGGCGTTCGCGCAGTTCCCGATCTACAGCGTCTATCCAGGCACCAAGGATTATCACGAGATGCTGCGCGACCTGAAGAACCGTGATCGAGCCGGCTATGTGCCGAAACATTCTGCGCAATTCATCCGTGACAAGTTCTGGCTTGATTTCGATCACACCGAGAATACGGTCAAACATCCGACGCTCACGAGTGAAGATCTCATGCGCGAGGTGCAGAAGAGTTGGAAGCAGTTTTACAGCGCCGGAGCGATCTTCAAACGCATGCGGAGTGGACCGCTGGCCCGGCTCTCGCTGACCGGCAAGCTGTTTTACGTGGTCGCCTGCATCGGCTTTATGTCGCTTTATCCCAATGGTATTGCCGCAGATAACGTGCGCAAGCAAAATCTCAGTTTCTTTAGCCGGTTGTCTCTGCGTGTGGTCATCATGCTGACCAGAAGAAAGCGAGATTTATTTGCGTTTGGTCGCCGGAAACCGACGATTACGCCGAAGCCGGAAGTATTTGGTTCCGAGCCTCATGGCTCAACCTTCGGTGCTGAACTTCAGTGAAATGAATTTACTTCGGCGATCGTTCGTCTATCTCACCATAACCGTTGCCGGGCTGGTGTTTTCTCACAATGCAAACGCCCAACAACGTCGCACTCAGCCTGATAGTCAACCGCTCGAGTCGGTAGAAGTCAGGACCGCAATTTATTCCGCAATGGCGGACGCCAATCAGGAAATTCAGGACGCACTCAAGCGAGCGACTGCAGAAAAGAAGCGAGTGTTGCTCGTCTTCGGCGCGAACTGGTGTTACGACTGTCATGTTTTGGAGCGCGCTCTGCACGAAGGCCCCGCCGGAGCAATTGTCAGTGAGAGTTTTCTCCTGGTCCACGTTGATATCGGCGAAGGCGAAAGGAATCCCGAACTGACCAGGACCTACCGCATACCTGTCGAGAAGGGTGTGCCGGCAGTGGCGGTGCTGAATAGTGATGGCAAGTTGCTCTACAGCAGCGGCGAAGGCGAATTTGAATCGGCGCGCACAATGTTCAAGAAAGATTTGGTGGCGTTTCTAAATCGTTGGAAGAATAAGGCGCAGTAGCCCGACCGTCAGGGAGGGCGCTCGTCCGACCTGCGAATGCCCTCCCGGACGGTCAAGCTACTGCCCCGGAGCCACCGTCTAGCGGTTGAGTAAGTGCCTGCTTTTTGATAGCTTCGTCAACAGTCCCCAAAATTCATTCAATCAAATATGAGGTTCTATTCATGAAAGTCAGACTGATTCTATTTATTCTAATCATCGTTAGCATTTCGACGGTTACGGCCATCTCGTTTGCGCAGAGAACGCGCGACACTGCGGACAAACCGATTACCGGCGATTTCAAGATCACGATCAAAAACACTATGGCCGGAAATACCTCGCAAGGCACGACCATGATCAAGGGCAGTCGTCAACGCGAGGAGACGAGCATGGCCATGGGTCAAAGCCAGATAACCATCACCCAGTGCGACCTGAAGCGCACGATTCAAATCAATGACAGCGCGCGCAAGTACATAATCTCGTCTTTTGCCGCGGACGAAGGTGATACGCCAGGCGCCGGCGGCGGGCATGCGCAAGGCGCGGCCGGCTCAGCGCAAAGGGGCGGCGTGGTGACGATGACCGTTAATACCGTCGACACGGGTGAGCGCAGAGAGATGTTCGGCTTCACCGCGCGTCACTTGAAGCGCACCACCATGATGGAGTCCGGCCCCGGCGCTTGCTCACAAAACAAAATGAAAATCGAGAATGATGGGTGGTACATCAATCTCGAATACGGACTTGCCTGTGAATCCGCGAGCCGGGCACCGCAGATGGGCCCAACATCTCAGGGTTGTCGCGATCGTTATCAGTATCATCGGACCGGCCCGGCAACCCTCGGTTTCCCTCTGAGCGAAACGACCACAATGTACGGAGAGGATGGCCGCGCCACCTTTACGATGATGAAGGAAGTGCTTGAGATATCGCGCCAGTCTCTCGACGCTGCTTTGTTCGAAATTCCCGCCGGCTATACCCAGGCAGCGAGCCAGCAGGAAATGTACGGCGCGCCGTCGATGGATCAGGTCATGGCCCAGGCGCGGGAGCGAGCCGGCCAAAACTCAACGCCGGCTAATAACCCGACTGCGAGTGGGCCGGCAACGGCGAATGCGCAGGCCAGGGCGAAGGTTGGAGTGGTTGAGTTTAATAACAAGGCAAAGGCGTCTGTTTCGACAGATTCTTTGCGGCAACAGCTCATCGCGGTGCTGAACGGTAATGGCATCGATGCGGTTGCGCTCAACGCCAGTTCAGCGAGCGAGGCGGCGCTGGAGGCGAAAGCCAAGGGGTGCGCTTACATCCTCTATACGGACATCTCAACGCTGAAAACAGCTTCAACCGGAAAGAAGCTGGGCGGTTTTCTGGGCAAGGCGGCCGGTGTCGGCTCGGGCGACGGCGGCAAGTCCGAAGCGAAGCTGGACTACCGTTTGGTTGCGGTTGATAGCACGTCGCCGAAGCTGCAATCCTCAGCGTCTGCTAAAGAAGAAACCGCGGAGGCGAGCGTCAATGCCGCGCTTCAGGACGAGGCACGCGCGGTGGCCGCCGCCGTCGGCGGGAATTAGTCTCATGACTGGCGTGGCTCGGCCGAGGCCGGGCCACGTGATCCTCAAAATTGAAACGATGGACAGACTTGATGCAGCATCCGGTGTTTCTTCGAAAAGGAACAATGATCGAGGCGATCAGTCGCTCGACTCGCTGGAGAAAGTTAACGCTGACCTCAAGGACCAGAATCGAAAACTTCGTGAATTGGCGGAACACCGCTCTACATCCATCTCCCATCTGGCGCATGAACTGCGCACTCCGCTAACTTCAATAATTGGCTTCTCGGAGATTTTGCTGACGCAGGAAGAGCTGAGCGACGCTCAGCGCAACTTCTGTGAACGAATCCAAAACTCCGCTCACCAGCTGCAAAACAGTCTCGTGGAACTTGGCGAACTTGCTCGCCTCGAGAATTTGCCCGAAGAGGATCCGCCTGCCGATTGACGTGCAATTACCGCTGAGTGAAGAGAGTTGGACAGCATTTACAGAATCAACGAGATGTCCAGGTGGCTACCAGTCGTTCTGTAAATCCTGTCCAACCTGTTAATCCTGTCAATAATCAGCAATTCACCGTGATATTATTTCCGCTTTAAGCTGCCATGTCTTCAAACCAGCAAGCCCCGCGCGCGGTCGTCGACATCCGTGAAGTTTCGACGATTGACGAATTCGACGCCTGCATTCGTTTGCAGCGCGAAGTGTTCGGACTACCGGACCTGGAAATATCTCCGCGGCGTCATTTGATCGTTTCGCATTGCGCCGGCGGCTGGACTCTGGGCGCCTTCGTTAAGGGCAAGTTGGTGGGTTTCGTTCATCATCTGGCCGCGGTCAAAGGCGACCACATTTTTGGCTATTCGCACATGATGGCCGTGGCGGCGGAGTATCAAAACCAAGGTGTCGGCGCGCGTTTGAAATGGGCGCAAAGGACGCGAGCGCTGGGCGAAGGCCGCGATTTCATCAAATGGACTTTCGAACCGATGCGGGCGCGGAACGCGCATTTTAATTTGAATCGTTTGGGCGTTGTGATCAGAGAGTACGCGGTCAACTTTTACGGCACCGACTATTCGACGAGTCCCGCAGAGAAGGGCAGCGGCGTGAGCGGGATGGACAGCGATCGTTTGTTTGCCAGCTGGGAGTTGCGCTCGCCGCGAGTTGAGGCATTTGCTCAGCGAATGGAATACGATCCTGGCGCAGCCGAACGTGCGATTGAAATTCCTGCCGACTTCGCGGCGCTGCTTAAGTCTGATCCACAGGCCGCGAAGCGCGAAGTCCTCCGCGTTCGTGAAGAGTTTGTGAAAGCCCTCGGTGATGGCTACATCTGCGGGGCCTTCGATCGCAATCCCGAAGGGCCCAGGTATTTGTTTTATTCAGAATGAGTTGGGGCGCGATCTCAACGCACATGTGTCAGAACCGCGAGCGGTAGCGATCGGATCAAGACGTACCTGAAGTTCTGCCTGATCCGGTCGCTACCGCTCGCGGTTCTGACACAAACTGACATTTAACTTAGTATCAACCGCAAAAAGATCATTGGCCAAAAAACGATCTGCTCAACAATCCATCAAAGCGTTGCGTGACGAGATTCGGCGCCACGATGAGCTCTATTACCTTAACGAGAATCCGGAAATCTCTGATCGCGAGTACGATGCCTTGCTCGAGAAGCTCCGAGAGCTGGAAAGCCGGCATCCGGAACTGATCACGGCCGACAGCCCCACGCAGCGAGTCGGTGGCAAGCCGGCCGAGAGCTTTCCTGAGTTCATGCATCGCGTCCCGATGCTGTCTCTGGATAACAGCTACAACATCGACGAGCTGCGCGCGTTTGACGAGCGATGTCGGAAGCTGGCCGGTGGCGAATCGCCCGAATATGTTGCCGAATTGAAGATCGACGGCTTGTCGCTTTCAGTTCATTACGAAGACGGATCGTTTGTTCGCGGTGTCACGCGCGGAGACGGTTCGCGTGGAGAAGACGTTTCGTCGAATGTGCGGACGATTCGCAGCGTGCCCCTGCAATTGAACAAAAAGGCGGCAGCGATTGCCCGCGAAATTGAAGTGCGTGGTGAGGCTTACTTCGGACGCCGAATTTTTGAGCGCATCAACGCCGAGCGCGAAGAAGCCGGCGAGTCGCGCTTTGCCAATCCACGGAACGCGGCCTCAGGCACGATTCGGCAACTCGATCCTGCGATTACCGCCCGCCGCCGGCTGGAGATGTTCGCCTATGACGTTTTTGCCGGCCAACGCAAAGCCTTTGCGACCCATTGGGACGCTCTCAATTGGGCCGATGCCGCCGGGTTTCGCGTCAACGAGAATCGCGAGTTGTGCGAATCGGTCGAGGAAGTGATCGCCTTTTGCAACCGGATGGAAGCGAAGCGTGACGATCTCGATTACGAGATTGACGGCGTCGTGGTGAAAGTGAATTCGACGGCTCTACAGGAACAATTTGGCGCCACCGGCAAAGCGCCGCGGTGGGCGGTGGCGTACAAGTATGCGGCCCGGCAAGCGACGACGAAGGTCAACGACATTGTGGTCCAGGTCGGACGCACCGGCGCGCTGACGCCCGTGGCGATGCTCGAACCGGTGCAACTGGGTGGCGTGACGGTGTCGCGCTCGACTTTACATAACGAAGATGAAATCGAGCGGTTGGGTCTCCTGATCGGTGATTTCGTTTTGATTGAGCGCGGCGGCGACGTCATTCCGAAAGTCGTCAAGGTAATCGACTCAAAACGCACGGGCAAAGAAAAGAAGTTTCGCATGCCGGCCGTTTGCCCGATCTGTGGCGGGCTCGTTTCCCGGCCGGAAGGTGAAGCGGTTTCGCGCTGCATTGCGGCTGACTGTCCGGCCCAGTTGATCGGCCGCCTGCTACATTTCGCTTCGCGCCGCGCGATGCGGATAGAAGGCCTGGGCTTCGCGCTCGCCGAGCAGTTACTCGAAAAGAAAATGGTCCGCGACGTGGCGGATCTTTACCGCTTGAAACTGGACGACCTCGCTGCGCTCGAACGGATGGCTAAGAAGTCCGCGTCGAATGTCCTGGGTCAAATCGAAGCGAGCAAGTCTCGCGACCTTTGGCATTTGATCTACGGTTTGGGCATTCGTCATGTAGGCGAAAGGACTGCCGGAATTCTGGCGCGGCACTTTGGTTCGTTGGATCGTCTGGGCGCGGCGACCGTGGAAGAGCTCGACGAAATTCACGAGATTGGTTTGACGATGGCCCAGAGCATCCATGACTGGTTTGCTGATCCGGGCAATAAGGAGTTGTGCCGACGTTTGACCGAAGGTGGAGTTCGCACGGAGGCTATTGAGGAACCGGCTGCCGCATCAACCGATCAACGATTCGCCGGAAAGGTCTTTGTTCTTACCGGGACACTGCCCGGGATGACGCGGGACGACGCGCGTGGTTTGATCGAGGCAGCGGGCGGACGAGTAACTGGTTCAGTGAGCAAAAAAACCGATTATGTCCTGGCCGGCGCAGATCCGGGATCCAAACTTGATAAGGCGAATGAACTGGGTGTAGCCGTGATCGATGAGGACGAATTCAAAAAGATGTTAGGATAGCGGGAATGGAAACAACTCAAGATCAAAAACTGGAATTGGCGTACACCCTTTTCTGCGATGATGTGCGGCTGGAAGTCGGCAACAAACTTTCGTATATGGGGGTGTTTCAAAACATCGTCGTGCCGCAGTTGCCGGTATGGCTGCCAAAGCTCGCGGTCGTCAATCACTGGCGTGGCGACGGGGCTCATCTTTCTGAAGTGCGAATTCTGATGCCGGATCGCCAACAGGCTCTGGTTGTGTCACAACCCGCCCGCTTTGAGATAAATCACGGCTCAGCTGACAACATCAGTTTTTTTGTGAACGTGACGTTCCCGGTGGCCGGCCAATATATCGTGCAGACGCTGGTGGACTCGAACCTGTTCGAGGAGCGTATGCTGAACGTTTCCGATCAGCAATTAATTGCGCCGGAAGAATCTGAAGCAGTGAACTAACAGGCAAGCCTTCGGATTTGAAAGTTAAGGCGGCACCGAAGTGCCGCCCATGCCACAAAGCCCGTCGTTTTTTGCTTAGAACATCTGGTACGCTTTGATTTTGTAATTCAGCGTGGTGGTGCCCAGGCCCAATAAACGCGCCGCTCGCGCCTGATTGCCCCCTGACAGTTCCAGGGCGCGACCAATCAGTTTGATTTCAAAGCGCCGCACCTCTTCAAAAAAATCAACCCGAGATTTAAGGCTGAGATTCTCGAAGGTCGAAGACACCTCGGCGAGACCATTGTCATGGTCCAATGACTCGGCTTCATCCAGCAAAGCGGTTGCCAGGTCACGGATTTTGGAAACCCGTTCGGCAGTGGCCGCCTTTCGTGACGGTAAACCGCGGATTTGGGGAGTTGGTAGTGATTCAATTACAGCTTTCGCAGTGCTCATGAATTTGTCCTCAATTGTTAGTTGGGGGCAGAAATGCTCTCGTATAAATGACGTTGAAACGTGGCGACCGTTAACAGCAAGTTGCCTTATCGATGGTAGAGACGCTTGAGCAATGACGTGGGTTCCAAGTTTTTTGTTAAGTTTTTGTTAAGCGTGCTCACGCGGAGATTTGATGCAAGGTCTGGCGATCTGGTTGTTCACGCAGATTGTTCACATGCGCCAATATTTCGGCAGCCCTGACGAGAAAATGAATCACGAGCCGTTATTTAATAAGAGTCAATGCCCTGGTAAGAATTCGGTCGATTTCCGCCTGCGAAGCCGACTTCCGATTAGCAAGTCGCATCGACCGGCGGCCCAGGAGAACATAGGCTCCGAGCGCATCAAAGAGATGCTTTGATGAAATCGCCTCAACGTGCTTTTGTACGGTGGCAACGTCGCCACGCTTGAAGGTTCCAGTCAGTGCGCGCGAGGGATCGGCTGCCGCTAAGTTCTCGATCGTGCTCCGGAGCAGGGGCAGCAAGACCTTTTGTGATTGATTAGCGGTCAGGCCGCACCGACTCAACATTTCGAGAGAGATATCAATCAAAGCGGTCAGGTTGGGCGAAGCCATTAGGGCTGCGGCGTGATAAAGCGGTTTTGCCGAGGGGTTGATCGTAAATGTGTGAGCGCCAAAATCGCGCACGATTCGCCGGCCCACCCGCATCGCCTGGGTGTCGCCTTCAACCGAGAAAAAAGCCCGGGTTAACCAGTCAGCGCCGCTTTGAGCTTCGCTGATGGAAACCAGCGGGTGCAGCGCGCCCACCGGAATCCCAAGTTTTCTCAGCGGCATGAGGACGTTCGATGTCAGTGCTCCGCTGGTGTGCAGGGCAACTAGTCGACGCGCCGGCGCGGTCTCAAATCTCAACAATGCAGCCAGTTCGTTGGCGATTGTTCCGATAACGTCATCAGGCGTCGCGATGAGGATCAATGAACTTTGCTCAAGAAGTTGGCGGTGTTTCGAAAGGAGGCGTCGAAACTGCTTTGCTGAGAGGGCGAGGCCCAGACCACCTGAAAGTTGTGAGGCCCTTTTGGCGCTGGCAGCGTGTTTGGCAACAATTAGGTCGATCGAATGCCCGGATTTATTGAGGGCAATCGCCAGGGCGGTCCCCAGTCGACCAGCTCCAACGATCGATACGGAAAACCTCTGACCTCGGCGACCGGCAGTTGGCTTTGGCTTTCGTTCTGGATGTCGTTTCGCTGTCAACGGCGGGCCCTGTTCGTGACGAATTCGGAGCGTCCGGTCTGCGGACTCTAGCACGCGTTTAGCGGCGGCGCAATTTCGTAGGTTTTTGGCGGCTAGTGGCATATAATGTCGGCGTTCGGCAGACGGAACGAATTGCGTAAGAAGTTCAAACTCAGGGCGCAACCTTCCGTGGCAACACTTGCATCATAGCGATGCGTTTAACTGTTGCAGTGCCAGCGCCTCGGGTGCTGTTCCCAAAAAAGATAGCGGTCGTCGACAGGAAGGCGGCCAACCGAGAGATGAAGCCCGGTGTTTCTCTCCCGGCCTCGTGAAGTTGGAGGTTCAAATGAAAATTCACCTCTCTCGTGCCGTAATTGCATTCGGCTTGGGAGCTAGTTTGTGGTTAGGCACCGTTAGTTCGTTCGCCGCACCGCAGCAGACCAAGGATCAGGATCAATCAAAACAAAACGACCAGAAATCGAGCACTCAAGCTCCTACCCAAACAGCCTCGAGCAAGAAACCACTTTCTACGGGTGAAGACCCGACGATGATCGGGAAACGCAATATTAACAAGGGCATTTGGGCAGGCGGCATTCTCGGCGCAAAGGGCATCGATTCGGAAGTCAAGATGGGCCGGATGCTGGCCGCTCAGGTTGATAAGGAAGCTAAGTTCGTTGACGATCCGATAATCGCTGAGTACGTCAACCGAGTCGGCCAAAACGTCGTGCTGCACTCAGACGCCAAAGTCCCATTTACCATCAAGGTTATCGATTCAGACGAGGTGAACGCGTTTGCGCTTCCCGGTGGCTTTTTCTATGTGAACAAAGGTTTGATTCTGGCCGCTGATAACGAGGCCGAATTGGCTGGCGTGATGGCTCATGAAATTGCCCACGTAGCTGCGCGTCACGCGATGGAAAATGAAGCGAAGATGCAGGCGATGAATTATGGCATGCTGGCCGGAATCCTGCTTGGCGGACCAATCGTCAGTAACGTTCTCTATAACACCGCCGGGCTTCTTGAAGGCATGGCCTTTCTGAAGTTCAGTCGTGGCGCTGAAGAAGAAGCAGACAAGCTGGGTGTTCAGTACATGTGGGCCGCCGGCTATGACCCGGGCGCCATGGCCACCATGTTTGAGAAACTCGAGGCCAAGAATAAAAAGAAACCGGGAACAGTTGCCAAGCTGTTCGCGGATCATCCGGCGCCGGCCGATCGCCGGGCGTCAGCGATCGCCCTGGCGGCGCGTTTTCCTGAAAAGGAAGAGTATGTAATCAGCTCGTCCGAATTTCAGCGAGTGAAGAACCGTCTGCTTAGATTATCCAACGCGCGCCTTTCGTCGAACGGAGCCATCGCTTCGGGTGATGACGGCACGCCCGGCAGGCCGACGCTGAAGCGACGACAACCGACACCGGAAGACTCGACGACTACCACTCCGGCCACGAATCCGGATGGCACGCAGAAGACGGACACGAATAAGCCGCCGACTGCGCCTACACTGAGGCGCAATCCGGATGCTCAACCAACACCGACGCCACAGCCTTAAGTCCGGCTCGACATTCACCAAACCGAAAGGCTCTTCAGCTTTGGCTGAAGAGCCTTTTTTCTGTCAGAGGCCCGACCGTAAGGGAGGGCCGTCCTGAAACGAAGATGCCCTCCCTCACGGTCGGGCTTCTGACACTGACGCCTCGGCCGGTTTTCGGCGGCGAACCTTGCTGGTGAAGAAGGCGCGAAAATATCCGTACATCGAAAACATTGCAGACACCACAACCACCCAGAGCAACGCGCGCCCCGCCGTGTAGAGCAGGACCTGCCAATCATTCCACGTCGTAACATCGGGTCCCGTAAGGTGTGACCAGGCGGTTGCCAACTCAGGCACTGTCCAGAATTTAATCGCCGGAAACGGTTTGCCGAAATTTGACACGTGCGGCGATCCCGGCGAGATCGAGAGAATCAACAAACCAACCGTTACCACCTGCGCGACCATCTTGAACTTGCCCATTTTCGAGGCTGAGATGATCACGCCTTCAGTAGCAGCGATGGACCGCAAACCCGTTACCGCGAACTCTCTGCCGACGATAATTACGACCGCCCAGGCCGGAGCGAGATGGTTCTCGACCAGTGAAATCAGGGCCGCTGAAATCAGGAGCTTGTCCGCGATTGGATCGAGCAGCTTGCCCAGAGTTGAGACCTGTTTCCAACTGCGCGCCAGTTTTCCATCGAAGTAATCTGTCAACGCGGCCGCGACAAAAATCGACACGCCCACCAGATATCTGGGAACTCCCAACCAGTTTTCGGACACGGGAGTGAGCAGCACCACCACCAGCAGCGGCACAATGAAGATTCGGGAAAGGGTTAGCGCATTAGGAAGGTTCACTTCTCACCTTGAAAAAAAGCATGCGAACAATGGCAGTCTAGGTTTCGCGATTTTGAGTGTCAAGATGGCTGCGCTGCGCAAGGCTAGCCCGATACGCGAAAACGAACTTAATTTGTACGATAATAGGGAGGCGAGTAGAATTCGGCGTGAGGCGAACGAGATGGATATCAACCCTGAGGAAGCAACCTGGCGGCGGCACATTGTTAGCACTCCCGACGTACTGAGCGGCAAGCCACGTATTGACGGCACTCGTATTCCGGTGGCGTTGATTCTTGGCTACCTTGCAGCCGAGAAAACTTACGAGGAAGTTATGGCTGAATTTCCTGATCTAACGCGCCAAGATATCGCGGCGTGTCTGGATTATGCGCGTGATCTTGCCGACTACCATGTAGTATGAGCCTCCGCCTCTTCATCGATCAGTGCGTACCTCGCTCAGTAATCGAGTCCTTGCGAAACACGCGACACACAGTAGATTTGCTGCGGAATCACCTGGCAATAGATGCGAAGGACCATGACGTGATTGCTTGCGCCCAGGGCCTAGGCGCGGTGCTCGTTACTCTCAACGGTGATTTCGCCAACATGATTAGTTATCCTCCGGCAGAGTTCGGCGGCATCATCGCGTTGCAGGTCAAAAACCATCCGGAATCACTCCCCGCCATCATCATGCGGCTGCTCACGTATTTGGGTGAACACGCTGATCAGAAACACTATGCCGGAAAGCTGCTGCTCGTTGAAGCCCATCGCATTCGAATAAAGAAATAATGATTGATCCAAGCGCATTTGACTTCATTCAAGACGACCCTTCCGATAATCCTGTTTGCGTGCAAACGGCGACGGGCGCGTGCGCGGAACGTTTTTTCAGAGAACTGGACAGTAAGCGTTATTGCGTCCTTCATTTCCCACATGCGGACAAGAAAGAGGCTTTCGATATCGCCGTGAAGAAGAAGCTAGAATCTCAGGATTTCAACTATCAGGAAGTTTGGTTTCCGAATCAGCCTCGGTTCGGCGGAATTCAAATCGAGAAACCCCCTAATTTCAGCTATGCAGTCTTCAACAAGGGGGCTTCTTTCTCCGGCACAACCTTCAGATCTGAAGTGAAATTTGAGGGTGCTACGTTCAACGAGGATGCAAGGTTTGGAGGAGCGACCTTTGAGGTTAAGGTCGATTTCGAGTCCGTCACATTTTGCAAAAAGGCCGATTTCAACCGAGCGAGGTTTGAAGCGTACGCGGATTTCTGGCGTTGCACATTCACCGGAGATGCCGAATTTCGCGATACTGTATTTCTTCAGACGGCAAGCTTCTGGCCCTCGACATTCAATTCGACGGCTTCATTCTCCAATGCAAGTTTTGCCAGAGCCAATTTTGGAGCATCGGAGTTCAACGGCAAAGCTGTATTCATGTGGTGTGCGTTTGGGTTTGCGGATTTCATAGGTGCCTCGTTCAGTGATGAGGCAAACTTTTCATTCTCACAATTCGAGGGAATGGCAAACTTTATTAGCGCCACATTCGATTCAACGCTTCAACTTAAGATGAGCGCATTTGGTGATGAGGCGCGTTTTAGAATGGTCACCTTCAACGGAAAGACAGATTTTAGTCACACGGTTTTCAAAGGCATTGCTAGTTTTTCCGCGGAGCACGGTATTGGCGGCTTTGGCAAAAACGCGATGTGTGACTTCAGGCACGTTCGATTCGAGAGTCCGCGTCAAGTTTCTTTCCACGGTTTGACGCTTCGGCCTCACTGGTTCTTGATCCTGGATCCTCGGGAATTTGAATTTATAGACGTCAAATGGATCGGACAGCTGAGACGACGCTTCATCGACATTGAAATCCAGGAACTGAGAAAGAGGGAAGAACTTGAACGGCAAGAAGCGGCTAATAATAGAGCCAAGCGTCTAAGAGAGCTCGAGTTGTTTGGTGATCAGGTTGCTGTCGAGGAGTTGAAGGAAGAAGAGGTTGAGGCAGCCCGTATTGAAGCTAGCGAGCTCAATCAAAAGGACGCACGCTTTTGCCGTCTCTTATCGATCGCATGCCGGCGAATTGCCGTTAACGCGGAAGAAAACCACCGTTATGATCAAGGGAGCGACTTCCGCTTCTGGTCAATGGAACTCCAACGCAAAGAAGGATGGAAGGCCCGAGGTACGATCATAGGAGTTCTCCATACCCTCTATCGCTTTTTGAGCGGCTATGGTGAGAAGATCGGCCTCGCGCTTGCGTGGCTTGTAGGGATCTGGCTTCTTTTCGCGATCCTCTACACTTACGTTGGTTTCGCCCACCCACCATCATCCCCAACACCTGCCGCTGCCGTGTACATAACCGACGAAGTCGGAATGCCACAAAGACTTCGTAAGGCTCTCGTTTACAGTCTCGCGGTTATTACGCTTCAGAGACCCGATCCCCGACCGGTGACCACGACAGCTTGGTCTCTCGTTCTTGCAGAAACAATCCTTGGCCCGATCCAAGCGGCGCTCCTCATCCTCGCGGTTCGTCGTCGATTCATGCGCTGACCGGGAATACTCTGAAAAGGGAACGGCATTGCGATCGAGTCGGCTGGCGGAGGGTTGTTGTTCCCGCAACTCCTCAGCTAAGATACTCGGTTCTGCGAAGCGGCAAATTCTCCACTGTGCGCTCCGCATTGTGACCAGGGGCTTATGACAATCGATCGAATTACAGTTCGCGGAGCTCGCCAGCACAACCTCAAAAATATCGACGTCGATATTCCTCGCGACAAATTAACGGTCATCACAGGCCTTTCCGGCTCAGGAAAATCATCCCTGGCGTTCGACACGATTTATGCTGAGGGTCAGCGGCGTTATGTCGAATCGTTATCGGCCTATGCCCGGCAATTCCTGGATCAGCTGGAAAAGCCCGATGTCGATTCGGTCGAGGGTCTTTCGCCGGCAATCTCGATCGAGCAGAAAACCGTCGCGCGCAGTCCGCGCTCGACGGTCGGCACCGTCACTGAGATTTACGACTACCTGCGGCTGTTGTTTTCTTCGATCGGGCAACCCCATTGTCCCCAGTGCGGCCAGACAATCACCCGCCAGAGCGTGGACCAAATCCTCCAGAGCGTGCTGGCGCTTCCCGAAGGCGAGCGCGTGATGATCCTGGCGCCGATTGTGCGGGGCCGTAAAGGCGAGTTCAAAAAAGAGCTGGCCAAGCTGGCTCGGGATGGATTTATCAGGGCCCGGGTTGACGGCGAGTTGCGTTCGCTTGATGAAGAGATACGCCTCGACAAGCGCCGCAATCATTCGATCGAAGCGGTCATCGATCGGCTTTTGATAAAGCCCGGTATCAATGAGCGCCTGGGCGAATCGATTCGCACCGCTCTGAAATTAACCAACGGTGCGGTCCTGGTTTCGGTGATCGACGGGGAAGAGAAGCTGTATTCCGAAAAGATGGCCTGCGTGAATTGCGGTATCAACGTGCCGCCACTCGAGCCCCGCTCGTTCTCGTTCAATTCGGCCTACGGCGCCTGCCGCCATTGTCATGGGTTGGGCAATGTGCTCGAGATTGATCCAGCCAAGCTGATTCTTAATCAGGATCTGAACGCCGAGGATCAGCCTTTCATTGGTCAATCCGACAAAGCCGGTTCCGCTTATTTGCGAAGCGCTTTACTGGCAGTCATCGCGCACCTCAAAGCGGACGCTCAGACTGCTTTCAAGGATCTGCCGGGCGAAGTTCGCGAGGCGTTCTTCAACGGGCTGGCGGCGCAGTTGAAGTTCAAGCAGGGCATTTATGCTTACAAGAGTCCCTGGCGCGGTGCGCTGGCCTGGCTGCGTGAACGTTTGAATGAAGCACCGTCTGAAAAAGTTCGTTTGGCGATTGAAGAGATGGTTTCGCCGGCGATCTGCGCAGTCTGCGACGGGCGTCGCCTGCGCACCGATTCTTTGGCGGTTCGCGTCGGCGGACGCGGGATTGCTGATTACACGTCGATGACGATTGCTGACGCAATCAAGGCCGGCGGTCAAATCGTGCTCGACAAGAGAGAAGAACAGATTGCCGGCTTGATTCTGCGCGAGATCAGATCGCGTCTGCGATTTCTCGACGCGGTGGGGCTGGGCTATCTCACGCTCGATCGTCCATCGGCAACTCTGTCGGGTGGGGAGGGACAGCGCATTCGTCTGGCGACGCAAATCGGATCGCAGCTGCGCGGCGTGCTGTACGTTTTGGATGAACCTTCGATCGGGCTTCATCCCAGGGACAATCGCCGGCTGCTCGATACTCTGTCGGCGTTGCGCGACATTGGGAACACGGTCCTGGTGGTCGAACATGACGAAGAGACAATTCGGCGCGCTGATTACGTGGTCGATTTAGGCCCCGGGGCGGGCACGCACGGGGGTATGCTGGTGGCGCTGGGCCCGCCGGAAGCAATTGCGGCGAACCCGGAATCGATCACCGGGCTCTATATCAGCGGCGCGCGAAAAATTCCGGTGCCGGCAGAGCGGCGGCCACCAAACGGAAAGGCCATCACCATCCGCGGCGCGCATCATCACAATCTGAAAACGATCGATGCCTCTTTCCCGCTTGGACTGCTGACAGTCGTAACGGGCGTTTCGGGATCAGGAAAATCCACCCTGGTTGCTGACATTTTGTATCGTGCGCTGGCTCGAAATCTCTACGGGTCATTGGAAGAACCGGGCGCGCATCAGTCGATCGAAGGGCTGGAATACATCGATAAAGTAATCGAGATCGATCAGTCTCCGATTGGCCGCACTCCCCGTTCAAACCCGGCGACCTACACCGGATTGTTTACTCCGATCCGCGAGCTTTTTGCGATGCTGCCCGAGTCGCGCGAGCGTGGTTACAAACCCGGACGTTTCTCGTTCAACGTCAAGGGCGGGCGTTGTGAAGCCTGCGAAGGCGAAGGCATGAAGCGCATCGAAATGAACTTCCTGCCAGATGTTTATGTGCTTTGCGATGTCTGTCGCGGCGCGCGCTACAACCGCGAGACGCTCTCGGTCATGTACAAGGGTAAGTCGATCGCCGATTTGCTGGACACGACCGTGGAAGAAGCTTTGCCGTTGCTCGAGAATATTCCGCAAATCAAGCCCAAGTTGGAGACGCTTTTTGACGTCGGGTTGGGCTACATCAAGCTGGGCCAGTCGGCCACCACCCTCTCCGGCGGTGAAGCGCAGCGAATCAAACTGGCAAAAGAACTTTCCAAGCGCGCGACCGGGCGAACGATTTACATTCTCGATGAGCCAACCACCGGACTTCATTTCGCTGATGTGCACAAGCTGCTCGATGTGCTGCAACGTCTGGTCAGCGTCGGCAACACGGTGATTGTGATCGAGCATAATCTCGACGTGATCAAGAATGCTGACTTCATAATAGACCTCGGTCCGGAAGGCGGCGCCCACGGCGGGCGCATCGTCGCCAGCGGCACACCGGAAGAGGTTGCGGCGGTTAAGAAATCGCATACGGGGAATGTGTTGCGGCCGCTGCTGAATGGGAATGGTAAACGGAATGGGAACGGTCGGCCGAATCAACGTCGCGAGTGAGCTGGATGTTAACGCAGAAACCAGTTGAGGATATCTGCAATGTTTGCCAGCAGCCCGGACACACGTTGGAGGCTTGCGCTTATACTCCGTACATCCGCAGCCTTCAGAAATTGATGATGAGCTTCTGCCTCCCGGTTTGGTTCCGAAACGAATCCGGAGATCGCGCCAAAGGCTCGATGACGATAGTCGACTCGGGTGAGATGCTTTTGGGAATAACTGCCGGACACGTTGCGGATCGGATCTTAGAGTGCTGCGACGATCGCCCAGGACGTTTATGTCAGATTGGCTCCGTCGATCTTCCCCGGGACTCATTCATCGCTCGTCATAAGGATTTAGATCTCGCTACATTTGAACTCTCTCCATCGCGACTCGAAAGATCCGGTAGATTTGCGCACAAAGTATCTCGATGGCCGCCGGCTCCGCCAAGCCTGGGTGATTTTGTTCTATTCGGAGGGTATCCAGGGCAATATCGGAAAGAGCTCGTAGCACAGGCTAAATTCGAAGCAGACTTCTCAAGTCTCGGTGCCCCTGTGACTGACGTTAGCCATAGAAACTTTTCGATGGAAATTCCTTTGTCTAATTCTTTTAGCGTTTCTGAAAAGCTTATGCCTCCGCATGTTGATCTCGCTGGCATCAGCGGTGGTGGTGTATATCGCCTGATTGAGAAAATCGTTGGAGATTCAGTCGAAGGCAGTTTGGAGTTGGCTGGGATCATTTACTTTGGATCCCCTGGCTTCGAGGTAGTGAGCGCTCATGATCTTTCCAGCCTTAATCCTACTGGTGAATTTCGTACGTGAGTTTTCGCGGGTCTCGACCCGCGAAGGGGGAATCCCAGCTACCTCACAAACGCGTCGCGGTTGTGACCGCCTGATGTTCTGGCGCAACCGCGTTGCGGTTGAGGAATTCTTTTCTTTCGCTTCCCAGGGTAGCCGAAGCGGCAACCATGGGCTTTGAGCCAAAGCCCCTTCGGGGCTAACCAGAGCTAATTTGCGTTAATCATGATTTGGTCGATTTAGGGAGTTAGCGATTTCACACGCGTGATATACTTGCGCAAATCAGATGAAATTAAGCGACGAAGATTTCGAAACGATCAAACAAGCTGTAGAAAACGGAATCACTGATCGGGAGTTCTGGTGGTCGCGAACTCCTGAGGAGCGTATTTGCGCCGTGGAACTAATGAGGCGCCGAGAATATGGTTACGACGAGAATTCGATGCCACGGATTCAAAGAGTGTTTGAAGTTGTGCAAATGAAGAAATACACGGCCTAGGACGGTCCTCCTGAGACTCAGCGCGCTTCGCTCTCTTCGGGTAAGGATGCCCCCGCGCTCCCTTAACAAATGTCCATCTACGAAGATCTAAAACCGATCAGTCTGGATAAAGTAAAAACTTATCCGCTCGCTTCACGCCCCAGCAAAGTAACCGTTAAAGACTTTGCCAGACCAATAACGGAAGACACTTCACTGCGCGATTATCTGGCTTCGTTGCCAAACATTCTCGCGGTGCAAAGCGTGCGCGAACTTGCGGCGCGCATCCGGCGCGCGAAATCGCTAAACAAGCCAATCATCTGGGGCATCGGCGGACATGTAATCAAGACCGGGCTCGCGCCGATCATCATCGAGCTGATGAACAGAGGTTTCGTGAACGCGATTGCCGGCAACGGTTCGGTCCTGGTTCACGACGCTGAGATAGCGATGGCCGGGTCAACTTCTGAAGACGTCGACGCGACTTTGGGCGAAGGCGTCTTTGGCGGCGCCGAAGAAACGGGAAAGCTTTTGAATGATGCAGCCCGCAATGGTGGCAATGAAAACATTGGGCTGGGCGAAACCGTGGGCTCTGCCCTCCTGGCGCTCAAGCCAAAGCACGAAGCCGTTTCGCTCTTGTGCGCGAGCTACAAAGCGCGCGTGCCATTCACGATTCATCTGACCATCGGCGGTGACATCGCGCATTTCCATCCCGGTACTGACGGCGGAGCGCTGGGCGCAACCTCACACACTGATTTTCGTTTGTTGGCAGAAGTTGTGCGGCGAATGAACGGCGGCGGAGTCTATCTCAACATTGGATCCGCGGTGACTTTGCCGGAAGTATTTTTGAAGTGCGTAACCCTGGTGCGCAACCTCGGTCACGAGCTCGAAGACATCACCACCGCGAACTTTGATTTCATTCAATCATACCGGCCGTTGACTAATGTCGTGCGTCGGCCCACGGCGGATGGCGCCGGTCGCGGCTTTGCCATCACCGGCCACCACGAACTCACGATTCCTTTGCTGGCGGCTGAACTCATCTGTGGCGCAAAGGCAGAATAACCTCGCCTACCGCAATTGCTGCGGGGTATAATTGCCGTCCTGATAAAAACTCGCGAGACTAAGGAATTCGTGTCCAGAAACCGTCATCGTCCTATGAATGCCAGCAGGCTGGAACATTTCAAGCAGCTCTTGTTGAGCGATTTGCAGCTTCATGCGCGGCATGTCGGCGAAGAGCAGGCCCGAGCGCTCGAAATCGGCGGTGATGACTCCAAGGAAAGTTCTGATCTGGCGATGCGGGATGTGATTCAGGAACTCGCGTTGAAATTGGGAGATCGTGAATCCAGGGCTGTCGCGGAAATAGATCAGGCGCTGATGCGTATGAAAGAAGGCTCGTTCGGCCTTTGTGTTCGCTGTGGGAAGGCTATTGAAGAACGCCGGCTCGAGGCTGTGCCCACCGCGCGTTACGATGCCGCGTGCCAGACCGAAATTGAAAACGCGAAGGGCAACAGCGCCGGACCATCACTCTGATGCGGTACGCACGCCTCTGGCGTGCTTTTCCGCGGTAGCACGCCAGAGGCGTGCGCACCAACTCAATGACGAACTATCTTACCTTGCCAATCGGTGACGGCGCGCCTTCAGAAATAAACGCAGTCATTGAGATTTCTCGCGGCCAAACGAACAAGTACGAGTACGACAAGCAATTAAATGTTTTCCGTCTCGATCGGAATCTGTATTCTCCGGTCCACTATCCGGGCGATTACGGTTTTGTGCCCAGCACTCTGAGTGGTGATGGCGATCCTCTCGATGTCCTTGTGCTGGTTGACGCGCCGAGCTTTACCGGTTGTGTGATGACCGTGCGCCCGATTGGCGTGCTGAAAATGATCGATCAGGAAAGCGAGGACGAAAAGATCCTCGCGGTGGGACTGAATAACCCGGTCTTCAAGGAAATCAAGAATTACACCGAGCTCTATCCACATCTGCTACGGGAAATCGAGCACTTCTTTACGGTCTACAAAGAGCTCGAGGCCAAGGCGACCCGGATTCAGGGATGGCACGACGCTGCCACGGCGCGTGAAATCGTAATTGAATGCCAGGAGCGTTACGCCACAAAGAATGAGAGCTGATCGCCAACTGACGGTCGGCGATTGAAAATAGCTTAAGACTTGATGTATCGCAGACTGTCTCTGGGATACTCGAATCTTCTTACTGACCGCAGTAGGAGTGTTCCAACAAGGCAGTGCCTTTATGTTTTATGAGGACGCGGGAGTTTCTCGGTTTGCAATTGCTCCTTAACCTCTTCAACGGATGGCAGATTGTCAATGTCAGCGTTCCGCACGTACTAACGTAAACTCCCAACCACGTCGAAATAGGTTTTGATCTGCTCCTCCTCTGTGGCTCCGAAGGGAGTCGGCCAATCAAGTAGACTAATCCTTTACCCGCGTGAAACGCGCTAACGTTTATCCAGAATCTTCCTTACTGTTAAGCTTGCGTTGCTTCTGGAATTAGCATTGACGGGCCTAAATCCGGGGCCTGTATGGGTTATTTTTCTCCCCCTCTGTCACATTTCCCCGGTTTCATTCGTCACTACTATGACGGATTGCCACGAAAAAATGTGACGGCTGGGAAGGCGGGGAAATCTCTGAAACTGTTAGAGGCAGAAAAGTTGTTGCTTATCAAAATGGAGAACAACCTCCCCACCAAACGAACTAGAAGGAGTACGCCGCCGAGATGCAACTACCTTCCCGATCTTTAGGTCCGGTCAGTTTATCCAATACGGAAACTGATCTGTTGTTGGATAGTCGGAGAAAACCACATGAAACGAAGCTTCGTGCTTATTCTCGCCGCAGTAGCTGCAGTCGCGGTGTTCGGATGGCTTGTGCATATGGTGCTGGTAGCCGCGCACCTTTCCGAGCCGGCCCCTAACACGGTTTACGGCATGACTCCCCGGCGAGTATGGGCCACCGTAGTCGCCGCGCTAGCGCTGATCGCCGTGGTCATTGGTGCGCTGGCTCTGCGCCAATCCGCCGGTCGTGTGGGTAACGGTAACGGGAGAATGGCCGTCGTGGCTATGATGGCGGGGCTGATCGCGGCGGTCAACGGCGGCCTGAATCTGGTCATCGCAAAAGGTGGTCCGGGCTCCGGTAACGGAGTAATTGGTGGCGCAGCGGCCCTGGTGCTGGGGCTGATCGCGATGACCCTTGGTGGGCTCGCTCTGGCGCGCTCGCGCCGAAGGTTAGGTGCCGCCAACGTTGGCGATTAAAGGAAACACGATGAGAACGAGAGACTCATGGGCTGAAGTTAACGATGCTGATCGCGACGCGTCGGCGTTCAACTCAACCAGACTGATCTGAAACAGGAGGGGGTCGGATCTCCCGAAGCGTAGAGGCAACATCTTGAGCGAAGCTAAGGATCTGACAAAGCTGTTTGAATCGTACCGAAGTCATCTGCACGCAGTAGCCTATCGCATGCTTGGCTCGGCAAGTGAAGCTGATGATGCGGTGCAGGAAGCATGGTTGCGATTGAACAGTATCACCAGTGAGGTTGCTAACTTTGGCGGCTGGCTGACGACAGTTGTCTCGCGCGTGTGTTTGGACATGCTGCGTTCGCGGCGGTCGCGAGGCGAGGAAACTCTCGATGCAAAGGTCGTCGAGCCGATTGCCGCCTCTAAGACTGATCCCGAAGAGGAGGCGCTGCTGGCGGATTCGGTAGGCGTCGCTTTGCTGGTGGTGCTCGATAAGCTTTCACCAGCCGAGCGCGTCGCGTTTGTGCTGCACGATGTATTTGATCTGCCGTTCGAGGAGATTGCTCCCATCATAGATCGCACACCAGAGGCGGCGAGGCAGCTTGCCAGTCGCGGGCGCAGACGAGTGCGCCGCGGCGAGACAACCAACGCTGATCTCCAGAGCCAGCGAATTGCCGTTGATGCTTTCCTGGCCGCGTTGCGTGCGGGTGATTTTGAGGGATTACTCGCAGTGCTCGATCCCGACCTCGTGGTGCGAATGGATGTCCCCCATGTCGCTCGTGGCGCTCATCGTGGCGCCGAAGGTTGGGCGCGTTTAGTGACGGCCGCTTTTCCGCGCTATGCGCGATTCGTGCAGCCGGCGCTCGTCAACGGATCGGTGGGATTGGTGGTGGCGCCGGGCGGTAAGCTGTCACGGGCGGTCCGCTTCACTGTCGCAAACGGAAAGATTGCACAGGTTGAGATCATTACCGATCGTGATCGTCTCAAGCAGCTCGATTTGTCGCTCCTCGACGAGTGACGCGATTCGTTTAGAGAAGAAGAGAAATGCAAGGAGATGACGCAGCACAAACCGCGAGCGTACCCACTGTGCTGAAAGACCAGGAATCGCCACAGAGACACGGAGGCACAGAGAATAAGAAGGCAGTCAGACACACGATTTTGGACGCAATTCTGTTTACCCTGTCTTGTTTCGCACTGTGTCTCCGTGCCTCTGTGGCTGGTTTTTATTCCTTTTTTCAGCAACCTGCTAAGGAAACGAAATGAAGATCACACTTACCAGCGTATACGTGGATGACCAGGACAAGGCGGTTGAAGGCGTCGACGAAGCCATCGCCCTCGATCGAAGAAAGTTTATCAAGGGAGTTGGCTTCGCAGTTTTGACGGCGCAGTGTCTGTCTTTGATCGCGTGTGCTTCCGGAAATTCACCAAGTGACGGCAACAAGGCCGTTGATAACCTGATTATCCATTCGAGTGCCGGTACTTTTTCTCATGTGCATGATCTCCTGATTCCTTACGCGGTTCTAAATGCGCCGCCGCTCCAGGGCATTGAGCTCAAAACAACCAAAGCCATGTTTCACATGCACCAGGTGGCGCTGACCCAGGAACAGCTTGTCATCATGAACCAGGGAGGAACGGTTACCCAAAAAGCGGGCAGTCACCTCTTTGTGATCGCGTTGGCCAGGCGCTGATTTACTGGAAGGCGGGAGTCTTCAATCTTATCCATGCGTTCGCTTGCGATAATCCTCGGCATCAATTTCCACGGTCTTACACATCTCGTAGAGGCGCGATCTGAGGGGAACGCCAATTCGTTCTTCCAAAAGCTCGCTTGTGTCTTTCTGGCTGGTCCGCGTGTCTGAATAATTCGTGGTGAAAATCGTCAGCCGCTTATCGTTGTATCTGGTGTTGATGATTTGCATCATCGTGTCCCGCACCCAGTCGGTTGGCTTTGACGCTCCCAGTTCGTCGAGAACCAGAACGTCAGCCTCAAACACTGGTTGCAGTACCGCAAGTTCCGATGTCTGAGAGATCGGATTGTACGAGTCCTGAATCTTTCGCAGCAGTGCGCCGAATTGATAGAAGAGGCCAGGTACCTGGTAGCGTTCAATCAGCTCGCGCAAAATCGCCACGGCCAGGTGCGTCTTGCCGACTCCAACGGGCCCGACCAGGAGCAGGCCACGGCCTTCGATTACCAGGAAGTCATCCAAAACAATTTGAGCTTCGCGCTTGGCGATCCACATTGATTCGGAATCGCCGGCGTCATAGTTTGCCAGAGTACAATGGCGGTAGCGGGCAGGTATCCGCGCGTTTTGGAATAGACGCTCGTGATGATCGGAGGTTTGACAATCGCAACGTCGCGCCCCCTCACCGGGAACAACTTCCATTCCGGTTCCAAAGCATCGAGGACAAACCGGGTCCGCGCCTTTGGCGTTCTGATTAACGTTGGGTTGCTTTGGCTGATCGCTTTCAGCGGGGCTCTTGAGAATTCGCAAGCCTTTGTTTCTGGATTTTTCGCCTGGCGCCATAGTTACAGTCCTGTTGAAAAGCGCCGATTATATCATTGCGTTATCCGCAACCCGATGAAAGCAGAGCTCAACCATGTTATTTCTTCTGATGAGAAGCCGTCTTGTCTCTGTCAATTCTTTAGTTTGAATGTATGAGGAATCGATTGGCCAACCTCTCGCGGTCAAAAACCATCTGAAGAGTTGAGCGTTATTTTAGAAGTGCCGCGCGATCGAACTGGCGACGTAGCGACACGCAATAACACTCAATACCTCCTGTGATTCAACCGCTCGGCGTGGGATCCGCCGAGCGGTTTTTTTTGGCGCGGCAGGTGCCCCCCGCATGGTTAAAAAGGCGCTGTTACCTCATTCCGCTGTTGAATAATGTCCATGGTCGCGAAGGCATGTCTCGCAGGATGTCCCTCATCCATTTGTACTCAGAATGCTGTTTTAGAAAGGTTGCGGCGGTGAAATCGTAGCCGCAGGGATGCCCCATGGCCGCCCAGAATTGCATCGTTGACGCCGTTCGCGCATCGACTGCTTTTGCCTGCACAGTGCCGCCGGGAAAGTACTTGCCCCAGTCCCATTCAGGAATGCCGCGCGGCGATCGCTCCACCGTGCCGCAGAGACTTCTTTCATTCGGGCCATCTTTCTTTTCGAACGCGTCGTACTTGTCACCTTCCATTTGCTTTACGATTTCGACGTCGATTCTGCCTTTCGACTCGGTGACGAGCTGTTCCCAGCGCGCTTTGCGCGCCAGTGGCGAGCTGCCCAAATTCTTGAAATCAAAATTCGTCTCAAGCGCCGCCAGCTTGGGATCGACCGGAAAGTTTGCGCCGACAAAGTAACCATCAGTCGTGCGGCGCAGGCTGTGCTCCTTCAATCCCAGCTCGAAGAGCGCGATTTCGCCGGTCTTGTTATCGCCGAGCAGCCAGTCGTTTGCGTAACCTCCGTTGTTGCCGTCCAGCATGATGCGCACATAGTCGTCGATTGAATTGCTGTACTGCATGGCTTTTCGAGCGCGAGAGAACTCCGGCTTGCCCGCCGGGTCGAATCCACTGAATCCGGTAATCGTGGTTTCGGTGATCATAAGGCCGGCCGAGTTGATGCCAAAATCGTCGTCGCTGGCAATCACTCCCGGCAAGCCGTCCATCAAGATCCGATAACCAGTCTTCGGCTTGATATCAAAAATGATGTTCCAGCGCGGTCCAATCACATAGTTCGTCCAGTTGTTATGACCCATCACGATACGCCGGTCTTTCGTATAGCTTCCGGTCGCGACAATCGCACTACAATTGCCAGGTGCATGCGTGGTGGGAATGCGGCCCTGCTGTTTGTCGAGCCAGGGCACATAGTAGTAAGGAAGCTCTTCGAGCGCGTTCAGCGCAACGATGTCCCAACGATCGACTTTGACACCTGAATCGTTAAGACCTTTGACGATTCCGTCCAGTTCGCGCTGATATTCCGATTCAATCTTAGGCCAGAGAATGTCCTGCGAGGCTTTGCGATAAAAATCCCAGTTGCGCCTGGTGTCGTGTTGCAGAAATGGTCTGGTGACCCGCAGCAAGTCTTCAATTTCTTTGGCCAGCAATTTCCCATGTTGATAGCCAAGCTGTTCGGGCGAGCCTTCGAGATGAACATAGATCCAGCCGTTCCGCTCGAAGCGATAGCTTCCTTTCAAGCGATCGTCTTCGGAAACGGTTGGCTTCCATTGGTGAGCCCGAAACGCGCTCACCGAAAGCCCGGAGATCGCCAGAACGATAATTAAGAAGATTGCGTGCTTCACGATTGAAGGTCCTTTCAGTAGTTGTCGTCACAATGCCTTCTTACCGGGTGAGGGGGCGAGATTTCAGCGGACAATGAGTAAGAGGCCGCAGAGAAAATCGTAAACAGGACGCTGCTGCATCAATTTCGAATTTCTCATTTTATGGATTCTTCTGTTAAAGTACAGGTTTTGTTTTGGCCGGAAAACTTCTGTCTATGAGTGCTATGAAAGAAATCATCGTCACTGACCAGGCGCCGAGCGCCATCGGTCCGTATTCTCAGGCTGTCCGCGCCGGTAACCTTATTTTCGCTTCCGGCCAAATTCCGATCGATCCGGCCACGGGACAATTCGTGCCGGGGGGAATCGCGGAACAGACTGAGCAAGTCCTGAAAAACCTTACGGCGCTGTTCGCTGCCGCCGGGGTTGGGCTGGATCAGGTGGTGAAGACGACAGTTTTTCTGGCGGATATGGAAGACTTCGGCGCGATGAATGAAGTCTATGGCCGGTTCTTTACCAATGCTGCGCCGGCGCGCGCCACGGTTCAGGCCGCACGTCTGCCGCGAGATGCGAAAGTCGAAATTGAAGCTATTGCGGTCGCAGAGCCGTAAGGCTACCGGTACGCACGCCTCTGGCGTGCTTTCGCGAAGAAGCAGGTCCGCACCCCCAGGGGAGTGCGAGCCAGATCAAGCCGCTTTGGCGACTTTCCCGGCTTTAATACAGCTGGTGCAGACTTTCATTCGTTTGTTACTGCCCGTGGGCAATTTCACCCGAATGGATTGCAGGTTTGGATTGAAAACTCGAGGTGTTCGATTGTTCGCGTGCGAAACATTATTGCCAAACTGGGGGCCTTTGCCGCAAACTTCACAACGTTTTGCCATAATTACTGATCTCCTGTGGGCGAACGACGCCACAGTGTGGATCGCCGCGATCTATTGAAACCAAAATTTATAGCAAACGAGCTAACGCCGGGTCAACCGGCGGCGCATCTAAAAGATTAAAGAGCTTGCCGGCTGGGACGCACCTTTTCAAAGGCCGACGAATGGTTAAGCAACTTGAAGGAGTAAAACGAAAGTGTTGAGAAAACAAATCAGCTTTATTGGGCTTGCCGGCATTTTGCTGGGCGCCCTCGCAATTGCCGGTTGCAGTTCGGGACCCGAGTCTGCCGACAACACGGTGGCCGCGACTGTCAACGGCAAGAAAATTATGTCGCAAGAGGTCGAACGCATAATTCACCAGCAGTCGGAAGGCAAGGAATCACAAATGTCGGCTCACGACCTGGCGCAGGCGCGTCTGACGGTCCTCGACAAATTAATTCAACGCGAGGTGCTTTTCCAGCGCGCTGAACAGGAAAAGGTTCTTCCCTCAGAAGACGAAATAACGAACTTCATTAATAAGCAGAAACAGGACAGCCGCATGTCTGAGGAAGAGTTTGCCCGGCAGCTCAAGGAGCAAAACCTGTCGATGGAAGCTCTGCGTGAGGAATCGAAGAAGGATCTCGCAGTTCAAAAGCTTCAGGACAAGTACACGGGTAAAGTGACCATCAGTGATCGAGAAATTGAAGACTACTATAACTCCAACAAACAAGTCTTTGTGAATGCTCGCGGTGCGGGCCTGGCGGTAATCATCGTGGATCCGGCTGACAATTCAAATCAGGGAATCATGGATGATGCAAAGAACGATGCTGACGCCAAAGCGAAGATTGATGGTATTTATCAACAGCTAAAGAGTGGTACCTCAGATTTTGCGACGGTAGCCCGCAGCAAGAGCGAAGACGCGAACAGCATGATCAAGGGCGGTGACATCGGTTTCTTTAGCGAAGACGGAATGAAACAGGCCGGACTGCCTAAGGACGTAGTCGATCAGTTGATGGGCCCGATGCAGAATGGCAACTTTACTGAGCCCAAACTGATTAACAATCGCTGGTATATTTTGAAGTTACAGGAGAAGCGACTGGCTACCGAAAATCTTACTCTGGAGAGCCCTAATGTGCGGCAGCAGATTAACGCAGCCTTAACTGAGCAACGCAAGAATATTTTGAATGCTGCCTTGCTAGAAGTGGCGTTATCCGAAGCGAAGATTGTTAATAGTTTTGCCGCGAACATGCTGTCCAACCCTTCAAATCTGGGATTGCGGCCGGCGTCTGCAAATGCGGCCAAGCCGCCCGCTACTACGACCGCGGCAACTCCGGCTTCGTCACCCGCAGCGGCGGCGAAGGCCAGTCCGTCGGCAGCAACATCACCGGCGAAGAAGTAGCGGTACGCACGCCTCCGGCGTGCCCCCCGTAGAGCAATTTGTTCGGATGTTGCCCTGGTGCGCCAGGATTCACCGGGCGCGGTGCCTGAAAGGTTTGGCGACCGCGCCCGTTTTATGTTTTGGAGTGCGGCGACTTGTCGCCGCTTTCCATCTCGGTTGCGGTGATCGAAGAAAAAGCTGCGTCAAGCCGCAGCACTCCAAAAAATGCTGTTTCGCCTTTCAGATGTTCATAAGTCTTACGGTGCCCGTGATGTTTTGCGGGGCGCTTCGCTACAGATCAATCCCGGCGAACATGTCGGGCTGGTCGGCCGCAACGGTGCCGGCAAAACCACGATTTTCAATCTGGTCACGCAGGAAATAACTCCGGATAGCGGCGATGTCGTGCGCGCGCGCGGCTTGAAACTCGGATTGCTGGCCCAGCACGTTCACTTCAAGGAAGGCTCGACCGTGCACGAATCTGCGCTGGCAGCCTTCGGCCGGCTCCAGCAAATCGAACACCAAATGCATGATCTGGAGCATCGCATGAGCGATGCCGGTGACGAGCTCGAAGAGATTCTGGCCCGGTACAGCGATCTCCAGCACGAGTACGAGCGTGAAGGTGGCTTCGAATATTCCGCCAGGGCCGAAGCCATCCTCCAGGGCCTCGGTTTTGATCGCGAAAGCTGGCAGCTGGAAACCGCGAAGCTCTCAGGAGGCCAGCAGAATCGCCTGGGGCTGGCCTGCTTGTTGTTGTCGGATCCGGACGTGCTCTTGCTCGACGAGCCGACTAACCACCTGGATGTCCGCGCAGTCGAATGGCTGGAAGAATTTCTCCAGAGTTATGCCGCGAGCTTTGTCATCATTTCGCACGATCGTTATTTTCTCGATCGTGCATGCCGCCGCATCGTCGAAGTCGAGAATGGCCAGGCCACGAGTTACACGGGCAACTACTCGCACTATTTGGTTGAGCGCGAGGAACGGCGTGAGATTCAACAGCGCGCCTTTGAGAATCAACAAAGGCTCATCGCCAAGACCGAGGAATTCATCCGCAAAAATCTTGCGGGCCAGAAAACCAAGCAGGCAAAGTCACGGCGGACCATGTTGCAGCGGCTCGAGCGCCTGGACGCAGTGCGCGCCGATCAATCCGCCGGCGATTTCCGCCTCCAGGATATTGAGCGCACCGGCACTCATGTGCTGACCGTGAACGAAGCGGCAATTGGTTACGGGGACAAGGTCCTGGGGCGCGACATAAATCTGATTCTCAGGCGCGGCGAGTGTCTGGGCGTGATTGGTCCGAATGGTTCCGGCAAGACGACGCTTCTGAAAACGATTCTGGGCAAAATTCCATCTCTTTCAGGCGAGTTTCGTTGGGGCAGTAAAGTCGAGATTGGTTATTACGCCCAGCAGCTCGAAGACCTCGACGAACGCAACGAGATCATTATGGAGTTGCGTCGCGTTGCTCCTTCATCGGCGACCAGCGGCGAGCTGAGGTCCTTCCTCGCAAAGTTTCTTTTCGTCGGCGACGACATATACAAGCACGTGGGCGATCTCTCGGGCGGAGAGAAGGGCAGGCTCGCGCTGGCAAAACTCATCTATTCCGGCGTGAACGTTCTGGTGCTCGACGAGCCGACCAACCATCTGGACATTCCCTCGCGTGAATCTTTAGAGGCGGCGCTGGAGGCTTACGAAGGAACGATCATTACAATCAGCCACGATCGGTTCTTTCTTGATCGCGTGGCTACGCAAATTCTGGCGCTGGACGGCGAAGGTAATGTCGAGCATTACAACGGCGATTACACTGAGTATCACGATTGGAAAGCGGGGCGAGGAATCGGCCCGGGACCTTCCGAATCGCCTGAGTCAGAAGGCCGACCGTCAGGGGGGGCATCGTCCGCAGATCGAACCTCTGGGCCGCAACGATCCAAGCGCCCAAATAAGTCAGCGCCCAGCGAAAGCAAGCGCGTAAAGGTAATCAAGAAGCCACGAAATCCGGGAATGATCGAAGCCGAGATTACCGAGCTTGAGAAGCGAATCGCCGAGCTCTCGGAAACGATGACTAAGCCGGAAGTCGCCCGTGACATTACTCGGCTGGTGAAGGTGAACGATGATTATCAAAGCGCGCAAAGTCGGCTCACCGAGTTAATGGACGAGTGGGAGCGGGCCGAGACTGGCGCGAGTTCAAAGCGCTAGCAGCGTGCTGAAAAACTAAGAATCTCCACAGAGACACGGAGGCACAGAGAATAAGAAGGCAGTCAGACACACGATTTTGGACGCTCTGTGTCTCCGTGTCTCTGTGGCTGGTTTTTGTTCCTTTTTCAGCAGCCTGCTAGGACTTTGCCGGTTTACGCGCTCGAATCCGGCCATCAGTGACCACCACGCGATTGATGCCCATCAGCACCATCGTCGCGAGCAGTTGTTGACGAGTGGTTGCGAGTCTTCCTGCCGGGGGCTTTGCCTTTAGTTTGGGATGATCGGCTTTCAGGTCAGGGAACTGTTCGGTAAGAAAATCCCGCGCCTGCTTGTCAGAGATGTTCTGGTCGCGGAACTGGTCCAGAGATCTTGCGACCGCGGCGATAAGCTTTGCAAACGCCTTCATTTGATCGATCGAGGCCTTTAAGATCGCGTCAAAAACACCCTTCATAAGATCGGCAACGAATGCCGGAAAATTCACTTCCGGCACCCGATTACCGAATCCATCGGTACCCTTTGGCAACTCAGCAAGATAAGCGGCGATTTTAATCGTGTCGCGGGCAATCTGGTCGCGGCGCGAGGCAGGCAGACTCGAGAACGCGGGATCGCGGTCAAGCAGATCCCTGGTCGCCCGCCGCACCAAGGCTTTCGCATCTGTTTTGGGAGTTATTTTCTTCAAGAGTTCGCGTCCTGAGTTAACTCGCCACAATCAACTGAACAAGGTCTAATTCAACAACACCAGCTTACCGTTGCTATTAATCGCCAGACGGTCTGCGGCCCCGCCGCCGGTGACCTGACAGTTGCCATTAATCCTCAGGGTGCCGGCCAGGGCGGTCACGTAGCCAAATACCTGACCGCCGCTGTTCAGGGTTAGATCGCCCGCAAAAACTTCAAGCGCGAGCCATGCTGGATGGGCAGAATTGCCGATCGCTCCGCCATTAACGCTAACGCCGTTGGCCACAATCACCAGAACCGGACCGACCACTTGCACCTGCGCGCCATTGTTGAGAGTGAAACTCTGGAAAGAATAGATCGCTGGTACGTGGGCACCCGGCACGCCCAGGATGAATCCATTATTACTGCCGTTAGCCACAAAATTGCCGTAGGCGCCCGCCGGCACCGCAATCGCGCCGGCATTGCCGTTGAGCGTGAGATTGAGCAGCGTGGCCCAATCGCCGGCACTCTGACTCGGGCTGTTAATTGTCACACTGCGGTTGCCCGCTGGGGGAGTCGGGGCGCTCACGATCGGCATTGCTACTGGATCAGTGCGCCGGACTAAATGTCCCAGCGTCGTGTTGGTGTTGAGCGTGACGCTGTAATTCGAGGGCGCCTCGCTGCCACTGCCATCAAGCGTGCCGCCATAGTTGGGCGAGCCGTTGATGACTACTGCCGGAGTGCCCGGCACGCGCAAGTCGTCGCTCACAGAGGCATTGCCATTTAGGGTGACATTCTCAGCCAGCATTTGCTGGATGGATCCAGTTACCAGACCACTGTTGACCACTGGCGCATGCCGCACCAGTGCGACCGGCGCAATCGAGAGGTTGGCAGGATTACTTGTAGTACTGCCGGCCGCATTGGTGATCGTGACAGTGTATGTGCCGATATCGAAAGCCCGGACGTTGGTAATTGTCAGACTTGCATTGGTGGCGCCGGGAATCGGGTCTCCGTCTTTGAACCACTGATAGGTGAGCATCGGCGATGGGTTTACGGTAACGGAAAAAGTTGCGGTACCTCCCATCAGCGTACTGACACTCTGCGGCTGGGAGACGATCTCCGGCGGTCCAAATATTTCAAATTGAATGGCATTGCCGGTGACGTTGAAAGCGCCCGTCAGCCCCGCCGGCAAGCCACTGAAAGTTAAATCTGCGGCGGAAAAGTCACTGGAGCCAAAGGTCGCCAGGGTGTAGATATTCCCACTTGCGAGACCTGTTTGAGGGGTGAAGACGAAATTATGCGGCCCCGCGCTGCCTTTTGTGAGGGCGCCGCTAAGATTGAGCTGGTTGGTCGTGCTGCCGAGATCGAAAGCAAATACGGCATCGGCATTCCACAAGAGCGAAGCCGCACTAAGAGCTGAACCGATTGTGGCGCTTCCGGGACGCAGCACGCTGCCTGAGTTCAGGACTACGTTGCGATTGATGGAACCATCCCCGTTGAGGGTGCCACCCGAGTTGACTGCCACACCGTTTCCGGATGCGATGCTGCCGTCGACGTCGAGCGTGCCACCGTTTACAGCGACGGCGCCGGCAAAAGTATTAGCGGCCCTCACCGCCAAAGTGCCTGCGCCGCTCTTGGTGAAGCCGCCGTTGCCCGACAGAATTCCATTCAGCGAAATGTTATGCGCAACATTCGCGGCATCAGCGCTGCGGAAGTTGATGTTGCCTCCGTTGGGCAGGTTGATGGGCAGGTTCGTGCTCCAGTCGGACCTGGCGCCCAACACGCCACTGCTGAAATTAAGATTGGTGGCCATTCCGGCGCCGCCATTCTTAATGATTCCACCGCTGCCGAGATAGATCGTCCCCCCATTGATCGTGACGGTGGCTGAGCCGGCCGTGACCGCTCCGTCGAATCCCAACGTAAATTTTTCGACACTACTCGAGCCGCCGGTAAAAGTCGCCGTGGCCACGTTGTTAGCGTTGGCCCCATTGTTCCGGCACATCAGAATGCCGAGCGACGAGTCGGTCGAGTTGAATATCGCTGTGTTAAGTACGCGCATCGATCCGCCACGGCCGCTGGTCGCCTGATTCGCGATCGTGATGGGACCGGTAGCCGTAAGCGATCCGCCTTCGAGCGACATGCTGCCGTAGGAGTTCTGGGTGCCGAGGCCAATCGTACTGGCAGATGCAGTGCCGCCAGTTACGATGAAACCAGAGGTGAAATCCGGCGAAGCTCCGGCATTGCGGCGGATGTTTACGTCGCCGACGGTGAGCGTACCGCCGTTGACCCGCAGCGTCCCACTGAAATCAGAGTTGGTGCGGAAACTCCCAAGGGCAGCCGTGCCGCTATCAATTACCACCTGGCTGGTAGTTGCACTGACCAGGCCGTTCGTTGTGAAAGAACCTCCGGCAACCACGAGTCTGGTATTAAGGGCGGTGTTGACCGCACTGTTACCGAGATTGAGCGAGCCTCCTGAGGTCACCTGAACGAACCCGCCAGTCAGATTGAGGACTCCGGACAATTGATTGGGCGCTGACAACACCAGAGTACCCGCACCTGTCTTAATAAGTCCGCCATTTCCCGCCAGTGTCGCCCCAATCGTAGCGGTAGCGCCGGTGCCGAGCGTATTCACGGTGACGGTTGGGGTGGCGCCGACCAGCGCGAGGGTATTGCTCGCGAGATTGTTATTGTCCACCAGCCAACTCGCCGGAGTCGTCGCGTCGGTGTCCCCGAAGATGAGACTGCTGAGCGTACGTGGCGAATCCAGATGCACTGTGTTGTTGGCCGTGAGGTCAATAGTATTGAAGTTCGCCGTGTTGCCGCCGTCAGCGATGACAGCGTTCAACCAGTTCGAGGGATCGCTCCAAAGACCGCCGCTGAGGGGCTGAATCCAGGTGCCGTTGCCGATCGTCGGGAGCACCAGATTATAAGACTCGCCGGCGGTGTAACCGGCCTCGGGATTGCCGCTCGAGTCGATGGTGATGCCGTTGTTCGACTTCAGATCGAGACGCAAAGAGCCAGAGCCGGAAAGATTGTTCACCGTGACATCGAAGATGGTGCCGCTGCCGGCGGACACGCTGGCGATCGTCCCGGCCGCTGTGCCGGTGGTGGTGGCGTTGAACGCGTTGGTGGTAACTCCGCTCACCTGATCGCGGAACGTTACGCGAAACACTACGCTGGTGACTCCGGATGAAATGGTCGCGGTAGTCGGATTGAACCGGACAATTGTGATTCGTGGTGTGCCCTGAATGTTGAGTGTGAATATCGCCGACGAGGCGCTCGTGCCGCCGGCGTTCGACGCTGTCGCGTAAAAACTGTTCGTGCCGGCGGGTAGGGCAACACCCCTGTAATCGAATGTCCAGTGCCCCGTGACATCGGCTGCCACTGTGGCAATTACGCCAACGCCCACGCGGGTGAGAGCTACCTGATCGCCGGCGCCCGCGGTGCCGTTAAAGATAAAAGTGCGATCCGCAGTCGTGGCGCCGCTGGCGTACGAGCCGGCGTCGCCGACCGCGGAAGTGACCTCCGGCGTCGTGATACTGCTGTTGAAGGTGAATGGCGCAGATGCCGGGCTGCTGTGGCCGTTATCATCACTGGCCACTGCCGTGAAACTATGAGTGCCTGCAGAGATCGCCGCACTATATGTAATTGACCAGGTTCCGGTGCCTGATGAGACGGTGTTTCCGGCGATAATCGAACCATCAAGGGTGAGGGCGATGTTGCGGAAGGGCTCAGCGGTGCCGCTTATCACCAACGGATTCCCGCCGACGTAGTTAATCACCGGCGTCGCGATTGGGCCATCGAGCTCGACCGCATCGTAAACCCAACCCGCGCTCAACCACTGGCTGATGTCGGTTGACCCGCTGATCGGATTGATCGTCATAGTGTTGGTCCCTACAACTAGCGCACTGGCGGGAATGCTATAGGTGAACAGGACATTGTTACCGCGGTAGGTGCCAAGCGTAAAACTGCGCGAGTTTGGCTGGGTCGAAGCGGCCGGCTGACCTGAAGTAAAACTGTTCACAGTGATCTGCGGTCGCCCGTTGTTGTAAGCGCAGGTGATCCCGATCCTCAGAGTTAAATTGACGATCTGATTCGGCGCGAGATTAAACTTAATCGTAGTCGGGCTGTTCTGACCGCGGAACTGAATCGCCGGAAACTTACTCTGGTCATCAACCCCGACGGTGTAAGTGGTAACGTCCCATGGGGTGTTCCGCACATCCTGCGGATGCATCTGCACGATCTTGTCGGCGTTCATGAGTCCCGCCGGTGTCCCATCCCAGTTACCGATTCTGAAAATCGTGGAAGGCGTCGGCTCTGTCGACGTCAGGTTCAGTGTAGTTGTCGTACCGGCGCTAACTGTCACCGAAGCGGCTGCCACCTCGAGCTCGCCTTTATAGAGAGTTGCCGTATAAGTTCCGGGCTTCATTCCCGAACTTGTATACGAGCCATCCGCAGCGGCGGTAGTCCAATATTGCGCAGTGCTGTTGGCAAAACCCACGACGGCTTGAAAGCCTGCCGGAATTCCGTTTGCGGTGCCACTGACTGCTCCGCGATCCACCGCCGGGATCCAGCCGTTGAGGGCGAGGTTACCAATCCAGGAGAAATCGATGGGAAGAGCCGGCGGAGTTCCGTTGGTAAACACCAGAGCATACGGGCCGTGCAGCACGCTGAGCCGGTAGGCTTCAGTCTGGTTGTGGCCCGAATTCATGTAGTTATAGATCTCCTGATCATCGCCGCTCTGGTTCTCGATGTCGCGAAAGAAAGGCCCGCCCGAACTGCTCTCGCGATTGCCGAAAACCATCCAGCAGCCGATGCCGGGGCCGGTGGCGCCCGAGTAGCTCAAATCGATCGCTCGATCCTTGCCATGAGTTACGTTGTCGCCGTAGTACTTCGATCTGGTGGTGCCGTCGGGCATGCCAAAAATATCGGTGCTCTCGATTGCCCCGGTATTGCCATGAAGGTCGGACGGGCCGGGTCCATTCGGAATCAGCACGGAATTAAGCCGGGTGATCCAGCGCAATTCGCCTACGCCCGGTTCGGCGGTGGGAAAGGTCGCCATGTAGATGGTGTTCTCGCCATTTCTGACGATCAGGTAATGAGTAAGATTGGCGGCGACGCCATTCGTGGCATCAGTCTGCAGAGTGATCTTTACGTAAGTGGCGCCGTCCGTCTCCGGAGTTACCGTGGTTGGCGTGCCGAGTCCGGAAGCAATCTGAGAAAACCTGTTGGTGGTAGATTTATATTCAGTGCCGTTGAAGACGATCGAGATGATGCTGCCGTCGGTCTTGCGGACCTGAAAGACCAGGCCGGCGCCGGTGTCGACCTCATACGCGGTACCGATGTCGGTGTAACCAAACACGCCCGGCGAGTTGTGCGTGAGCGCGGCGGGCACAAAGGCCGAGGCCGCTGCGAATGAGAGCAAGAGAAATAGACAAGCAATCTTGATAGTTTTCATGGTTGGCTCTTTACGGTCGGGGATTTAGTTAATGATCGTCGATCCGGTTTGAAACCGTCAGAGGCAGTCCGCATAAACTTACGGTTTCCAGGGATCTGCCTCCTGGCACGAATGAAGGGTTCTGCGTGTATTTCTTATGGGGGAGCGACAGCCTATCCTCGGTCAATACGCCTGTCAAGAAATAAATGTCCGCCAAACTTCAGTTTGTCGCCGAAGCTTCGACAAGCTTTAAAGCCTGTCGGACATCAACCCGCAATAGACCGCTCGGGGTCCTTAAAAGGATTTCAGAAGTCTTCGAGTGAATGCGGCCCCGTGTCCTTGTCTGGTGAAGTGACAACCGAAAATCCGCAGAGACGAAATGTTATATATAATTGCGGCTACCATGCTCGAAAGTTCCTTTGCTGAAAAGTCCCGCTTGACACGTCAATCAGCGCTTTGTTACTTTCGCGGTTCGCTCGGCGGGCTGTTATCAGATCTCAAATTTCAGATTTGAGATTTCACATGATTGGCATTTAGGCGCGTAGCTCAGGGGTAGAGCACTACCTTGACACGGTAGGGGTCTGGGGTTCAAATCCCCACGCGCCTACCAATACTTTCAATAATTTACGGCCACTCCCAAGTTTCTCTGCCGCTCCAAAACGCTCCAGTTGTACACCTTTCTTCCTTTGGATGATTCTCTGAAATGTTTTAGCTAATCGTCGTCTCACTCTCCGCGTAGTTACTTGGGGCACGAGCGAACCACTGCTCAAGGTGAAAAAAATTGATGCAGCGTCCACACCCATGGCTTGGCGATGGCCTGCTCATCTTCGAGGAGAATCATGACTCAGCGATATCAGAATGGTTACTTAAGATGTGCGAAGCGGAAAAGCAGCCCCGCTGTGTGGGAACTGCTGTATCGATACAAGGGCGACGATGGCGCTCTCAAGCGACGGACCGTTCAGATTGGCACAGTGGAGGAATATCCAAGTAGGGAACTGGCTGAAGCCGCTGCAAATGGGTTCAAATTGGATATCAACAAGGATGTACATCGTGTTCACCATAAGCCTATTTTGATAGCCGATCTCATTGACCATTATCTGCGAACGCGACTTCTCGCGCCTGACACAGCCTACTCCGAGGCCACAAAGATTGTTTACCGCCAATTTTTGGATCTGTGGATCAAACCAACTTGGGGAATGACAAATATCCGAGATGTCCGCACAGTGGACGTCGAAGCATGGCTCTCGCAACTACGGCTGAATAACGGCGCAGCCATGGCAAATGGCACAAAAGCGAAGATACGGAATCTGTTAAGCGTGATATTCAACCACGCAATTCGATATGAATGGCTGGACCAAGGGAAGAATCCCATAACGTTCGTACGCCAGACTGCTAAAAGGACAAAAACCCCTACTGTTCTGGAGCCGGAGGAAATTTCCAATCTCCTAAAGGAACTTGATTCTCCTTTTCGATTGTTAGTGTTACTGGATGTCACGACCGGATTGCGTCGAAGCGAGTTATTCGCGCTGAAGTGGGGAGATGTCGATTTCCCAACACTGACAATCAACATCAACCGGTCGATTTTTGAAGGCGTAGTCGGGAAATGTAAGACGCGTACCTCACAGAATCCGGTTCCAGTTGATGCCTACGTCGCGCGAGAGTTATTAGAATGGAGGTCTAAGACGACCTTTCATAAATTGACGGATTGGGTCTTTACTAGCCCAACGTATGGACTACATCCATTTTGGCCGAATCGAGTCTTGACTACTGTAATACAACCCGCAGCTGCGCGCGCGGGCATTACTAAGCGTATCGGCTGGCATACTTTTCGACATACCTATTCGACTATGCTCGTAGCTAATGGGGAAAACGTAAAAGTCGTGCAAGAACTCATGCGGCACGCCAGCAGTCGTTCAACGCTTGAAATCTATACCCAGGCATCCCCCGAAGATAAACGTGTGGCCCAACAGCGTTTGGTTCAAATGATAGTTTCGGATGCATCCGAACGTTCCGTTATCACCTTTGAAGACAATACATGGAACGAGCCGGCGTGGACTCAAAAACTAAGCGCGCTCAAAATGATCATCAAGTGGCGAGATAAAGAGCAAGAAGAGATCTCCATGTAACATTGGGTCTGCCAGAATTAAGAACGCTCCTCTATTACTAATTTGCGATATTGAAATGCACGACTTAACTAATGATTCAACTCGGCGGAAACCGATTTTCATCCGCACCTGGCTAAGGCGGACGAACTGTCAAACGAATTCCATGTCGTATCAACGAGTCTTGAACTACAAAGAAAGGGTCAGCTAATATCGAAAATCGTCGGAATTGAAATTGGTCGCAAATTGAAAATTACCAGTTAGTCTCTCCTAATGAGTAAGAAGAAGAATAGGCAGAATCTGGGTTGCTTATTCCTGATCCTGATTTCCTTGGCACTGTGCGTCCAACTGATTAGGAATAATCCCTTGGTTGGGATTCTAGTCCTGTTTTTAGTGCTGTTGTTGGCGGTGGTCGTGGCCCTCCTTTTTAGATCGAGGCGATGCGAATTGTGTGGAAATGTCATTGAAAGGAAATCTCATCTCTGGACGATCGAAGGCGCGAAAAAGACGGTCTGTCCCTATTGCAATCAATCCCTGGCACGAAAGAGAAGTTCTGCCGCTACTCGACGTTTCAAATAGAATGTCTACGCCCGATTTTCTGAGGAAACTACTGGTCATATTCGTTAGCTGCACACAAAGAGCAGGCGTCCTTATTGCTTCGCCTGATTCGTTGACGGCGCTAAGCCCATCATAGTAATTTTATCGATGGACTCCGATGGAAATGAAAGTAATGATGCGAAAACTGATCAGGCTTCTTCAAAAGTGCTTTCGCCACTCTCAGAAGGGCTTGGGCAATGAATCGCACCGGGCGGCACCACGTTCACCGCAAAACCTTGGCCAAGCAGCACGTTTCGGCATTCGGATTCCGCATTGCTGACTGTACGGGGCATGTGTCAAACTCGACCGTTCCGATAAGAAATTGCTTATATTGAATAGCATTAGCATGTTAGACTCGTTTCGATTTGACTAGGCTTAGGAGGTTCAAGAGTGAGCAGCCCCAATGTCGCCCGATCGCTTGGCTGGGATGAGTGTCAAGACCTCACGGCGGTTGGGCCAGAAGTTCAAGCGGCCCTAGAGCGTGTGGCGAAGTTAGACTTCACCATGGTGAAGCTCAAGCTCGGTCAAGAAAGAGGCTGGTCGCTTGAGCACCAGGCAGAGGTTGAAGATCTGTATCGTCGGTTCCTGGCTCTTAACATCGTCTATCCGGATCGAAAAATCTGTCCGACTGGGCCGATAGATGAGTTTTGGCACGCCCATATCCTGGATACTCGCGCTTATGAAAAAGACTGCGAACACCTGTTCGGACAGGTTCTTCATCACTTCCCGTATTTCGGGATGCGTGGTCCGGATGATTTTGCGGCTTTGCAGACCGCCTTTGATCAGAGTAAGGAACTATTCATACGCCACTTTGGAATTGATCCTTGCCACGGCGAAACGCAAGCTCGAGGTTGTTCGCCTCAGCGATGTCCATAGATGTAATGTCTGGTCTAGCTCCTGTTCCTAGATTCTTATTCCCAGAGAATGATGATTCGCTGGAGCAAGCCAATCAAATTTTTTGGTCGAGCTTACTCGCACACATAAAGGTTGAATTGAATCAACCAGTGAAGAGTGTTCTCGACATTGGTTGCCATCGCGGAGGTTTGCTGGCCCAACTCGCCGGTGCCTTGCAGCCCAAAGCGCTAATCGGAATAGAGCCATCTGAGCACTCTCGCAATCGAGCAACATTTAGACTACGAAACACCGCACCAAAGGTAAGTATCTTGTCGCCGGATCATTGGGCGGATGTCCCGGCCAACAGCATCGATCTAATTACCTGTCATGAAGTTCTGCACTTAGTCGAGGATGTCGCGGAGCTTTTTCGTCAGATCTCGCGCACATTGCGTTCCCAGGGCGTCGCCTTCGTAGTGGCGGGCTGTCACTCAGAGAATCCAGTGTGGTCTGGTTGGATGGAGCAGTTGCGAACAGCAGGACAGACTGTCTTTGATCGTGCGCCCTTTGACATTCTTCGTGCCGGTAGCGCGGCAGGTTTGAGGGGCGCTCTGCGACCTTTGCGACGAGACGGGTGGGTTATATACGACCCAGATCATTCGACCTTTGCATACCCATCTGCCGAGAAGCTCTTAGATCATCAATATCGTCAGAAACTCCTATTTCGCTTCCAAAAGGAGTCGTGAGCGCCTTGAACGCCTCCTTCGTAGTCGCCACTCCGAAACTTGCGGCGTCTTGTGATGCCGCGCTTGCGCAGACTGTTTTATTAGAGACTTTGGAGCAGCTTGCGCGTGACAACGCGTTTGACTCGCTGCCCTTGGTTCAAACAGATGAGTGGCGTGAGTTTTGCTCGAAAGTTCGGTTAGCGTTTTCGAGTTGCGATTATGTGATCATAAACGGCCTGTCGGCGATTCCAGACGGAAGAATGTTACTTCTTGCTGCGCAGATAGTGGGTTCGACATTCCGCACTTACCGTGGGGAGCAAATCGTCAAGCATTTTCGGATGTCCCCATGGACCACGGAACTCTCTCATACCACCAAAGAAGGTGAATTTCACACTGACCTTAATACCGAGATTACTCCACCTGCCATTACAGCCATGCAATGCCTAGACCCTGATCCTGGCACACCGGCTTATGGTGTTAACCGTGTCACCCGCCTTAAGGATCTCATTGCGTTTCTTAACCATTCGGGTGACCAAAAAACCTTTAAGTTCCTGACCGAGCGGACGGTGACTATGGTGAATGACCATTCAAGCTCCAGCTGGTCAGGACATGTCGTTGAAGGGAACAGCATTCGGTATCATCCGGAAACACTACGTGCGGCTATGCGACGGCTAGGTCGATTTGAGCCAGAAATCAACGATGGTATTGAGCGCGTTGCGAAGTCAGCGCTAGCGGTATCCGAAGCATTTGTCTTGGATCGCGGTGACATACTTCTGTTATCCAACTACCGCACCCTCCATTATCGCGGCGAATGTTCGGTACACTTTAGAGAATTCCCAAGTGAGTTTGATTCGCGCAGTGTGTTCGTTCTCCATATGAGCAAGGAGATGCCTATTTAGTGAGCGACGAGATCGACATAACCGGAGCGCGAACCAATAACCTTCAGTCCGTAAATGTCTCGTTGCCGCTTCGCCAGGCAACAATGATTGTAGGCGTGTCCGGTTCTGGCAAGAGTTCGCTCTTGGCGGACACGCTTGCAACCGAGGTTAACGGACGAATGCGCAGGTTCCTTGGCGTTCACCAACCGCATCTCGGAGATGAAGATGTTCGTGCCTTTATCGGACCTACTCCAGTCTGCATTCACTTTACGCAGGGAGCCTTTCGCGCGTCTCGCCGCACTACCGTTGGGACGTCCAGCGGCCTCCTCGCTCTGTTGCGTTATTACTTCCGAAAGTATTCAAAACCTTGGTCTGAAGAAGCCGACGATTTTGTTCCTCCTCCGTCAGCTGAGTCTTACGATGGCTGGGTTCGGCGTCACTATAAAGGAACGCTATCCGTTTGGGTTGTTATGGCCCGTTGGGAAAGAACTGATGGCATTCGCGCGGCCAACATCCTAAGAAAGCACGGGATCAAGGCTGCACGAGTCCGCAGCGAAACGGACACGGCCGCTCGTCGAGACTTAGGACGGGAAGTGGAGCTTGAGAATTTTCGTCGTCTGTCCGATAACGTCAAACACCTAATTGAAGCAGAGGTTGGCCGAACGCGCGTCGGGAATAAAGACAATGAACTGATATCGTTGCTTCAAACCGCCTTCAACATGAAGGGCGATGTCATTGTGGAGTTTGACGAGGGCCAAGAATTGCCTGACGAGCTTCAGGACGAACGCGGAGTACTTCTTGATAGTACCCAGCATTGGGTTCACCCAAAAGTTCGCCTTCCGTTTGCGCCGCCTTCCGATACTCTTTTGTCTTTTAACTCACCGTCTAATCGGCGAGGGGGCGCTTGTCGCGGGTGCCAGGGTCTGGGGGTTGTACGGACAGTCGATCTTACTGCGCTGGTACCGCACCCCGAGAGGAGTCTTCACAAAGGCGCCTTTTCGTTATGGACTGACAAGAATTATCGCTATGTCAATATTCAGCATGAGAGCATAGAAGGTCTGCGAGGAGTTCGAGGATTTTCTCCTGACGTCTCTTGGAAGAAACTAGACTCAGATGCTCAGAAGTTGATTCTGATCGGATCGGGGAAAGAGGAAGTCTTCGACGTTGACCTAAAGACAAAGCGAAAGATCAGTTTGCCACGGCCTTTCCCGGGATTCATTCCAACCATCCTTCGGCGGGGAGAGGGAAACGGCGCCGCCGCGCGCGCACTTCAGTCGATGATTTCTGAAGGTCCATGCCCCGAGTGCGACGGTACGCGCTGGTCCCGTGAGGCACGTGCTCTGCGACTGGGGAAATGGAGTCTACCGTCGCTACTTGGTCTGATGTTTGATGAACTAACGAAGCTCGCTGCACCAGGAGATAAACTTAGGCGCGAACTACCGAAGGAGGCTCACGCTCTGGCCAACGGTCTTGAGGCAGCTGCCGACGCATTCGTCTCTGCGGGTTTAGGACATCTTTCGGGATCGCGAGGCATGACGACTCTCAGTGAAGGCGAAAGTCGCCGCTCACGTTTAGCTTCAGTGCTCCACGCTCGCGGTCAAGGGTTGGGCCTCTTGCTGGACGAACCTGCCAGGGGTCTCCATGAAGAAGATGTTGGTCGTCTTGCCGTTGCCTTGGACACCCTTAAGAAGCGGCACACCTTGATCATAAATGAACATCGCATCTCTTTAGCATCTGTCGCGGATAATATTCTTGAGATTGGACCAGGGGCCGGTCACGAGGGAGGCAGAATTGTCAACAGTGGCCCGCCGAGTCAGGTCTTTGACTCGCATTGGTATCCCACGATCGAACGTGAACAATTGCAAGTTTCGCCAAAAGGATCTTGGCTGGGACTTACCGGCGCACAACTTCACACTCTCAATCAAGTCGATTGTAGGATTCCGCTGGGTCGGCTGACTTGCATAACTGGTGTCTCAGGCTCAGGCAAATCCACGTTCATTCGCGGAATATTGTTACCCGCCTTGATACAAGCCCTGCCTGAACGCGTCGAAGCCCAAGGTTTTGTTTGGCCGGGCGGGAGTTGGAAAGACATCTCCGGAGCATCCAAGATCCGCTCGGTGTTAGCGCTCGAACCACGTACGCCCGGAACCCAACGACGTAGCACCGTGGCAACGCTTCTCGGACTCTCGGATGATATTCGTCGCATTTTCAGTAGTTCGCCTGAGGCAAAGAAAGCGGCGCTGTCGACGACAGATTTTGGTTGGAACGCCGGTCACGGACGGTGTCAGACTTGTTTGGGACTTGGTGAAGTTGAGGACGGAGAAGCATGGGTTTTATGTCCGCATTGTGGTGGCAGCCGGTTTGGTGAAGAAGCGTTAGCGGTTAGGGTGGGAGGTCTTAATGTCGCTGATCTACTTGATTTCTCAATAACTGATCTGGTGAGCCATCCGATTTCTGACCTCACGAAGTGGGGAGCACTACTCGAACAATTGATTGCACTTGATCTAGGCTATTTGACACTTGGCCGGCGGGTGGACCGATTGAGCGGAGGCGAACATCAACGGCTTCGCGTTGCAAGAACGCTCAGTACCGACCATCCTGAAGGTCTTCTTCTAGTCCTTGATGAACCCTCTGCCGGATTGCACCCTCGTGATGTAGCAAAGTTACTAACCGTTCTTGATCGCGTAGTAAGCGAGGGTCGAAACACCATAGTATTGGTGGAGCACCATCTCGATTTGATCCGAGCGAGTGACTGGATAATTGATTTTGGTCCCGGCGGAGGCCCAGATGGCGGTCACATAGTAGGCGAAGGTCCGCCTGCTAAGATTTCTAAGCGTGCAACTCCGACCGGTCGAGTTCTTCGCAGTAAAAAGCTACGACCGTCGCCTCTGCTTCATCACCGTCAGAAAGTGACTCAAGTTAAGCCGGTGGCAAAAGATACATCTGCTGAGGCATCTGCACGTAGCGGTAGGCAGTGGCTCAAGCGGCTTCTTGGGGAAGAGCAGTCCGCAGAGGATCTGGATCCAGTCGACTTTGACGGTTTAGCTGTCTCGTTCGATCCGAAGACAGCGGTGGGCCGGCCGTATGAAATCGGCGGGCTTGATATCGAAATCGCCCGCGTTCTCCTTGACCAGCCGGACGATGCGACGAAAGAGCCGGAACGGATGGCGCAGTTATGGTCTGATGTTCCCGAAGCGTATTTGCAAATTCATCCTTTGATAGAGGAATTGCGAGTTTGGGGAACTGACATTCCTTTATCTGAACTTCGGAAAGCACAACAGCGCATTAAGCACATGGGTCTTGACTCTGATGTCGCGAATGTGACGCCCAAGAAAGTAACAGCGTTAAGGGCGACCGGAAAACGATTTCAGCCGGAGAATGACACTTTAGCCGAGCGTCTTCGTCGCATTCATGACGCCCAAGGAATTGGCAGTGGCTATGTGGAATTGTGCAAACCCAATGGGGACGTGATAGCCACGCGCAAGATGCGACATGTTGATCTCGATGCGCCGGCAATCGCGCCACTCTCCACAACTTCCGCTAACCTGTCGCGCTTACATAAAGCAGGCAGTTGCCCATGTTGCAAGGGTGAAAGTCGTATTCCTACGTTTGACGAGTCGCTAGTCATTGGAAACGCAAACGCGGACGTGACGAGTGAGCGGGTTTTCAATCCTAAGGCGTTTGCCATTCTACGTGGCGTCCGTAAGAGCATTCTTCTTCCTTTTTTGAACCGGATGGTGGCTGAGGCCCTTTGGCCTGCGAAGCAATCCTTCGCCAAACTCACGGGGCATGAACGGCAAATCTTTTTACACGGTTATTGGCATCGGCCAGGTCCCGGCAGTTTCTTGAAAAGCTTGAAAGCCGATCCCGAAGAGGTGAATTCTTGGTTGAAGTGGAATGGTTTGTTTCGAACGATATTGGACGAGATCCATCGAAGCAAAGATCAGGATTGGGTTGATGAGGTTAATGCTAGTTTACGCAACATCAAATGTCCTACCTGTGCGGGTACTGGTCTACAGATTCACTCTCAAGCGATCAAACTCGGCCCTCGATCTTTTTTTGAGTGGGTCAAGGATGGTACGGTTGCCGACTTTGCAAAGGCTCTGAAGACAATGGAGCCGGCGAGCGCTCGCTCAAAGAAGACGCGTGCTCGCGTGCTTCACTGCCTTGAACCAATCGTTGCTAGCAATCCCGGTATGCATTTGAGAGAGACGGTTGATGATGAGAAGCTGCTTCTCGCAGTATTTGAACGTTCAGTAAGAAGCCTAACTCGTCTGAAGGTACTTCACTAAGCCTATGGCATATGCTTTGTTTGGCAAAATGGCTGATCGATACGACTGGCACACTCCGCCTCATCATTATCAGGATGATCATGCTTTCGTCCTATCCAAATTTCCCAACAAAGGTTGTCGCATTCTGGACGTCGGGTGTGGAACAGGAGTCTTCCTGGAAAAAGCCGTTCACGCTGGCCTTGATGCCACTGGCATAGACGCCTCGGCGGAGATGATTGCGATCGCCTCAACACGCGTCAATTCAGATCGCGTCCGCGTCGCTCGAATGCAGGAACTTTCAGAATGCGAGACCTATGACGGAATCGTTTCCCTGAGTTGGTCCTTCAATTACGTCGGTTCGCTGGCCGAGGCAGCGGACGTCTTAAATCGCTTCTGGAGAGCTTTGAAGCCCGGCGGTCGACTCATCCTTCAGATCGCCCACGCCCCGAACGCAACTGGCACGCTAAATGAGGATAGAGAGCCTGGACCTGAGGGCCAACCGGATGATGTTCTCTTCCTTTATCGCTTCAGTCAGGTTAACGATCGTCCGGGTGAGATGCGAGCACAATATGTTTATGGATGCAAAAGTAGGTCAGAGTTGTTTCTTGAGGAGCATTGCCTTAACGCAGCCAATGCACCTGAGATCGCCCGAGAAGCCTCGAAGGTGGGTTTCGAGGACATAAAGGTACTTGATTCGTGGCGCGAGGAAGGGCTAACGCAATCGGTCAGTGCATTCCTGCTTGCAACACGACAATAGCTGATTACGTTTAAGGTGCAGATGACGATTTGCGAATCATTCTAAAGTCATCTAGTTCGCGAGCATTCTATCCTTTAGCTTAATGATGTTAATAGCGGTAAAAGGCTCTCCCTCGAAACTGATTTGTTTGCTCCTTCCTGCGTGCCGCTGTAGGCGCTCCGTGACATTCATCCAGCGAATCTGACCATCGGAGGTGCGTATGACAAGCATCACCGGGTAGGCTTGACTCTGCCAATACTCAGCATGGCGCGGATTTTTGAGTGTGAACATTCTCTTGCCGTCCGCTTTCCTCGTTTGCAGATAAGAATCGCCTGACTTGAGTTGCAGATATACTCGTTTACCGCTTGCTTCGCCTTTAGGGTTCTTAAATTCAATCTCGCCGTCGATCCCCCAATCAGAGTTAGACGTGATGCGGAAGATCTGTCCCGCCTCGCCAGCAACGGCATAAGCATGGCCAATCAAGATCAACTCTCTGCTCTCGTTATCGATACTGCTGCGAGCTTGATCTTCCAAGTCGCGTACCCGCTGCTGAAATTCTTCAGATGCAAACTTCTGCTCGATCAAGTCCCACAGGGGCACGCGCTTTTCGCAGTTGACGCAAACAATATCTTTCAATCCTCGATTGAGCCTTTCCCAAGCCGTCTTCAGATTTTCGACAGGCGTATGACAATTCGGGCACACATAGTGACGCAAGCGTACGACGTCCTGTGCCCTCGTTTGCAAATGCTCGTGGACGTACCGGATAAATGTAACCTTCATGTCGTCAGCGATGCCAGGCTCGAAATAGACAGCGATTTCACCGGCGCCCTCGCCCTTCTTGTCCATCTTTAGACCAACTCGCTTGCCCGATTGAGTTCTGAAGTCGGCAGCAAAATGCCACAGCTCGGCCTTTTCGAACGCGAGTGTATGGTGTATTCGAACAACCAACGTGGAATAAATCTCATCGAGCTGGCCATTAAACTGGTAGGTCACAAACACTGCGGGGTGTCCTGATAACTCGGGCCGCTCACGCTTGAAATAAGACGGGAAGACTAACAGTGTTCCGGTCTCGGTCGGCTCACGCAGACACAACCCGTGATCTACAAAAGTCTGATGCATCGCGCGCAAGACGATTTGCTCTTCATCGGGCCGTAGTCGTTGCATGTCTTGGTAGTCGAGTCTCCCGGCGAGCACGTCCTCTTCCAGAATTACACCAATCTCTTCCGTGTGTGCACGAACCGTTCTAAGCATTGCGCCAGCGTAGCGGTTGATGCGTTCAGGTTGAAGCAACACGAAGTCGCCGAACTTCAGCTGCCAAATGATGCCAGGACCGACTAGTAAGTTGACCACAGCCTGCAACTGTTCCTGAGTAAAAATTTCGTTGGGCAGCCGCATTTCGAGTTGCTGTTTCAACTCACTCATTCGCAGAAGCGCCTTGCCTTCATCTTTGAGATTCACAATCTCATCTTTCAGTAATTTGAAAATGCGCGGCGAGGCCGTCCATGGAATCTCGTCCCAAGGAATATTACTTATGATCGCGCTGCGCAGCTCTTCGCATCCGTCGCCTGTATAAGCGCTGGTGTTCAGAAACTGTGAGAATTCGCGCTCCCGTTGAAACCGCTCAATACTCGCGCGTGTAACTACCAAGCCTCCGCGGTCGCAACGGCCCGCAACAAGCAGTTTTTTGAAAGGACGGCGGGCGGCTCTCTGTAGGTCGCGATCCCATTGGCCCAAACCTTCAAAAGGATTCTCGCTTTGCGGATTGAACACGAGCACGGCAAGAGCTGTCTCATCCATGAAGAGCTGGTGGATCAATCGATAGTCGGCCTGTCCGGCGAAGTCCCAGAGCCAGATTTCACGTTCCGTATCGCGGCTGTGCATCTCTTGAGGAAGCTTAAGTTGCGAGGCCCAAACACCATCGGTAGAAATGGTAGGCATAAAACGACGTTCTGTGAGTCTATATGCTAGTCCTGATTTACCAACACCGGTGTCGCCCACCAGAAGGACCTTGGCATTGGTGTAGTGAGTGGCCTCAAACTCTTTGGGAACCTCCCGACTATCTCTTGGTAATTCCCATACTCTCACGGTCTTATCCACAGAGCCGGAAATTGCACAAAGTCCATCCACGGTTACTGCCACTCCGTTTACTGGATTAGCATGACCCTTGAAGATGGAGAGGCATTTACCCGTCTTAACATCCCAGACACCCACCGTATCATCGTCAGAACCGGAAATGGCTCGGCGCCCATCGCCTGTCAGAGCCACACCATTCACCGGGCTTGTTTGCCCTTCGAGGGTACCCAGGCATTTGCCGGCTTCCACATCCCACAACCGGACGGTCATGTCCTTATCCCCGGATCCGGAAATCGCGCGGAGGCCATCGCTAGTAATTGCCACGCCGTAAACCCTGCCGGTATGCCCTTCAAGTACTCGAATGCATTGGGTCGTTTTTACATCCCAAACCCTCACAGTCTTGTCGTCTGAACATGAGACGACTCGTTGTCCATCCGCTGAAACGCCCACTCCGTTCACCACGCTAAAATGGCCTTCGAACGTAACGAGGCAATTGCCTTTCTGCACATCCCACACACGAACAGTATTGTCGTCTGAGCCGGAGACGACTCTCCGTCCATCTGCCCTGACGGCTACTCCATAGACTCGGCCATGGTGTCCCCTAAGAACGTTGAGACACTTGCCAGCCCTTACATCCCACACCCTCACTGTTTTATCGTCCGAGCTGGAAACAACACGTCTCCCGTTTGGCGTCACTGCCACACCATTCACCGAAGCGGTATGCCCTTTCAGGACGTATAGGCATGTGCCTGTCTTCACATCCCAAACCCGCACAGTCTTGTCCCCAGAGCCGGAAACGGCGTACCGGCCATCTCCCGACACGGCCACTGCTCCTACATATTCCGTATGTCCCCAAAAAACCTTTTCAGCTTGCGGTTTGTCTTGCTTGATTAACCTTGACGCCTTAAGAACGCTTGCTGGGTGGCAAACGGCAAGCAGTCTCTTATACTCAGCGACCTGCTTCTGTCGCCAGTCAACGTAAGCGAAATGCTTGAGCGTCTCCTTGATCTTCGCATCATCCAAACGGAGAAGGACAAAACGGCGTTCGGGATATGTAGGATCGGTAAAAAAGGCGATTTGGCGTTCAAATGTTATCCACTCTAATTCAGCGGCATTGGCAGATGCGGCTAACACGAGCGCGCGTGATTGTGCCAGGCCCTGGTCGATCTTATCGGCGATTCCGTCCCCCGGTTGAATCTCCCATTCAGTCAGCCAGACGCGAACACCATCAACTTTTAGCCGCTCAGCGAGTTCACGCATAGCAAGCTTATCTTTGAAGCTATGGCTAATAAACACGTCGTACTTGAAAGCGGTTTCGGACATCACATTTAATTACCATCAACTGTTTGCACGCGCGATAATCCTCTTCACTTCGTTCAATCGACCAATTAGATCGTAATAATTCAAGTCTTCTTCAGAATGAATGTTCTCCATGAATACTGCCATCAACTCTACCTTGTGCGAATCATAATTTGTCTTCCACTTTTCCCCCTTTTTGGCTTTCGGCGACAATTTTCGCAAGACCGGCCCTAGTTGCTCATATTGACCCAATCTAATTTCGATATCGTCAATTCCGAGAAGCTGCTTATATGCCTTGGTCACGACTTCATCCTTGATGTAATTCTCTATCTCCCGTCCGGCAGTAATCCAGTACATTCCGCTAATCTGCTTGAACTCTTCCTCGAGGCGTGTTTTGCTTTTGTTAATTGCGTCGGTTTCGTTCTTTCTATCACTGTCACAGACCATAATTGCCGTTCTTGAGAGCCTTAACAGATTTACAAGTGAATCAAGCTTGTCGTCAAAAGTCACATGTGAACGAAGGGCTCCACCATAACAAACAACCTGAAAATGTAGGCCTTCTTGAAACTCGCTTGCTATCAACCCTATACAGTGCTTCAGGAAAATTCGGTCGCTTGGACCCTCAACCCACACGACTACATTTGCTTGCAGAATGTCGCTCGCGCGTGCACCGATTTCATCCAATACAGCGTAAATCTGCTTAGGGGCATTCACAGCCGTGAGGACTGAGTTATCCCCATTATTTTCGACCCGAATAACCCGATTTACGATATTAGCGTCAAGTAATACTGGGGAGTGCGTTGTCAAGAGAACCTGCGCGGATTGCTTGGCTAAAAAGCGAATAAGATGCCGCTGTAGATTTGGATGAAGATGTGTTTCAGGTTCTTCGATGAGTAGAACGCATCCGTCGTAGAGAGCTGCCTTCGCGGCGATCATCAGAAGGTGAGAGATCCCATCTCCGAAGCTTGTTAACGGAAGAGTCCTGCCCCCAACCGATACATTGAATCCCTGCTTGTCTTCTCGAACATTGATCTTCGCGTCCTTTAGATAAGTGAGTTCACAGAAAAATCTCTGGATCTGCTCGAAACATTCGTAATGCTTTTGTTCATCAATGACGGCTGATTTCAAATTATGCAGGAATTGGTAGAGACTCGGAGCCGACACAATGGGATCGGCCAAGCGTCGCCATCCATCCAAAACTATCAGGCGCTCGAAAATATGATCAATTGCCGCTTTTTGTAACGCCCGCGTTGCCTCCTCTTCGGAAAGTCCCACATCGTCACAACACTTTTTCAATCTTTCCGTTTTTGATGGCTGGACGTTCACGAAGAGCCCTTGCGGCTCGCCCTTGCTAGCTGGAGGATGAAAACCGACGTCAATACTACACTCAAGCGCTGACGAGTCCCTTTGGAGAAGCGGTAAAACAAGAGCCCGCTCGGTCATGCCTTCCCAATCCTTATAGTCAAACGAGAATGTGAGGCGAAGCGCAGGTCTTAATAGCGTCTGATGTTGGCCAGGATTGTAATGGATGGCGTTTTTCGACGCGTATGTGGGCCAGTCTTCCTCTAGCTTAAGCGACTCGAATTCCTCTTTGAACCACTTGATAGCCCGGAGCAGGTTCGATTTTCCAACATTGTTTCGCCCAATGATTACATTGATTGCGCCGAACTCTTCAACGACGGTTGGGTGGACCGAACCGAAGCTCCACAGGTGTGAGATTTCTACTCTTGTGAGTCTCATGTGCGAATTAGGATAGCCAGATTCCAGTCCTACGCGAAAGCTTAACGTAAACCCTGCGATGCCATGCTTATTCGCTGTACTTTTACAGGATTCCTTTGAATATATGGTTGATAATCACTTTCAAAACGACGTATCACACTATACCGGCTGATGAAGCTGCTTGACGAAGCACAGTAATGCCCGTCGACGCCTCGCTTCTGGGCCAGTTATTGTTTGCGGTGATCGATCGTGCAGGCTCAAACTATTGTGAACGATAAGCAGCGATCCAGTTTTAGCAGGCAGCGTCTCACGAACCGCATCGGCTGCCTCTTCAACGCGCTTTACCATCTGCCGCGTACGTTCAGGCACTCGACCGAATCGAAGCCACGCTCCATCTTCGAGAGCTGGCCCGTAGAAGCGCAAGGCTGGTTGCTCTAATCTGCAACCCGCTCGAACGACCACTCGAAACAGGCGCCAGCCTCCGCCATCACGATACCCGAATGGCTCGGCTCGGTTTGCGAGTTCAGCAACTAGGCGCTTCCCTTCGGGAGTCTGGCAGAGTCTCGCCAGGACAGCGGCAGACGAAGCAACCCACCATGCACCATTGTCCGGCCCGGCAGGATCTTCTCGTTGAATCCACGACAAGCTTAGTTCTGGCCTTCCGGCTCGCGTTGAGAAGTCATTGTGCCAGCGGATTGGTATCCGACGATCGAATGGGCGCCACGAGGGCGCCGATGATTGTGGCTTGGTGGGAATAAACGGCTGGGTATTCTCGGTTCCAGAAGGGACGTACAGATCACCCAGTAGCTTAGCCGCCGTTACGAGGGACTCAGGACCCAACGTTCCGTCGCAAAAGTCCGTCTCATAGTAATAGCCCCGCACCCGTAGACTGCTACGCACACGATCAACCCACTCAGTTTTAATTGCATCCGTTGTCAAGTATGTCACGGCGGCGCTTCAGGACGTTCTGATCTCAAAAGGCTAGGTACTCTTAAGCCTTGGGAAACTTGCTCGATATCTCGTACGAGAGTGAATTTAGCCCTCATACTCGTTTCCCGCACATCCTCGATCCACCTAAGAGCAGTCTTTTTGCTATGCCCTCTCAAAGTCATCGCATCGCACAAAAGTTGGTATTCGTGTCGTAGCCTGGTCGCAAAAGTCAGGGGATCGTCGCTACCTACACAAACCTCTAATGACTGCCGGTTGAGAAAGCGGGACCAGCGCGTAACAGGCCTCATGTTCCATATCGGATGTCCCATATAATTACCGAGATCACCGACCAGCAAGTTCGAAGACGGATTGACCTCTACTGTTAACTCCATCCGTTGTATCTGACGCTTAAGTGCTGTTTGTAATTTAACAAGAGCTGCTAGTTCGTTTGTGCCGTTGAGCAAATCGATAGCCTCTGGAATTCGACCCCGGCGCCATACTCCTTCGTCACCCAAGTATGCTGCCAATAATAGATGAGCACGCGCCCTTAATTTGTCCCCATTCCCGAAAGGCGCACTTGAATGCTGCGCCCGAACGATGGGCCTATCAGGGAAGCCTTGATCGCGCAACGCTTTGTTATCATGAAGTAACTTAACGAATTCGATCAGTTCTTCTAGGGTATGCAGTCCACCATCAACATTGCCGAAAACGAACGTCGCCAGTCGCTTAATCTCAGATTCCACGTATAGTCGTCGAACTCTGGACATCCTGAATTTGCTACGCGAATGCCAACTGAACTCCCATACGAGATCAAAGAGCCTCTCCTCACTGGTTTGAACTATTTGGCCCACGCGCCTGCACCATTCCGAAGGATCTTCTCCGAGTGCCAGGGCGTGTCCCAGTCGGTCACCTTTTTGTAGAGCCAGATGAGTGACGGCTTCGTCGACTCGGCGAAGACCCGTGAGTAGATTCACGAAATCTTCCCCGGCATGCACGCTGGTTCGGAATGGAATCTTGAACTCGGACTCGGCTCGAAGTTCAAGCTGTTTCGCCGCCTCTATTCCAGCTTCACGCACCCACTTTACCAGGGGTGCCATGACCCAGACAGGAATTCCGGCTTCATCGGTGCAAAGGTCAACACCTCGGACTGTGTATAAGAAGTGAGGGTACTTTTGAAAAATGCTCACCAATGCTTGGGCATGACGACGCTGTTCCAGATAGAAGCGCGCGAAACGGAAGCCCGTTGGGTTGCCTGCATCTTCAAGCTTAGGGCGCAATCGAAGCATTCCGGGATACGAATGATCAAAGCCGTAGGCATTGGGCTTGCCCGACTCCCAACCGCCCCCACGTTTTCGTGAGAAATGGAATAGTGCTCCCACTTCAAACTTCGGCACCTGATCCTTTCCGGGTGAGTCACTGCTTTCATTCTTTAAACGGTGACGGAAATATCGAAATGTTCTCTCTCCGTTCGCGGGCACCACCACTCTCTCGAGTGAACGTACTTTCTGCAAGCAAGCGGACTCACTCTCCTCCGTCCCCAAACGAACTTCAAGCGAACGAAATCCCGGACCTTCACCGCTGAGGAACGCTGCTGCGCTACTTAACACGGTTTCCGAAATGTTTTTGCGTAATGGCTTTATCCTCGAAAAAAATCGCACAAACCACTGAAGCCCTGGAGTCAATGGTCTTTGAACAACATGTCGATACAGTAAGCAGCGAATCCGCATTAATTGCCAAAAAAGACGTGCAAAATCGCAATGGTCATCTTCGACCTTTTCGAGGTAGCTCAGAGCTCTCGAGGTAAACGAGGTTTCTGGACTACACCCCACTTCAGGTACCCAGTCAATGACTCTTGCGAGGGGATCCGTAGCCAGAACGCGATACTCAACGCGGAGTTTTCCCAAGGACGCGTCATTCCGACTACCAACAAGGTCGGGTGGGCCTATTAGCCGCTGATAGAGCGCACGAGTCTGGGCGAATCGTCTCTCAAGATAGTATCGGGATCCAGTTGCAAGTGGCGCGTCAGACGATTCAAACCCTCTGCCTTGCAACACTTCATCGAACAGGACGTGGAGACCGCGGCGTGCCGTTAAATCAAGGCGACTGCCTGGACGGTGAGACGCAAAGGACAATAGTTCGTCCAAGGATGCATTATCAGGGGAACCATTAACGAGCCAATCGCCAAGAACGAGGCGCACAACAGCCGCGTGCAGCAGCCACGAACCAAGAATGCGCCCGTTGTCAAAGCACGCACCGGGACTCTCGAAATCAAAATGTCTGCTCTTTTTGCTCGCAAGAGCTCGCATCAGAGCGGCCCAAGCCAGGGGAAAGTCCAAAGCGGCCCCCAAATGTAGGTGGGTCTCAGCAAATCCACCATTAAGTACCTTCCTCATCTCGTGATCGAGGAGCAATGGGTCACCATCCGGCTCAGAGACGTTTCGGGCAACACGAAGCAAGTCGGGAGGAAGGGCTTGACACATCCAGCTCCACCGGAGTCGCGCCTTCTCTGGGGCCAGTCGCCTCATGCCTGATTTGACAGCCCTAGCATTTCCATCTTGCTCCAAATAATCCGTGGCGAGCAGCGTTAAATACTTCCGCAAAGAGACCGGTTTCGCGACCCTGTCTTCCAGGCTCCGGGTATTTTGGTTCAAACTATCGCTATCGAACCACAGCCTATCGCGGATGGTTACAGCTTCGTCCAGAGGCACAGAGGGAAGCGCGTTTATAACGACTCTTTCAGTGGCTCTCCACAACTTATCATTCTCGACACGGCTTACTTGCGGGTTGAGCGAAGCTGTGCCTAAGCGGAAGCTCTCTTCCGAGGCCAGCGGAAATGCGGCCAACTCAGCTTCGAGATGCTCAAAGGGAATCCTCGCAAGACGTGGGGAACTCATGACTCGTTCCTAATGTAGAGCAGGTTTGCCATACAATTTGTGAACCGTTTCTAGTCCTCCCTGTTAGGCACAATTGGATCATCATCCCAAGCCTCAAGCTTTTTGCGCCAAGCCTCAATCTCCACGTTTGCATCGGCGGGGTAGTCAAACAGTTTCCCGCGCTTTTTGCTGAACTCTTTGAAATGATCCTTGAACGAAGCAGCCGTTGTCTCTGCAAAATCCGTAAACCATTTATCCCCTCCCTCAGCAAAGTCCTTGTACCAATCATCGCCGCCTATACCGACGTCATTGTACGAATCAAGCAAAACTACACGGCCGGCTAACTTCCACAGACTAATCAAATTGTCAGTTGTAATCTTCTGATCCCCTAGCCATTCGAGGCCCCTACTCCAAATGAAAAGGAAACGATCTAAGTCTCGAACAAGTTCGAACTCTGGCATCGAAAAATGCCTATATCCTCCCGTCTGATCTCCCCAAACTACCCAGCCCACAAAGTCGTCTTGTGGATTAGGTTCCGTCTTTTCCTGCTCTATCCTTAATGTGTGAGTCTTGTTCTGTTCATTCACAAACCGTTCGAAAAGGGAAAGAAACTGCTTAACAGCATTTTCGATTGCCTCATCCTTGGTAGGCTGCGACGCAGCTTCTGCATCTGGCGGAGGAAGAAGCTTGGACGTTTTCTGTTTCCATTCCCAAGCTTTGATCTGGTCACATAGTCTCTTGGCTAAGTTTCCGGATACACTGTCCTGATTCCATTTCCAAGCAAGATCGTGCAACAGAACAAACCACGCTGCTGGTCGCGGCGGCAGCTTTGCAAAGGGATCCTTAGCTTCTTCAGCAGTCTGTTTCTCATCTGCCTTTGCAATCACGGTTAAATCCCATGAGCGGTGATTCCTGACCCATATTTTCTCTGAGTCGTAGGCTTTCCAAGTCCTCGGCGATGATCGCAGCGCAAGGCGATTCATTTGAAAGTTGATATCCTCTGGTGAATAAGTGCGTGTGGGAAGCACGCCTCCCAGAATCTCCTGCCATTTTTCGTTAAGAAAGCTATGTTCTTCCCTTACGAGATTTACAATGTCCCGAGTGCAGGATAGAAGAAGCGGGACGTGGTTTTCTGCGATCCTTTTCGTTTCCTTCTCAACGTCCTTGCGCCCCTGCTTCTTTCTTATGACTTCGCGAAGCGCAGCTCCCAAGTCGACAATCTCGCGTGGAGTAGCGTCGAGAATCTGTAGGGCGGTATATGCCGCGCGAGGTTTGCGTAGAACGATCTCTTCTTCCTCTTCTTCCTTTTCCTGTTTTGCGCGCTCTTCTCGCTTCTGTCTTTCAATTGCAGTCATAGGAGGCAACGGAGGTGAGACGAGAAACGTTAATAAAGAGGCCGTCTTGGTCTCGTCGTCGGTGTCATTATTAAAACGACTATCCAAATTCACATTTGCTAACAGGTCTTGCAGAGTTTCAACTTCGGTAGTCACTCCTCCTGGCCGACCAACTTCAAAGTCGAGGGCTTCGTACCAATCCATTGCTTCAATCACTTCCCGCTGTCCGGGAGGCAAAAGCTTGCGTAAATAGCGCGCTCGCAATTCTCTGGCCCTGGTCAACGCCTGGTCCAACCGCTCTGATCCGTGCGGGAACAGTCTCGAACCCGCTACAGCGGTCCAATCCGCAAGAGACTTCTCAATAAATAGAGCTTCGACCGTATTAATGTCACCCATTACGAGAAAAAATAGGCGGGGTATGGAAATCATTCTAAGCAAGCGAAGTAATTGAAGCGAAGCCTCTGGTTTGAGGTAAAAGTCATCTACAGGTAGAACAAAAAGCGTTTTGGAATCGCAATCGTAACATTTGTGGTTGGCCAGTTCGTTAAGTGCCTTGCTCAGGCGTTCATTTACCCGCAATCGGGCGCGTTGCGTGCGCATTACCTCGACTGAGTACGTATCAGGATCGAGTTCGCCCGCACGTGCCTTAAGATTACCCTCCCACGCTATTCCTATGTCAGTCGCCAACTCTTCTAATTCCTTAATAGCCCCCTTGCACGGTTCGGAGAGAGGAGCATTTGAAATTGCGTCGGGCTTGTCCAGCACCTCGATAATTCTCACGAGTACAGCTGCTAACAGGTTCTCCCCTTCGTCACCCGCAACTTCCAAGTCGATAGGGTCGAGTAATCTAACCAAACCCTGCAAATTAGCGACACTCGTCAGGTCTGGGTATCCCTCACTGTAGGTCTTGTCCGCTTTTGGATTGAGCATTGCTCTCAAGGTTAAGTAGAGCGTGCTCTTTCCTGAACCTGGCTCGCCCGACACGAAGAAAATTCGACTGGCCCGATTCGTATCAAGACTAAGATCACCTTCGATCCCTTTGCCCCCCGTTACATTGTCCGCAGATGTTTTTAAGGCGCGGAAGATTAGCTTGATGGCCTCTCTAGCTCTTTTTGGGTGTTTCCAATACGGGACTGGCCTTGCTTCAGGACGCGAAGAATAACCATTGATGTCAGATGTCACTCCGGTCTCCTCCTCCTACTTTAGCGCGACTATCCTACGACCTATCAGTTTTGTGATGCGAGGTACCTAGTTTTAGAGAGTGCGCAATCCCTTTGACGGGAAGCCGTGTCGACCAAAGCAGACCTAGACTATTACTGTTTCCCCAGAATGCGCAATACTTGTCAGCGCTATAGACTCGTCAGCCAACCTCCCGCTACCACCTCTGGGAGAGGCAACCTCTTACGCTGATATTGACCTTCAAAGCGAGTCCGTAGGCGAAGGCACCCAAATCGATCATTAGGGGGCTCCCTTGTTTTCTTGCTCTGCGAAGCCACTCAGGTTTTGGCCATATGTTTGCAGATTGATCCCAATCGTCTCGGCGAATGTGCGCATCAATAGTGTGAAGTCGTCAGTTCCGAGAGTCGCGTCGGGTTTCGAGAAGTTAATGGCAGCCGCAAACCTCGAAAACGGGTACTCGGTACGCCTCGCGCTAAACATGTTTTCCCACGCACGGAGGGATGATTTCATCAAACCATCTGACGTCGTCAACGAATCGTACAACCAACTACTAGAGTGCGCTACGGCTGAATTATCGACGGCTTAAATGCTGTCAGTCTCTCGGAGACAGAGCGCTTCGTCTCCTCCCAGTCAGAGGCTGCAATGGTCGGCTTTGTCAGGTGCAAATAGACTGTATCAATTAACAGACGCATCAGAGATCGTAGTTCCGACCCGAGTTTTCCGATTGCCATATCTCTGAGCTTTTCACTGGTGTGGCCAACCGCTTTCATAGATTCTAGCGACCGCCATCGGGCCTCTTCAAAGCGCGGATCACCTTCTTCAAACGAGAAAAAGGCAACTTCTGCGTCAGACATCAATTGCTCGACATCATTGATTAGATCCTTGAGCATCTCGACGGCCTGCTGGTGAATCTCCAAAGCCTTCAACTGTAGACGCTCGACTCTTGTTGAGAGATCTACTATTGCGAGGGTTAAGTTCTGAACAAAGCTTTCTAAGTCGCGATTTATTACGGATTCGCAAGTCTCCACCGCAGGAAACATGATTGGGAATTTTTGAGCAAAAGCCTCCTGAACTGCCAGCCTCAAAAAAAGTACTGCGCCGCTGGCTGTTAGGATCTCATCCATATCAATGCTTCGGTAGGGAAGAGGTTTACCGTTTTCATCCATCATAAACGACTTGAGTGCCGTGTCGAGTTCAACAATTCGTCTGTTGGCGGCAGCTAGTGAGGCGTGCAATATTTCCTCTTTAGCGCTCGCACGAAGGTCATCAAGGCTGGTTAACGTTACGTTAGTATTTTTCGTCACCTTAACAGCGCCAGATTGAAAACCAGTTTCTGACATCAGAAAAGCTCGGTCAGCACCGACATCTTGGGCGATTTGTTGCAGCGTTAGCACCGCGGCTTTCGGGACTGCGGTTTGCCAGAACTTACACTCAACCAACCACTTAATCTCCAAATCCAGATATCGAAAAGTCACCCATACATCAACTTTATGAGTTCCACGAGCACCATGCACAGTCTGGTCAACACTCGTTTTCAGTCCGAGTGAGGCAAAAAACTCAGCTGTCTCCTGCTGATAATCGCTCCAATTATTAGCCATTACATTTTGTATTTAAAAACAAACCCGATCTCCCCGCCCGCGCGTCGCCCGCGTTATGTCGCCGGTTGTCTGTTGATTAGCTACCTCTGCCCTATCAGCAATCCACCCACGCCTACGAGGGCACCCTTAGAATCAAGAATTTGCGAAATGAACGGTTCTCCTGTGATACCAATCGCGCAAGAGCTCAGATGTAGACACTCGGCGACGAGAGCTATCGTTGCAGCAAGGGCACCTGAGTCACGCCATACTAGGCTCTCTCCGTTGTTATATCTCGATAACGTTCTGTCGAACTGCGCGGCGAACCAAAGCATCGTCGCATTCCTGGCGTTAATGATTTCGTCAAGCGAACTGAAGAGGGCTTCCAGAGATGAGTCATTCGCAATTTTTAGCTTAGCAAGCGCGTGAGGCTCCGGCTGATAGAGACATATTGTCCTATTGTTCGTGTTTCGATCAATTATCAAGATATCGATAGGATGTCGGCCGCCGGCTGAGGGAGCAGGACGATGCTGCCACCGAGTTGAGCGGGCGGGAGGACTTACCTCGAGCGCTCTAGCCGAGTGCCACAGCAATGTATTTAGATCGCGTTGCGTGATAGGGTTGAAATCTCTCCTTGACTGTCTTAGGGCAAGAACTTCCGAAAACCTTGCTTTGGGCAACGCAATCGCTTGAGGTAAAAATACTCGCTCAATAATTGAGTACCGAAATTCGGAGTAAGCCTTTTCTCGCTGTCGGAGAATAGGGCTGTCTAAATCAATCCGTTTCATATTCTAACTGTTCAATGACTGCTTGATACTTCGAGCAGCCTAGGCAGCCGCCACACGCAAGGTCAGACACATGACATGAGTGCGCCCATGCCAACAAGGAACGCGGAACTCCTGATATCCGAATCAGCTCTAGTGTCGTTAAGTCGATCGCCGGGGCGACGATTCGCAACCGTCCTTCTTGCAGTGAGAGAAGAGAATCAAGTTGCTCAAAGAACTCAGGAGTGCCATCTTTGTGAATCCGATCGGTTCGGACGGTTCCGAAAAGAAGCGTCTCGACTGCCAGCGAAACCGCGTGCATCCCAACCAGCGTAATCAACAATTGATTTCGAAAAGGCCACCAGTCGCTTGCAGGGGCCGACGCAATTGGTGCTTTGCCAGAGAGGTCGCCGGATCCGAGGTTGCGGCAATCTACGGTAATAATTTCATGAGGTATCGCGAGCGACGCGCTGACCGCCCTGGCCGCGTCGATTTCGCCAACAGCACTCAACTGACCGTAATCTACCGTGAAGGCCAAATCGGGTTTTTTCCAGAAAGCTACCGCTATTGAGTCCATCCCTCCTGAGAGCAATAGAGCAGTACTCATGACTCAATCGCCGTCCACGTGATTCGATAAATAGTTGAAGCAAAATCGGGTACTATTTCGCAATTTGTACCTTCAAGCATCTTCAGGTTCTGCTGACTTTCATTTTGGACGAAAGCTATAACCGGCTTTCCGAGTGCCTTCGCGTAACCGATTTCAAACAGGGTGCCGGAATCCAAGCCGTCGACAATTGCGAAAACGAAGTCACTTTTCTCTAAAGCGGCAACATCCGTCGGCACAACTTCCGACGCAGAGCCGTATCCAACGTCATGAAACGGTGAAAACACGCTGAATCCTTGTTCTGAAAGGTATCGTTTGCTTTGCTCTATCATCCATCGCTGCGCCATCGTGAAGAAAGGCCCAGCAAGATAAACCCGATTATTATTCAAAGGAAATTTTCCGGAACCTATTACTACAGGCGCGGGAGAAAAGGTCTTTAAGACGTCCGCAGAAATCGGCAAAGAGGTGGTCTGGCAATAATATGCCGTAGAGAGTGATGCTAATCGCGCTGCTTCGAACGGGGCAAGATTCTCCGCGGTCCAGAAATGAGCAAAGATCGCCGCGAAAACGTCACCTGAACCTATTGGCCATACTCGATCCGTTCGGAAGGCCGGTATTACCTTGCTCTCCGATGAAGTCACAACCATAACACCGAATGCCCCACGCTTTACGACGACCACTTCGGCCTCTTCGTGCGTAAGGACCGCCCGAGCGAGTTCCCCGACATCTTGAACTGAAGATTGAGTTTTAGTGAGACTCAGACATTCGCTTACGTTGGCGACAATTGCCAATCGCTGTGCAGTGGATCCGTTTTCGCCGAAGGGCCGCGGATCGTAGGCGTTTTGGGGGTCGTAGACAACTTGTTGTCCGTGGACGACAGCATCACCTTCAATGAAGCCAAAACGTAGTACATTCTGGGCATCAATGGCCAGCGGATTCGCCCGTTTAATCAAGTGTAGAGGCGGCCTAATGCGGGGCTCTGATAGTCCATGGTAATAGGAAAATGAGACCGTCTCAGGTACAGCTGATATGCGAGTCGTGAAACCGAAAGTTGCTGAGAGTGATTCTAGGCCTGGACGATCTTCATCTGCGATGTATGTATAAAGACAGACTGATCTCGATAGCTCGCCTAAAGCTGCTGCGGCTCTGCCACCAGAACCGAACAACTGTTCCCATGCGGGCTCAATGCAATGCTCGACGTAGACTCCGCCTGTAATCTCGATCAAGGTTCCATCCGTATTTCTAGATTGCAACTACCACCTTGTAGCGTCTTAATGTAAGCAACATACTTGTGACCACCCTCAACTATGCAAGCAATAATCTGATCGATAAGCATATGGGTAACAACACCCGCAGGCGCACCTGACTTCAGCGCGTAAAGGACGTAATACTGACCTTGTGGCTGTGGTTCTAGATCGAGGACGTCCCCGGCTTTCAGTTTTGAGAGTACGGCGCTTTTTGGTGATGCCAACCCAGCGCCTTTGTAAACGGGCTGGCACTTATCGCCTCCCCGCTCGCCGCCAGCTCCACCTGTTTCGCCCAAACTGCCGCCACCGCGGCCACCGCGAATACGATCTTGTGCAGCGCTATGGCCACCTGAAGTCATGACATTCTCCTTTGCTGATGTGAGACGGCGATGAAAGGGAGTTAATTACTGTTGGAGTCTTTTAATAAGAGTGAACACGAAATTGCCCGCATCTTTCATCCGTCTCCAAATTAAAGCGTCGAGAACTGATGCTTTTACACCAATACAATTTGCAAAAGCAAGAAAACGGTCCTCCATTTCGAAGTAGTGCTTGGATGGCGACAGACCGTTCTGATATAGCCCCATTAGCAAACCCGCACGATGTATATGAATGTCAATGATCGCAACCCGGTCACTACCCAACCAGTTTCGGGTAATCCAAGAAGCTGTTTTTGGTCCGATTCCATTGAGATTCAGAAGCCACTGACGAAACGCACGATCATCATGAGCTGGAGGCTGCTCGCATTCCAGTATTGCGAGTGCTTCGCTTAGGTACCGCGAGCGCTGAGCTGCAAACCTGTAACGAACCGGCCGTGCATTAACTAGTAGTGGTCTTGAAAGCATTTTGTAAAGCGTCTCCATCGAAGGAGCCCTTCCAACTAACAGCCCGCTATCTCGCACTCTATGGTAGGCTTCTAATCCTACTTCTGCCGGAATTCCATAGCCACCTAACAAACAGGCTGCGACCTCCTCCCTGAGCGTATCGCCAATTCTGAAATTCGAGTAGATCTTGTCCTCACGGTCGAACCACGCCTGCGTTGCCCAAAACGCAGGTGTAAAGGTCGCATAGTAATGTCCCCATGCAACTCCTGGCATTACCTCCACGTCGTGATCGGGCAAAACGAATTGCTCGTTCTGAAGTGCAATTCCTGTCGCGATGTTTTGTGACATTGTTTACCTGCTTTCCGGACCAGCAAAGCCGCGTTCTGCCATCAAGCGCCGTCGTCTTGAAGCGCCCACAAGACTGCACGCCTCTCGAGTTGTGTCATCCTCGCTATGCGTGCCTGCCATCTGACCCTCTTACGTTTAATCCGTTCACGCTCGCGAAAGTTACTGCCGAGATATCGGTAATCATGTAGAGCTGTCGGCGCTGGGTAATTCATCCATAGGGTTTCGACGGTTCGTTGGCCGGCACGATTTACGGTTAAGAAATCCAATTGGTGCCACTTGCCGAGGAATGACTCGTACAGTGGTGAACGGTAACCAGAGAGGACGACCATGCAGGGCAGAGCAAGCAGAATTTTAAGCAACTCCGCATGTTGGTCGTCGGCTGCAAAGTCATTTTTGTACACAGGTCGAGCCGATCGACGTACGCGACCGGGGTAAGGCGGATCGCAGTAGACAAGCGTGCGATGACGATCTTGGTCAGACCAATTCCAGTGGGTCAGGAGTTGTAAGGCATCTCCATGAATAATCTGGACGGAGGACGAGACGTTAGACACCCATTTATGAATGACAACGTCGTCGATATCAATTCCGACAGATTGCTTGGCTGGTCTCTTACGGCGCAGCACAGCGCCGGCGCCGAGGAAAGCTTCGATGTACACCTCGTGCGGCGGCATACAGTTAATGATGGTTTGGTAAACACCAACTGCCCCCTTTCCTCCCGGATACCCGGATCGTTTGTTAGTCATAAGCGAACAAGCGTCCGAGCTTTCTTCGGTGACGCTGTCCTACTAACATCGTCAAAAATGGCGATGGTGTCAAGCCATCGCGGACTTCGTCACCGTCTACCCGCGATCTTTTGAACGGCTCGCCGATCTGTTCGGATCGACGGCTTAAAGCCCGTCGGAGACATCTAGCTAGACAAATCTGTTGACGTGGAAGTTGGAAATTTGTTTTCAAAGATGGGGTTGGAGACGAAGCAGACTCAGTTGTCGCAAGATGGCGGCGTAGATGTTGTTGCTTTCGATAACTAACCAATTCTTGGCGGAAAGGTCGTAATCCAGGCAAAGAGATACCGGCACACAGTTGGCGTCTCAGCGGTTCGCGATTTATACGGCACGATGATGAATGAGGGTGCCAACAAGGGAATACTAGTAACAACTTCTGCATACGGCTCTGCGGCTTTCAATCTTGTAAAAGACAAACGATTGAATTGATCGATGGCGGTGGCCTGCTTTACCTCTTAGAGAATCACGCGAGTCCCCGCGCTAGAACTGTGATGTCAGAAGAACCTTGAATAGGTTTTTTTGGATAGGAGCATGAATGAACAAAGCGGCGCCCGATCACTTACTAAAACAGAAAGCAGAGTTGGTGATCGCACAAATCTTATTTCTTAACGAAACTCAACAGGTCGAGATCGCCGCTTCATCCGCCTAATAGTCATTTCACTGGCATAATCATTCGCACAACACGCGTCTGCGCGCGTCTTTTGATCTTGGTTATGGCCTGAGAATAGATCTCAACGGTGATTCGCGCAGTTCCGTGGCGCATTAACTCCTGGACCACCTTGATGTCTTCGCCGTTCGCAATCAGTAGAGTGGAAAACGTGTGGCGGAACGTATGCCAGGTGATTCGTTTACTTATTTCAGCTCGTGTTGAAGCCCCACGAATTATTTTGGCCAATACGAAGTTTGGGCTAAATGGCAGTTTCCCTTTCTGACTAGGACTAGCAAACACCCAATCTGTTGGCGAACCGTATTGAGTCTGTTCCAACCAAGTTTTAACCTCACGTGCGACGTAGTCGGCTAGGGGCAAAGGTTTCTTTGAGTTTTCGGTTTTGCACTGGCCAACGATTCTGGCATAGATTGAGCGTCGGATGTAGATCAGCAAGTTCTCGAAGTCTATATCCTGCCACTGCAGAGCGAATAGTTCGCTGCGTCGCATTCCAGTGGTAGCGGCTAACAGGGTCATCAAGTTGAAAGGCGCTGGTAACTCCGAGATCAGGCGGCGAAGCTCTTCCGGTGAGAGTATTTCAGGATCCTTTTGACGCGCCGCGCCCTGACGTACATGGGTGATGGGGTTCTTGCCCTGTTCAAGCCATTCATGTCGGATCGCGTGATTGAACAACACGCTCATTAGGTTTCGTATTTTCGCCTTGCTCGCATTTGCTAGTGGCTTATTGTCTTTGCGGCGCAGCGTTCTCAGCCATTCTTCTACTGCGACGGTTCGCACTTCCCGGATATTCAATGACGCCCAGTGAGGTCGTATCCATACACGCAGAAAGTCGCGATAGATAACCTTCGTAGCAGCTGAATACCACTCTGCTCGTTCGCCAAGCTCCTTCGTGATGTAGTGATCGATCAGTTCTCCCACAAGGATGGAGGTATGCCGTTGACGATTACAGGCCTCATTGACGCTCACCCTGAGACCGTTGATTGCGTCTGGCGCTTCTTGTTGGGTGGGGTACTGTTCGGTTGTACCGATCAAAGTTGTTCGGCGTATGAGCTTGCCGTTTGGACCGACTTCGCGCCACAAGAATTCCCACACAGACGGGCCATTCTTTCGTTTTGCGAACCTGAGATAGCCACGTTGTTTGCGGATGTATCCGTTGCTTTTCATCTGAGTCTCCTTTTGCCGCAGGCGCCAGCAAGCGTAGTTACTGCGCTACGGCTTGATATAGAATGGGTTGGTAACGAAAGACCTTTGAAAACTTGAAAAAGCGACCAGTGAATTCGGTGGTACAGGATTTCAGGTGATGGAGTTCGTCGTGCTGTTCGGTGAGAACAGGGGCACGGCGGGCAGCAATCCTAACTGGCGCGGCACACTATATAGTGTGACCGTTTCGACCGGCAAGCGTGAGAACGCAAGCCTTCCCACAGGAGGTCTCTGATGGGGAGGTCGAGCCGCCCGCGGCCTGCTCGGTTGGGCGAAAAACTGACTCGCATTCGGCGTCAGCTTGGGTTATCCCAGGAAATGATGTTGGACCGCCTTGAAGACACGAGCGGATTAACTCAGACCAGCATCAGTGGATACGAACTTGGCGTGCGCGAGCCACCGCTGACGGTATTACTAAGCTACTCACGACTGGCGAATGTGCATTTGGAAGTTTTAGCGGATGATAATCTCGATCTCCCAGAGGATATCCCAAGCGGGAATATGCATGCGGGGGGTTGTCCGATTTTCCAAAAGAAAGAGGAAACAGAAGGGGTGAATGAAGCTACTCCCGGACCGTCAGATAAGGGGCGCCTCAACCTCCAGCGAGAAGTGTCACCTTCGGAAGCCTTACCGAATTGACAGCTGTGGGCTGGTTTAAGGCTACGAAAATCTAAGCCTAGAACTGGTCGGACAACCAACGCACATCGAGGGATACGTTGAAGGCGAACGTTTACTAGTCTGCTACCTTACTAGACGTCGCTAGCCATCACGTCGTTGTTTCTCTTCATCAGGTGAAGGCTGGAAGCGCGGGCGAACCTCACGACGAATGATGCAGGCGACGATTCATGTTTGAGATTAGTTTTGAGGAGCAGTTTCATTTGAGCTTTGCTGCTCGTTCCTGCCGAGCTTTGGCGATGCGCTCAAATAGTTCAGGGTTATCCGCGCGAGCCCGAGCGTTCAGCTCTTTGCCTTTTTGTTCAAGCTCAATTTCGGATTCTGCCAGATAAGTGTCGATCTCCTGGGTATGGGCCAGGTAGAAGGTAATTGCCCCGTAAACCTGTTCAAGGTTCAGAAGCGGAAAAGAACGTCTTATTGATTCGGGTGCAGCGCCGTCATTGAACTTGTACACAATCGAATCAAGCGAAATGCGAGTGCCTTTGATCCAATAGCCGCCATCATGTTGCTCGACATAAGAGTTTTCCATGGAATGCGCCCTCAGAAGAGGGAGCATACGGAAAGCCGCATTGTCTGGTCAAACAATTACATTCGCTAAGCCGTTTTGGATCGTTGGTGAAGACCCTCCGCATAAGAGAAGGGAACTACAAGATGTTGTGTTTCGTCAATTCATTTTCAAAATCCACTTTAGAGCTTGAAATTGGCGCTGTCGGAGGTTGGTGAGAGTACAAGATGTTGTGCTTTGATCGGAAAAATGAGGACCCGTTTTCAAAATCGGGTCTGATAATTCCTTATTATGGGTCCAAATGTCCAATCTGTCTCACTCCAACTAGAGATACGACGAAACCGATTCCCCAAGAGTAATAGTTATGTTGTTAAGCGCGAAGCGCGGCACAGGATCATTACTCTGTGCTAGAAGAGAAGAGTGCAAGAGAAGAAGGCGAAGTACTCTCTGCCGATTCTACCAGTCTCTTTATCTGTTGGCTTTATCATTCTTGGTGTGCGGTTGAAGAAGGATGAAGTCTTGCTGCTACTACTATTGACATAAGCCGGCAAGGACAGTAATGTTACCGTTTCGCACCGAGTTCGCCTTCTAGAAGGTGTAGACGCTTGTCTCAGCGTTCCTTTTCTTGATTCGCTCACTTGGGGCCGGCTCTAAGCTCGAAGCACCCATCACTCTAGTAGGCGTTTCGCATACCGTCGTCCAGATTGAACCATGGGCACTGCTGCGTTCTCTTAAGGGTGAGCTGAAAGAGTAAATCAGCGGTCTCCTTACCCATTCTTGACTGATCGAGTCGCTGTCATGATCTGCAAAAGAGGTTAGCATCTACCTTGGATTGACTCTGCGTTTTGGAGTTATGAGAAGAGACCACTTGACTCCCTGGGTCTTACGCTTGCTGCCCATTTCTTCAATGAATTCCCCGCGCGACACCAGACCGAACTGCACATAAAACCACGATGGAAGAACCATTTTTGAGCGCGGGCACCGATTTCGGAATAGGCGGACATCGCTACAATGATGACCTGCTGTTGGCTTCGGAGGCGAGAGAGAGAGCGCAGAAAGAGCATGAACAGGTTTTTCACCTGTTGGACCATTATGAGTTGCGGGAAGTTTTCAGACGAGAGAATGATGCAGCGAATCGATCGAAATGGTGTTCACACGTCGCAGGATTCTGGGCGGTTACATCAGCTTTTCTCGCGTTGGCAGGCGCAGCTAGTGAGCCGCTATGGGGACATCTCGGGCCCCCTTGGCCGAGCGTGATCGTAATCGCGTCCGCTGTGCTGGGGTTGTTCTCGGTTCTAATAAGCGCACTCTGGCTGATGTACGGGAAGCGAAAGTCCGCCTGGCTTCACTCTCGGCTCTACACGGAACGGCTACGGCAGTTTCACTTTCAGTCTTTTGTGTGGCGATTACCGGAGATTGTCGAATCGCTAAAAGCTGGAGGAAATTTTGAGCGTGAGTATCGCGCGAAGCGCGACATATGGTTCAATAAAGTCAACTTTGAGATGCAGGGAAAGGGTGACGCACAGATGTCAGCGCTCCTGCACCCGACAGCAGTCCCTCCAATTTGGTTGCATAACAATGCGACAGGCCGCGAAGAACCGATCGTGCCGGATGCGCCCGGTGTTAATTTGCAACCGGTATTTAGGGCATACGAGGTTTTTCGGTTTGACGAGCAGCAGGGCTACGCGGAGTACATGCTGAGGCTAACCAATCGGCCAAATTCCGCGGACCTCCCGAATTCGCGTCGGCGTAAAGTAACCTGGCTGTGGTACCCGGGCATCAACCAACCTCTGAGAACAAGACTCACGGCTCTGACCAGCCTGTGGATTGTATCGATCGCGGCCCTTGTTCTAATGCACCTCGGAGTCCTTGGGTCCTACATTGTAGATAGGGGCTTCTGGAGCGGGGCATGGCCGCACGTGACAATAGTTTGGGTGGCTCTCATGGCGGTTGCAGTCAAGACGCTGTCTGAAGGCTTCGCGCTTAAACGCGAGGTTGAGCGGTATGAGGAATATCGCGTCGTAGTCAGCAGTTTGAAACAGGCATTCCTCGCTGCCGAGACACCACGTCGAAAATTACAGCTTATGATTGAAATGGAAAAGGCATCATTCGAAGAGATGAGGGTGTTCCTGCGGAGCCATAGCGAGGCGACATTCATAATGTGAAAAGTTGAATGACTACTGGCGCCTACTGCGCTCAGCCCTTACGCGTTAACGGGTATGTTTAGTTCGCCGAAAAAAATTGAGGATCTGTCATGACGTATTCCCTAAAGCAAATTTTCAGGAACAGGACGAACACCTTTTCAGGCTCTTGGTTTGAAATCGTAAAGAGTCGATTTGTTCTATGCCTTGTCATTTTACTGTTTTCATCCCTCGCGTCCGATTCAAGCCGCTTGAAAAATATCTTAGTCGCTACGGCCACATATGCATTTTTCAATTCGTTATTGGGACTCTGGAACTCAAGCACTCTTCGCCTCAAAAGAATCCGCGCCATTCCGGCCCTCATGGACGTGATCTTCATTTCATTTCTGGTGTATTTCACGGGCGGGCAAAACAGTCCTTGGTTCTTACTCTACTTCTTCCCAATAATCTCTGTGTCGAGATACCTGAGCTATGAGGGAAGCCTGCCTTTGATGGCATTGAGTGTAGTTGCCTACGTGTTTGTAGTTCACATTGCCAAGCTGGGAGTCGACTATTATTCATTAGCCGTAAAGTGCCTGGTATTTTTGGGCATAGCCCTGGTTGCCGGGAATCTGACCAGAGAAGGTAAACGCAAAGAGGACAGACTTCTCGAAATCTTCACTGACGTTGATAATGCGATTCTGAATAATTCTGCAGCCAACAAAGTGCTCAGGCTTATTCTCAGAAAGGCTTTGGAATTCACCGGATCAGATGTAGGGCAGATGAGAATTCTCAGTGTCGAACTAAACTCTGCCTATACCATCACCCTGCAAAGGGAATCGCAAGACCGTCAGTGGGAGATTGACTCGCTAACCGACGGCTACGCTGAGAAGGCGACTAAATCCAAAAAACCATTCTCTATTCACACCATTAGAGGCGGGGGGAATTTGCCAGGGTCTGCCTTATGCGTGCCACTCATCTTGAGTGGGGAAGTCAAAGCAATTATCGCTTTATATTCACAGAGCCGTTTTCACTATTCGCCAACCGAGGCTATCAAACTGCAGAGCTTCGCCCAGTTATTAGGAGTGGCCCTTAAGAACTACGAAATGTATCAGGAGATCACTGATTCTGAGAATGAAAAAAAGGCGCGCTTGAAAATGCTATACGAGATTGGCGAGCAGTTAAAAGTAGAGCGCGGTTTAGCAGACGTATTCAAAAAAGTGGTGGAGGTGATGTACAACCAACTCAATTCCGAGGAGGCGGCCCTCTTCATACTTGATGAGAAAAGCAAAGGCTTAATTAGAAAAGTGGCAGTAAGGGGTCCCAGTGAGGAAACTACAGAAAAGCTACTTGACATAGAACCACCATACAGATCAGGCCAAAGCTTAATTGGAAAGATTTTTCGAGACCAGAAACTTGAGCACCTAAACGTTATGCCTTCGGATGTTGAGTATCAGAAGGAGTACTCGAACACTCTTCCCTCTCACAAAGTCTGTCACTATATAGGCGTGCCGTTGATCTTGGGACGAGAAGTTCTGGGCGTCATCAGGGTCATCAACAAGAGGGCGCCGACCTACGCAACCGAGAATAATAATTTTAAGCTTTCAGAGAAGGGATTCAATGAGGAAGACGTCGAGCTGCTGCAAACCATAGCCAGTCAGGTGGCGTCTGCGATCCGGAGCGCTAAGTTTATTGAGGTGCAACGCTATTATCAGGAGCTGCTGGAAAACTCACCCGATCCAATCATCGTGCTCGATGAAAGAGGCAGAGTGAAAGTTTTCAACAAGGCCTGTGAAAAGATTTGGGGCTTTAGCGCAGACCAAGTGAAGAACGAAAAAGTCGCGCAGTACTATGAATCCGAAAGCCACGCCAAGTATCTCGGGGACCTGTTGCGGAAAAGCCCGGGCCATCGTTTGCACGACCAAACCGCACGGATTAAGGCCAGCAGCGGAGAGATCATACCTATTAGTCTCTCGGCGGCCCTTCTCTTTGATAATCAAGACAACCGAATAGGGAGCATCGGTGTTTTCAAGGATTCCAGATTGACTCTCAAGCTGCAGGCGGAAGATCTAAGTGCCGCGAAATTGGTTACCTTAGGCAGACTTGCACACACAATCGGTCACGAGATTAAGCACAATATTGCTACCGGTCTAAATTACATAGACACCTTAGCTTATGAATACTCCGATGACAGAGAGTTGGCGGAAATTTTCAGCGACATTCAGGAAACTCTCAGACAAGCTGTCGACAAGTTTCAAAATATGCTCATGATCGGGAAGCCCAAACCACCTGAGAAAAAGCTAATTAGCTACGACGATATTGTCCGCAAAATAAAGGCGCCTTTGCGGCGAAGGGCAAACGCCAGAAACATCGACTTCTTCGTCCAGTCTCCGGACGACGAGCATAATTTGGAAGCCGACATTGAACAACTAAGACAGGTCATCACTAACCTCTTCGATAATTCGCTGGACGCGATAGGGGCTAAACCCCGCGCCGGAAAGAGGGGCCGGATAGACTTACTGGCGCAAGCCAGCAACGGAGATCTGCAGCTCACCTGGCAGGACAACGGATGTGGTATTTCGACCGACCGCATGCCTCAGATGTTTGTGCCGTTCGCGACGACCAAACCAACTGGAAATGGGCTGGGCCTATTCATCATAAGAAATATCATTGAGAACCACGGCGGCAGCATAGCAGTCGAATCTCAAGAAGGGCGGGGAACAAAGTTTAAGATCGTCCTTCCTCTCTCACAAAAAAAAGCGGCGGAGTAGACAAGATTCTTGTTAAAGGAGCGGTTCACAGATGGGCTTCAGAAGACCTCTTAATAAGAGAGCTAACCACTACAGGTTGAAGTACTTCATGATACGGTTCTTGTTGCTGCTAAAGGGTCCCAGCAAAGACACGCCGATCACCGAAGCTGCGCTCATCAACAATATTAGAGAGCGAACATACAGAATCTTAATCATCGATGACGATGATGACTTTCGCAAGTCTTTCTGCTTTAAGCTCAAACGAAAGTACAAAGCTCAGGTAGAGGATGTGATCTCGGGCGAAGCAGGAGTCGCAAAGCTGGCCGATGGAAATTCATATGACTTCATTTTCACGGACATTATGATGCCCGGGATAACTGGAATTGAGGCATATCACAAACTGCGCGAAATCGATGGCAACGTTCCAATCGTCGTAATGTCCGCTTATTCGGATAGTGATGGATGGAAGCAGGCACAAGAACTTGGTGTGCCTTTGCTGCACAAACCTATCGCCGAAGATCAATTGATCAAAATATTGGGTGTCTGAAGGAGAAATCCTACATGAGCAACAGAGAAGTACTGATAATCGAGGATGAACCGCCCTTCCGCAACGTTATTAAGTTCGCATTGAAGAGCGAGGATTACCGGTTTTTCGAAGCGGCCTCGGTCGGCGAAGGTGTCCAAATGTTGGACGACAATCCAAAGATCCAGGTCATATTGCTCGATCTCTCACTACCGGATGGCACCGGCAGGGATTTCTTAGAAAAAATAACGCAGAATATCTCCAGGCATAAGGTCATCATTCTCACGGCGCACGAAGAAAAACTTGCGGCCAGGGAGGCGCGAGAGCTTGGGGTCTTCAATTATCTTCCGAAGGCGGCGGAGTCATTTACTCAATCAATAAGATTTTCAGTCGATCAAGGGTTCAAAGATCTCGAAAGAGAGTTGCTGGAACAGGAGAGAGAAAAATGGATCGTGGAAAAAGAGCACCTCATAAAAAAGACAGAAGATCTCCTTAATATTCAAGGCAAAATCAACGCGGACGCTCCGTTAAAAGAAATTCTCGACCTGATTTGTAAGGCATTGCTAAGTTTGGTCGGGGCATACACATGTCACATACGCCTTTACAATCTCAAGAAAGGTGACTTCGACCTGGTATCCTTCGCCGGCCCGGCCGACGAAATCAAACAACTCTTTAGCAGTCCGAAGAGAAAGGGTGATTTTTTTTCAGGGAAAGTTGCCGAAACAAAATTCCCGCATCTCTTTAAAGACTTGCAAAATGATAAGGAGTTTCAAACTTTCAAAGAAGGCTGGCTCATAAAAGCGTCGCTTGCCAACGAATCGAAGGAATACCTCGATAGAGTTCAGTCAGCTTACATCGCGCCCATCACCACGCAAATGTTTGCTGACGAAACCGACGCCATATTCAACATCGGCGCTGATTCGCTCGAATTCTTTTCTGATGAAAAACAAGAAATCATCGAAGAATTCGTCACGCAAGCCACCATAGCGATTAACAAAGCCTGGCAAAAACAGAGGAAGGCGGAGACGCACCTAGACTACCAGGGTATCAGCGAGGTCCTGGAAAAGATTAGCAAAAAACTTAGTGAAGAGAATATTAAAGAAGAGGTCTACGACCTAGTAATTGATGGAATCAGGCGTATTGTGAAACCGGAGACGATCTCTATTTTTCTGTACAACAATGCGAGTGATCGCCTGGATACGGTAGCAGAGTGGAGAGGCAACGAGAAAAAACTAGGCACAACAGGTCATCCGAAAGATAAGGGCCTGACGGGATCCGTCTTTACGCAACGTAAGGCGCTTCGTATTCCGAACCTGCAAAACGGAGACAGGAGCAGACCACAAGACCATACGGACTACAGTAAAGACCTCGAAACTGAATACGTCCCCGACATCCCCAGCGAACGGGCCGACCACTATCTTGGCGTCCCAATGCAAATAGGCGGCGAAATCATCGGGGTGATTCAACTCCTCAACAAGAAATCCGAGTACCACGGTGACATTGATGATAAGGAGAGATGGCTTTTAGAGCGTGGCTTTAGCGATGATTGCGAGAACGTTCTCGGAATAGCCGCAAGCTATCTGGCGGTCGCTATCAAGAACGCGGATTTGATAGAAGAGCGAAATAGAAAGATTCGTCAATTGGACACGCTGAAGGATGTCGGCCGTTATACCAGCTCCGAAAAGCCGCTTGACGAGTTACTAAACAAGATAATTACGGAAGCGGCTGAAGACGTCCAGGCGGAAATCTGCTTGTTGTTTCTATCGGATAAGGAGAAAAACCAAGTTGTCCTCGAACAAAGTTATGGAATACCCAAAGAAAAACTCAAAGATGCCTACTACGAGATCGATTACGGGGGGTTAACGGGTACGGTAGCACTTACAGGACAACCTATTCTGAAAAAGGCGGATATTCCATCAGGGAAATATGACGCCGTGATAGTGGAGCATCTGCAAACTCACGATGAGAACAAGACCCTGGAGTCCCTAATGGTAGTTCCCATCAAGGTCAAGGGCGAAATCCTCGGCGTTATCAAAGCGATAAACAAAAAAGGAGACGTTGAGCAGTACAATGAGGAGGATTTAAGTTTCTTTGAAGCATTCGCCAATTACGTTGGGATCGCAATTGAAAACACCCAACGCTATGACCTGACAAATGAGAAGCTGGCGATCGCTGAGAAAAGCGTTGCGCTATCTCATCTGGTGCGCGCCGTGGTCCATGAAATCAATAACACAAAAGCCTTGATCCCGATAAATGTCGAGATGATTAGAGATCGTATTTCCAAAAAGGACTATAAGATCGAGGAGATGATTGATGTCATCGAAGACTCGGCCGAGCAGGCGGTAACATTTGCGAACAGCATTCAGGCATTTTCGGCCGGCAGGTTAGGAAAGAGAGAGCCTCAGGACATAAATTCCATGATCCAAAAGGCCATACTACAATTAACGCCGGGTTTGGAGCGCCACAAAAAACATAAGTTAGTTAAGAGGGAGATAAACTTGTCACCCGACCTGCCGGCGTGCTCCGTGTATCAGACGCCACTTATTCAAGTAATTCAAAACGTAATTCTCAATGCTTACCAGGCTATGGAAAATAGTGAGAAGAAGCTGCTTACGATAGCCAGCTGTACGGATGTAGATCGTCAGTTTGTGGATATCGAGTTTACTGATACTGGTCACGGCATTGATAGTAAGACCCAGGAACTGATATTCAACCCTGAATTTACAACTAAAGAGGGAAAAGGAACCGGGATAGGGCTTTGGCTCGCTAAGACCCATCTGGACAGTATCGAGGCAGAGATAAAAGTCAAAAGCGTTCTAAATGAAGGGACGACCTTTACAATCCGGATACCCGTTGGCGAAATGGGAAGTTCAGGTTAACTCGATGATCCATCAGGTCAAGGTCTTAATTGTTGACGATAATGTAAACGTACGGATTACGTTGGGAAACGTCCTGTCTGATTTTGATTGCGTCGTTACGGAAGTAGAGAACGGCGAGGACGCCTTCGAGAAGATTTGTGAAGAGTATTTTCATGTGGTTTTCTTCGATAACAAGTTGCCGCAAGCAGATGGCATTGAAATAATCAGGCAGGTAAGAGAGCTCGACAAAGCGGTAGGTAAACTCTTTCTCTTGACCGGATATCCGGAGGAAGATACCAAAGTCGAGGCAGAGAAATTAGATGTCTTTCATTTCCTGAACAAGAAGGACATGAAGCTGATCGAAATAAGAACGAAATTCAAGGAAGCAGTAGATGAACTGCGATCGGAGACCTCAAGCAAGGAACATACGACAAGAAACAAGGATCGGGAGAGGGCACCTGAATGAACCGTAAAGAGAAGATCCTGGTACTGGACAACGAAAGGAATTGGCTCATTACTATAAGAAACCTCCTGAGTGATAAGTACAACTTGATCTTAACTACGAGCGTTGCGCAAGCGAAGAGACACGCCAAAGACGGTAGTATCGTAATGGCTATTCTTGATCAGCGATTATCTAATCGCCAAAAAGGGATACGGATCCTGGGCGACTTGCGGAAAAACTTGCCTGACCTTCGCGCCATCATTCTTACGGAATTTCCCAACGAAGACGATCACGAACACAGCTACCAAGCCGGGGCTCTTGATTATGTTTCAAAGAGGGAAAAACACCTCAAGGAGCACTTAATCAAATCAATCGAACGCAACAAAAAGGCCAATCATGTTTTTCTGGCTTACCAGAATAATGATGAGGAAAGAGTTGAAGCCCTTTACCATCAATTGACTGCAAAAGGATTTTTCCCGTGGATGGACAAAAAGAGCGCACTCAATGGGGAATGGGAGCCTCAGATTAAGAGGGCCATTGAGGAGTCCGATTTTTTTCTTGCCTGCTTCTCACGCGGGTCTCTCAGAAAGAAACGCAGCATGTTTAGAAAAGAGCTGAAACTTGCGCTTGAGCTGCAAGAAGGCTTGTTTGAATCGGAAGTATTTATCATACCGATAAGGTTGGGCGATTGCGAGATTCCTGTAGAGTTTGGAAGGTTTGAAAGTCAAAGGATACATCTACGTGAGAAAGATGCTTTGGCGAAATTGATCAGTATGTTTGGTTAATTGATATGGCCCGCGAAGAAAAAAAACGGATTTTAGTTGTTGACGACGAACCCAACTGGCTGATAACCATCAAGAATGTCCTGCAATCGGATTACACTTTAAAACTGGAAACAGATCCCGCGGTGGCCCTGCATACACTCAAGGAGGGTCCGGTGTCTCTGGTCATTCTTGACATGAGATTTCCTGACGGCACGCAGGGTTTGGATATATTCAAACAAATGCGAGAAATCTCGCCCAACCTACAGGCAATAATGCTAACAGGCTTTCCTGATGTCGATGATGTGCGCAAGACTTTTAAGATGGGGTTTTTCGACTATCTAAGCAAAGGCTCTCCGACTCTCTTCACTGAACTTAAAGAACGCGTCAAAGAGATACTGCAGGCAGAGATCCTGGATTTGATTTCCAAGGGGGAAAGCAATGAGTTGGAATTTAAATCCTCGGCTCGTTGGGATTTTCGAACAAACAAAGTCAATAAGGATTTAGAGAAAGTGATAATCAAGACGGTCGCTGCCTTTCTGAATTCGGAAAAGGGAGGCGTGTTATTAATCGGAGTTGACGACAGTGGACAGATAATCGGGCTCCATCAAGACTACAATTCGATTATGAAAAAGAACCGCGATGGGTATGAGAGTTTCCTGACAGATGTTCTACTCAATGCCACCGGGAGGGACTCTAGCCTATTCATTAACATCACTACTCATCAGATGCAGGATAAAGATGTTTGTCGCATTGTGGTAAAGCCTTCTCCAAAACCCGTTTTTGTTTCTGAAGACAAGGCCGAACATTTATACATTCGAGCAGGTAACTCTACCAGATTGCTCTCAACTAGAGAGGCGATTGACTATTGCAAGAGTCGTTGGACGAATTAATGTAACCCTCGAGCTTTTGTAATCCACCTGACAACTTGCTCGGAAAGTCTTCATCGAGATTTGGAATTGTTTGCCTACGAGGTGTGCCACATCAAGCGTGAGAAACAGCTAGTAGATTTCGTGTTCGCGGGGCACTTGCATGGAAAGCGGTGATCGTCTCAGAAGAGAACTTGCGGAGGCGAAGGCGGAATGCGACCGTCTGCGCGAAGAAAACGCAAAGCTCTGGGCCCGTCTTGGTGATCACAACGTGCGTACAGATACCCGGTCTGTCGTAGACCGAAAACTGCCACCACAAGCCGATAAGGGTTGCCGGCATCAAAGTCAGTAATCAACAGCTCTCATCCCGATTCTAAAGTCTCTTTATTTCGAAGTTTGTTTCGCGGGCGCCACGATGTGTACGCGGTCCGCTGGGAAGGGAAAGGCGGCAGAACTGGATACTTGCCGGCGGGCATTCGAGAATGGGAACAGTCGACTTTCACGAAGTCCGGCAAAAAGAAACCATTCCGTCTCAAGCAGCCATTTCCATTGAGCGATGATGTTGTCCGAGATCATCTGCTCGGGCAACAAACGATTAGCGTCTATCCTCTGCTGCAAGACGACACGTGTTGGTTTGTTGCTGTGGATTTCGACAAGAAGAGTTGGCAAGCAGACGCGTGCGCTTTCCTGAAGACCTGTCGCGAGGCGGGTGTAACTGCTTCGCTTGAGCGTTCCCGATCGGGAAACGGTGGTCATGTTGGATATTCTTTGAGGAGCCACTTCAGGCGGCGCTGGCACGTAAGCTTGCGAGCGCGATACTGACTCGCACGATGGAGCGGAGGTGCGCGCTGGGACTTGACTCGTATGATCGTCTGTTCCCTAGTCAGGACACGATGCCGAAAGGCGGATTTGGGAATCTAATAGCGTTACCTTTACAGCATGGCCCTCGGGACAACGGGAACAGTGTATTCGTGAACGAGGAACTCCGGCCTTACGACGACCAGTGGGCCTATCTATCATCAACTAAACGATTGACGGTCGACGACGCGCAGGCAATTCTTCGCAAGCTTTATCCAGTGGGCGACGTCATCGATATTAAGCACAGCACCTCAGACAACGACGAATCGAGCGAGCCGTGGATTCTTCCTACTCCCGGACGGCTTGCGCTTGAAGTCATAACTGAACCGATGCCTCAGAGAGTATCGATCAATCTAGCGAACCTGATCTACATCGAGAAGAAAGAGCTTCCTGATGCCTTTCTGAATCGCTTGCTTCGTCTGGCCGCATTTCAGAATCCAGAGTTCTATAAAACGCAGTCGATGCGGCTTTCAACCTTTGGCAAACCTCGGGTGATCGGGTGTGGCGAAGATTTGAGTCGTCACATCGCGCTGCCTCGTGGCTTGTTGCAGGAGGTGCTCGTTCTCTTTGAGAGTCACAGTGGGGCCGTCGATATTGTCGATCATAAATTTGGTGGAAATCTCCTGAAAGTGGATTTTCAAGGTGAGCGTCGCTCATTTCAGACTGTGGCCGCGCGGGCCCTAGCGGCCTGCGACGACGGGACTCTTTGCGCGCCTACGGCGTTTGGGAAAACGGCAGTTGCCGCGCAACTAATTGCGAAGCGCAAAGTAAATACACTCGTGTTGGTTCATCGGCGGCACTTGATGGCTCAATGGCGCGAGCGGCTGGCTCAGTTTCTCAGGCTGAGCACAGAGGAAATAGGCCAGATCGGAGGTGGGAGAAACAAGCGAACGGGACAATTGGACGTGGCCATAATCCAGAGCTTGATTCGAAAGGGTGAAGTTAAAGACATGGTCGCCGAATACGGCCAGGTGATCGTGGATGAATGCCATCATGTCTCGGCGTTCTCTTTTGAGCGAGTATTGAGAAAGGTCAAAGCAAAATACGTTGTCGGGCTGACAGCGACCCCGATCCGCAAAGACGGGCATCACCCAATTATTCTCATGCAATGCGGGCCGATTCGCTTCAATGTAAGCAGTAAGAAGCAGGCCGCAGCGTCAAACATCAAGTACGAGGTCGTGCCCAGGTCCACCGAATTCATTGTCCCGTCGGAGTGGCGGGACATCGGCATTCAGGACCTTTACAAAGCCCTCGTCAATGACGAGCAACGCAATGACTTGATCATTTCCGATGTCGTGAGCGCCATTGAGAATGGCCGATGCCCGCTTCTACTTACTGAGCGAACTGATCACCTTAGGCTCTTGTTTGAGAAGTTGGAGACCCGCGTGCCGAATATTTTTGTGATGCAGGGCGGAATGACCAAGAATCAACGGGATGCATTGGCATCGGCGATCGCCGGATTTGAGGAGGACAGCGACGACTAATCATCGCAACCGGACGTTACATTGGCGAAGGCTTCGATGACGCCCTATTGGATACGTTATTCCTGGCTATGCCGATATCGTGGCGCGGAACTCTGGAGCAGTACGTCGGACGATTGCACCGACTTCACGAGAGCAAGCGCGTAGTTCGAGTGTATGACTATGTCGATCGATTGGTGCCGGTGCTGAATCGCATGCACGACAGGCGTTTGAAAGCATACCAGGCGGTTGGTTACAAGGTGGTTCAATCACTTGACGCTCAAGCCGACCTCATGTTTGCGGAAATTGAACGGATTGCAATTCAAACAGTGGTATCTCTCGAAGAGGCACGTGGCTGCAGGGTCGAAAGTGTTGAGACTGATACGCGTGGGTTCGATCTAATCTCGCGCGCGACTCTTCCGACTAATGGGAAGCATGTTGAAACGAGGTTCATCGAGGTCAAAGGACGTGCGGCGGTTGGCGAGATCGCGCTCACGGCGAACGAATACAAAACAGCTCAACGGTTGAGTAACGACTACTGGCTATATGTTGTTTTCAACTGCGCCTCCAAACCTGAAGTCACGCTCGTTCAGAACCCAGCTCGCTTCGACTGGAAGCCCCTGTCGAAGATTGATTGCTACCGAATCGGAGCGGATGTGATTCTGACGGATCGCTAAAGCCTGGGTGTGTAACGGAAGCTCTTTCAAAGATATCCGTTGGCTCTGGGTTCGGTTACGATCAAGATAATCGTGCACTTTGGATCGGAGTTTAGACGTTCGTAGAAACCCCTTTTTTCAACCGAATTGTGCGGGCAACTGTGCGGATTGGTCGGGTAATTGGTCGGTTTTGGGGCGAAAAACTCAGGAAGCCGCAGTTTTATTGGGCTGTTACGAGGGTAAAGCGGTGCTTGACACGGTAGGGGTCTGGGGTTCAAATCCCCACGCGCCTACCAATACTTTCAATAATTTACGGCCACTCCCAAGTTTCTCTGCCGCTCCAAAACGCTCCAGTTGTACACCTTTCTTCCTTTGGATGATTCCCTGAAAATTACTTAGCTAATCGTCGTCTCACTCTCCGCGTAGTTACTTTTGTATAAGGCGAACCCTCCTCATTTTCACACGTCACAGACCACCCAAAGAATCGCCTCTGTGGACTACCGATAACTCCTTGTTATCCAAACCAAGACTAAGAGTGTGTTTACAAAACTGGCGGTTTTGAGTCGCAGCATTATGGCCCCAAATTAGACTTCCCACAATAGTAAATAGTCATGCGTGCGACCGCGAGGCGATCCGCGGCACTCTCTTCGGGGAGGCTCTCAAAGCTAGGTTTCGCTTGAATCCCGCCCTTCCTACGATTAGACTCCGGCGCGGTTTTCCTACCCACCAAGCGATTTACCAAGATCTTCAAATTCTTGGACAGTTCGGAAAGAACTGTTTGCGGAGGTGCATGTGTATGTTACTGAACCAAGCGATCGATGATTTCTTCCAAGGCTACTTCTCTACGCATGAGCGCAGCGCCAAAACGAGAGTGGCGTACCGCTCGGACCTTGACCAAGTTGCGACCCACGCGACAAGGGATTGTGAGCTGACTTCGCTAACACCGGCCTTCATTGAGGGCTGGGCTGCGGACTTGCGGCTTAAGAAATATTCGCCCGCATCTATGAGGCGGAAAATGGTCGTTCTAAAAGTCTTTTGCTCGTATTGGGTCAGAAAGGGTGTGCTCTCTGAATCACCGTTCTGGAGAGTAAAACTTAGCTTTGGACGAGTCACACACCTTCCACGAGCTCTGAGCGAAACCGAAATGCGGGGATTGCTAACCCAGGCTAGGCAAACCCAATCCGCCTTTCCGATCTCGCGTAAGGGTGCTGTGATCTCGAAAGGGAAATCATCTAATCGTTCAACCCGTCAGTACCGTGCCTTACGTAACCTGGCTTTGGTCGACTTGCTGTTTGCAACCGGTATGAGAGTCGGCGAGGTTTCGGCGCTTAATTTGGTGGACTTCGCGGTCTCAGATTCATGCTTTCGGGTTAAGGGGAAGGGAGGTCGCGATCGTTTGGCGTTCGTGGTTGATGAACAGACACTTCGAATACAGCGGGAGCATGTCGATCTGCGATCGAGCATTACTTCGGATAGCCCCGCTCTGTTTGTGAACGCTTCTGGTGAACGGCTCTCGACGCAGGGCATCGCTAACATCATTTCTCAGTTCCGAAAGGACGCGGGAATCGAACGACATATTACTCCCCACATGCTTAGGCATACGGTAGCCACCTTGTTGCTTCGTAATGGTGTCGATATTCGAGTGGTCCAAGAATTCCTGGGCCACGCTTCCATCGCTACAACGCAGCGGTATACACACATTACAAAGGACCATCTGATTGAAGTTTTGCGAAAACGCCACCCGTCGTGTGGGTTCGGTCATAAAGTGAAATTCGTAGGTCATAAAGTGAAATCTGTCCGTCATAAAGTGACGCGGCGTTGGTCATAAATTGAACGTGCGACCAGGGTTTAGCCTCAGCCCAACGCCTCGCGTAGGTTGCGTTGAGTTCCTCTAAAAAGAAACTAGACCGGGCGGGATACGCTGTTTGACGCCGTTACTTTCTGCGGTTACGTCTTCCTTGTATCACTCCTGCTAGAGTCCACTAACTGCGGTAGAGTGCTATCCATGCCGCGCGTTGTGTTGAATTGCAGTGACTCGCTTCTCTTTCACGGCGGCGACACCGGTTCGACTCCGATCGTCGGCACTTCCAATAAATACCGTGCTACTAATCGTGTCACCAACGGATGCGAGATCACCATGCAGCTCTTTTTTTCTTGTGTCACTGTTGTATCACTACCAGTCGAGATAAGGACCCGAATTTAGACGATCACACCCAAGCTCGAAATGCCGAAAACCCTAATAGACATGGACACAAGAAACACGGCGCAACTCGCGCGAAGAGCTTCGCCGAGACTGCAAAACCTTTATTCATCGGTTCGATTCCGATCGCCGCCTCCACAACCTTAATAAAATCAATAGCTTGCGGGCACCGCCGATATCCAGGATTTGGGTTTGAATCACTCTTGTGTCACTCCCACTGAGATTGCTCAAAAAACTTGGCGCACAGATTCGCTCGAATGACGAAAACGTTAATGAAAATCGCACCTAACGGGACACCCGAACTCGTCAGAGTATTTTTCGTTGGGTAAAAAACCTTTATTCACAGATTCGATACCCGGTATACAAACGTTTCAGCAGTGAACCTCGTGAAATCCCGTGCTCGAGGAAGATTCAAATGCCTTGGAGTGCATCGGGGATAAGGCAAGTCTCCTGTATGTCACCGCAGTCCCTGCAGAGGCAACACGGCCATTACGTCATTCATACAGCAGGCGTTGAGCCATGCCTATCAGTCACCTGCCCGTGCGCCCACTCACTTTCTAAATCGAATCATTGAGTTTTGCTAAGCCAAATCTCGCACAACGGCTAAGGACACACACAAAGACAAGACGGTCGCAAAAGTCAAGTGTTACGTCCCTTCTGGAAGAGTCACTCATAGATGTCCAGCACGAAAGCGAATCAAGGCCTCGTGCACATCTGATAAGGAGAAGACGATCATGTTACACGATGTGAATTCAATGGCAGCTGACCGGTCGATTCGGAGCCGCCGAAAAAGCGGAACCGCCATTCGTGCGACGTGCCTCCTATGCCGTGTGCTGTTTCCCATGATCGTTCAGCATCGCCACCTGCTTTTTGATGGCGTCCGGAAACAAAGACGACCGCTCGTACAAAGTTGCATTCCCGGAGACTCACAATCCGCAGGAAGGCTCGTGTTTCACTACTCTGAGGAAATATCAATCGATGGATCATTATCGTCCTGAAAAGTCTGGTTGGCTGAGCGCTGTCGTTCTATTTACCCGCTTCCCTCTCTTCTCCTGATCCTCCTCTCTCTCTGTCCACGCGTTACCAATGCTTTCCGCCGGCCGCCGATCAGGTAACTCTTGGGTGTGACGACCTCAGGAGAGTCTGTCGAAAAAGGAACTCTGTGGTTCTCTGTGTGATCTCCGTGCCTCTGTGGTGAAGTTTTTCCTAAGCAAGTTCACCACAGAGGAACAGAGGACCACACAGTTCGCACAGAGAACACCTTTCTCCGACACACTCAGGAGGGCGTTGCGCGGTTCCATTGATTAGAGGCTTCACCACACGCCGTCGGCGACAGCGTTACGTTTCTCCAGGGAAAATCACTCACCGATAGAGGCACGATCTCAACGCAAGGACCGGTGCCAATCTGTCTCAGGAGAAAACCAATGTTACGAATCCCCCGAATCCTCACTCGTGCCAAAGATAAGAAACAAGTAGTTCTTTCTTTCAACTTAACTCAGAAGATAATTCTGACACTCTTGGTTGCGGCCTTAGCCACGGTACCGCTCAGCTTCGGCTTGGCACGCGTGCATTCAGCGCCTTCAGCACCTGTGAGTCCCCCTCCCTCACCGACACCGAGCGTGACTATTGCCGCTCCCGCTCAAGCACTTATCGGTACGCAAGTGAAGTTCAAGGTGACGTTTACGAACGGAACGGCATTGGGCTATGGACCAATTCTTGATGTGGTTATGGATGCCGGTGGCAAGGACGGAGGGAACCCGTCCTGCACTTGTGATGGAATCACTTTCGTTAGCGCACAAATGGTAGGCGTTAACGGCGGCCCAATTCCGCTTACGCCACTTGCTGCTCTCACCGCGCCATGCGGCAGCGCGCCGAACCCGATAACCCATCCGTTCGCGTCGAGCGGAGTTCTACCGGTAACCGTGCCGGCGGGCAGTCAACTCATCACTTTGGCGCTCCCCTTCGGAAGTTTTCAGCCAAACCAGCCACCGATCGAAGTGGAAATTACAGCGAACATAAGTATTAATGCAGACGCCGGTTATCCGCTGAACATTTCCGCGCGTGGCGGCTTTCGCTTCGGTACGCAGACTCCCCTGGACGATCATGTGCCCGATCCTCCGGTTTTTTCGGACGAAGTCCCGTTAGGCAACCAGGTCGTCAATAGCCCGGCTTGGATAGCACAAGCAACAATCACTCCGGCCGTCATGATCATCAACAAGAGATACCTCGGGCCCGAAGGTGAAAACGCCACCGGTCCGAATTTCATCGGCTACTATCCACTCAGGTACTCGCTCACCGTTCAGGTTGCGCCCGGCCAGACAGTGACTAATGTGGTGCTGACCGATTGCCTTCCCGACAACATGGCATTCCATCAGCTCGTGTCCGTTACCCCTGCGGCAACGTCCACCACGTTGCCGCCTGTCGATATCGCAACCTCATCTGGTTGTTTGACGGTGAACTGGAATTCGCTTTCGGGAAGCGCCGCCGTGGTCTTTGAATTTTTCATCCCTGAGAAGGATGCTCAGGGAAATCCCGTATTGCCGGCGGACTGCACGCCCGCCATTTCGAAAGATAATCTCAACATTACGGCCGATTGGATCCCGGTCGATCCTTGCGATGGCCCGCTGCAACATCTCAGCGAGGGACCGGTGGTCGACACTCTTTTGGATAAATGCATCGCGATTCAGAAGAGTGTGGCCATGTTTACTGACACTGGCGCTTCAGGCTATACGCCCGGCGATACCGTGGAGTACACGCTCAACTTTCAGATCTCGGATTACAAAACCTTCACCGCCATTGATATCACTGACTCGTTGGGGGACGGACAGAAACTGGTTGGGCCGGCGCCAACATTAGTTGTGAAGGACCAGTTTGGTACGGTGAGCGGTAACTTCACTCTCGGCTCCGATCTGATTTCCGCGGCGGACAATTCCATGCATTGCGGCAGCGCCGTGGGAGGCACGAGTCTCACTTTCTTCGTGTCCCAAAAGATGATTAGCCTCGCCCCCCCGAACCCGCGGCTTGCAGCAGGAATTTTGACAGGAGGATTTGCTACGACGACTTCATCTTCGACTCCGGCGACGGGCCAAATTGTTTTTCATGCGGAGATTCTTGACAAGTTCGCAGTCACTCAGCAGCCCGGCGATCAGTTCGTGGACAAAGAAGATCCCCTCAGCAACTGTGTCGTCATTGGCGGCAAGCTGATGACCAACGTCGACCCGCCCGCACTTCCAACCAGCACCGGGGTGGACGGTCATGACGACAGCAGTAAGACAATTTCTATTGTGGGCGATACCTTGAAGAAGACGGTCTATGCGGTTAAGCGTGCCAATAACTTTGGCGTCTTCAACCCCGTCTGTGGGCCACCAACTGGGCCGGGCGGCACTAGCTGCTCCAATTTTCCAAATCCGCCGCAAGAGGTCCGTTCCGGCGATCGAGTCACTTACCGTCTCGAAAAGGTAATTCCTTCGAGCGACGCGGAGAATCTCGTAATAGAGGATTGGTTGCCCCAACCCATCTACACCGTCGGGGCTATCAACTTTACTAACTCATTCTGCCCGGGCACGGGCATTCCAACCCCGGGCAATTCCTGTCTCGGGCCGTCTAATTCGTTGCCCGTATCCCCCACGGTTTGGCCTCCCCTAGGGACGAATAGCATCAAGTTCGACTATGGAACTTTCAACGACCCGACCAACACTCCGCGCAAAATAGATCTGCTGTTCACTTACACGGTCACGAACTTGCCCTTCGCCGACGAACTCTTTCTGACGAACGAAGCGCAGGAGTACGAGACTAATACCTTCGGCGATCCCTTTCCCCAGGTGGCTATCGCGCAGGTGAATTTAAGACAACCCAATCTGAAAATTCACAAAGGAACTATTGCAACCGACAATGGTTTTGGAGAGTTCACTCATCAGGGCCCGCAAACAACGAACTTATCGTTGGCCCAGGCCCCGACGGGTGCGACCTTCAGTCTTACGGGAATCAGCGGTGTGGTGAACTCAGGCGCCATAGCCGCCGGCCTCCTGGACAGCAACGTTTCTAATGTCGACGCCAACGATATCGTCACGTTTGCGATCACGATTGAGAACCTGGGCGGCTCTCCGGCCTACGATGTGAAGATTGAAGACATCATTCCGACCAGCTCAGGAGTTCCGAGCTGCTTCACAATCATTCCGAACAGTATTGTGGTGAAGCGTGGAACAGGAGCGGTGGTGCCATCACTCTTTTATTCGATTCAGCCGGCTAATCCCGGGTCAACTACGACCAGCTTTACGATCACTTCAACTCCGAACATACCCATCTCCGCATACAACGCGGCCAGCGGGGCGAATATTGTAGTCATCACGTTCCGCGTTAAGTTGCTTGCCAATGTTATGCCGGGCTGCTGTGACAACACGGTGAAACTGCTGAACTACTCCTCTACGATCAACGGTCCGGACTTCGTTGCGGCCAACCTGACGCCGCCGTTCACCGACACGGCGAACGTGTGCGTGAAACCAAAGCTGACGAAATCTCTGATCACTACCTCGGAAGCGCATACTCTCGGAGCCGATGTCACCATCGGAGAGATTGTTCATTATCGCCTCGTCGTGCAGTTGCCGGAAACCGGCTTATTAACCAACTTCCAGGTAACAGACGCGCTTCCTGCTGGTCTGAAGTTCCTGATTGGCACGGCGCGCATTGCGTTCGTCTCGAACGGGCCGGGCATCTTCCACCCATCCTTTGGTCCTCCGTTTGGTCCTCCTTTTAACGTGGTCGGCAATCAAGGCACTTTGCCGGGGCTTACTCTCAGCCCATCACAGACAATTACAACCGGGATAACCGTGGGCTCAAGCTGTGGCGACGATCCCACGTTCAATCTTGGCAACATCAAGAACAACAATAGCGATTCTGACCTTGAATACATTGTGATTGAGTTCAACGCGCTGGTTTGTAATGAGGCGGGTAATCAGAGCGGCACGCCGTTGTCCAACACGTTCAGCGTGTCGGTCGGTGGCATTCAGATCGCCACCTCCAATCCTATTAACGTCATCATCGTCGAGCCCAACTTCACGATGACAAAGACCGTCGCGCCTAATCCAGCTGTCAAAGGCCAAACCCTGACCTATACGGTCCAATACACTAACAACGGCACTGCCGACGCATTCAACGTCGAACTAAAAGATACGTTGCCGCCGGGTCTTACTCTGGGAACGGTCGCTGCCAGCTGTCCTTTCACGACCGGGGGTAATGTAATAACCATGACCTGTGCTCAAGTGCCTAAAGCACCCGGTTCCGGCTCGACCGTGATCGTCACGTATCAGGCGGTCGCCGACCCGGCTACCTGTCCGGTTAAGCTGACCAATCAGGCCAACCTGACGTGGACAAGTCTGCCGGGGCTTCAGGGCACAACGGTAAATCCGACGGGTTCCAGCACGCCGGGAAATTCGGGGGCAGATGACGGCGAGCGCGATGGCGTCACTCCTCTGCTGACACTCAATGACTATGCAACAACTGCTTCGGCGGCGGTCAAGATTGATTGTCCATGCGAGGCATTGATCACCGGTCTGAAATTCAACGATCTGAACGGAAACGGTGTACGCGATTCGGGCGAGCCGGGTCTGGCGAATTGGACTATTCAAGTCACAAATTCAACCGGCAATACCCAGACTACGACCACCGACTCAGCAGGTAACTACTCATTAACGGTTCCGGCGCCGGGAACCTACACGGTGGCTGAAGTCCTGCAATCCGGGTGGACGCAGACGGCCCCAACGACGGGGACGTATTCGGTGACCGTGTCACCTGGCCAGGTTATTACCAACTTCAACTTCGGTAATAAGAAACAAACTGGGTGCGACCTTGAGATCAAGAAAGAGGTAAAGCCAAACCCGCTGGTTAGCGGGCAACAAGCTACCGTCACTATTACGGTGAAGAATGTCGGCGCCGGTCCATGTCACGGGCCGACGCAGGTGGCCGAGTCGATGCCTGCGGGCTTGACGCTGGTGTCTGCGAGTGTTCCCGGAGGGAATTGCGTAGTCTCGAGCGGCGTCTGCACTTATCCGCCAGCCATTCTCGCAGGCGGGTCCGTTGTGTTCACGTATGTCTTCAACGTCACCGCTCCACCGGGCGCGAGCTTTGAGAACTGCGCCAAGTTGAAAAACTCTGAAGACACTAACCCGACGAATAACGGTACGTGCGTTCCCGTAACAGTTGGCGGCGCTATGCTGCCTGACCTTACTATTCAAAAGAAAGTGCAATGCGGTGGTCCGGCAATTCCGCCAGGCACTTGCAACGTCACTCTGACTATAAGCAACAACGGCCCCGGCACCTTCAATGGAATTCTGGTGGTTCAGGATTTGGTGACACCGCCTCCTTCGCCGGCACTTAGTTTGATTGGATCGTCTCCTGGCTGGAACTGCTTTACGGGGCCGCCAAATAATATTGGTTGCAACACCAGCGGTCCCGTGACGCTGGCTCCAGGACAAAGTACTACCCTCAGTCTGTCGGTTAAGATCCCTGGCGGTCAATTCAAGAACTGCGCGAACGTTAAGGGATACCAGACAGGAGAAAGCAACTTTAACAACAACGAGTCATGCGTGAGCATGGGCGCATCGGCTTCCGGTGATTGTGCGACTCCGCCGCCGGGCATGGTCGCGTGGTGGCCTTTGGATGAGACGAGTGGCAAGGTTGTTCACAGCATCGTTGGCAATCACGATGGCATTACGCAGTCGGGACCCATTGGCGCTGGCGGTCCCTCCGTCGCGTCCGCGCCGAAGGTGGGCAGCGCGCTATTCTTCGGGATTAACAAAGCTGAAGTCCCTGACGATCCGTCCCTTAACTTCGGAACGGGCGACTTCTCGATTGACGCATGGGTGAGGAGTTATCAGTCCTCCCTGCTCTCTGCTGTAGTGGATAAGTTGGACACGAGCACGCCCACTCACAGAGGCTACGCGTTCTTCGTTCGGAACGGCATGGTGCAACTCCGCATGGGGGACGGCGTCAATACCGCAACTTACCAGAGCAGTAATACGTTCGTTGCCGACGGCACGTGGCGACATGTTGCGGTTACTATGCGGAGAGCGGGCGGTACGCCGGTGGGCCAGTTTTACATCGATGGTGTTCCGGCGGGGAGCCCATTCACGCCGCTCGCCATCAACTTAGACAACAGCGCAAAACTGCTGATTGGTAGCTTCCGGTTGGGCAATGAAACCTGCAGTTGCGAAGTGTCGCTCGACGAGATCGAACTCTTCAATACCGCACTGACGCCGAACGCCGTCAAGTCCATCTTCCAAGCTGATAAGCAAGGAAAGTGCAAGCCAACTATCAGCGGCATGAAGTTCAATGATCTGAATGGAAACGGCATGCGCGATTCGGGCGAGCCGGGTCTGGCGAATTGGACTATCAAAGTTACAGATTCAAGTGGCAATGTCCAGACTACGACCACCGACTCCGCAGGTAACTACTCATTCACAGTTCCAGCGCAGGTGACGCACACGGTTTCCGAAGTCGGGCAATCCGGGTGGACCCAAACTGCTCCTACGTCGGGGACCTATGTCGTGACCGTGTCACCGGGTCAGGTTGTCAACAATCGCGACTTCGGCAATAAGAAACAGGCGAGCGGCTCTCTGACTGTGATCAAGACCGTAGAGAATTCGTCGCAGTCGCCAATCCCGGCTGGTACAAGTTTTCCCGTCACTGTTTCCTGCCTGCCCTCTGGGCCCAATGTGACGTTGAACCTCGCGGCGGGAGGAACCCAGACGCTAAACAATATCCCAGTTGGCAGTAAGTGCACGGTGACGGAGGGGCCTTTGCCGCCTCCCGTTAGCAGTCCTCTCTGCATGTCGCTACAGTGGTCGGCCCCGATTTACTCTCCGGCTCAAAGTGTGACCATCTCAAACTCCGGCGCTCCGCAGACGGTTACGATCCAAAACCGTTTGCTATGCCTGTTTACCCACCCGGTTGATACGTACGCCTTCACGCGAGGGATGAACGAATTCTGTATCTGGGGTGGTGGTGGTTCATTCAATTCTCCACCGCAAATTGACACCCGCAATTCGGAGGCGCCGATTGGCTTCTTCAATTCGTCGTCGCTGACTCGCAACAACCGTGGCGCGAGATTCGGCACGATCGGTCTGTGCTACGGACGGATTCTTTCAGCGAGCGATAAGGTTGCGTTCAAATATTCCTTTAACGCTAATCCAGCCGCCGTGCTGTCTTATCCGGATGTTAACCCTGTGTTCATAGACCGTCCTGGTCAGTTTCCAGTTTCGGCGACTCGCCGGAACGTGTTTGGAGGCGGACTCTCTCCGATCGGATTCCAACTTTATTTCCGACCGCAAAGTCGCGTGAAGCCGTTCGTTAACACCAGCGGAGGATTTATCTTTTTCAAGGACCAGGTTCCGCGGCTAAACGGCGCTCGATTCAATTTCACCTACGACTTCGGCGGAGGAGTCCAGGTTTTTCGCGATGCGAGTCGAGCTTTTACGTTGGGCTACAAATACCAACGCATATCCGATGGTGGCCGGGCCCCGAACAATCCCGGATTCGACGGACATGGTTTTTACCTTGGGTACTCGATTTTCAAGTAGCTTCCAAGCGAAAACTCCAGGACGTCTTATCGAGTATGTTAGGGGACTAAGCTTTGATCTCTTTCGCTGGGAGTCTCGCGCGTCATCACTTGAACGCGTGCGCCGTTGCGAATTCAACCTCGAAGTGAGCTGACAATCAATCCTCACCCCAACAGGAGTCCGAGCCCTTCACCGGCTCGGGCTCCTCGCCCCGACACCGACTGATGAGTATCTGACTCCCTCTTTCTTCTTCAAACTCGACTTCCCTCACCGTTCTAAGCTGAACCATCCGGCCTGAGACGCCAACTTCAAGACAAACTGGCAGGAAAACTTTGCCCCGCGGCAGCGTTACGTTTCTTTCGAGAAAAGTCACACTTGGATGCAGTCAGATTCCAAGCAATGGAAAAAGATGTCGGAACGCGGCATCGCGACCCTAACAGACACGAAAGGACGAATTTTTATGAAGCAGACAACAACCCTAACAATTGTACTCATCCTCCTCAGCCTCTCTCCGACGGGGGCCGCCGGACAGAGGAGGAGTGCGATTGGCGCTGAGGCGAAAAAGGCGGAGAAGGCCACTGCGATCAAGATGAGTGACATATCAGCATCAACGGGCACTCCGCCGAAAATAATCGCAACGGCAGGCGGAGGTGTGTGGGACATCAATGCGGTCGATGGAACGACCAGTAATGGACATACACCGAAGTATCTGGGCGGGATGACTATGAATTTTGACGGCATCGCCCTCGGCGCGAACGACACGCTGTTCGCGCTCACGTCCGCCTACCAATCCAACGCTTACAAATCATATCTCTTTGTCATCGGGCCCAATTACGGTGTGAATCGCTTCGAGAGTCTCCTCTATGGGACGCCGCTATACATGGCCGGCAACAGGTGGTACTGCCTCGGCGAAGGCGATCTAGCCTATGACAAGGGCGGCGCTTTATATGCCTCATGCATGGACGGCAGCGGGTGGAAGTTAGTCACCATAAATCCTGGCTCGGGCGCCGTCGGCATCGTAGGATCTATGCCCAGCGGCGGTTCCTTCTCAGCCCTGGCGTTCAACTCTAGCGGAGAACTCTTCGCGTTAGACACTAGTAGCAGAAAGCTCTGGAAGCTCGACAAGACTAACCCGAGCAACAACCCGCAAGCGATACCTCTGACCGTGGCGGCCGGCCAGCAGATGCCCAACACGTCGTCGCAAGGGGGAATGGGTTTTACCGCAAATGGCGGACTCTATGCGGCCTTCGGTGGCCAGCTGGTAATAATCAACCCGGTCAACGGGGCGCTTAGTATCGTCACGAGCAACAATGGCGGTTACACGTCAGGACTGGCAATCTCTGGCGGGAGTGGCCCGATTAAACATAACTGAGGCTTGGCACCTGAACTAAACCGCTTCACTCACCTGGGGAGCCCGAGCCTTCATCGGCTCGGGCTTTTGCCCGCTGCTTGCAAAACATTACAACTGTCTATCCGCAAGCAATTGCGCTATGCTATCGGCGAAATTCCGACCACTCTGAATCCGGGGGCCTCAACGATGCCGGATGCAAAGACCAAAAAAGAACTGACCCGGGAAAAGTTTGCCGGCTTTCTCGAATGGCTTAGTCCCGACCGTGACCGCGCGGGCGAGGAGTATGAACGCCTGCGGTTTCGTTTGTGTACTTTCTTTTCGCAGCGCCGGTGCAGCTTTGCTGATGAACTCGCGGATGAAACCATCAACCGGGTGATCCTGAAAAGCTCTGAAGAGAGAATAGAAAACAAGATCGCATTCTGTTATGGCGTAGCCAAAAATGTATTTCGTGAATCATTACGGAAAGAGCGACCTCATCTGGAACTTGACGAGGTAAACCTTGCCGCGAAAGCTCCGGAAGAACCGAGTTTTTCCCGCGAGTGTTTGGATAAATGTCTCGAGAAGCTTCCTCCCGACCGCCGGGACCTCCTGCTTGACTATTTTTCGGAAGCCAAGCTGGCGAAGATCAAGCTGCACCGGAGCATCTCGGAAAACCTGAAAACGAGTCAGACCGCGTTGCGCATGCTGGTAATGCGGACCAAGCTGAAATTGAAGATTTGCGTTCAGGAATGTATGGGCTGAATGAAACCGTTACGTAACGCCTGAGAATCACACTCTTATTCAGACGGGCAACCAAATGGTCCAACCATTAAAGACTGTAGAGACCGTCCGCGAGTATCTTCTAGGCCGGGTTTCCGACGAAACCACGCTCGAAGGGATCGAGGAACTGTTGTTTACCAATGAAGAGTTTTGTTCGCAAGTCGCGCTCGCCGAAGACGAAATCATCAATGATTACGTCCGCGGGCGGCTCGACCACGCCGATGCAGAGAGTTTTCGCGCGACGCTCCCCGCTGATGCCGAAAGACGTTTTAAGCTGGAGCTGGCCCAGGCCCTGAAAGAAAGAGCACTGGCCAGAGATCTGAAGACCGCGGAAGTCAAGTCATCGTTCTTTGGTTCGATCATCCTGTTCTTTCGCCAGCCAATGTATGCCGGCGCGTTTGCGGTCCTGCTGATCGCCGTCGTCGTCCTGGCAGTTTACTTAACCAGGAGAGGCAGCGGGGACGAACTTGCGGAACTGCGATCGATTTACCAGCAGTCACGTCCGACCGAAACACGCATTTCGGAATTCGGCTACGCGCCTTTAACACAGTTGCGAGGAGCGCCCGAATCCGTCGAGAAGAACCGTCTGCGGCACATCGAGAACAGCCTGATCGAGAAAACCGAGAAAACACCAAATGCGCAGACCCTTCACGCGCTGGGCGTTTTTTATGTCACTCAGCACGACTATCAGAAAGCGATCAGCGAGTTCGAAGCTGCCCTAAAATTCGGCAACGACGCGAAGGTTCATAACGACCTCGGTGCCGCTCATTTCGAACGGGCCAAAACAGCACCAAAAGAAAAACGGCTCGAAGATTTGGCGCAGAGCCTCGAAGAGTTCACGAATGCGACTAGACTCGACGGCAATTTGCTGGAAGCGCTCTTTAACAAGTCGCTGGCTTTGCAGGAACTGGGAATGGCGCGCGAGGCAAAGGAATCGTGGACGCTCTATTTGCAGAAAGACCCGTCTTCGCCGTGGGCTGAAGAAGCGCGTAAGAACCTGGGCCGCCTAGAAAGCCAGCAAACTCTCATCAAAAAAGATGAAGAGGTCCTGTCGGATTTCCTGACCGCCTATCGCAATCACGACGACGCCCGCGCCCAAACCATTCACAACGAAACAAAGGGTCTGCTGCGTGGACCCGCTCTTCCTTTGCAACTGTCGCGACGATACCTGATAGCCAGGCAACGCGGCGACCAGGCCGAGGCCAAAGAGAGCCTCGATGCCATGACTTTTATCGGCAGTTTTGAGCAAGCGCAACACTCCGAGTTTTTTTTTTCTGAACTAGCCGCCTACTACGCGAATGTCGGCGCCGACAAGATCCCAGGCCTGGTCGCGGCAAAGGATACTCTGGCTTCGGGCCTTAGCTTTGTCAGGAGTGATCAGGCAAAGGCCATCTCCGAATTTGAAAAGAGTCGAGATCTTTTCGAGCAGGCGGGAAGCATTTATGAGGAAGCCATCGCGGAGGGTTGGGCGGCTCAGTTTCTGCCCGAAATCGGAAAGATCGCGGAGGGCCGTCGCCGGCTCGCCGCTCTGATCGCAAGTGCGCGAAGCAGAAAATTCAAGGTCTTACTTCCTTCGGCCTACTATTGGCTCGCGATCAGCGATTTTCGTCAGGGCCTTTTTTCCGACAGTAATAAGAACCTCAAGACTGCATTGCGACTCGCCGAAGCAGAAAGCAATATTTTCGAGATCCATCACGCGGCTGAAGGTCAGGCATTGAATCATTCTCGACTGGGCGAGCTTGAACCCGCTTTGTCTTATGCGAGTCAGATGCTTTCTGCCAAGGGAGTCTATTACGAGAGCCTGGACCAAACGTTACGTGACCTGGGCACGCTGGCGGATCTTTCCCTCAGGCTGAACTTCTTATTGACCTCTTTCAGTTTTTCACGGGAGCGCCTAAGTGTGGCCCTGGAAAACAACTCCGATAACCGCCGCGTTAATGACTCCTTACGCCATCTGGTTGACGCGGCAACAGCCGGATCGGACCTTACGTCGGCCCTCGCTTATGCGAATGACTCACTGCAAATTGCCCTCAAGCGCGGAGACAGCCAAGAGAATGCGCGGACCGTGGCCGAGATCTATCTGCTGCTTGGTGACGTCAAGAGCAAATCCCGGGACTGCATCAACGCTTTGCAGGATTACGATCAAGCGCTGAAGTTATTTGACCGTCTCCCGGAAGTTACCGATCGGCCTTACCAGATCCATAAAGGCAAGCTGTTTTGTTTTCAGCAACTGGATCGGCGGGAAGATTTTGCCGGCGAGTTACAGACGGTGCTGGATTTATCGGAACAGTATCGCGCAACCATTCGCGAAGACGCGTCACGCCAGGCGTTCTTTGCGAATGAGCAGGATGTGTTTGATGCGGCCGCCGCGAACGCCATCAATGAAGGTGACGCCCGGCGCGCCTTCGATTTCGTCGAACGGTCGAGAGCACGCTCGTTGTTGGATTTCATCGAATCCGATAAACCGATTGCCGAGGTCGAAAAGAATTTTGCCTCCGTCAGCCATCCGTTATCGTTGACCGAACTTCAGGCCCGCCTGCCGGAACAGGTGCAACTTGTCCAATATGCCGTGTTGCCAGAGAAGCTGGCGATCTGGGTCGTATCGAAGACGCGTTTTCGTTTTGTCGAGAAGCCGATCACGGCCGTCGAGCTGGAGAAGAAAATCGAAGACTACCAGGCCGCTGTGCTGAGCAAAGCGCCGGCGGCCGAGGTAAAGCGGGCCGGAAGAGAGCTTTATGAGCTTTTGATTCCATCTGATCTCGCTGACCAAAAGCTTTGCCTGGTTCCGGATAAGTCTCTACATCAACTTGCATTTGCTTCGCTGGTTTCGCCAAACGGTAAGTACTTGCTGGAGGATTTTGCTTTGTTCTATGCGCCCAGTGCCTCGGTGTTGGTGCTGGCGACCGAGAATGCTCGGCAAAAAGATCGACTAACGACCGAGAGCCTGTTAAGTGTGGGCAATCCTGATTTTGATCGCGATGAGAGTCCGAATCTGGCTGACTTGGGAAGCGCCGCCGCGGAAGCAAAGAGTATTGCCGGGGACTATCAGGATTCCGTCCCACTGCTTGGCGGCGAAGCGACCAAGGACAGGTTCCTGCGTGATTTCACCGCAGCAAACGTGATTCATTTCGCCGGCCACTTTTTGGCCAACCGGCACTCGCCCGGAAATTCCAAACTCTTGTTTGCAGGTGGCGAACTGCGTTCGTCAGAACTGGGCGTCTACAAACTGCCGCTGGCAAAACTGGTGGTGCTGTCGGCCTGCGAAACCGGGTTCGAACGTTACGACAAAAGCGAAGGGGCCATCGGGATCGCCCGCACGTTCTTGGCGCTGGGAGCGCCGCTGGTCGTCGCGACTCAATGGAAAGTCGACTCAGAGCCCACGAAGGATTTGATGATCGCCTTTCATCGCAATCGCAAAGCAAACCACATGACTTCCGCCGAGAGTTTGCGCCAGGCCCAGCTCGAGGTGTTACGAAACGGGCGGACCCAGTCACCTTATTATTGGGCCGCCTTTTCGTTATTCGGCGGCTACGCAAATTATTGAGATGATGTTCCTCTGCCCAAAATGTGGTGACTACTACGCCGATAGTTCATTGGCGTTTTGCCTCGCCGACGGCACGCCTTTGGTTAGCGTGGACGCGAACAGCGAGAGTGGGTCAGAGGGATCAAGGCGTATTGAACAAAAAGAGGCGGCACTGAAGAAACAGAAGCGGAGACTGAGGTGGCTCCGCGTTTCGAGTGTGATGACCATGTTGATTATCACGATGGTCGTGTACGGCGTCGTCGCTAAGAGATACATTTACCTGGTGCCAGCGGGCTCGCCGTCACCGATGCCGGCCTCGCCGTCACCGACGACGGTGTTGTCGCCCTTGCCTTTGGGCGTTGCGTCACCGTCGTCATCACCGTCGCCATCACCGTCGCCGTCGTCCTCGACGACACCAACGGCCACGCCGACGCCTACACCGAAGCCTACGCCAAGGGCAACCCCAACGCCGAAACCAACTCCGACAGCGAAGCCAACGCCAAAGCCGACTCCAACGCCGACGCCAAGGGCAACTCCGACGAAGACTCCGACTCCCACGCCGACTCCGAAGCCAACTCCAACTCCGAAGCCAACGTCGACTCCTGGGCTACCGCCCGTTCTTTTCGGAATTCCGACCCCGACTGTGTGCTCCGCCGCCGACGAAAGGCGCGACGAGCAGGCCATCAGGAATTACTCATCAGCCTGGAAAAAGAGCATCAAGGGCCAACGCGAAAAAATCATCGCCGGGTACCTCCCGGCCGGCGCCAGGGAAAAAGAGGCTAGTTTGGGGAACCTCGAACTTGAGATTAACTTCGTAGCACCTTGTAGCACGGCGGTCGTCACCGCCAGCTATGCGTGGAAACTTTCTTATTCGCCGTCTCCCGACACCCGCGCAAGTAAGAACGTTTCAGTGAGGATGACGATCCCCTGCCGCAAAGTGTTCGGGAAGTGGGTTTGCCAGCCGCGTTACGTTTTTGGACCATAGAGCACTTTACTCTGAAAGCTTTTTCAGTCTTAAACACAAGAAGGAGAAGATCATGTCTGTAAATGAAAGTTCCGCCACCGCACTTGTCCGGTTCACCGGCCTCGGAATTGTCTGCTTCAATAGAGAGCGGCAACGGGGCGAAGTCGGCATCATTCGCGACAACAAACACGAGCTGTCCATCAAGATTCAGCGTCCGGTCTTTCAGGAGGGCGACGGAAATGACGTCGTCGCCTACCAGGACATAGCGACGTACCGCTCGCTGCCGAAGGAGGACGTGCAGATTGAGATTAAGGCGCTCGGCACACCCGCGATCGACGGATTTGAGATTTATCAAAACGGAGATTTCGACCGGCGTGATTCCGCCGACCCGAATGACTTTCGCTGGATTGTAAACCTGAATACTTTGCACGGCGAGACGCCGCTAGCCGCCGGCACAGAAGAACGCCATCCGCTAACGAAAATCTACATCGGCAACGGGCTCTTCTACACCCACAAGCTGGACACGAACCTGTTTTTTGAAAAGGTCGCGAAAGACCCGAGCGGGAATGACACCGAACGCGAAGTCTTTGGCAACGTAGCGGAAACCATGGGCGTCAAGATCGAAGGCGAAGAGGTCAGCTTTACTATTCGCATCGGCGGTAACGAAGAGACACAATCGCTCAAGCGGATTGATGGTCTCCCGTTCAGGATCGAAATCAAGAACATGGATTACAACGCCAATGCGGTTTACAGCGACATGCCTGACTATTACAAGTATCTGTCGAGCTCGGACGGCCAGCGTTTTGAATTGAGCCCCGTCGTCGAAGATGCCGACGAAGGATCGGCGCTTGGGAGACCTGTAAATACGATGGACTTCTGCCATCCGATCGTCGTGGATGATCCGGTTTCCATCGATCAACTCGGGGGCTGACATGCTTATCCTCATCCTGGGAAGGCGCCTCTTGTGGTCCGGTCCTGAAGGGACATGGTGGTACGACGATACCGTGACTTGGGTCACGGGGTTGCTGGTACTCGCCTGGCTGGCGTGGTTCTTGGTGAGCAGATACCTGCGCGCCCGGGCCTTAAGACGCCGGCCAGGTCGCACTAATTACAGGTTGCTCAAACGAACCGTAAGGACCAAACGTGAATTGAGCTCGCAATACCTGCGTCCAGGGTTCTCGGGGAATATCCACGCGGTCGGGATAGGAATGCTGGGTGGCGACTATTGCATCCAGGTTTTTCTCAATAACGCAGACGACGAGTTGTGGACTGGCTCGGGGGCAGCGACATTGCCGAACAGCTACCGCGGCGTGCCTCTCGTCCCGATTGAAATGCCGATGGCCGGTTTTTTGTCCGATGCAGGTTTAAGTTCGGTTGTGATGGCGCCTAAGTATCCGCAAGGCATCCGCGAGCGCCAGGAAATAATTATTGGCGGAATCAGCGGGGCCCATACGAACTTGTCAGGTCAAAGCGGAACCATTGGTTACTTTTGTACGCGCAAGAGCAAATTGCCGCGGCGGAAAGAAGTTCATCTGCTAAGCAATCGGCACGTCTTTGCCGACCTGTGGAAGGCAAAGGTCGATGATGCCGATCTGATCGTGCAGCCAAGCCCGGGTGAGCCGGCAAGCAACCGACCGATCGGAACGCTGGTAAGCTTCTCCGCGCTGAAGTTCGATAACGACGTCAACGAACCTAATCACGTCGACGCCGCCATCGCGAAGTTATGGGCGCCGCTCGCGCACAAACCGCTGATCCCCTTGATTGGCGCCGTTAAAGGTTATGTCGCAACGAAGGACGTCGAAATTGGCGAAGCCGTGCGCAAGTTCGGACGCACCACCGGATACACCGAGGGCAAAATCTTCTCGATCTGTCTGGACATTTGGATTCGATACGACCGTACGGGTCAGTCGGCATTCTTCCAGGATCAGTTTCTGATCGAACCGGATCTGTCGCAATTCACAAAATTCGTTTCCGGCGGCGACAGCGGTTCACTCCTGGTTGACGCGGAACAACATGCCATCGGTTTAATCTTTGCCGGCATGTCAGAACTGCCGGAACCCCTGCGGGTCCCATCCAACACTAAGGCAGTCGCGGGAATTGATCCGGCCACGGATCGGCCCAAGAGAATCGAAAGCTACGGCGTAGCAAATCCGATGAGTGAAGTCCTGGATCGGCTCAAGATAGAATTGCTGGTTTGACCGAGTCCAACTAGTCCTTCAGACAACCTCGTGTCAACCATATTTACTATGACAAGCAGCGTGGTGAAATTGGAGAGTAATGAAGATGGATAATGATCATCCGACCATCGCGTGTGCGACTCTTTCCTCGTGTCACTCCTGTATCACTACTAGTCAATACAGACTCACATTTCGGTAATCATAGGCAAACTCGAGATGGCGAAAACCCGAATAAACATGCACACAACAGAAGAGTACTGAACTTGCGCCAAAAGCTTGTTTGGACTGCAAAACCTTTATTCATCGGTTCGATTCCGATCGCGCCTCCAATAAAATCAAGAGGGCTTTATGGATATTAAGAGAAAAGACCACGCGGAAAATCTCACGTTATGCCCGACTTTATTTTCACTTAATGACCGAATCGCGCCTGTAAGTTATTGATTCCAGGTAGGGGCGAAATTCGTAGGTCATAAAGTGAAATCTGTCCGTCATAAAGTGGTGCGGCATTGGTCATAAAATGAAACGCTACGATTTAGCAAGGAGCGATTTGCTTTGCAATTCAGTCGCATTGGAAATTACGCGTCGCGGTTCTTGACCTTGCGAATAATGGAGTTCTAGTGTCGACTTTTCACATCCGTTGATTACGACATCCTGGGAAGGGAGGACAAGCCCCAACCGTGCTAGAAGCTTATTTTGATGAAAGCTATAACCATCGAACTAAGGCGAAGCCTAATGAGCCACTAGTTGGCACTATTGCTTGTTGGCTTTCAACAGTCGAGTTATGGAAGAAATTCAACAAGAGATGGCGTCGCGCATTGCTTGAGCTTGGCATTGAGAGTTTCCACATGAAGGATTATGAAGCGCGACAAGGAATTTTCGGAACGTGGCAAAATAAGGAACGGATTGAACGGCTTAGGCAGTTGCATCGCATCATGAAAGACCAGACGATCTACGGCTGCTCAATGTCCGTCAATGTTGATGATTATGAGCGCAAGATACTTTCGGAGCCAGAGTTCGCGAGATACTTCGGTAAGAGTTGGTATGCGTACGGCATTCGGGGCTGCATCAAACAGTTAGCGGTTTGGTGCGATCTCAGCAGTTATGAGTCGGCTGATTCCATCGCGTATGTTTTTGGAGAATTCCCAAAACAGGGTGCAGAGCTTGATCGTCTCTTTAAGGAGATGCTAGGCACGCCCGTTGAGAAAAAGCGTTACAGAGTGTCGGCGACATGGACAAAGGGAGTCATGAAAGAGGTTGTACAATTACAGGCAGCTGATGTCATTGCGTATGAACTCAACAAGAGAGCTGTAAACAGTATCAGTGGTGGCCCTCAGTTTGTTCGTAAGTCATTAGACAACTTGCGTCTTAGCAAGAACTTCTCGGCGGAATACTTTGATGGAGATTCTTTCACGCACCAGATCAATAAGGCTTACGGAAGCAAATGGGCTGGAACAGATTAGGCTGGAACAGATTAGTTGACTTATAGAAAATATTTGTCTAGTTGTGCGTTGTTCCCACGACGATGATAATCAATCACAAAAAGCACCTGGCAAAGTTGCTGCATACCTACCTTGCCAATTGCGGCGATACGGCCGATCAAAAGGGGATCTTTTGGGCCTGCATCTGTGGATGGGTGCCTGAACCCGCCGCGCCTGAGATTTTCAAAGAAAATGGTCTTACGCTTTCCGGTAACGAAAAACGGCTGTATCGAGACAGTTATCCCCAGTTGAGGGATAGAACCGTCGAGCACCTTGAAAGCAAGAACTTAAATGATGCTTTGGCCGGACTCGTAAGAGAGGTTCTTGAGAACAAGGAACAGTTCACAAATCAGTCCGTGGTCAGCTTAGTTATGCAATACTTCCTTGGGGGGATTTATTCTGAAGTTATACTGCGATGACAGCGGTACAGATGGTGGCACGTTTTGCGTAATTGCAGGTTACCTCTTCGACAACGAGGCAATTAGCCAGTTTTCGGAATCCTGGTCATCAGTTCTGAAGGCTGCACCTACTCTTCAACATTTTAAGATGAAAGAAGCAGAGAGTCGGCGCGGAGGGTTTTGGGGAGTTACAGAAACTGCAAGGGACATGAAAGTGATGACGCTGGCACAAGTGGTGAAAGATCACGCCTTGTATGGTCTTGGCTCTTTTGTCGCTCACAAGGCGTACAACTCAATTGCGCGTGGGGCACTGCCACCAACGGTGGACCATCCTTATTGGCTCTGCTTTCAAGGCGTCATTGGCGGCCTTTTGAACTTGTACGAAAACGGTCTCAAGTTCGAGAAAACGGATTTCGTCTTTGACGGTCAAGGTGTGGGCTTTGAACGCCGGGCCGCATTGATGCATGGCGGCTGGCGAGAGATGCTAGAAGAAATCGGCGGTTCATTAATAGGAACTCTCTCCTTCGCAGACAGGACAAATGCGCATGTTCGATTCGCCCAACCCAGTATGGTTAGCATTTAATCCAGACATCGCGAGAGCTCTCAACTGGTCTCATACTCAAGATCTTTTGTTTGGTTGGTTGAATCAGGAAGGTCAACCTGCTGTTTGGAGCGTTTGGTGGAAAGATGGTGTCTACCAAACGCGTCCACCGAGGCTCCATGAAACGGTAGCCGAAGGATGGGCAGTCCTCGGGACTACGAAAGCTCTAAAACAAATCCAGACGGAAATTGGAAAGCCTCTTTCTCAATATAGAAGAATCGAACACAGCGGCTTTGAGAATAAACAAAGGAGAGTCAGTCTGAAACAGGAAGAACTTCAAGTGGCATGAGGGCAGATTGTAGTCTGAGCGCACGCAACTGCGAGCAGTTGCTAATTATCACGCTGCTCAACTCATGCAGCCACTCATCACCCGATGGCGGTTCTTTCACGAGCGTTGCAAGCTGCGGTGCTACGAAGACCGGTAGCCTTGACTTGCGCATACCACTCAGTTTCTCGATGCTAAGTGGACCATTAATGAGTAAAGACTGTATTGGAACGTCTTGATATACGTAGCGGATTATCGAGCGCTTTTGCGAGAAGTTGTTTTGCGTTTGATGCCCTTATATCTCACCTTGCTTGGAAGCTTCGCTGGCAGATCTAACTCATCATCAACAACGTCTTCAATGTGAACGCCCGCTACCCGCGCATATTGCAGAATCGTCATTAGTGTTGGCTCACGCTTCCCACTTTCGTATTCCGAAATGCGGCCGTAGTGCATGGTCTTCTCATGTTCCAGCCGCTTGAGCATCTGTGTTTGAGATAAGCCTAGATCCTGCCGAATCTCACGAAGCTTCTCGGCCAAACGCTTCGGTTTTGGACGCGGATTTCCCATCAGGATTGTCCTCCCGATGGGAATACCAATGAAAAGTTAGGCTGGCTGCTACTCTGTTGGGAGTAGGATACATCCGTCAAGTCGATTCGCCGTAAGTTCGAGCCTTCCAAGCCACCGGCGGCACTCATTACACAGAAGAACGAGGCGGTGAATTACGCATGCAGTAGTAGTCAACTTGTCAAAGATTTCCGCAGCAAATAAACGCCAAAATGAGCTTTCAAAGATATCAGAGATTTCCGCGTTCGCGATATCCGAGGTTTTCAACTTGCCGGACGCTAGGAGTGCGAGGCACCGATATGTCCACAAAAGATCACAATAAGACGCTGGTCATGTTATATGCGGCTATTGGCACGTTCTACAGTTGTGGCATTTTAGCTTCACCTTGGATCATTGAAAAGAACTTTAAAAGGCCAGAACAAGTTCCTTCCGCGATACTGGTGTTTGGATTGGTTTTTCTGATTGCCCTTTTTTTCTGGTTATCTGCGATTTACATGCACCGCCGCAAGCGTATCGGGAGAACGTTGGCGCTCCTGGCGGCGCCAATAACGTTTTTCGCATTCTGGCCAGTGGGGATCTATGCTTGGTGGTTCATGCATAGCGAGGGCGGCAAATCGTTGTACGGAGTTCGTGAAAACGCTCTCGATGACCCGTAATGCCTAGTTCGTCGACTTCAAGTTACTTTTGCTCTTCATCGACGACTCCACGCTTAGAGATTAACAATGCTTCCTGGTGGCGACCGCTGAAGATCTTCAGTATCAACCAAAGTTCAACCCAGCTAAGCCTCCGCACAGATTGTTAGGCAATCCTTGAGACGGTTACTTATCGGCATTTACTAGACATCGCGCCGCTGGCAACCACGGACATCTTCGGGGCAAGCCTTCTGGGTCCGCTATCCATAGAAATCTGTCGCGAGATCAACACAGATTGGTCCCACTACTCGTCATGACGCATACTTGCAAACGCGCTTAACTCCCTTGGCATCCGCTCATTTACGGGAGATTTATGCCACGAGGTGGTTGCGTAAACTCTCAACCGAGATTATGCTGCGCATCTCGCGGAATTCAAGAGGTGCAAGACATTAATGTGTTCCGCAATAGTCAGCACACAAATCCTGTCCTGCCATTGCCAATTGAAGGCAGGAAAGCACTGCAGCAGTCGGATTAACTACTAGAACAGCGCTAGTAGATTCTTCACGACATCGAGCGTCAACTCTGTAATTGAGTATTCGCCAATGTCGCTAGCTTGGGATGAACCAATCGGCGCGTTCGACGCGAGATCGTCATCCGAAGCGCGTTGAGCCGTAGCGCACGGCGGAGTGTTTGTTTGGCCTGGCTCGGGTGGTGGACAAGGTAATCCACCACCGTCGGCGTACATCGTACTTGCGAAGCTCACGGTGAGCGCAGTGGCCAAAAGTAGCGTTCTTAGTTTCTGCATGTCTTTCTCCTTATCGTCTTTTAGGTTGTGAGTAGCTCTTCAAAGAATTCGGGAGGACGTGACTTCCAGACATAGTCTCTAGTTGGCGGGCACAGAGTTGATTGCCCCGCATGGTCTGAGCGCAAGGAGTTTATCATTCATATAGAAAGGCATCCCTCACATGAACTTGGAGGCTCAGTTAACTGCCCTAAAGGAACAACAGCGAACCCTTCCTCGTGCGGAACAAGCGAAACTTTCCTGTGACTTGGCTAAACAGCTTGAGAAGGCTAGCGAATACGAAGCGGCCTGTGAAGCGTTAGCAGAGTTTTGGCCGGATCGCGATAGGGAACCTAATCTCGATGGCCTAGACGACCTCATGGGTGCCGAGGTTTTGCTCCGCGTGGGAAACTTGGCAGGGTGGCTCGGCAGCACGGATCAGACCACCGGAAGTCAGGAGAGAGCCAAAGACTTCATCACGCGGAGTATCGAAGCGTTTGAGAGACTCGGACTAGATCAGAGGATTGCGGAGGCGCGAGGAGATCTAGCGCTCTGCTATTGGCGGGAAGGTTCCTTTGATGAGGCGCGGGTGCAACTCCGTAGCGCGTTACACCTGGCGCCCGAGGAGGACAATGAGCTTCGCGCGGTCCTGCTGATACGTGCCGGCATTATCGAAGAGAGAAAGCAGCGACTTCAAGAAGCGCTTCGATACTATTACCAAGCCGCTCCGTTGTTAGATCGCAGCGAGGATCACGCACTCAAAGGCGCGTTCCATAATGAGTTCGCCTTGTTGTTTACACGGCTTGGAACTGAAGAAAACCGTCGAGATTATTTAGACAAGGCCTTAATCGAAGGCGCGGCTGCAAGTTTTCATTTTGAGCAAGCTGGAAACACGCGCTTTCTCGCTCGCGTTGAAAACAACCTTGGGTTTTTGTTCTACACGCTCGGGCAGTATAGCGATGCGCACAAGCACCTCGATCGCGCACGTTATCTATTCCTTGAGAACAAGGATTTAGGAACTGCTGCTCAGGTGGATGATACGAGAGCTCGCACGTTGCTGGCCGAAGGCAAGGTAGCCGATGCGGAACGCGTCGTGAGATCCGCTGTGAGGGTTCTTGAGCGTGGCGGCGAACAAGCTGTGCTGGCTGAGGCATTGAATACTCACGGAGTTGCTTTGGCACGGTTGGGAAATGATTCGCGCGCGCGCGCGTTGCTTGACCGTGCCGTCGAAGTAGCTGAAACAACCGGCGATATTGAGGGGGCGGGCCGCGCCAAGTTGAGCATCATCGAAGAGCTTGGCGACAGGATGAACGCCAAGGAATTAATCTCAACTTTTCACTCAGCGCTCGATTTCTCCAAAGGCTCTCAAGACCCTCTAACATTACGACGTCTGATTGCTTGCATGGAAGTGGTGCTCATGTCGTTGGAGTCACCGTCTGACATTGAGGCCTTTGAAGCAATCGAATGGAATTGGGAAGGCTTTTCGTTGAAGAATCAGACACGTAAATTCGAAGAAGGTTTAATTCAACGCGCCTTGCGGGATGCGGGAGGTTCTGTGACAAAGGCGGCGCAGTTGCTTGGATTCAAGCATCACCAGAGCCTGATCTCCCTGCTTAGTGGAAGGCACAGGAAGTTGATGAAATCCCGCTCCAAGGTGCGAAGGCGACGCCAGCACCTTTTCTCCGATGTAAGGAAAGGACAGAAGACCAGCGCGCGTGAATCTCCAGCACCTCAAGCTTCAATTCTGCACGTTGATGATAGCAAGGCGATTACCGATCTAGTCGCAGATGCTCTGATTGAAAAAGGAATCAAAGTTGATTCCTGTATGAGCGGGACTGTGGCTCTAAGGAAACTGTCCAGTCGTTCACGATACGATTTAATAATCGTTGACAACGATCTCCCAGGCCTAAGCGGATTGGAGTTAGTAAGACGTGCTCGCAAGATGGCTCGGTGGCGGGCGACGCCAATTGTCATGCTGTCAGGTGAAGATTGTGAAAACGAAGCTTGGCGCGCTGGAGTCAGCGAATTCTTAAGAAAGCCGGAAGATATTGAGCGCGTAGCTTCGACCATAAGAAGATTACTTGCTGATCTGAAAGAGATCCAATAGTTTTTGCGCGGTGTAGCAGTACCTGCGTAATTTAAAGACGCTTGCGCCGCGAACGCATGTTGGATTCGACGGTTAATCTCGGGGACGGTAGCGAGCGAGTACGGATCGCTGGCGCTGATACGCGCGGTTCGGTGGGAACCACGCGATCTCATCATGCGCGCACTGCTCGCTCGCTGCCGGCGGCGACGGCTGTTAGTTCGTCTTGCGTAATGCTTCTCAAGCCCATTAACTCAAATGGAATTTACCAAAGCATTCAAGTCTTGGTTTTCTTCGCTACCGCGCTTTCGACCCCGACAGTAAAGTCAGTTTGGCAAGCGGTCTACATTCGGATAGCAATTCGAAAGCCGTAGTGTGGGGGGGGGCGCGGCGACCCTTGATTTCGTCAGGAGGCAAATCACTTGCTTGCTGCTAATTGTAGGAGTTTCCGCGTTTCTCCAGAAGGAGCAAACCATATGTAGAAATTGAGGCAGCCATAGAATTGGTGCCGAAACGCGACCTCATTCTCAATCTCTTGGACCAGCGTTGGAGAAAAGCAAACAGAAAAATTGTAGAGTTCGCTTGGGTAGCTTCTAGGGAAAGCCGACCAACCGTTCTTCCAGTCAAAGTTCTCGATGTTCCATTCTGAAATCTGATTTAGCCACAGATCTGACAAGACGTTCAAAAGTTCTCGTCGGTCGGGTCCCTGTAAGTACAGGGGATTCCATACGAATGCCTCATTCCATTTGACGTAGGGGTCGAAATATCCGGCCACGCTCCAGATCAAAGCAGCCGAAAGTTGCCGTATCCATTCAGCATAGTCGAAATTGATGGCTGGAATCTTAAGATCCAATTCCGAATCGATCAGAAAAGATTGATCGCTAATCTCGGCGTTTGCCTGAGAAAAGTTCGGCCTCAGATCATTAATAGCTCTGATTGCTTTAGGTGATAACGAACTTTCAGGCACACCTGATTGAAGAGTGCGGTCAATGCTTTTTACCAGCCAAGTGACAATTGCACGATCGCGGCCGGCCTTATTGTTGTTGTGCTTATCGCACGAAGGAACGGTAATGCTGTCACAGTCGAAGGCTGCAAACATCAACTTTGGAGGAGCATGTTCCCTCGTACTCGGGGGATTCCCACCGCAGTAATAGCATGGCTTCGTTGCAGAATGCTGTTTTAACCTCATAGCATCACTCTTCAACAATCGCAGTGCCGTCAAAGAAAAGCGAGAGGCTTACGAGAACCCGCGGCGACCTATGCCGAGTTTGCCGGAGTGAAACATCCGCAACTATCTTCGATCCCATTCAGCCAAAACTTTGTACGCTGCCCAGGACGATTTCTCCATAAGTTGATCAAAAACGTCCATCGCGTGTTCGCGCGTCGACACTTCAACGGTTGGATCTGTATATACCCGCAACACTAGTCTGACGAGCTCTTCTCCGCCTCCATAGTGCATTGATGACTGATCGGTGTGGGGGTTATTTAAGACGGTCTCAACTATCGAAAGAGCCCAGACAGGATCGACAGCGCCATATTTCCATAAAAACTCTGTGAAGTCGCGAAACCCTGCTTTGATGGAACGAGATGCTGCATAGGTATCTAAGAACGGGCGAATCGAGAGAATATCTTGTGCCCGTAAAGATAGAAACGAGCCGCTGGCGAACTTCCTCACCTCCTCGTCGTCATCGTCCAGCAATTTCGTAAGCGCTTCTACGCACCCTTCTGCGCCCATTCCGAGATTGACAGAATAAATATGAGCCGCGCCGCGTCGCCATGGAGCTGGTCCCGTTAGAGTTTCCTGAGCGAGTACCTCAGCTGCCAGATGAGCGGCGTCTGATTCCATGGCTCGCGGAGAGATCGCAGCGATACAAGCTAACTCGGCACCTCTCTGTTGCACACTTTCATTATCGTCGTTCATCATCATCAGAATATAAGGTCGCATCCGAAGGTAGTTCTTAACGAAGCCGTAGTACAGAAACTCGCCCGCATCGTGTGATCGAAACAGCGACGGATGTCCTTTCATAATCCGTTCGAAGGTCGAGAAGGCACGGAAACGATCGCTATCGATCAGGTAGGGAAGTTCTTGAAGCGCACCGGCTCGAAGCGCCGTAGACTCGTCTTTAGCAACCAAATCGATTATTGCCCATTTCCGACGTGTGGCGTCGTCGCCCTGATGATCAAACGTTCGCATAAGTGTCATCATGGCATTCCCCCGTACAGAGTTTAGATAGCTTGAATCGGGACCACCCAAATCAACTGGGCGCCCGTCGCGGCGATTAGTTTCTTCTTCTCGAAGCCACGAACTTTCATCGTCACCGATCCCATCTTGAAGATAACCCTTCAGTACAGCAATCAGGTCTTCGGGAATTCCATCGTCCACTCGCTTTTCTAACGCCCAGGCAATCGCTTGTTTTGTCTCGCGCGCCGCCAACGGTTCAAACCGGCGCACAACATCGAATGTTCTTTCGGCCGGTGCCGACGACTCTGCCAAACCGTTAATCAAGGCGCATACGTAAGGTTGATCGGTGTCGAGCGGAGCGCGCATCGCGAGTTGAAAGAAGCGTTCAGGTTCGGTCTTAACCAGCCTCGACAAGACTGCGCCTTGTTGATGGGCTCCCCCTTTCAGGAAGTCTCGGTGTTCGACACTTCCCCGATACTTCGTCATTGCGCGCAGCCAGGCCTTGTCGCTCATTTTTTTAGCGATGTCATCTGGAATGGGCGGACCAACGAAGCCGCCTTTAGCGGTGCCTGGATCGTCGGACGCCCGCATGCCAGGAAATTTTCGTTCTAATTCATGTAGCTCTTTTAGACCTCGCTCACTACGCCCTTCAATGGGAAGGCACTGTAACAAGTACAACTTCTCCAAGCCGCGCCATCGAAGTGCGCGAACTCCCCGATATTTGTGAATAGGTTCGTATCTGAGTATCGCGGCCTCGAGCTTGAGAATTAGTTCCTCGCTGAGATGTGGAATGATAGCTTTTATTAACTGACGAGTGTCGTATTGCTGATGATCCCCAAGATCGAGCCGCCTTTGGTCAGCCGTCAAAAAGTCTAATGCTTCTTTCGAGAATACTTCGGCAAGATTGCAGTAAGCATGCGCCAGGTATCTCTGCGGCGTCGAGTACGGAAGCGCCTCGAGCCTGTCGGCCATGGAGAGAAAGTCAGGGGCTGATTGGCGAGCGAGTTCAGTTAACGCGATTATGAAGGCTTTGTTGATTTCGTGGTGAACAACATATGGTGAGCCATGCCAAGAGTTTGATAGCGCGTCGCCCGTGAATAGGAATGCATCATCGAAGCGAGGCGCCTTAATGCTTGTTACGCGCTCAAGCCATGGCAACATCATTTCAAGAAAATACTTGGGTTCAACCCTTGTGACAGTGTTGAGCGCCTCCGTAATGGCGCTCCCGTTGAGAATTTCGAGACCCGCTGGAAAGTTATAGAGCCAAGGGCGCTGCTCGCCCTCAATCTCGCGGCTGGAAAGCTGCTCATCCAAAATATGATCAAAGGCAATCCGGATCAGCCGACAGCCCGCCTTGGGTTGCTCCTTCGCAAGATCGTGAATTTGGTAGAAATCGCCAAGCCTCGCAACGGGTGCCGCTCGAAAAACCTCCTCAAAGAGAGCTAAGCCTTCTTCACTTTTCCAAACCCGGATGCTTCTAGTTATGTTTGCCACGCGTTCATCCCATTTTCTACTTTTGCCCCGATAAGGCCGCAACATTCCAATAGTCTCCGATTGAGCTCCGTCGGCCATCGAATAAAGAAACGGGATCGTTTCGTTGTCGAGTATTTCGTCTTTATCTGAGTCGAGGCTCTTCTTGAGATCATCTTTGAAGCGCTTGAACCATCCAGGATTGCCTCGAGCGACCGCGAGCAGTGATGCTCTCCGATTTTGATTGGCAAGCATTCGCTGAGCGATAAGCCATTCATCCTCAGTTGGGTTGTAAACTGAGCCGAACCAACGAAGTATGTGGTCGCGCAGGTGGAAACGGAGTTCCGAAGGTGATGCATTAAGTAAGCTATTTAATTCTCGTATAGACGTGCTCGGATTAGTTCCGCGCAAATACTCAAGAACGTGAATCACTTGAGGCCGAGCAAAGAGACCCTGGTCGCCGTCGCGAACGGTTTGGTATAGGGATTTCCCGTCTTCAAGAAAATACTTCGCATAGCAGTAATCGAAGAATGTCTGATGGAGGAACGTCCATTCAACCCCGGCGCGAAGGGCATCATTGGGGATTAGTATGCCTTGACTCGCAAGCCAGCGAACAGCGCCCTGCAGTTCATTGGATTGATTGGAGAACAGTGATTGGGTCACTGTTGTGCGCTGACTCGGATTCATTTCTTCCGTGATAAGTCTCAGTACCAGTTCCCGATGGACCTCTAAGGGTCCTTCGGGATCATTCTTGCGCACGACCGTTTGCCAAAGTAGCGAATAAAGATCTTGAAGACTTTCAATTTCACGGGGTGCCGAATCAGAAGTGACGGGATGGCTAGCTCTCTCGCTTAGAATCCGAATAAACAGATCCAGGTGAAGAGGAACTCGCAATAACTGTTGAGTCGCCGGCGAAAGTCGCTCATATCTCACGTTCTGAAAATCAAGTTTGTCGAACACCTCTCTCACTTCATCGACCGCAAGTTCGGCAACTGGGAACTTTCTGCTCTCGATCTCACTGAGTTTCGGAGTGTTATTGAGAACAAACGTGCGGCAGGACAACAACACGCGAACGCGAGGGATCAGCCGCGCCTTAGCGACGACATCTAACACAAGATCGAGAGTCCTTTGTTCGGGGGCAAGTGATATAGATAGTGCGTCCATTTGATCGATTAGGAGAACCACCGTTTCTCTATCCGCCAAACGATGAAGCACTCGTTCAACGGAATCAGGCAAACCCAAATAATCTCGTAGTTCTTCGCGGGTGCTTATTCCCGACAATAGATCAGCCTTTATGGCAAGGACTCTTACTCCGGCGTCTTCTAGCGCATAGAGTACATCTTGCAGTACTACTGTCTTTCCCATTCCGGCACGGTCAAGTAGTATTCCAACATCGTCCGGCCTGTCTGAGGGTTCGAGAATCCAGGTCTTGATTACCTCAACGACCGCACGCTTTAAGTGTATTCCGGTATTTCCGAAACTCCGCTTGTGTTGTTTCAGGCCAGCCCCGCAACCCCTAACTGTTTCCAATAACTCATCTAGATCTGGCTGGACAGCGAATATCACATTGCTTTCTGCCGCAAGGCGTGCGGACAAACCAATCATCGAAAACGAGTCTCGTCTGCGGGCAGCGCCACCCACAGCATCACGTAAGAGTTTGAAGAGTTCGATCTGGGTCTTGTTACTTTGGGGAATCCAGTCCCGAACTAAATCACGCTCAACATCTATGAGAGGACGAATCTCAAGATCAAAGTGCTTGAAGAATGACAAGATTTCTTCAGCAGCGGCATGTTTTGGATCGAACAGCGCAAGGATCTTCTTTAGGAGCTTTTTTTGATCTTCCGTAAGACGAGATATCCACTCAGCATAGTTGAAGCTACCCGCCGCACGGATGCCGATCTCTCTCACGGCATGGTGTTCGTTATGAACCTCGCCTATTTGGACTAGTAATCGATCCTTCCCTTTTTGGAAATCTAGCTGCCAAAATTGGCGTTCGAAACTACTCCAAATTTCCTGCCATGCCGAGTCATTGGCACGAACATTCTCTTTGGCCTGAATAAAGGTTCGATGTCCATCACGATACGTGACGACGATATCGTCAACGGCCGTGGGAGCCTCGACGCGAACGCCTTCCACCGCGTGCTCGTCAGGGCGCGGGGTGCTGTCGCAAAGTCGCCCCAAATACAAAGCGGCAATTGAATTCTGATAAAGAATTCCTGATTGATTTGCTGGGCCTCCACGTTCCATTAGCTTTTCTTACGCTGAGAAATATTTCGCATTAATGTTGAAGTAACCAGAGCAGTTATGATCTTCAATCGCTCAAAACACGTAGCTGCCAAGCTCGGCATCGCCGGCACTCTCGATTTCATTTTGCTTGGCGTCACCTCGACATTTCTGAACATGATTGTAATTCCAGCGCTCTATCTGAAGTTCGGCCGCGCGGAAGTAAAGACTCTGTCACGTGACTATTCAGCCTCGGGTGATCTGGCTGCCGCGTCGGATTAACCACCTGCGGACGCCTGTCGTCCTCTTCGGGCGTGTAATTTAACCTGTTCGAGTGCGTTAATCGTTCCAAACTAAAGAGTCCAAACTAAAAAGTCTTGCAAAAAACAGTGGCTTCAACTATCTTCACTAACACATTAATCCCATACGGGCTGATTTATTTAGAGTTCATTCTCAGAACACCCTGAACCGATTTTTAACGCGCTCACGAACGTAAATACCGAAAATCCCCCCGGAGCCGCAGATATGACGGGCGATAATTGATCCTTACGGCCTTTTTGCAGTTCGAATCTTTCCTAAGGGAATGAACTGAATTAGAAGTACCGAACTGGAGGTGCCTCCGTGCCCGAGCAACGTGAGACAACGGATGCTTCGCCCGTTGCGATCTGGACCCTCGTAGCTCTTCTGGTAGTCATAACCTTCGCAGGGCCTTTCTCTGTCTCCTTAGATTCCACAGCCCAGGCGCAATCAAACACTGGAGTTGCGGTTCAATCGCAAACCCAAACCGCGAAAGCGATGGTTCCAACAGTAGTTGGAGCGAAGTGTGTTTCGTGCCACCGCCCGTACGTCGAATCCTTCCTGCTTGAGACACATGGTAAGACGGCGAAGTTTCTGAATGATTCGCGCGCGGCCGAGTGCGAGGCGTGTCACGGCAATGGCGAGAAGCATATTGATAATAGAGAAAAGCGCGTTGCCGCGAATGACATAGACAATCCAACTCAACTAAACACTGCCGAGGCCAGAGCGAGAGCCAACGATAAGTGTCTTATGTGTCATTCCCGTGATCGCACTCATTTTGACTGGGGCGGTAGTAAGCACGACCGCAGCGATATGACGTGTATGTCTTGTCATAATGTTCACCATACCAAATTTGCCTCGTGGGCTTTGGCCTCCCGCGATCGAGCCCAATTGGATCGGCCGTTATTGGATGCGACGGAGATCAAGTTCCCTGAGAAGATGTTGGCAGCTCCTTCCATAGAAGAAACCTGTCTCCGCTGCCACACGGAACAGCGGAAAGCTCTGTTCCAGCGCTCTACGCATCTGTTCCGTACGGAGCTTCACAACATGAAGGTCGGTTGCACCTCATGTCACAACCCTCATGGTGGCGGCGCCGGGAAGATGCTCGTGGATTTTACCGTCAATAATGTGTGTTACACCTGCCACGCAGAGAAACGGGGACCGTTTCTCTGGGAACATCCGCCAGTCCGCGAAAATTGCATGAACTGTCATGCGCCGCACGGTTCGAGCAATCCCAAGCTTTTGACAGCGCGTGTTCATCTGGTCTGCCAGCAGTGCCACATTCATATGCTGCCGCGCCATTCGACCACCGCCGGAAAGCCTCTGGACATATGGTCCATCAATCGCGGCTGTGCCAATTGCCACGGGCACGTCCACGGCTCGAATCACCCTGGGGGCAGAACCTTTGGACGCTAGGAGGCGGAGAATGAGAATTCAAACAGACAGACTCAAGCCGATTCTTCGCGTCCAGTCGGTTTTCATCGCCTGCGCTATCTCGGCGCTCCTGTTCACGCCTCACGCGTGGAGCCAGACGCCGGAGAAGGACAAGGCGAAATCAAATACGGCCACATCATCGAGGAAGATCCACGGAATCATCGAAGTCGGTGGACAGGCTGTTGCAGTCCAAGGCGGTCATACCGATAAGTTCGAGGAAACGCGAGATGTTCCGAAAGGGTTCGTGATTCCTAAATTGAGACTGGAGTTCGTCAATTCTCCCGACTCTCCCTACTTTCTTGGACTCAAAGGATTTGAGGTTCCCGAGACTGACCAGCGGATCACTGTGGAGGGAGGGAGGATTGGAAAATATCGAACGCAATTTGTTTGGGACCAGATCCCTCATAACTTTGGCGACGGGCAATCATTCCTCCAAAGAACCGCACCGGGTGTATATCAAGTCAGCCCTACGTTACGAGCGAGCCTGCAGGCCGTTACGCTGCCGGATGCCGGGCGAACACCGGTGAATGCCGCGTTGCCCACATTGGTGCGCCGGGAGTTGCTGACTGCGCCCATCGTTGAGGTGCGGCTCCGTCGGGATCAAGCGTTCTTCCGCCAGACCTACCAGCCCACGGAGAACGTCGAGTTATACGGGCAGTTTAGCTGGCTGCGGAATCGCGGCACGCGGCCCATGGCCGCCGGCACATTCGTTCGACGGGCTGTTCCGGGGAACGGTCTGGCAGATATCGGAGGCTTTTGGGAAGGGATCGGACAAGAGTTTCTGGAGCCCATCGACCAACGGACGTATGACCTCAAGCTGGGAGCGCAGTTTCGCGGCAAACGATGGAATGCCGGCGTCGAGTACGCGCTTTCGCTCTTTCGGAACCATGTCGAATCGGTGACTTTCGAAAACCCTTTTCGGGTAACGGACGAGCAGGGATGCCTTCCCAATGCGGTGCCCCCTCCCGCGATAACCTGCGGGGCCTCAAATAGATTTAAGGAGGTTCGATGGCAGAACGATCTGGCCCCGAACAATGATTCTCACACCATCACTTTTTGGGCCAACGTAGACCTGAGACCGCAAACTCAATTGCGCGGCCTCTTCTCGCTGGCCTACTGGACACAGAATGATCCTTTCCTCTCCTGGACACTTAACACGGCCATTGTACCCAGAGACTGGGACGCCGCCTCTCCGATCACGAACGCCACTGACGTAACGCAGCTTCCAGCGCGCAGTCTGAATGGGAAGATGCGAAACATCAACCAGGAACTTGCACTCGTGAATCGCAGTAAGACTTTTCAGTTCCAGGCCCAATACCGTTCACAATCCCTGGACAGTCAATCGCCAGCTCTCTTCTTCCCGGGCTACGCCGCGTTTGGCGATTCGACGTGGCGCGCGCCGGGAACTGACTTTTACAACCTGCCTATCGAGAATTTGGATTGGGATTTTAGACGCCAGAATATTGGCGCCGGGTTTGAATGGAATGTTCTACCGCACGTTACCTGGAGACTGGATTATGATTGGGAAATCTGGAACCGCAAGTTTCGGGATGTAAATCGGAATAATCAGCACAGCATTAGGAACCGGCTGGACCTCGAGTTCAATCTTTCAGGCAAGAGCAGTAGCGCAAGCAAAGACGGTACGACTGGAACTGGAACCGCCAGTCGTGCAGGCGGGGCCGTCGAGGCCAAATCCGACACAATCCTTCGTCTTAAATTAGACTACCGCTACTTAAACCGGAGCGTGCAGGCGTACAACACACAGGAATTGTCCTTTAATCCTAATTTAGCCGGTTCTCCGCCGGGTGGTGTCTCAGCGGCGTGGGAAGTCACTCGATTCACAGTGATGAAGGTAGGCGTCCCCATGGAGTTCAATCTACTGCGCCGGTTTGATGAGACAGGTAAAATCGGAAACGATGCACGATTTATTATTGAGTTGCTGAAAGGTGAGAGAACGAATTTCTCGGCTTCGTACCGATATGTAGGCGAAGAGTACGACAAGAATTTTTATGGGCGTCTCTTCAATCACTTGTCGTATGTCGATGCCCAGTTCACGCAGGCATTCGAGAATGGAATGTTCTTGTATGCGAATTATTCCCGAGAGATGAACAGCTTTGCGTATCGCGACCTTGCGCATCTCCTGCCCAACCCGCCCGCTCCCCCAGGCACTATCGTTCAGGGCACTCTGGCGCAATACCCGATCGCCAATACCTGGGAGCGTACCAGCCGAAGCAGTCTGGACAGCTTTGAATTCGGCGTCAGCGCAGCACCGCAGGAAGGAAAGCTGAAAAAGTGGGAGTTTGATCTTTCTTATGCGCTCTCCTTTGCCCGCGACCGAATCAGTACCATAAACCCGTTCACCGTTCGTCCGGATTCTGTCCTGCATGCGGGGGTGAATCCCTATCCCGATACCGTCGTGCGCCGCCAGGATCTGAATATCGCCATCTCGCGCCATATCAGAGAGGATCTAGAGATAGGCGTTCGTTATTGGTATGAGCCATATACGCAGGATGACTTCAGCTTCAACGTTCTTGCGCCCTACGTGCATGGAAGTCTCACCAGCGATACGCCGAAATATATGTTTCAGGATGCGCGGTATGCCAGCTATCACGCAAACGTAGCGACCGTTTTTGTGCGCTATTCGTTTTGAGATGTAGATCTAATTTGAAACAAGCGAATTGGCGGTAAGCATCTCCTCAAAACCCTTCAGCCTTGCCGTCACACTGAGGTGCTTCACCAGCTTTTCGTTGTCGTGATTCCAGCGATCCGTTAAAAGTAAGCGAAGTCATGCCTCGGGAGATTACACACCACGGCCAAGTCCTCGAAGCCATCGGCCGCAGCGGCATCATCTCTGAGCTGGTCGAGACACACGAAGCCCATCTCAAGAACGAGTTAGACGTTGAACTTGTGGTTTACGGACGGGACTATGCCGGCAAGAGAGTAGGACCCTACGCTCGGCTGTTTATCTATGAGCCTGGCGAAGAGATCATTCATCAAGATGAATGGCGAGGTAACACCTTTTATGTACTGGTTGATGGCCGGCTTCATGTGTTCGTTGAGGACGAACGTGGAATAACCAGCAAGCGCGGCGAGATAGAAGCCCAAAACAGCTTTGGCGAGATGTCCTTGCTGTCAGGGCAACCGAGCACTGCTACGGTGGTGGTGTCACCTGAGGCGCGGGCAACGGTGCTCGAAATCCAACGTCCAGCGCTGCGTCTGTTGCGAAGATTCAAGGAGTTCGGCGATAAGCTCGATCAGGATTATAAGCGGCATGGCCTTTCTCATACGCTCGCAGAGGTGCAAGAGGCGTGCAAAGACTCTTTCAGCTCTGAAATGCTTGAGAAGTTTAAGAAGGCGGCCCGGTTTACAGTTTATGCGAAAGACCACATTCTTTTTCAGGAAGGAGATCCGATTGAAACGCTCATTTTCATCAATAGCGGCTGGGTGCGGCGTGTGCGCGATCTTGCGCCTGGTTTGGCTCAACCGCACAGTGAATCTTCCGGTCCGCTGTCGGCCGACATGGTTACGGAACTAAGTCAAGAGGTCGGGCTGGATTTTCTAGGCGCAGGCAACTGGCTGGGACTCGACGCTGTCGTTCACAAAGAGGAAACGAGATGGAGTTACACGACCACAATCATGGCGCGCACGGAAGTATTGGAAATTGCCATCTCCAGTCTTCGCTCCCACCCCGAGTTGGTAGCCATGATGGGGGAGCATTTTCCGCCATTCTCAGACGTCGACGATAGGCCTCCCGAACCACCGTCAGACAAAGCAAGAGTTGCGGCTGCCGGAAAAGAGATAGCCACTGGGATTGTCGATGGCACAAACCTGCTGGTTATGGATATGGATCTATGCATTCGTTGCGGGAATTGTTCGCTCGCCTGTCACAAGGTGCATGGCCAATCGAGGCTCATGCGACACGGGATTCATATAGCGCGCCCTGTCAAACCAAATAAACCGTCGATTCAACATGTCCTATTGCCGTCGGTGTGCCTTCATTGCCAGGACCCTGAGTGTCTAACTGGATGTCCTACTGGCGCTATCGCGCGTCTGCCCCAAGGGCAGATCGATATTCACGCGGACACATGCATCGGGTGTGGCGATTGCGCCACGCAGTGTCCGTATAACGCCATCTCCATGATCCCCAAGAAATCGCCTCTGCCCCCGTCGCAGGGAGTTCTCGGAACGCTTAAAAGCTGGCTCAGCTTAGCCCCTCAAGCGAAACCTCTCGAAGTAACCGATACAAAAGACTTGCTGGCGGTCAAATGTAACCTTTGCTCGGACAGGGTGACGCTTAATCCCGAAGGAGCGAAAACACAGGCGTATTCGTGTCAGGAAAATTGCCCAACGGGCGCACTGGTGCGCGTGAACCCTCGTGAGTACTTCAGCGAGGCTAAGAATGCCATCGGGATAGTTTTCCAGGATAGGACCCACGCAATTGGGCGCAACATCCACAAGCGCGACACTCCGGCCCGGATTTTTCACGCGGTCGGAGCTTTCCTAATCATCGCGATCACGTCCTGGGCGCTGTGGACGGCAAGCCGCCTTGGGCTGGATGGGCATCTCGCTGGAACGTGGTTAACCGTGCGTTGGGCTACGGGTTTCATCGGCCTACTCAGCATTCTTGTTGTTGTGAGCTACCCGGCCCGCAAACAGTTCTACACTCGGCGACTTGGTCCACTTCGTTACTGGAAATTGGTTCATGTCTATTTGGGATTAACCGCCGGCATTGTGCTCTTGATTCACGGCGGACGTGACTCGGGCGGACTGTTGACTTCGCTTTTGATGGTCTCGTTCGATCTGACAATCGTGGCCGGCCTCTTCGGAATCAGTTGCTACTTCATTGTGCCGCGGATCATGACCAGCATTGAGGGAGATCCCTTGCTTATCGAAGATCTCCGTGCCCGCCGGCTGGAATTGCGCGAACAACTTGGTTTGATTGATACGAGCAATGACGAACTGCGTCGTCTGATCAAAGTAAAAATGCGCAAGCGCTTTTTCTCGTTTAGTTATCTTCTCCGGCAATACATTCGACGTGAAGAGCTGACAAGAATCCTGGCTCAGGCGCGCGAAGAGTTTCAGGCTGATGCGGAAAAGTTGAGCGATCCCAAAGCGCGACGTTCCTTAATGGAAGCTGTCGAGGCAACCGCTACTCTGCGCCGGGTCGACTCGCTAATCTATCTCCATCAAGTGCTCAAACTCTGGTTAGCGCCGCATGTCGTTTCAGCTTCAATCATGCTGGCCCTGTTAGCCGTGCACATTATCCAGGTGGTGCTGTTTACAGTGCGGTAAATAGAATGAGTGTAGTAAAGCAAAGCACTTTCATCATTATCCGCGACGACCGTTCGGTTGATCCGAAGACGGTTGTCAGGCAAGGATTGCGGATTGGGCGGGCGCCGGATTCCGATGTTTGGCTCAACCATCCTACCGTCTCCCGACTGCACGCCGGCATAAATGAGGTTGAAGGGTACTTCTACGTTTTTAATCTAAGCGCATCAACCGCGACGGCACTTAATGGCCGGCTCATTCCATTTAATGAATCTGCGGCGCTAACCACGGGCGATGAACTTCAGATTGGTCCTCACTTCCTTAAAATAGAGGAAACAGGTGAGACTCTGACGATCAGAATTGCGGCTCAGTTTGCGCTCGCCGTAGGCGAACGAGAGCCGCCCCACAAGGCAGAGGCGTACAAGAAACAAATAGCTGTCAAAGAGAGAGTCGCTCCCACTCCCGAAGTTTCCAGTTCACTGAAAATATGGTGGGATGACAAGCGTACGCGGGAAAAAGCCGGCCGCCTGTCGCCTTTGCACCCGCAGGCGCCTCCGCGCGTCGGAAAGATCCGATTCAATTGGAAGCCTACCCGAGATCTCGTTCGCCCCTGGCCGTTCGCAATTTTTATCTGGGCCATTATCATTATTGGAACACTCTCAGCGGTGGCGGCAGTTAAATACAAGATTGCTTTTGCTCCTGAGCCGATCTCTGATGCTCATACGCGAACCACTTTCGAGTTGCTGCCCGCGATCGCTAAGCAAGCGAATGGAGGTTCTTGCACATCGTGCCATGCTCTTGGAATCAGCGTAGCGAACAAGGAAAAGTTGAGCGCAAACTGTGCAGCCTGCCACCAGACCGAGGCTTTTGCGCCGACTATCATTCGAGCGCATCGTGATGCAGGGATCACTTGTATCACTTGCCACTCAGAACACCGAGGCCAGGGGTTCAACCCGATGGATGCCGCGCTCGCGTCCTGCGCAAATTGCCACAGTGACGACAATAAGCATGTTTACAACGGCAAGAGCGTTCGCACTCCTCACGGAGGAACTTTTGGCTATCCTGTAATTAACGGAGTGTGGGTCTGGAAAGGCTTAGACGCTGAAGAACTGGAGGCTAAGCCTGAAATAGCAGCGCTCTTGAAAAAAACGCGGGCCACTCCGGACAATCCCCAACAGTGGCGCAACGCGCAATTTCACGCCATTCACGTCCATCGCGTTCGAGTGGTAAACGGCATTAGCGGGAGCGAAGAGATCGATACAGGTGATCAAGTTCTTACATGCAGCAGTTGTCACAAGACGAGCTACATGGGCGCTAATGTTAATCGAGCCTTTCCGCGCACAACTTGTGGACGCTGTCACAACGGGCAATTCTTCGAAAGACAGGCGGTCGCCGCCAAATTCGATGCGCCGAGCTGCACGTCCTGTCATGTTCAGCACCTCAAGGATACTCACTGGGCGTCTTCACTGCGCGTAGCTGGACAGAATATGCCGGCTGCGCCGGAGACTTCGAAATAGGATTAGGGTCGATGAAAAAATCTCAACTGCTCATCATCCTAACGCTTTGGTCGCTGCTGGTGGTTCTGAATCAGTTCTTCACCGAGGCTTCTACCCTAAGAAGATATCTTGGTGGCCTGCCGTGGTTCGGCTGGGCTGGCATAACTGTATTCCTGGCGTTTACAGGCATCATCTTAGCGCTATTCGACAGTTACCGAGCGCGACGTTTGCTCGAAGAGCCAATCGAGAAGCATATCGATGAGGAAGTTAAGCGGGCTCTAATTTCCAAGGAGCAACTGGAAAAGTACGACCGCGATGGTCCGGACTATCCGCATCCGGTGATAATCGCGGATCAATGTATTGGCTGCCAGGCGTGCGTCGATGCCTGCCCGCATAATGTGATCGCCATGGTTGGCAGAATCGCCGCCGCTGTAAGACGCTCCGACTGTATGGAAGATACGGCCTGTCAGGTGGCATGTCCCGTTGACGCGTGCATCGTTGTAAATACAACGAAGGCCGTCAAGTCTCGGCCTGTTCCCATCCGCGACAAAAAGACGTTTATGACGAACGTGCCGGGCTGTTACCTCATCGGCGATGTCTCCGGCACTCCGTTGATCAAGAACGCCGCCAACGAGGGCGCGGATGTCATCAATCACATCACCCGGGAGCTAAAGAACTCACCTCCCGAACCGAAGGCGCAATTCGATGTGGCAATTGTGGGCATTGGCCCGGCCGGATTGTCCGCCGCAGTAGTAAGTAGGCAACAAGACTTGAAATACATTGGCATCGAACAAGACAGAATACTCTCGACCATTGATGCATACCCGAAGGAGAAATACGTCTTTTTTAGTCCGAGAAAGATGGAACATCGCGGCGCCATCCCCATCGAGGGTGCTGGCGATCAGCGTGAGAAAATTCTCGAATCGTGGCTGCTCTCCATGAAGGATAAGGGTGTAGTGATTAATGAAGGAGAGAGGTGCCTGGCTGTCAAGCGTGCGGATGGCGGTGACTATTTCACGCTCCAAACCAAAAAACGAGATAAACCAGAGTCACTGACTTACGCGGCCCGCCGTGTCGTCCTTGCCCTCGGCAATCGCGGCGCGCCCATGAAACTCAGAGTGCCGGGCGAGGAGATGAGAATTTCGCGCGACGGTCGGACCGAGGACAAGGTGATGTATAGATTGTCTGACCCGGACACCTTCAAACAAAAAAAGGTTCTGGTGGTCGGCGGCGGCAACTCAGCAGCAGAGGCGGCAGTAGACCTGGTGGCTCGTCGTCATCATGATCAAATCACGTTTCGACCGCCCGACGAAATCAACGAGGTCACTCTGGTTGTGCGCAACGGGTTTACGAACGACATAAAATTCGGTAACAAGCTAAAACTTTACGAGTGTATCGACGAAGGCAAGATTAAGGTCTACTGGGACACCGGCGTTAAAGAGATTCGCGAAGGCGAAGTAGTTCTGATGGATCGGGACACCCAAGAGGTGAAGGCGACTGTTGCGAACGACTACATCTTTGCGTTAATCGGTGCCGACCGTCCCATCACATTCCTAAAATCAATCGGAATTACAATCCCGGAAAGCTAGCGCTAACGATACTACCGTCTGATACTCAGATTTTTCGGGGTAGTCAGTCGTGCCGTCAATCATGGCGTAGTTAAACGTAATGACGCTCGTCACTTATGATCATCGGTCGATACTAACTAATGCCGCACGAACTGCAGCGCGGGCGTAGCTTAGCTTACGGTCTTCAGCTTGCTCACTTGTCGCTCCAGGTCCGATGATACCAAGGCCTATCCGTTTGCGGTATTTTATCTGTAGTTGGACGAGCGCTTCGTGAACTACATGTCCCATGACCTCTCCATGAAGAGTCTCACCGCGTTCGATATATCCAAGTACGACAAGTGCATCGATCTCGTCCTTCGCGAGTTGCACCTCCGCACTTAGAGGGACCTCGTAACACCCTGGAGTTCTTACGACGCAGACGAGCTTTGCCCCGATTTCCTTAATCTCCTGTTTTGCGGCCGCAATCATTCCTTTCATAAGGTTTCTGTTGAATTCAGCTGCAATTATGGTGATCCTTTTGCGAGAGTGTTTTGTCATTTCGTATTGTTCCTGCTATCGCGAAGAAGGGGTCCGCTTCAACTCGAGCGTCATCGCATGGACATCCTCCAAGAATTCAAAGCCTAATTGTTCATAGAACGTTTTGTTGTCGGAGGAAGTGACCAAACCTACCATGTAGAGTCTGCTTTTTTTGGCCTTCGACAGAAGGAGCTTCATAATCTGGTTGCCAATTCCCAACCCTTGCAGATCTTCTCTTACAGCGACGTCCCAAATGGTCCCATAGTAAGTTAAGTCGCTGATCATTCTGCCAAAACCTACGAGCTCGTCGCCCAGGTAAGCGACCGCGATGTCGCTCGAAGCAGTAATCGCGCGCCTCATGGCGGCGGGATTTCTCCTACGCATTCCGACCGATGCCAGTAGTTTGCTTACGTCGGACACATTTATTCTCCTAAAATCCGAAACCAGCTTCACATCCGGTCTTATCCGACTGGTGTCTTGTTTCACATCGATTCCTCCGACAAGTTGACGCCAGGTTCTTCCGTTAGCTCCTTAAGACGTTCGCGGATGAGTGTGGCATCCTTTGGGGCGTACAGACATACTTGAGATGTGAAACCCCGCAAATCTGATTGGACTTGCAGAAAGCAACCGTCCATATGCGTAGTATCGCGTAACAAACCGGATGCTTGGAGAGTATCACGGGTGAGAAGCACGGGCAGCGTCTCATTTGAAAGAGTCTTGGTCTTTTGCTCAATACGGGACGCCATGTTAACTGTATCTCCGATAACTGAGTCTTGCACACGATTACGAGAGCCAATTTCTCCGATTATTACGGGACCCGTGTGAATGCCAACGCCGACACGAATCTCGGGAAAGCACTTTTTTCGAAGTTCTTCATTCAGGGCGCCGAGCGTGTCGAGCATGCTCAAAGAGTAGAGAATTGCTTCCTTCGCCCCATTGGTTCTCTCGTCCTCCAAACCGAAGATCAGCATTACTCCGTCACCCACAAACTTGTCGATTGCACCTTGATGTTCAATTCGAGGCGTGTCCATGCGATCAAAATAGGTATTCAGCCACTTTAGTAGTTCAGCTGGCGCAAACGTGTTTGATATTTGAGTAAAATCGCGGATGTCAGTAAAAACAATAGTCAAGACCCTTACCCTACTCTCAGCTCGCTCTGCCTTAACCAGGCGTAGTGCAGCTTCCCGAGTTGGAGAGTGCCGGCAAATCGCACGATAAAGGATCCAAGCTCGCTTTGTGTTTCCGATTGCGCTCGCGAGCGAGCATAGTATCGCCACACTAAAGAGAACCAATAATCCCACCAGCAATGGACTCTTGCTCACGGTGCCGTCTATGAACTTCCAGATTCTCGTCGTCCCGCCGGCTTGGCCGACTTGGACCGAAACCATAGTTATGACTATGAATCCCGCGATTAGAATCGTGACCATCCAAGGAGCTGTGTATTTCAAGATGTCAAACAGCCAACCTTCTGGCCGATCGCGATCCATTCGGACTAAAGGGTCGTACAATTGATTGAATACTCGGTGAAGCCAAATTCCGGGAAAGAGTGCCGGCACCACGTTTTCGGCAGTCCACCACGCAGAATAAATTGGAAGCGCCGGATCTCCCACATCCGACATGATTAACCGCCGAAGGAACCATGCAAGGCAAGCTCCCGCAAGACTCGGCAAGACAACCGCTAGCAGAATATATTTAAGAACATCAGCGCTTCGAGTCAGAGTGCGATCAATTCGAAATTGTCGAAAGGCAAGAATCACCAAGACGGCTTGCGTTAGATTTACTGGCGCGTATAAGTAAGGGGGCGCGTCCGCAATTCCCATTAATGAGGAGACCAAAGGCGAGAGCACTGCCAGTATTAGTCCCCAATATCCAAAGTAGACGCAGACCAACGCATAGACCATGAACGCCGGCCAATATGGGAAATGAGTCCACGTGAGTGAGCCGATGGCCGCCAATAGGCTGTTTAGAATGAGGAGAATGACGACGAGTACAAAACCCTGAAATAGTGTCAGTTTGATGGGACGGGAATACGGGACGACCGTCGTTTTAGTTATCTCCAACTCTTGAGGGTTCGTAACGAAGAGGGGCATGGTTGAGGACCTCCAAGTCTTTCTGCAGGATATTACCCCCGTTGTCTCTAAATTGTGTAGCGTTCCTTGATTCGTCGGCCGCCAATCCGACTATAGCTGCACTCCCAACCGGCGTAGTACTCGAGGGAGCTCAAGCAAAGAGCCGATTCGAAAACTGGGCTCTTCTTCCTTTGAGGAGGAAATCTCTTCTCCTAGAAAGCTTGAAAGCTTGTAAATTGTAACGAAGCCGGTTCGATTAGCGAGAACTACGTCACGCTGAAGCGAATCCCCTATCATCACGAAAAGAGCATTTGGATCATCAGCCACACAAGACAAACGCCTCAGTGCTCGCAGTCTGACATTCTCGTAACTCTCAAGACTCTTTGTCGCCAGGATTATCTCATCAAATAGTTCCCCATTTCGCAGGTTGTACGCCTCAATAATTCGATTTATTCTGGCAGGCTCACCCTCCGAAAACATGAGTGTAATAATTGGAGAACCGGCCAAGCGCAATGCTTGAAGAGCACGAAGAACTTCTTCTGCGTCTTCGAACAAATGAGGAATCTCTTTCAACACCCTACTGAAAACTTCACACGAACTTTTTATCAGCTCCGTGGGCTGATGGCTGCGTTGAATAGTCCATTCAGCAGCTTCGTTGAGAGTCTCTTGACTACAATAAGGGCGGTGTAAGGCCGTCGGAAGAGAGGCCAGATCGTATTCAAACTTTCCATACCGCTTCGCTAGCACCTTATCCATCAATCGGAGATTCGGAAGCGCTGCTTCCGCTTCGTTGACCAGACCTGCTTTCACGAAGACCTGGAGCAGTCCTAACTGGGCTCGCCGAAATACAGCATTCGTATCCCAAAGGATATTATCTGCATCGAAAACAACTGCTGTGCGAGTTACCATTCACCAATCAAAATTAGAGCAATGCCGCGTAAGGGACTTTATTTGTGAGGATCAGCTGGGACTTGAACTCAGAGTGTTGCGGGCTAACCCTTCTTCACATGACAATCTCCGCAGCCTTGCGGTGATTTCAGTTTCGGATCTCTCTTCATTGCGGCGTCATGGCAGCCCAGGCACTTGAGGTGATAAGCATTATCGTTGGTCAACGTTCCTGACGGTGGGAGACCCATCTCCTTGGGGTACTTGACGCTCTTGGGTGGGAACTCATCGGTTGCCGCTGTCGATGGTTGGAAGTGACAGTGACGGCATGAATTCACGGCTTGCTTCGAAGTGTCGAGTAGGGCGGCGGTCAGTATCTCACTACGCTCAGATCTCTTGAGGTATGGCTTTCCAGCAACGGGCATTGGTTGCTCAGTGTGGTGACAATAAACGCAGGCTGTTAGTGTCTTACCGTCGAGCGTATGAGTTACATCCGTATTGTGCTTCGTGTGATTGAAGGCAGCCTCGGGCTTAAGCTCGCCCCACTTCGGATCTTTACTATCCTTCGAGAGGATTATTGGTTTGTCAGGCTGCGTCGCGCTCGAATCGGGGATTGTCTTTCCATCAATGTCGACGGCATGCGGCGGATTCGTGCCATCGAACTTCGACGCCGCGTTAAAGGCTACTGCCACTGAAAGGCAGCCTAAAGCAACAATAACAACGAAGAGTGATCTGGATTTCATTTAGTTGCCCCCGAATCTACGAACCAAAGTCAGTTCGAGTCTATTGAGTTGAGGATAATTGCTAAAACGGGGACAAGATTTTTACAGCCGCGTTAAGAAAATATTAGTATGCACCGCAATATAGTAAGGCTAACAAATGAAGTCAAACTTTTTCCGCCAAACTGCGGCTTTCATGACCTAAACGTCGTCCCCTTGTGACAACGCTTACAGTTATCAAACTCAGCCTTGGCATCGCCGAACGCACGTTGACCATTGTGGCAAGTCATGCAACTTCTGGCGCGAACATTTGAGCGATGCAACGCGGGCGCGATGGAGCTAACTTGCCTCGCCTGCGGCAACCCACGGCCCAGTAAGTTGTGGCAACTCTCACAAGTCAAGCGCTCTCGCGGGCCATGATCCGCATGACTGAAGCCTACACGGTAAGATCGAGCTGTTATCGACGTCGGCGAATAGCGCCCAAGCTTATGGCAAGAGCCGCACGCAGAACTCTTACTCGCTTGCTTGCCAGGCGAATGACATTCATAGCAAGTCTGATGCGCACCTAAGCGCCCGGGGACGGTCACGGCAACGCCCTGAAGCGCGCGAGTGTGACACGCCGCGCAACCCTCCGCCGGCCGGGAAGATTCAATTCCTTTAAGATGTTGCGCATGGTCGAACTCTGCGGTAAAGCTACGCAGCCTCGGGAAACTCTTCGTCGGCGCATTCGAGGAGTTGAGACCATCTTTAGTGTGACAGATTGTACAAATTGGATTGTCAGAGGCGGTAGCGTTTGTGAATTGGATGAGATGACAGCCGGTGCAATCTTTATGAGAGGGGAACTTCGGTTCCAGTGAACTGCCGCTTCGACGATGACATCCCGCACAATTCGCGCGCGCGGTCAGTTCGGCATGTTCCTTCGGACTGGAGTGTGAGAATTTTGAATAATCCTGTGTGAGAGCTAACGGATCTGGCAGGTTGAGTTTGTTCAGATCTGCCGATATGCGTTGGGTATTAAAGAGTGTTACCGCCCCTATCGGGAGCAGAATAAGCAAAGCGAACGCAAGCCGGCGCCTTGTCACGCCGAAACGGTACGCACGCCTCTGGCGTGCCGCCGCAATAGACTTCAAGCGAACAATCTTTTCGGTCACGTTTTGCACGCTTTTCATTTTTTGCACTGCTCGGCAATCTGCTTAGCGCTCTTGGGATAGTCTTCGAGTTTCAGGTACTGATCGCCGAACAATAAATAATGACTACATGGCGGCGGCGTGCCGCCAATCACATTCGTGTGACAGCCCGTGCAAGTGTGTTGCCCTAATTTGGATAAGGGGTTGTTGTTTCTCCCTTCCAGAATGTCGTCGTCTTCTTCGAACATCTCTTTGCTGATGCTGGGACGGCTCGTGGAGCTGATATGGCAACTGGATTTCGCGCAAGTCGCAATCGGTACTTCGGCCTTCACAATATCAAGCGTCTCGATCTTGGCGAGATCATGACAAGTCGCGCATTCCTCGTCGTGATCTCTCGATTCATGATTGAACTTGAGGGAAAGCCGCTTCGGCCATTCGCGCGGCCAACTCTTGAACCATTCCCTGGCGTTTGCGGAAAGCTGGTTGCGTGGCTTTAGAGCGACCTCATTCGGGGTGAGGTGACACCCGGCACAATCATCCTTCCTGGGTTTCTCATCTTGCCAGTGGCACTTGAAGCAGGCTGCATGACTGGAAGGCGATGTTTTGAACGTTCCTTCCGCCGGCTTGAAGGCAGTCTCGCTACCGATCGTTATCCCCAGATACGCGCGCTCATCCGTTGCATGACAGGTTGCGCAGTTCACACGCTTGTGGTCTCGCTGGTCATGCGGGTAGTAACCGGGAAACTCAACTTCGATCACTTCATCGCTCTGCTTGGGAAACTTGCTCACGTCACGCGCACTCAGTCGCGGACTTGAGCGGGTGTGACAGACAGTGCAGATAGTGGGAGCCGCGCCACTGAAGAACTGTGGCGAGGTCCGGCGATGGCATTCAAGACAAGAATCGTGATATGGGAAGCCTTTGATAGTTGATTTAGTTGCGGCAGCTATTTCATCCGGGCTTTCCCGCGCGGGGATAGTGTGACACTTCGAGCAAATTAGATTTGTCTTAGGCTCGCGATGGCTCTCGTGCTTGAAGACAGCGGCACTCTTGACCTGCGTTTGAGTGCCAATCTTTGGTTTTGGACGGTTCTTCGTTTGCTGGCGACGCGCCTGGGCTGTGACGACTTGGTTTGAAGACAAGTAACGGGAGGAAAAAACAATCAGGGCGACCGTGACGAGAACTGCCAGAGCAGTCAGCCAGCGTCCGATTTTCCCGGTGAAGAATCTGGTCTGCCTCACTCGCGTTGCCCTTTCTTTGCGGAACGCGCGAAGGATGGGTAGGACAGTGATACCTTACTAACGCCAGCCGGTTCTTTCAAGCTTTCTGTTTGAATGCCAAGCGACAGGTAAGGATGTAACAGAGAAGCACCCTTGAGTGCGGCCTGCGTTTTGCGGTAGCCATTCTCATAGCCCGTGCGTAGACCGTCTAAAAAAGCAAAATCGCGAGTTGGGGTGATCTGATCACTGTAATCTGATCGTCCTCGCCCGAGAGGTCTGACAAACCCCTCAGAAAAAGACTTGTACTCTGGAATGAAGGGCGCACCAAACGAGGCAAAATGTCTCTGGATTAAGAGCTAAGCTCACGCTTCTAATTCTGCTACCTCAAGGGGGGATCAAAACTATGTTAGCCCAAAGTAGTAATGTCACCTTTCTCCAAAGTTGAAATGTCACCTTTTGTGATACTGAAGTGGGAGCTTCGGGACGAAAGGGACGGAAAGAGTGACATTAGTAGCGATGAGCCAACGAGAGCTGAGGCGCCTGGAAGTAATCCAACGAGTAAAGCGAAAGACTTTGAGGCAAGGGCAGGCTGCGGAGTTGTTGTCACTCTCAGTGCGCCAGGTAAAGCGTTTGTGCAAAGCTTACCAGGTAGGCGGTCCTGGGGCCCTGATTGCGCAGCGGCGTGGCCGAGCCTCGAACAATCGTTTGCCCGAGAAGAACAACGAAGAAAGCCGGCAGTTATTACGGACGCGTTATCATGACTTTGGGCCGACACTAGCTCAGGAAAAGCTGGCCATAGCAGGACTGATGCTGAGTGTCGAGACGGTGCGCCAGTTGCTGATCGGTGAAGGACTGTGGCAACCACGGCGCGCTCGGCGGCCAGTCATCCACCAGCTGCGAGAGCGGCGCGCCCGACTGGGTGAGTTGGTGCAGATCGACGGTTCACCACACGATTGGTTTGAAGGGCGAGCGCCGAAGTGCACGCTGCTGGTATTCGTCGATGATGCTACTTCCCGGTTGATGCATTTGCAGTTTGTCTGGGCCGAGACGACCTTCAGCTACTTTGCGGCCGTGCACGCCTACGTTACAACCTTTGGTAAGCCGCTGGCCTTCTACAGCGACAAGTTCAGCGTTTTCCGGGTGAATATGCCCCAATGCTTTAACGGGCACGGGACTAACGCAGTTTGGTCGGGCCATGAAGGAGTTGGAGATCGAGTTGATCTGTGCTCATTCACCCCAAGCCAAAGGACGAGTCGAGCGGGCTAATCAGACTTTGCAGGACCGGCTCACCAAAGAACTGCGACTACGTGGTGTCTGCTCGATTGCTGCTGCTAATGCGTATTTGCCGGAGTTCATGGACGCATACAATGCGCGTTTTGCCGTGACCCCGCGCAGTGCGGAGTCGGCCCATCGACAACTACCAAAGGGAGAAGATCTCGATCGCGTGCTGACTCTTTGTGAGCGTCGCACCTTGTCCAAGAACCTGACGCTCTCTTACAACAACGTGATCTATCAGATCCAGACCAAGCGGGCCGCCTACACCATGCGCCACGCCCACGTGGAAGTTAGGGAGACCAGTACCGGACAAATCACCTTCGAATACAAAGGTCGACCGCTGGACCATACCGTTTATCGCGAACAAGAACAGCATCAGGCCCGAGTCGTCTCGGCGAAATTGCTTCAGCCGGCTGCCGCTCGAGCGGCAGCCCGGCCGAAGCAACAACCCAGACCCGTTCCCATGTCGCATCCCTGGCGTCGCTTCGACTTTACCCAGAACTCCATGCAAGCCAGAGAGCGCCGTGGTGAGCTTTGCATCCTGCGCAAGTAGGTGACATCTCTACTTTGCGCATTCGGGTGACATTTCAACTTGGGGTTTACAGGGGGATCAAAACTATTGACTTTCCTAGTTAGTCAGCATATTGTTTGGCCGCATTTACTCAGCAGAACTCTCAGCAAGTTATCATAAGTGCCGACAAATCAGGCGTTAAGTCTAGGGTCAAGAACGCTGGAAGGTAACACCGACCGAACCGAATTGCTCCTGCAAAGATAGACGCAGGCCCGATTGAAGACTTAAGACTGTAAAACCGCAATTACCTTCACAGCCCAGTTCCGCTAGATGATCTCTAGTTCCGTTCTCTTGTCGGTGATCTTCACCATGAACTTCTCTTTCAAAAAGACCACCATTCTCCTTCGAATTTTCGGCGCACTGATCGCCATTATCGGTGGCCTACTTTTCTGGTTTGGAGGAAAACAACTCACCCTGGATTTGTTTGGCGGGGTAGTAGTACCTTTGCCGCTTGAGTACTTCCTAATCATTGCCGGGCTATTACTGCTTCTCTTGCCATTAGTCCCGGTCTATATTTTAGCCTTGATTTTGCCTGACAAGTTTGAGCGACGTCTTCTTAACTATGCCGACAGTTTGGATCCAGAGTATATAGCGCTAGAACAGAATCCAAATCCCCAAAACGTAGCTACCATTCTTCATCGTCACATACGTCGTGCCAACAAACGCTCTTACCTTTTCATGTTCATAGCTGTGCTTTTCATCTTTGTCATTTTGCCCTTGCTTGTTAGAAATGCCATCTCAATTTCGCAGTACAGACGCGAGAGTGACCGCCTCGTTTCTCTTGTTCAAGAGACACGGATTGATTTTGCCTCTGGCGACCATTTCCGAGAACATCTGCACGATGCCGAAGGTGGGATGACCTCTGACCCTACCTCAACTCGCCAAATCTATGATGTTCTAAGGAATCTATATGATCCATCGATTAAGCAACAGGATGGTTTCTACAAGGCGATTGATCAAGTCTATCTTTCGCGTGTAAAAGCACACGCAACAGAGGCAGGACTGCTACGCATCGAGGCTTTCAAACTGAAAAGGGCATCTTCGGAGTCAGATTTGGCTCCTGCTACTTATTTAACCTTGCTGGCAACGGTTTGCAATATTGTGGGCGATCACGGACGGCACTTAGACCCCTATATCCAAGGCCGACAGCTACTGTCGTTGGCTTTCACTTACACGAAGAAGAATGAAAACATGCCTGCTACCCATAACATGGCAGGGGTAAATTTTGCGGGATTGTTGGCCGGTTACGATCGGCTAAAGGAGAAATTCACTACGGATCAATCAGCACTCCAGTCTGCTTTGGCTATGAGCGGCATGCCGTCACAACTGTCGCTTCTACGACAAGCAAAGGCCGAGTACGTATTAGCCGAACAGCAGAGCCCTACCAATTTAGCTAAGGCAAGATCCCTGAATAATCAAGTAGACATAATGCTCACATTCTTGTATCTGATACATGTGAAGAAACAATTGGATACGAGCATCATCAGGGATGATACGGACAGACGATTCCTGGAGGAAGAATTGGCTATTAAGCTGCCTGAGAAGTCGGTGGATTTACAGAGACTTGTCCAGATACTTGACGGGTATAATCATGATTTGACTGTGGCCCTGGAACTCTCTCAGGAGCCTGACATTTACTTTACCCGTGCGCAGCTCTTATCGATTGGAGGATCTCTTGGTGAAGAGCATAAATTGACAACTAGCTTTTGGGGCGGAAGTGATAATGTTGCGGAATCAGCGTTTAAGGATCTGAGTATCGCGCATTCTTTGCATCTGCCAAAAAGACTCTTCCAGAAATCCGTGAAAGAGCAATACTATCTAGAGTGGCTTTGGAAGCGGCTGGAGCCACGCCTGGAGAAACTTTCTGTCTCGTGAAAGTGCGTCATGCCAGAAGAACCACAAGATGAGATGCTCCTTCGAATATCTGAGCTTCTTCACCTACTCGTTCGGGAAACTGATGCACTAGAGAAGGCGATTGAGAAGGAACTGCTTTCTGATGAAAAAGGTGGCGACAGACTTGCCTTCTCTCACGGTGACGATTATCAGAAACATCGATCTCTGTATAGAGACTTGGAGTGGCGTGTTAACAAAAAGGAACTTACTTTTCCAAAGGTCGTTCGAGCCTTGGGTTTGATACTGCGTGAGGTTACTTTTTTTAGTGTGGCGGTTCACAATTCCTATGGATCTCTCACGCAGAATCAGCCGCTCACTCCGAACAAGAGACCGACCAGGTTGGAGCCACTGATAGAGGAAGTGGTGGATCTCTTCGAATACTCGGCTCTTGCGAAGGGAGTAGAAATGCGAACGCAAATTGCAGGAAATCCGATTCTCAATATTGATCGCGGACTAATCCATCGCGTACTTGTAAACCTTATAGATAATGCTGTTAAATATTCGTATTCAAGTGCCGAGTCTTCTCATCAGCGCTACATATCCGTAGATTGTCGAAGGCATTCGGTTCACGGAGACTGGGTGATCGCTATTGCCTCTTACGGCGTTGGAATTGACCAGAACGAAATTGCGACCGGCATCATATTTCAATATGGAACCCGAGGCAGGTTTTCGAGCGATAGGCGCCGGAGTGGAACTGGAATCGGCTTAGCCGAAGCAAAGCGTATTGTTGATGCTCATCACGGGAAGATTCAAGTTGAGAGTACTAGAACTGCAGGTGACACATTCTTGACGACTGTCAAGGTTATTCTACCGGGCACCTAGGAGCAAAAGACTCATGAGTGACATAGAGGTGTTATGGTTGGATGACGATAGCCCAGAGAAAGTAGAAGGGTTTCCAGGAATTAAGATAACAACGGCGCAAACATGCGCTGAGGCTGAACAACTGCTCTCGTCTGGTAAGATTAATCCGGACTGGGCGATAATTGATCTAATCGTGCCTCAGGGTGGATGGGGAGATTCGGTAAAGGCAATCCCGGGTCTTAATTACATCCATCATCTTAACAGGAAATATGGAGATAAGATGGGGATTGTGGCTTTTAGCATAGTCATGCCGGATCGACTAAGACAAAAGGTCCTTGAGGCTGGTGCGCTAGATGCTATTGCCAAGTCATCAAAATCTTGGGCCTCTATCCTGGATGATCTAAGAGACGGAGATCTACAATCGAAACACACTGAGAGGTTGAACGCGGGTGTTAGGAAAGAATAGAAGACTGAAGGCAGAAATTGAGTCTTACCGTCAAAAACTTGCGTCTGCTGAGACTGTTCAAGTTGACGAGACCATTGGATGCCACGCAGCCATGCTGGTTCTGATTGAGGATACTGAGCAGAGGGTGCGGTGTATACAAACACTAGCCCAGTCGAAAGCTCCCATCGCAGTTCCGGCAGCGGTAAAGGAGTTAGTGATCTTGAGCCATACATGGCCCAAGAACGACGTTGGCGGTTGGCCCCTTTTGTTACTGGGCGTGCTTCGAAAATTTGAGATCTCTGAACTGTACGACGCTACTTAAATGATTCTCCTTGAAAGGTGCTTCTAGAGTGACTAGTAACTCGACGGCTTCCTACTCTCCAACGCAGTTGCGCTTGCGGTAATATTGGCTTCCGCTATTTCTTCAGTGTCTTCTCAAAATGCTGATAGTCCTTGGGAGATGTCCAGTTGCCGCCCCAATCCCAGCCGAGCTGCAGGAAGGCACGCACAATCGGATGATCAGAGGTGAAAGTGCCCGCGAAACTCGGATCATATTTCGCGCCGTGAGGGAGAACGACACCGTTCTTGATGTAAGGATTCTGGAAGGGGTTTATGTCGATCGCTCTGCCGGATGCGTGGTTTGAGAGCTGGCCACCGCCGGTTATTTCTCGGTAATTGAACGCGGAGGTGTTATTAGCCTCCATGGAGAGTTCATCATCCCACAGACCGTCCTTGCGAAAACGCTTGTCTGAAATAGGAATGACTGAATGGATGGGGACGCGTTCCTTCAATGCGAGCGCGAACACTTTCTTAATGTCATCCCGCAACGCGGCATCAATTACTAGCTGACCCTGGTGAATCTTCCCATCGGCCGAGTAATACTTGAGCTTAACGACCTTTTGCCTCTCGCGGATTTCTTTCGGGCATCTGGGATCCAATCCATCGAAAGCTTCGGCTTCTGTCATCCTGCTGTCGATGATCGGATGTTTGGAAGTGCCGGTTTGCTGAGTCTGAGCATAACTCGGTTGATTGCACTGTATCGCGGTCAAAATTATTGCGAGGGAGAGAATCAGTGGATTGAGAATCCGATTAGATACGATCATAGTTGTCTTCCCTGCATCTTAGCGAGAACGCTAGAAGCAGCGACCAAGTCTCGGGCCAAACGCGTCATCCTTAAACAAGACAAAAGCGTCTGAGCTTAAGGCGCGCTCACATTCGAGTCTGAATGATTCAATCAGCGTGTAAGAGCGCGCTCCGCCGTAAATGGACTATCGAGTCATTCGGCGCGTCCGCCCGAGAGACGGCTACGTAATTCCCACAAAGCGGTTTTGTTGCTGTCCCACTCCAAACGACTATGAGCTGTTTCGTAGTCAATCCAGGCGCTTTCGCTATGTTCACCGGACAAACGAACTTCCGGGTTTTTGACTTCGAGGGCGAAGCTGTACTCGGGAAGCACATGTATTTCCGTTTCCCAAAGCTGATGGTTGGCAAAATGTGTCTTTGGTATCGAAGCCATAGAGTCCAATTGAATCAAATGACTGTCTTCTGGAATACCCGCTTCTTCAAGAGCTTCGCGACGAGCGGTCTGTTCCGGCGTTTCCTCGTCTTCACCGCCGCCGGCAGTCCATTGCCACACGCCGAGATCCGCGCGCCTAAAAAGCAAATACTGCGGTTGACCGTCCGCGTCTATGCGATAAGGAATAACGAGGACTTGAAACATTGCACGGGACATAGCTCTTATTTAGCCGGAGTGTAGCGCAGCAAGAACAATCCAAGCAGCGATATCGCAACAACTACAGTCAATAGTCGGTATTGAGCGTGCTCTAAGCGATGAGTGGAGGAAGCAAGATACCCGCAAGAAATCGCTACTTGTACGGAGGGGGATGTGACGGTCAGCGGTTTGAGTTGCAGGCGGCTCGTTGGGTTTGCCACACCCAAAACGTCATCGCCCCAATAAAGAGAGCGGCTTGGATCCACTCTTTGACTGGATTGCCTTTCAGCACAATTGCCGGGCCAATCATGGCTGCGGCCCACGCGAGTGCCCAGAGCACGAGTTTTGTGGATGACGGCTTAGAGGATGTAATCATGGTTTAGCTTTCTGTCGGTTTCGACGTTCACGACGATTAGTAGCACCATACGCTTATGTATCCGTTAAAGATAACGTCACGAGATTTCGGTGGTGGGCTAAATCTGTGTTGTGCGCCCAAAAAACCTTGGAGCCTTGATTGGTGACGACCCGCGTCTTCATAATGTGTTACTGGTCGAGCTAAAAACCAAAGGGATAGAGCAAGGTCGCCAGCAGCGTTCACATCCCTCCCACCGATGCTGGACGACGTTTACATCCCATCGGCTAGCTGACGATCATAATGTTTCGATATTCGTATGGATCCAAATACATCTCGTTTTGTATCTCTGAGTTAAGCTTGTCCACATCGGCCTCCGTGAGTTCCGGGTGCCATTTCCTTATTCGTTCTCGATTGATCCTGCTATTAAACATCCTCATGGTAGTTGGATCCCCGCCTTTATGGAGTCGATTCAACTCTTCCAATTCTTTTTCCGATAGTCTTCTGGCTTCGCGTATTTCCTTGGCTTTCTTTTGCGTGAATTCAGAAATAGTGAATGGGACTTGCTGTTCTTTAGGAAGTGAGACGTCAATCAATTTCTTTTCGGACATTTCCGGAAGCTGAGACGGATTAATTTCGCCATTGTGCTTTTCCCACAGTTGATAGACCACAGAGTCCTTATTTTCAGGCGGCGCGTCACCACGGCGAGCATTTAAGGCAATTTTTTCTTCGGTAGTTAGACTGTCCCAGTCTTCACCGGTTTTTCGTAGGTCTCGTTTTAGGTCATCTCCATTTACGATACTTTGGTCTGGTCGTATCAGCGCCTCCATCAGCCGTTGCTGCTTATCATCTCTCGTGGCAAAAATCTGTGTGTTCGGCAGGTAGTAGCAATACTCTAAATCTTTTCTGTCGTTCTTGTTCTTGTTCCTGTCTGGTTTGAAGAGTTTCGGGTTAGTGAGACTGAGATTCCACAAGAAGTTAGCCTTCAGGCAGAAGAACGCGTATGGAGCAAATTCCTCGAACTGTTTTCTGCCTTCTTTGTACCAGCGCTTTGTGATTTCGTCGTTGGACTTATAGGGAATTCCAAAATCTCGGGCGAGGATCACAAAAAGTCGGGGCAACAGCTTCTTGTTAGCCAATAAGTCATTAACCGACGAAATCAGTTCTTCAACGGACTGAGGAGTGTTGAATGACAGGCCCGCCATCGCAATGTTATCGAGGTAGAGCTTCGTAGCAAGCGGTCGTTCCATCCGTTGTCGAAACCGCCGTGCCCAGACTCGTTCTTCATCCGTAAACTCACGACGTTCCCATCTAGCTAAGATTGCGTCCTCTAAGGGAGTTTCCACAATCGTGGCCAGGGAGCCACTCGCGGTCCTAACGAGCGTCTCGCCTGATGCCAAGAACCGGCCATCCATCGGGATTTCTCTTCCGCGCAGAGAATTTGCAAGGCGTGTTCGATAGTTGAGTGTAAGTCCATGGTTGCCGCTGACGCGGTATGCGAAGGCAGCTATTTTGTTGGGAGTCTTTGGGTCTGGCTCCTTAGTCAATTCTGCGAGGATTTCATTGACAAGTATAAAGGGTACGACTTGGAAGAAATACCTATCCAGTGAGTCGACTTCTTCATTGTTGAGTCCGTATACGACGGTCTTATCTAAAGTAATTCGTAGGCCTCTCATTGAGCATAGGTTACTAAAAGATGGTTTCCAGTATCCAACCGAGGCAATAGCGCTCGAATACGCACGGTCTGCGCCATAGGCTTGGTTAGCAACACCAGATTTTCACCACTACCGAGATCTCAAAAAGTGAAATCGCGAGTCAGCTTGATTTGCAGGCTATATGAAGGTCGTTCGAGTCCAGCGCCGGTACTTTGGTTGTAAATGATGAAGAAATCGCTGTTAGGCCGATAAATGTAGCGCAGTCGGACGTTGATGACTGAGAGACGAGCGGCGGAGTTCAGTTGGATGAGCCCGGAAGTGAGTAACTTGCGCGAGAAGTTATAGTTGATTCTTCCGGCGAAGAGACTGGTCGAAAAGGTTCCTTCTGGCAAACGCACTTTGTTGTAGCTCTCTGAAAGATCAACGAGCAAATGTGAATTTGGCCGCCAAGTTATTCCGCCTGAAGTCTCATATCTCTTGCCCGTATAGAAATCTCCCCACTTCTCTCGCACCGTGAAAACGACAGGCTTGCTTAGGTCGCTCGTGTATGAGACGCGCGGGCGATTGAAGTGATAGGTGCCTGTCGGAATGACGATTCCTGGTCGTATCTGAAAGGGTTCAGTTAGCACGTCCGTTACATCTTCGACAGGACGGAAGAAAAAGTCTGACGAGTTCTTGAATTGAGTGTCCCAGGAGAGCTCGGTCTGCCGGGTGGCAAGCTTGCCCGCGCGATCCGTGTAGTATTCGATTTGGGTCTCAAACTCCATCTGCTGCACATGCGGAATGAACTTCGGGCGCGGTTTGTAAGCAAACTGGCCAAAGTATTGATGAATGGCGTTGCGCTCGATGAAGCCGACTTCGGGATTGAACTTCGCACCGACGTCTTCGTAGACCGTGATGAAGCGATAAAGATCATTTTCAAAGATTGATTCAAGACGCGATGAGCCTGCGCTCGAACGAACGCCCGGCGTTGCCGATCCCATCCAAAAGGCCTTCACCTTGTAGTGGTCGGTGAGATTGAATTCGGCATCAGCGCCGCCAACTCGGTTGTAGTTGTCGCCCCCTGTGGTGGTAGCGCCCTGTCGGTTTACGAGTATGGCTCCGACATATGAACGCTTGAGAATGTCGCGCTTGATGCGGAGGACGGAGAACTGTTGGCGGGGAATGCCCAAACCCGTTGAGGTCTCGCCTAGCTTGCGCGTTTGCACCTGCAGAAACCCGACGTTGTAAGGACCAATCTTTCCGGTCACCTTTACACCGTAGTCGATTGGCACGGGCTGGCCTCGGTCCGTCAGCCCGATTCGTCGAGTGAAGAAGGCCTGATTCTCACCCTGCCTGCCAAAGAGAAAAATGCCCGAGTTCTCAAGAAAGAAGTCACGCTTCTCCGGAAAGAAGACTGAGAAGCGACTGAGATTGACGATTTGATCGTCTACTTCGGCCTGGCCAAAGTCGGGATTAACCGTGAACTCTGCGGTCAATGAGGGAGTGATGCCGATCTTGGCGACTTCCAGCCCGATCTTTCCCTGCAACCCGGCATCGAATCCTGGGGCGCTAACTCTCGGTACGCCTTGCACCCATCCGCCCGAAACGTAAGGCTTGATTTCGTACAGGCGTCGTCGCTTTATCTCCTCGACGTCGCTGAGTTCCCCAGCTTGCGACACGCGCTCAAGTCCGTACGAGCGCTGCCAACTGCTCCAGAGGTTTTCCTCGTTCTTGCGGCGGATTACGCGCGAAACGTTGAACCCCCAGGCATCGATCCCTTCGGTGAAGCGGAGCGTGGTTAGAGGGATCGCGATCTCAACAATGTATCCTTTCGCATCGACGTGCCCGGAAGATATCCACGACCCGTCCCAGGAGAGATTGATGTCGCGGCCTTCGTCGGTAATCAGCGCGTCCTGCTGAGTGCCTAGCGGGTTGACCGCAAAGCGAAAGGCATTGCGCCGGTCGTGATAAGTATCCAGGATGATCTCGATCCGGTCGTCGGTGGCGAAGAGGGAATCGCGAACCAGGTCGCGTGCGTTAAGATGCGCCGCATCGGAGTCGAAAGCACGGATGCCAAGGTAGAGGTTCTTGTCGTCATAAAGCACACGCACTTCTGTTTTCTCAGAGGCAGGTGCCCCTTCGGTTGGAGTTTCCTGACGGAAATCAGTTGCGGGCTCGGCCGTCGACCAGACGGGTTCATTGAGCAGACCATCAACCTTGATCGCATCAGTGACCCGCACGGCCTGAATTCGTCTGGGCTCGGTGTTGTCCTGCCGCAACTGGGCGGTCGTCGCTGTCGGAGGTGGCTGGGAATTAGACTTGGTAGAAGGCTGCTGTGCCTGAGTGACGATGGCGAACAGAGTCAGGTTGAGCCCAACGATCAGCGCTCGGAAGCGTTTCAATCGATTATCGAAACGCTTCAATTTCGTCATAGCTGCTTGTCAGTAGGGACGGTAATTCTCAGTACAGGTTTGCCGCCAACATTTTGCAGCGGCCAGTAAACGCGATGGGTGCGCGAATCGACCGCAACCGTATGGGCATTGGCGGCAAAGAAACCTTCGAACACTTTTTGCAGACCACGATCGTGTTCGTCAAAGATTGAGATGTTACCGCTTTCGGCGGATACGTAAAGGCGATGTAGTGAACTATCAAAAGCCAGTACGTCAGGGTCCGCCCCTACCGAAAGAGTCGCCGTAGCTTTCTTGCTTTGCAGGTCGAAGACGACGAGTTTCGAATTTTCTTCGCAAGCTGCAAACCCTAGACGATTCTCAGAATCGATTAGGAGTCCGTGACTGCCTTTACAACCTGTTAGTGGATAGCGCGCGACAACTTGATCAGTGCTGGGATCGATCTCAGCCAGTTCCTCTCGTCCATCGACGGCGACAAAGATGCGGTCAGAAACTGAATCGTATTGACTATTACCCGCGCCCCCGCCCAATGGAATCGTCGTCAAGCGTTGATTTGTTTTTGCGTCGATTACCGTCTCCGATTTACCGTGCAGGTCTGAAACATAAAGTTTGTTTTCTTTGCTCGCGTAGGCAATGCCATCAGGATAGTCTCCGGTTGGAACCCGCGCCACGACCTGTAAGGTTTGATCATCAATTACCGCCAATTCATTTGTACCTGTAGCTGAAGCATAAACACGATGGAGTTGAGGAACCGCGAGGACTCCGTGCACGTGCCTCAGATCCTTTACGTCGCCGACAATTGTCTGCCTATTAACATCAAAGACCGTCACTAGATCAGAACCCAGGTGCGCGATGTACAGTCGCCCGCTGGCACTGTCTAAACTCTGGTAGTCAAGACGAGTCGTCCCGCCAGTGAGCGGAACGTCAGCCAAGACCTTCAACGGAGGTTTATCTACGGGTGAGCTTGCCGGATTTGGTTCTGCATTTGTCGTCTGGCTCGGATGGGCATCCACCGGCAGGTGATTTGGCGTGGAACACGCAATTAGCAATGCGCCAAGTGTAAGTACGATTAGAGTGCGAATAGACGTGGCGTTTTCTAATCGCATGACCTCACAACCTACTCAAAACGTAAATCGTGTCTGCAATTCCAAGCGACGGTTGTTCGCCGATTCTGAAAAGCCAAAGCCGCCCGCGTCGGATGGCTGGTTGGCCAGACCAAACAGCGGAGATGTGATGTTGCCTATGATAGGCCCAGGATTTGTGTGATTGATGACGTTGCGGATCGACATTGAGATAGTCAGGCTGTATCGGTGGCCGGCCTTTGACGCCGAGCCAGCAGTCCCGGCGGTGGGTGTAAAAACTCCAGCCGGCGTCGTTCGCGGACCGCTTCCTGGCTGTCCAGTCGCGGCCGCGCCTGAGTTTTCGCCTCTGCCGAATTCAAAAATCTTCTGCACGCGCAGATTCACCATCAACTGACCGGGACCACGGCCAAAGTTACGTGTGACTGTTGGCTGATTCAGAGTTGGATTCGGATCTAGCAGACCGTAGTTTGTCTGAATTAGTCCGGGCTTATTAGGATCGGTAGCGATTCCCGGACGAGCATTGAACAACGTCGTTCCATATATATCGCGCCCGATAGTGATGTCGAATGGCGGACCGGACTGAATCACCAGGAAAGGACTTAAGCGGATATTCCACTTCGTGTTGATGGTCCCGTTCAGGGTGAAGCGGTGACGGACATCGGTGGTTGCAGGCCCGTACTCGCCGGTGAAGTCATAAGGCTTCGCTGGGAACGTACCTGATCCATCCGTGTTGCTGCGCGCATAGTTCAAGACATATGACGCAGAGAATGAAAGCTGCTTGCTGTATCGCGAATTCAGAAAGGCGATGAACTGATTTTGATTGTAGAGGCCGGCAGACTCCATTTGAAACAACGCACCCGGCCGACCCAGCGGAAATACGCCGCTGCCCGGCACGAGCGGATTGAAAGTCCCAGGCAAAGGCGCGTTAATATCCTGCGAGTGCAAAAGATGCAGACCGTGCGCATTCGCATAGGTAATCGCCAGTGTTGTATTTTGTGGTAATTGACGTTCGACACTTACGGCTGATTGGATGATGTACGGAGCACGAATAGTCGGACTGATCCGTTGTATTGTCTGGGGGGTCTGAAAGGCAGCGATTACTGAGATCAGCGGAACCTTGGGAAAGAAGTCAGGATTCGTAACCACGTATTGCTGCTGAACGATGCCGTTGTAGCGCCGCGCGTTGAGCGTGTTCGCCAGCGCAAACCGATCGTAGAAAACTCCAAAGCCCGCTCGGATGACTGTTTTCAGCTTCGACGTTTTCGCCGTCGCTGCCGGCGCCCAGGCCAGCGACAGGCGCGGCGCCAAGTCGCGCCAGTCATGGATATTGCTCTGGGCCTCGTATCGCAATCCCAGATTAAGAGTGAGAGCCGGACTCACGCGCCAGTCGTCGCTAACAAACAGCCCGACATCGAACTGACTTCCTGATATAGCGGGTTGGCCCGCACTGATCGTCAACTGTGTCGACCCGCCTCCAAGCACCCGAATCTGCGCTGCCGTACAACCAAGATTTTGAAATAACAATGTGCGGCGATATCTCTCGATTGAGGTTATCGAAGTGAACGCGGCGTTCGGCGGCAAAGTACATGCAGCAGGATTGATCACGATTGGCGCAAGTGTATTGCCGCCACCAAAAGTGAACGTGCCGCCGAAATTCTGCGGCGAAATGCTTGAAACCTTGTCTTCACGCAATCGCGCGCCGAATCTCCAGAAATGTTTTCCTGCCGCGATCGAAGTATTGTTTTGCAACTCGAAGCTGTTCTGGGTGCTGAAGACATGACCGGTCTGCGCGCCTCCGCCGTTGAAAGCTCCCAGCACAAACAACGCCGGATCGGGACTGTTCGGAATTATCTCACCGCTTGAACGGAAGAACTGAAATCGGGTCTCGTTAATGGTCGTGTTGTTGAGCACCGCAGTCTCGGTTAGCTGAAGCGTGTGACTAGTATTCTTGGTTTCAAAAGCCCGCGAGCTAAGGTTGAAGCCGCCAATTCCGGCGTCGTTGATGTCGCTGTGATTGAAATTGTAGCGAACCACTAACGTGTGATTCTGATTGATTTGATAGTCGATCCGCGGATTAACCCCAAAACGTTTCTGGGGCGTAACCGGCGTATCCGTGAAGGAGGTCGGAAGGAGCGTCAGCGGATTAAGGATAACCGCGTTAACGATTGAGCCGTTGTCGATATCATCCCGCCGCACGTCAAGAAAGTATGACGACCGTTTATTGATTGGACCGGTTAAGTTGCCGCCGTATTCATGCAGCATGAAAGGCGCTTTCTGAGCCGCATAAGGATTCCGCGAATTCCAAAATTGATTGGCGAAGTTGTAATAGGCCGAGCCGCCCAACTTACTCGATCCCGGCTTGGTTAAGATCTCGATGCGTCCGAAACCAAGCTTGTCGTATTCGGGCGAAAAGGGGTTCTGGTTGATGCGAATCTCGCGAATGGAATCCTTTGAGGGAAGTTGACCGCCACTAAATCCGTCTATAAAGATTTGCCCGCCGCTCGGTCCTGCAGATGGTCCGGCGAGAGCCAGCAAGGCCTCCTGGAGATCTTCCAGACTGTCGCCCAGAGCGTCGAGATCCTCACCGCGCAGTACCTGGGCGCTGGCATTCGCAGCCGAATCGGTGCTGACTGCCGCGCGATTGTTTTCCTGTACGGTGATGTTCTGCTCGGGGATCACCACGCTGAGCTGTAGATTCAGAGTCTGTCCGCCGGACTGCAATGAAATCTTAACCGGTTCTGGCATTGTCAGGCTGGGAGCAGATGCTTCCACCGTGTAATCGCCCGAAGGAAGACTTCCGAATGAATACGTACCGGTGTTATCGGTTATCGTCGTCTTCACCTGTCCGTTCCGTCCACGGACGGTGACGCTCGATCCAACAACGATCCCTCCATTTTGATCGGTGACCTGCCCGCGTAACGACGCGGTTTGGGCAGACGCCTGACTTAAAGAGGCGGCGAAGAAAAAGAGCAGGCTTAAGACAAGCTTCATTCCAATTCTTCTCTGAGATTTCGGATGCAGGCGAAGCGCCTATGATTTAGTACTTCGAAAACCATTCTATCTCGAAAACTCAAAAAAGATGTCAATACTTGGAGTCACTTGCGAACGGCATTCTCAGCAGCGCCGCGAGCGTTTGCCTCCTTCGATCATTAAACCCGTCCAACCCATATTGCAGCCGCTGGAAGTCTATGGTCGAGGTGTAGGTGCCGAATATTCGATCCCAAACTGAGAAGATGTTCGCGTAGTTCGTGTCAGTCTGAAGCTGTTCCCGTGAATGATGGACCTTATGCATGTTGGGAGTGACAAAAAACCACCGCAGCGCCCGATCTGCAGGCTCAAATAGCCTGAGGTTCGTGTGTTCCAGTTGAGCATTGAGAGTCGAGGCTGCCAGGTATATCACCACGACCCACATGGGAAGTCCGAATACCGTGATCGCCAGCACATACCAAATTACTCGCCAAACAGTCTCGCCCGGGTGTTGACGAAACGCTGTTGTGACATTGACTTGCTTATCGCTGTGATGCACCCGATGGAATCGCCAACCGATCCACGACTTGTGCATCAGCACATGAGCAAAGTAGGTGAACAAATCCAAAGCGATCACACCCAACACACCTTTTAACCACAGCGGTATATTGAATAGAAAGAACAAACCAAACTTATGATCAGTGCTGAACCGCGACGAGCCGGCGATGACAAACGACAAAGCCAGATTTGTGAGGACCAGGAGCGCGGTTAACGCAAGGTTAGGCAACTCGCGACGCCAACGTGGCTTTTCATAGCGATACAGTGGCAACAGAGACTCCAAAGACCACAACACGCCACCACCAACTACGAGTGCCAATATGCGCATTGGATCTGAGAGCCACATGCTGGAGTTATGAGCAAAGAGATTGCCTCAGCGCCGACAGTTTGCCAGGGGAAAAGACAAAGTTAAGCCGCCGCATCCGGCCGGTTTCATTCAACTCGCAGTGCATCGTGAAGAAAGATGCGTGTCCCGACTTGACCTTGCTTCGCTCTACAAGAATTGCCGGCTCGGCGTTAACTATGCGCATTGAGGTGCTGGTAACGCTGCGGTTTGCTTCGTACAACCTGGTGAGAAGTCTGAGCACCTTCGGGCGTCCAAGCATTGGTTCCGCTAACGCATTAATCTCGCCGCCGCCGTCAGAAACCAGCACGACATCAGCGGCTAACATTCTCTTTAGTCCTTCGACATCACCTTCTGCCAGTCGAGATAAGAAGCGTTGCAGAGTGCCACGCAGTTCGTGAGCGCGCTTTGAAAGACTGGCGACCCGATTCTTGTTATATGCTTCCATGATGCGACGCGCCCGATGAAGGGTAACCTTGACGTTGCTCTCGGTCATTTCTACAGACTCAGCAGTCTCAGCCGTTGAATAATCAAGCACGTCTCGTAGCAGCAGCACTGCCCGTTGAGCAGGTGTCAAAGCTTCCAGCGCCAACAGAAAAGCAATCGTCACACTTTCACGCAAGTCATATTCAGCCATCGCCGATATTTCGTTTGCCGAATGCTGATCAAATTCCAAAGGCGTATCACCTTCGGTGTTAATAGGGGATGGAAGCCACGGCCCGAAATACTCTCGCCGTCGTCTCCGGCGAAGTTGATCTCGACTTAAATTCAGCGCGATCTTAACCAGCCACGGTCGCAGCGGTGCTTCCGTGTCGGCCGGTGGTTTTTCCAGCGCCTTAACAAAAGTATCCTGAACGATGTCCTCAGCGTCAGCAGCGCTGCCCGTCATGCGGTAGCAGATGCCCCACAGGAATTTTCGGTGCTCATCAAATGTCTGGGCTGAAATTGTCATCGACGGTCTCAATAATTACGGGGCCTTGGCTCGTAATCTAACGATCGACGCGGCGGCGCCAGACCGATCGTGGCGCTCTTCTTCATTCAACAAAGGTATTTGGTTCCCGTCTTTCTCGCCACCGGTCCAGATTTGAAACAAGTAGAGTTTTTCCTGACGGCGCAGGAATATCAGAGTCGACACCGCGCTCGGGCTCTCGCTTTCAACGCGATGAGTCAGCATCAAACGAACAATCCTGGCGTCGGCATTTTTCAACATCAGGACATTTGGTTTGGCCGGATCAATTCGCTGCACCAGATATTTGCCTGCTGGAAACGTTCGATCCCTCAGGATAAACGGAAAAGGAATCTCCACCTCAAAGCTGTGTGCACTCTGGGCCTTAGCCGCACCCGCCGAAATCACAGAAAGACACACCAGCATAATGAGCCGATTAGCAATTCGCCTTCGCAAGTAACCTCCCTCGCTTGCGGCAATCAGCAATGTTCTTCCGCAAAGCTCTTGCCAGTTAACACGCTGGAGGTCGTCAAAAGGTTACATCGCGACTTGCCCTGCCAGTGTAACAGTAGTTACACTGCCTATATCGTTACTAAGAATACAACTCAGGCAGCCCAGAGCCAAGGGTGGCTGTTGCTGATCCATCAGCTCCCGCCCAAACCTACGAATCTCCGCGTGCGTATCTGGCGCAAACTGCGGAAGCTGGGCGCGGTGGCGATCAAAAACTCTGTCTATGTCCTGCCCGCGAATGACAAGACGAATGAAGATTTTCAGTGGTTGAAGCAGGAGATTGAGTCGGCAGGAGGCGAAGCAGCGGTCTTCCGCGCGGATTCAGTCGCAGGCGCGACTGACAAGGAAATCATTGCGGCGTTTCGCAAAGCGCGGGACGAGGAGTTTGCAGGGCTCACGGACAGTCTCAACGGGTTAGCAGGTTCTATCCGCGAGCAGACCAGGAGGAAACATCTTTCGGCCGGGCGTTTGGCGACTCATGAAGCGGAGATTGAGAGGCTACATGCCGAATTGGAACGCATAGTCTCAAATGACTTCTTTGGAGCAACGGGTCGAGCGCCAGCCGTTGTTGCCTACGAGAGGTGTCAGAATCTGATTCGTTCTTCTCAGAGACCGGCAATCAAGGCTTCAGCTTCCTCAAAAGAGCGCGAGCAACTCGCCGTTGAGGAGTATCAAGGCCGTCGCTGGGTTACGCGCCGCAGTATCCATATCGACCGGCTTGCTTCCGCCTGGCTGATTAAGCAGTTCATCGATAAAAAGCCGCGTTTCTATTTTGTCGCAGATGGCGAAACGGTTGACAACGCGATTCCTTTCGACATGTTCGGTGCTGAATTCACCCATCAGGGCGAAGATTGCACGTTTGAAACGATGGTCAAGCAATTTGGTTTGAACGACGTTAAAGGTCTGCGCGAGATCGCTGAAATAGTTCACGACATCGATCTGAAAGACGACAAGTTCAACCGGCTGGAAGCGCCAGGGCTCAAGGTGATCATTGATGGACTCTGCGAGACTATTCGCGATGATCGCAGGCGACTTCAGCAGGCCGGAGTAATTTTTGATGGTGTGTTCGCGTTGCTTGATAAGCAAACCGACAAGAAGAGCAGTAAGCCCCTTAGTCTTAGGAAAAAGTCAGCCCGTAAGAAATAGTACTTGGGTTACCGAAGAGTGATGGCGTGCTATGGGCGAAGAAGCAAAGCCAGAATCAACTTCCGATGACGGCCACCAGATGCCTTCATGGCGCGAGGTGTTTCTGTACTTTCTGTTTCTCGGTTTTGTGAATGTCGGCGGGCCGGTCCCGCAGATCACCATGATGTTCAATCACATGGTCGAGAAGCGGAAATGGCTTTCGAAGGATCGCTTCGTGAAGATTATGGCGTTTTGCCATATGTTGCCTGGCCCTGAGGCACTCCAACTGGCGATCTACGTGGGCTATTTGAAGAGAAAGTTTTTGGGCGGAATCATTGCCGGGCTGACCTTTATTATTCCAGGAGCGGCAGCGATGATTCTTTTAAGCTGGCTCTATGTAAAGTATGGCACGCTGCCGCAGGTCAATAACGCTCTTTACGTTCTCAAGCCCGCCGTGCTCGGCATTATTGCTGCCGGGATAATCAAACTTGGACGCGCCTCAATTCGCAACTTCTTCCTGGGAGTGATTCTGATCGGATCGTTTGTCGGAATGCGTTTCGCAGGAATCAACTTCCTTCTAATTCTAATCATCGCCGGTGCATTGAATCTGCTGGTAATAGAGGGATGGCCAAGGCTGAGAAAGACTGCTCCTTCACCTCGGGCAACGATCTTAGGCGTCGCGTTATTTCTGCCGTTGATTGATTCGCGACTATTTGAGATTTCCTGGTTGTTTCTTAAGACTGGTTTTTTAAGTTTCGGCGGTGCCTACGCATCGCTCATCTTTGTCCAGCAGGGGGCGGTTGCCCAGCACCACTGGCTCACGGATGGTCAACTACTGGACGGGGTTGCGCTGAGCGTTGCGACGCCTGGGCCGTTCATGCTGTTCACAACCTTCGCTGGATATCTGGCCGGCGGAGTTGCCGGCGCAGTCCTCGCCACTTTCTTTGTGTTTCTGCCGTCGTTTGTATTCGTTCTCGGCGGCGCTCATTACGTAGAAAAAGTTCGTGATAATAAAACGATCCAAGCTTTCCTCGCGGGCGTTAGCGCGGCGGTAGTGGGGGTGATCCTAGTCGTCTCGCTGGAGCTAATTCCCGAGGCGCTCGTGGGCTGGCCGGCCATCGTTATCGCAATAATTTCTTTTCTGCTGATTGTGTGGCTAAAACGGGATGTTGCTCTCGTCGCCGTCGCAGCTATGGCAGGCGGGATTGTGTATGCGTTTGCCCGAGCAGTTTTGTGAGGCAACTAATTGATCTTAGGGAGATGCGTAATTGACAACTGAAGGAAACACCAAACGAGTGCTGCTAATTAGCAACTCGACGCTTTATGGCAGTGGCTATCTCGATCACGCTGAATCAGAGATTCGTGACTTTCTCGGTGACGTAAAAGGCGTTCTGTTCGTGCCTTACGCGCTATACGACGCGGCGGCTTACGCTGCGATGGCGCGAGAGCGCTTTCAGAAGATGGGTTATGAGTTAACTTCGATCCACACCTCGCCCAATCCTCGGGATGCTGTCGGTGAGGCGGACGCCGTTTTTATTGGCGGGGGGAATACATTTCGATTACTGAAGGCTTTGTACGACTTGGGCATTCTCGATCCAATTCGAGATCGAGTGAACAACGGAATGCCTTACATCGGATCGAGCGCCGGATCGAATGTAGCCGGACCAACAATAAGAACGACCAAGGACATGCCAATCGTACAACCGCCCTCATTCGATGCGCTGGGCCTGGTTCCTTTTCAGATCAGTCCGCACTTCCAAGATCCCGATCCGAATTCAAAGCATATGGGAGAGACGCAGGAGGAGAGGATTCTGCAATTCCTCGAAGAGAACGACACGCCGGTAGCGGGGCTCCGCGAAGGCGCGATGGTGCGGATCGAGAGTGGTGTGACAACCTTGAAAGGATCGTCAGGCGCACGAATTCTCCGCAAGGGACTCGATCCCGTGGAGACATTGCCCGGCGCACGGCTCGATGAACTCTTTGCTTCAGGTCTTGGGAATTGAGTGTGGAAAAACCAACAGGAACGCTCTTGCTAACCCGCCACGATGTGGCTGCACTACTGACCATCGAGGATTCCGTCTCAGCAGTTGAGCGCGTCTTCAAGCTATATGGCGAACGCAAGACTTCGCCGCCGGGAGTTCTCGGAGTGCACGCGCATGATGGCGGCTTCCACATCAAGGCAGGAACTCTCAACCTGGATAGACCTTATTTCGCCGCCAAGGTCAATGCTAACTTTCCGCAGAACTCGGCGCGGTTCGGCTTGCCTCTGATACAGGGTGTGATTGTCTTGTGCGACGCCGAGAATGGTTATCCTTTGGCGGTGATGGATTCGATTGAGATCACGATTCAACGAACCGGCGCGGCGACGGCGGTTGCTGCCAAGTATCTGGCTCGACCCGATTCGCACACTCTCACAATCTGCGGTTGCGGCAACCAGGGTCGTGTATCTCTTGGCGCCCTACACGATCTGTTCTCGTTCGAGGAAGTGTTTGCTTATGATTTGGACCATGGCCAAGCCGAACAGTTTGCGAGCGAGTTATCATGCGAAACCGCAGCGAAGGTAACAGCGGTCTCGGATTTAGAAAAGGCAGTCAGACAGAGCGATATAATCGTCACTTGCACTCCATCGAAGCAATTCTTCCTGAAAGAGGTGTGGGTGCGACCCGGCACATTCATTGCGGCGGTCGGCGCGGACAGCGAAGACAAACAGGAACTGGAATCGACGCTGTTGAGCCGGAGCAAGGTTGTGGTCGATATCGTGGAACAGGCAGCGAGCATTGGCGAGCTACATCATTCTATTGAGTCCAATTTGATGACTAAGGCTGACGTCCATGCGGAGTTGGGTGAGGTTGTCGCCGGACTGAAGCCTGGTCGCTCGTCCTCTGATGAGATCATCATTTTTGATTCTACTGGGATGGCTTTACAGGACGTGATCGTCGCAGCAGCGGTTTACGAGAGAGCTGTCAGAAATGAACTAGGGCAGTTAATCGATTTCGGCAGCGAGAACAATGTTAATAGGGTGAGTGCAGCATGACGGATTTTCGAATGGAGACACAACCAACCCCGTGAGTTAATAAGGCTGAAGGCAAGAAAGGTAGGAAGGAAGTAATGAGCATTACGAACTCATCGAAAGCAATTCTAACGCGAACCAAATCCTCGCGTTTCTTCAAGCGGGTCACACTGTCGGTAGTTGGAGGGTTACTGGCAACGTTGTTTGTGCTCGCGGTATGTTCGGCTAACGAAAACGTTCCAGCCAACTCAGGGCCAACACAGACCCCGACAGATTGGAAGGCGGTAGAGCAGGCGCTAGGAAAAGCAGGCTCGATGCAGCCCGGCGATGTTTACAAAGTCAGCTTGCCGCGCAGCGATCTGAAAGTAACCGCAGGAGGAGTTGAACTAAAGCCTGCGCTTGCTCTCGGTTCGTGGGTCGCTTTCAAAAAGATTGGCGACATGACGATGGTCATGGCTGATCTGGTGCTGACTGAAAATGAAGTTACTCCGGTTCTGACCAAGCTTCAGGAAGGCGGTATCGAAATATCAGCGCTTCACAACCACGTATTGCGCGAGTCGCCTCGGGTAATGTACATGCACATTCATGCGATGGGAGACCAGGTGAAAATCGCGAAAGCGATTCATGATGCGTTGACCCTCAGCAAGACTCCCTTTGCAGCTTCAACTGCGCCAGCCCAGACTCAAGACATCGGAATCGACACGAAGCAGATCGATCAGCTCATGGGACAGACCGGCAAGGTTAACGGTGTCGTTTACCAATACAGTATTGCGCGGGCGGACGAGGTTATAGATGTTTCGATGGACTCTAAGGGCACAGTCATCCCACCGGCGATGGGCCTGGGTCAGGCAATTAACTTTCAGCCGACTGGCGGTGGCAAGGCAGCGATCACTGGCGACTTTGTGCTGCTCGCGAGCGAAGTGAATCCGGTCATCAAGGCGTTACGAGATAACGGCATTGAAGTGACTGCGCTTCACAGCCACATGCTGACGGATTCGCCGCACCTGTTCTTCATGCACTTCTGGGCGAATGATGACGCGCAGAAGCTGGCGCGAGGGCTGCGCTCAGCGCTCGACAAGGTAAACGTGAAGAAAGGTTAGTCTATTTTGGGTTGTCAAAGTCTTTGCCTTTTGGCGTTTCACCTTATCCGTGTGACGTCGCGAATCCTTGTATTCTGTTCTCCGAATAGCTAGACTCCGGCCGTCATAATTTAACTAGCTGCTTCCTCGCCTCAACTCCTTTCTGAAGGAGGGCACCTTATGACCTCGGATCTAGTTTTTCAGTTATTCGTCACTCCGCAACGGCCTCTGCCGAAAACAGATTCCTCTAAATATGCCGACAAGAAAATTAATGATCGATTGGTGCTACCCAAGGGTTCGTTAAATAAGTACAGGTGTGCAGATGGTACTAGTGTGAATTGATCGGTACTGGTTCGCTGCTTGGAGGCTAACTTTATTTCGAACGGAAAAAAGTACGACCAAACCGTCGTGGTCATTGGCACAGGTTTCGGTGCGTGTATGACAGCGCTTCCGCTGGCGCGCAAGTTCAAAGCCCGGAACAAAGGTGAAACGATTCTGATGTTGGAGCGCGGGACGTGGTGGACGACGCCGGTGGGAACCGTGCAGGACAAGGAAGTTAAGACTTTCGATTTTCTGAAAGGCAAAAAACAACCAGTCCAGTTCTGGCCGTCGCAGAATCACTTTCGTGGACTCATCGACATCATCACGCGATGCTATCGGCGGCCGAAGAATGAGGATGGGCTTTATGATTTTACGCAGCTCGGCAAGCCGGGCTTGTTCGGACTGTTCGGCCGGGTAAACGATGGAGTCACCATCATTCGTGCAAACGGTGTGGGTGGCGGCTCGCTTGTTTATTCAAACATCACGATTCGGCCTCCTGATCTGGTGCTGGACGACCCGCGCTGGCCCGTGGATTGGCAGGGCAAGCGCGACGCCTATTACGAATTAGCGCGTCATGCAATCGGCTACAGTGTGATGTCGGCGCTGCAAGCCCGCGACGCTGGGAACTTGCCATACGTCGATAAGAACGGCACCAAAGCGATGCCTGCTGGTTGGGTCAACTCGGGTCTGAGCAATATCGTTATGAGATCCGCTCGTCTGACTCCGCACTGGGACATTCAAGATCAAGGCACGTTTAATCGTCGCGGTCTGAAACAGATTCACCTCGTTCCCGGTGTTCCGCCGGATCAGCAATTGAAGCAAACTCCGAGCAACAATTTCTGGATTGATCGCGCGCGTGTATTTCAAACGGCTGTCAGTCAACTTACGAATGACTTTGGTGCAGTCGATCTCGCCATTAATGACTTGACGCCGGAAGGTACTGCGTTAGGACCGACTGAGCCTCCTCCAAATTACAACCCAGAGAACACGAAAGATCCGCCGAAGAATTATTGTGAGAGACAGGGTCGTTGCAATGTCGGCTGCCTGCCCGGCGCTCGACATACGCTAAACAAACAACTCATGGGCGCAATCCTTGGGAAGCCTGACGGAACACCTCCCGCATTCGAGAAGATTCTGACGCTCGAACCACTCGCTGAAGTCGATACGATTCGCGCGCTCGAAACCGGCGGCTATGAGATTCGGTATCAACAGCGAGATCAAAATGACCCCTCCCGCACAACTATGAAGTCGGTGACGGCGGAAAAGGTAATCGTGTCGGCAGGCTGTCTGGGTACAAGTGAGATCATGTTGCGCTCAAAGGCCAGCGGTACGCTGCCCAATTTGAGCGAAAAAACAGGCTTTGGATTTTCGACGAATGGCGATTACGTAGCGTTCCTTGATGAGACCGCCGAGCGCACGAGTATACTGCGTGGCCCCGTCACGACTTCCTTCGGCCACTTCAACACGACTGATCCGAAGACCGCGAGCGATCCATCGAAGGTTGACCCGTCAACATTTCATACTCTGGAGGATCAGGGGATTCCACCAGCGCTGGCCACTTTGGTCGGAGTTGGCGAGCCCTTCATTCGATCGCTGGCAGCGGGCAGACGCGGAATACTCTGGGTGATCGTTGCGGCGATCCGCTTTGGCCTCCGTCGACTGGGACACTATTGGACGGCGTTTTGGAATAACTTTCGTCAGCGACAGGATATCTTCGAGTCGGAAGATGAAATCACAAACAAGATGATGTGTGTTGTGGCGATGGGTCGCGAGGCATCGGTTGGTCAGTTTCGGCTCGGTGGCCCAGGCGAAACTCCATTGAGAATTAGCCGCACTGACGGGAAGAAGTTCCATGAAGATCCAATCTACGATGAGATCCGAAAGTCGTGGCGAGGCTTGAAAGA